>Ga0157373_10004801_pt1 | contig 10172 bp, 6 predicted proteins | sample C65metaG_FD_113460 | JGI IMG/M metagenome (GOLD analysis project Ga0157373, IMG submission 113460) | Corn rhizosphere microbial communities from Kellogg Biological Station, Michigan, USA - C6-5 metaG | ecosystem: Host-associated > Plants > Roots > Rhizosphere > Soil | place: USA: Michigan...
GCGAAGAATTGAATCAAACTGCTAATCGTATGATGGCTGTTTTGAATCCCGTAAAATTGATCATTGATAATTATGATGAAAATAAAACGGAAGAGTTAACAACAGAGAATCTTCCCAATGATCCCAATAATACAAGAACTATTACTTTCTCAAAAGAGTTGTGGATCGAGCAGGAAGATTTCATGGAAGTGCCTGTGAAGAAATGGTTCAGGCTTGCGCCCGGGCAAATGGTTCGCCTGAAAAGTGCTTACATTATCCAATGCGAAAGTTTTAAAAAAGACGATTCAGGAAATGTAACAGAAATTCATGCAACGTATCTTCCTGAAAGCAAAAGTGGACATGATATGAGCCATCTGAAAGTGAAAGGAACCATCCATTGGGTGAATGCAAAGGATGCCGCAACTGCCGAAGTAAGATTATACGATCGTTTATTCAAAGTAGAAAATCCTGCTGCCGAAGAAGGTGATTTTAAAGAATATATCAATCCTGATTCTTTAAAAACAATCACTAATGCATTTATTGAACCGAACATTCAACATGCGGAAACCGGCGCTCACTTTCAGTTTGTACGAAACGGATATTTCTGCATTGACAAAGATTCAAAACCCGGTCATCTTGTTTTCAACAGAACTGTAACCTTGAAAGAAGGATTTAAAGCATGAAAATGAAACATGTCTTTATTTTCGGATAAACATGGTTGTTATATAAGCAGTAAACCAACTTTTAAGAATGATTTTTCTTCTACAGCAATGACTGCCAGGTAAAAATTGCTTTAAAATGTTGCATTTGCTGATTTTGCGTAGGATCGTCGCTATACCAGTCTTTAGTATAATCTGTGATGACATTTTTTAACTCAGACTTTGAGATTTCTTTCTTTGCCTGAATAGGTTTGATCGATTTTACATCCACATCATTTACTTCTACTTTTGTTGCAATCCAGGAAGTGGCTAATCGCGGAACAGTAACTCCAAGGATCGTTCCAGGCAGGCCATTAAAAGAAGCGGGGCCGGCTGGAGCAGTAATTTCTTCAGTATAAAAAACAAAAACATACACACTGTCCATAATTATCGCTTCAGCCTTTCTGCAATTAAAACCTGCAATTATCCTGTTTTCATTAACGACTTTCCAATTCAGTTTTGGAATGGAATCAGAAATATTAATATTACTTCCATTAATATTTTTCTGAATCGCGCAAGTTCCATTGTTGTAGTTATAGAAATAGTTGTTTTCTTCATCACCACCTTTTATAAAACCTGGAAATTTATTGGAAGCAGGATCCCAGTGGTCAAACTTATAAACGCTTTTATTATCTGCAAATGTGAGCGTATAATACCTGGTTAAAAATCTGGGCAACTGATCCTTCAACATTTCCGTCCAGCTATCATCGTCAGATAATCTTGTTTTCCTTACATCCGATTTTACTTCGTATTCAATTTTGGCTTTGCTGATAAAAGTTTGTGCCACCAAATTGCCAGAAAAAAATATTAAAAGTGCCAAAAAAAATATTGTAATCTTCATACTCTTATTTTTAAATCATCATTATTGAGTTCATTTATTTTTAAAGTTCCAGGTAAAGCCGAGCATAAAATATCTTTTGAGCCTGTCATTGGTTTGCTCAGTAAAAGTATTGCCATAAAAATTTCTGTCAATACCAATATTTTGATTGAGAATATCCCTCACTTTAAAATAGAAAGTAAATTCATCGTGCCTGAAAGTACGCTGTACCTGGGCATTCCAGATGTGTGTACTTAAATCAACATCAGATTGAAATGTTTTTTGCCTGAAAGAAAATTGATAATCAGTAGTTAGCGACCAGACCTTTTTATAATAGACTGTGCCGTAAAACGAAAGTGTGTTGGTGTAATAATGAATCCGGTTTTCATTTTGAGAAGTTGTACTATTATTATAGTTTATTTCATCGGTTAAAGTGAGATCATATTTCCTTTCTTTACTGGTACTGATGTAGGTTGAAATACCCGGCGCGAAAGTTTTTGAATAACTTTTTTGACTATTGATCATTTGAGCAAATCTGTTGAAATGAAATGAAGGTCCAAAGTTGAATCGTGTATTAATCTTTTTAAGTTTAAACCCAACGCCTCCATAGAATCCAAAAGAATAATTGCCATTCACATTAACAGCCTGCGAAACGGTTTTTCCTGAATCAAGATTAATGATACTATTGGTGGTAATGGAATTTTGTTCCACATTGGCATTGAAAGACTGATAAGTATAGAGGTCTTTTAGAAAATTATAGTTGTTGTGAGAAAGATATAATGAATGCCTGAAAGACGGTTTTAAATTTGGATTGCCTATTACCTGGTTAAAATAATTATTGTTATTTCTTAATGGCTGTAATTGTTCTACGGTTGGCTGAACGGTATTTCCGTTGTAGTAGAGCCTGATACTATGATTGGGTTTATAAGTATACGTGGCTACTGCGGAAGGATAAAAGTTAGTGTAATTTCTTACGTAATCTTTATTAAATGTAACATCCTGCAAGTCGAAGTGAGTAAATCCAAATCCTGAGCCCATATTCACTTTCCATTTTTTATTCGAAAAATTAATTTTTACTGAAGGAATATTCTGAAGAATGTTTTGTTTAAAATCATTTGACAGTGAGTCAACAAGATTATCATATTTTCCGGAAGCGTTTGTATAATTATACGTCAGCTGATTATTGGTGCCATAATTATAACTGACCTGGTAACCCAACAGCAACGAAAGAGTTTTACTAAGTGGCTCAGTATATTCGACCGCTGCGGAAAGATTTTTTGTAGATTGCTCATAATCTTTTCTTTGATCAAGATCAAGGGTGCCGGAAGGTTGGCCATTAAAATACGCCTCGTTCGAAGATTTCAAAAAGTCTGTTCCGGTATTGTCCAAAGAATGCCAGTTGCCGGTAAGCGATAAGGTGCGCCTGCTTTTATGAAATTTATGTTTGAAAATAAAATTTCCTGACAACGCGCTTTTATCACTTGTTGTTTGCAGTTGTCTATCACTTGTATTTTTAAGTGTACCTGTATTACCAAGGGTTTCAGAGTTGGTAAGATCATTGTTTTCTGTGTGGTAATAATTATTATTGGCGATGATCTTTAATGAATTTGCCGAATCGAATTTGATATCAATTATTCCTCTTGATATAAAATTATGCCTGTTTACATCCATCTTCTCGCTTGAATTTGTATTCAAAACAGAATCGCCAATTTGTGATTGTGTAAATGTTGTCTGATGATTCAGGTATTGTTGACTATTGTATTTAGGAGACAGGTTCAGATTGTACCGATCGTTCCATTTGTTATTATATTGCACACCCGCATTTACATTCGTAATATACCCATTCCTGGTATCTACATTCGGTTCGTCATCCTGATTGCCTGTCCACGTAAAGTTCACATTTCCATCATCACTAACATCAATAGATATATCATCGTCGCCGCTATACTTTTGTTGATCCTGCCAGTTCAGACCATCCTGCCCTGTGTTTCCGTTTAAGAAAAAAGCAGACAATTTTCTTTTGCCTTTAAAAGAACTAAACATCAGATTATTATTGTAACGGTTGTCTATATGTTTTTCAGGACCGGCACTTACATCTGCTTTTCCAAAATAACCCGTCTTTTTATTGTCTTTCAATTTCAGGTTGATGGTTTTTTGCGTTTTGCCATCATCAATTCCTGTAAATTCTGCCTGGTCACTTTTTTTATCATAAACCTGAACTTCTTTCACTGCATCTGCTCTCAGGTTTTTTACCGCCATTCCGGGATCATCTCCAAAAAATTCTTCACCATCCACTAAAACTTTTTGTACCGTTTCGCCCATCGCTTTTATTTGTCCGTCTTTATCTACTTGTATGCCCGGCAATTTTTTCAATAATTCTTCTACGTTTGCATTCGGCCCAACTTTAAAACTATCCGCCGTGTAAACCGTTGTGTCGCCTTTGATACGAAATGGAGTTCCGGATTTTATGATTACCTCCTGCAAAAGTTTGCCTTTGGAAACAAGACTGGTAACAGGCAGTTTGGTATCGTTCTTTGCATCAATATTGTATAGCAGGTCTGCGTAATATGGATGCGAAGTCATTAAAATATAATTTCCCGGCTTTACATTTTTAAGTGAATAATTTCCTGCAGTATCAGTGCGGGTGAATGAATAAAGAATAGAGTCTTTGGGAGTGAACAAAGCCACCACAGCGTTTCCTATCGGTTTGTCTTCGTCGGCATCTTTTACTTTTCCTGAAACGGTTGCTGTCTGGGCACTACAACAAAAAGTGAATAGTAAACCCGCAATGAAAAGAGCCGCAAATTTTTTCATCAAACTTTAGTTTTAAGTTGAATAAATAATTTTATAAAAGTGAATGAATTAAATAAGGGTGAAAAATTCTTTAACTTAAAACTTAGTTAAAACGTTTTTTCTTTAATGAAGATTCAAAAAAGAATAAATTCCATAAATAAAAATTTTAGAGGATGGAATTGCAGCAAAGAAAGAAACAGACTGAATTGTTATTGAGAATAAAAAAAGCAAAGGCTTTTCGCAATCTATGGCATATGAAGCTTAAGCCACTTAATTGCAACTTTAACTTTCTCATCATTTGCAATATCATTGAATTTATCAACGCTTGTAAAAGGAATATCGGGCAATATTGCCTTGTTGTAAATTTTTCCATTTCTGTCAGCGCCATAGCCAATTGCAAGATTCACAAATGCAGTGTCATTAATAGGAATACCGGAATTTACAGTTTCATATCCGGCAGTTTTTGAACCCAATAAAACTGTGTTTTTGCGCCCTTTAAAAGCAATAACGAAAAATTCAGCAGAACTGCCTGTTACCGGACTAATCAACATTACAATTGGAATATTTTGTGCGTTTACATCGCACCTCGGTTTTATTTCAGTTAGAAGAGTAGTGTCAAGAAAAAAACCGTTGTTCTTAAGATACCAATCTTCTTTTTTCTTTGTTTTAAAAGAGCCTATAAATCCCTGATGTAATAATTGTTTTACACCCAAAATCATTGGAAACATTGCTCCACCACCATCTAATCTTAGATCCAATATGATACCTTTTATGTTTTTATTTAACAGCACACAAAGACTGTCATTTAATTTTTGTGCTTTTGCATCGAAATCTTCTTTTGACCCTCCGGGCGATGATGGTATTCTTAAATAACCTATATTTTTATCAAGCACTTTTGTAATGCTTTTTACTCCTTTCTTAAATTCATTCATTATGCTGTCTGAAATTATTGGGTCGTTTCCATGCCACTGAAACACACTGTCTTTATAAAAAAACGCTCCATGAAAATCATTGATAGAAGCGTACAAATATCGCATTACAGGACCGAGTTGATAAGGGTTACTTACGTCTTTAGCTTTCATCAAGGCATTATTTGTAATCACGTCCCAATCAACACTCTTTGCGTTGACCGCGTTATTTTTCATGATTGAAATAGTTGTGTCAATAAGAAAAGTAACCTCTTTAGATTGTGCGAAAGCTATTCTAATCTCTATTATGAGGAATACACAAACAAAAGTTATTATTTTTTTCCCCATACATTTACTTTGTATTGATTGCTACCTTCCTGGTGAGATGCTTTTAAAAACTTACTAGAATTTTTTTATAAATAAAGCACAGTAAATGTACAAATAGTATCCATTATATTTTGGATTGAATGTGCAATAACTATTTTATTTTAAATCATTTCTCTTACTTGCATTTAAGACCGATTAACCGATAATCTCATAATTCTCATACCAGATAATAATATCGTCATCGGTCATCTCAGAACGATCTTCATGATTTGGTTTTTTGAAATGAAGATATAAAACCATCTTCATCATCATAGTTTGGCCGTACCCCAGGATTACTTTCCATTTAATTCACTCTTCAACGTATCCTTCTGATCCTTCATTGCCTTTTTCGATTTTTCCAATTTTTGCAAATCCGCTTGTTGATCCTGAATTTTTGCTTTCAACTCTTTCAAATCTGCAGATTGCTTTTTCCATTCGTCACTTTGAAAATATTTTTGTGTTTGGGCGAATGACTTTTGCATTTCTTCCATTTGCTTTTTCCACGCATCACTTTTGAAATAATGAGTCATCGAATCTGCTGACTTTTGAATCAGTTCCTGTTGCTTTTTCCATTCGGGACTATTAAAATATTGATTCACTTTGGATGCATTTTTCTGAATATCTTCCTGTGCTTTTTTCCATTCGGGACTATTGAAATATTGAGTAATATTTTTTTGAATATCTTCCTGTGCTTTTTTCCATGCAGGGCTGTTAAAATATTCCTTAGTGTTTTTTTGAATCATTGCCATTTGATCTTTCCACTCCTTGCTTTGAAAATATTTCTGCATATTTTGAGCGCTCTTTTGAATTTCTTTCTGCTGCTTTTTCCATTCGGGACTGTTGAAATATTTTTTCATGGCAAGCGAATTTTTTTTGATCGCTTCCTGTTGCTTTTTCCATGCATCACTTTGGAAATATTTTTGCATTTCCTGCGTGCTCTTTCTGATCGCTTCCTGTTGTTGTTTCCATTCTTTGCTATTAAAATAATTGCTTACCGGCGGAAGCGTATCACCAATCATTGGAGGCAATGGCGCAATCGGAGGCAACGGTGGTAAAGGTGGATTATCAACAGGTGGAACCGGCGGAACCGGAGGTGGGCCTGGATTTACTGAAGCAACAGGCGCCAAAGGTTTTGGCGGTGGAGGCGGCGGTAAAGGCGCTACCACCTTTGGATTGGAGTCAATCCAAAAACGAAAAGGAAAAATGCTGTTGATAAAAGGTGCTGTTCCCGGGTCACCAACAACAAAAGATTTCATATCCTGTTTTTTTTGTGCAGTTTCATTTTCCTTGGGCGAAAGCCATGCAACAGAAAATGATGCGCTAACGATGAGCAATAAAGCCATCAGCTTTTGACGAAGATTAATTCGATTGTTTTTCATTTCCATAATGTTTTTAATTCGATGTAATAATTGTGAACGTTTTCCAACTGCTGTCATTACCAAAGCCCGATTGCGCATAGGCTCTTCCAGTGCCAGCAAAGCGCGCGCATAATGATAAGGATCGGATAATTGCAACACCATTTCATCACAACATTTTTCCCTTTCCTCGCGAATGTTTTTCGTGATCCACCAGGTGAAAGGATTGAAAAATAAAATGGTATCGATAATGGATTGTAACAGGTTTAATAAATAATCATTGCGGCGGATATGCGCCAGTTCGTGCAACAGAATTGCTTCAAATTGCTGAGTAGATAAATGATTGATCATCGCCACAGGCAACAATATCACCGGTTTCAAAAAACCGATCATGATTGGCGTATCAACGTGTTTTGAAAAATAAGCGCTGACCTTTTTCCCAATATTTAATTTCTGTGCAAGCTGCATGATCTTATGTCGCCATTCTTCATCGATCGCAGTAAGACCTTTGGTTTTCAGCTGATTCGTTTGGAAATAATTATACATGAGCCGGAGAGCAAACCAAACCATTCCCATCAAATAAAAACCCACAATAAATGGCAGATAATTATTCAGATAAGAAAAAGAAAAAACAGAAGAAGAAGAATTGATTGAATTATGTGAAGTAGGTTGAAGTGCAGTGGTATCAATGATTTGCTGATAAGCCACCATTTTTCGCGCAGTGTTTAATTGGACAACAAGAGTTACTACAAACCAAAGTGCAATGGTAATGTAAGCAATGAACGAAACAGAATATTTAATTTTTGCAGAAGCATGAGGAATCATTTTTAAAATCAGGCGAAGGCAAATGAAAACAACAAATGCCTGCAATAAACTGTATAATAATGTATGGCCGAGTGCCAAAGCAGTTGGAGAAAAAAGGAAACTGAACTGATTCATTTTCAAAAATTTTTATCCTTAAAAATTATTTTTTAGAAACATTCTTCTTTTTTGCAGTTGTATCATTTTCTATTTCATCAAGATATTTTTTGATCTCCATTATCTCTTCTTTTGATGCGCGATGATTGCCCAAAGCATGCATCACTAATTTTGCAGAAGAGCCTTTGAACAATCCATTGATCATTTTGCTAACCACTTGTTTTTGTACGGATTCTTTTTTCACTGCCGAAGAATAAACGTGGGTTTTTGCTTCATCATTTCTGTTTAATAAGCCTTTGTCATTCATGATCTGCATGAGTTTTAAAGTGGTAGTGTAACCCGAATCTTTTGTTTCGGATAACACATCATGCACTTCGCGAACTGTGGATGGACCCAATTCCCAAAGCACCTGCAAAATTTCCATTTCGCTTTCTGTTGGTTTGCTGAATTTAGAATTTGTCATTATCTATTGATTTACTACGAAATCTTTCGTAGAACAAACCTACGAAACTTTTCGTAAGTGCAAAATTGAAAATTGGTTTTTAGGAAAAATTAACAAAAAAGCTTCTTCAAACTGAGAAGAGATTTTTAGGAGAAGTTACGGTTTTCCGTTAATATTGTGAGAGCTGCAAGAGGAACAAAACTGAACAATCGAAAATTATACTTGACTAAAATGACAAAAGTTGAAATACCATTAAGCAAGACAAAAAATATTTTAATGGTTTTAGGAGCGACAGCTTTTATAGTTATTGGCACTTTATTCATTTTAACTCCCACTTCTTTTCTATCTATTATTTGCAGAAGCCCATTCATAATTAGACTTTCAGGAATTGCTTCAGTTCTTTTTTTCGGCGCCGCAGGTATTTATGGAATAATAAAACTTTTTGACACAAGAGCTGGGCTTACTATCACAGACGTTGGAATAATCGATAATACAAACGCGAGCAGTGTAGGACTTATTAACTGGTCCGATATCACAGAAATTAAGATAAAAGAAGTTGTCAGAACAAAATTTCTTCTCGTATTTGTAAAAAATCCTGAAAATTATATTGACAAAGTTGGAAGCATCAAACGAATGCTTTTGAAAATCAGTATGAAAACATACGAAACTCCATTATCAATTACTTGTAGTAGCATTAAGTGTAATTTTTCTGATTTTGAAAGATTACTTAATAATGAATTGAAAGAACATAGCAAAGAAAGTACAGAATAAAAAAGAAGAAGTGAATCTTTAATCTAACAAAAACTATCATGCAACTCCTACTCTACTTCTCATTCGGAATTTTAATCGGCGCTCTCACCGGTTATTTTATTTTGAAATTATTTCTTCAGAAAAACTTTGTTGAAAAATCCAAGTTGGAAGACTCTGAAAAAACAATCGTTGCCTTGCAATTGGAAAATGCAAAGCGTCTTTCAAAAGAAGAAGTGGAAGAGAAATTACAAAACTTTGTTGCCAAAGAAAGTTTTGATTTTGTCAACAGGAAATTGTCAGATACAGAATCTGTTCTTGAGAAAAAAGATTACCAGATACTTTCATTGAATAATCAATTAACCGAGCTACAGGAAAAAGAAAAATACCTGAATGAAAAACTGACAACATTTACACAAGAACTCGAAGCATTGCATTCACGCTCACAGGAACAATTTAAAAATATCGCGACAGAAGTTTTAGAAAACAAAAAGAAATTGTTTGTGGATGAAAATAAAAAAGAACTGAACAGCATTCTCGATCCTTTTAAAACCAATCTTTCTGAATTCAAGCAAAAAGTGGAAGCGACAAGAAACGACGATATCCGCGAGTTGACTTCCTTAAAAAAAGAAATAGAATCGCTACAAAAACTGAACACCCAACTGAGTGATGATGCGAAAAATTTAGCCACTGCATTGAAATCAGAAGTGAAGATGCAGGGAAACTGGGGCGAAGACAGATTGAATATGATTTTGGAAGCAGAAGGTCTGCAAAAATATGTGGATTACAATCGTGAAGAAACGTATCATGATGAAGAAGAAGACATGAACCGCAGGCCGGATTTTATTTTAAAACTTCCCAACAAAAAATGCATCATCATCGACAGCAAAGTTTCGTTGAATGCTTATGTAAATTATTTCAACGCCTCATTGCCTGATGAGAAAAAAGGATTTCTGCAACAGCATTTAAAAAATATCACCTCCCATATTAATAAACTTGCGGACAAAAATTATCAGTCGCTTTCCGGATTGCATTCCCCGGATTATGTTTTTCTGTTCATGCCGGTAGAATCTGCTCTGACACTGGCTTTGAATCAAAAACCTGAAATATTTGCTCACGTTTTGCATAGAAAAATAGTGCTGATCTCTA
>Ga0157373_10004803_pt1 | contig 10170 bp, 10 predicted proteins | sample C65metaG_FD_113460 | JGI IMG/M metagenome (GOLD analysis project Ga0157373, IMG submission 113460) | Corn rhizosphere microbial communities from Kellogg Biological Station, Michigan, USA - C6-5 metaG | ecosystem: Host-associated > Plants > Roots > Rhizosphere > Soil | place: USA: Michigan...
AGCATACCGGAGATGAAGTATTTTTTCATCCCCGGAATGTAATGTCAAAAGCTGATATGCTGGTAATTAAATTTTCATGTGAATTTAATTTTTTTTAGCGGTCATGAAGCTATCATGATCTTGTAGTCAATCATTATGTGATCTGAAAGATCAGGATGGTTTCAGCAAACGCGATGCGAAAGGGCGTGTAAACTCATTTAGTTCCGTAGTAAGGCTGCGGATCATGTCTGTATCATCCTGGCTAAGCGCTGCTCGCAGTTTGTCCAGAATTTCCCTCGTTCCGGAAATATCCATTGAGGTCAGCACAAATCTGTGCCTTTCGATAAACTGTCCGGCAAGATAGGCCAGCTGCTCGCCTTCAGCCCTTGCCTGATCAAGCATCCTTTGTGCCGCCGCTGATGATGGGGCAGGCTCCTTATACATATCTTCATCCGGCAAGCTGATGAAAGAACGGTTACCATCCATGATATCGGCTTGTATGGCTGCACCAAGAGCAACAATCTCATCAGGGTTGATCTGCTCATTTGGCTGTTTGCCAAAAAGCTCAGTCACCTGTGCTTTCACATATGGCATCCGGGTAGAACCTCCTACCAGCAATACGTCGTCAATAGCTGCTGTTGTCAGTTTTGCATCGGCAATTGCCTGTTTACAAAGGTTGATGGTGTCAGTTACCATAGCGGCAATCAGCTGTTCAAAAGTCTGCCTGTCAAGTGTACACCAGATTTCTCCAAGCTTTTCGTTATAGAGATTTTGGGTGCTCAGCGCGATCTTGGCTTCTTCTGCTTTCAGGCGCAGCTGCTGCATCAGACTTGGAGTGGCTTCTGTTGATGCGGCATCCAGGTTATTTTTATCAATCCAATAGTTGAGGATCGTGCGATCAAAATCATTCCCGCCGGGGAAACTGTTTCCTTTGGTGGACAACACCTCAAATATGCCGTTGTGGATGCGCATAACAGAGACTGTGAATGATCCACCGCCAAGATCGTAGACAGCAATAGTCTTTTGGTCCATAGGATCTAATCCAATGCCATAGGTTAAACTGGCAGCAGTAGTTTCATTTACAATCTTGATCACATCTAAACCCGCCAGCCGGCCTGCATTTCTGGTAGCCATACGCTGACTGTCAGTAAAGTATGAAGGAACGGTAACCACTGCTTTGTTAACCGGAGTTTTCAAGGCATGCTCAGCACGTTTTTTTAGTTCTTTCAGGATTTCTGTTGTCACCTGCAGCGGTTTGTATACCTGGTTTTGAGGAAGCTCATTCTCAGGGCGTCCAAGCAGGGCTTTCTGAGACAAAAAGGTATTGGCGGCATCGATAATCAGTAATGCTCTGGCCTCATTTCCTATCAGAGGAACACCGGCAGCATCGAAATGTACAATTGAGGGCATCAAATGACCTTTGCCGGTATCATTGATCACTTTTGGGTTTCGATCAGGATCTATAAAGGCGATCAGGCTGTTGCTTGCTCCCAAATCAATGCCCACAATGATCTCTGCTTTCTGTAATGTACCCGTTGCCAGGTTAATGGATATTTTTGCCATAAGGCAAATCTAGGAATGTTTTGAAGTTTATTTGTTTTGGAGTTGTAATGTTTTTTGAGTCGTTGCCGCAGTTTCAGTCATCTCCTTTTTATGCAGGTTAAATACCCAAAGCACAATATCCTGATAGCTGTCAGTTCCCTTTTTCTGGTTGTTAATCTTCAGAAATTTGTCCAGCGCCGTGCCCATATAGGCAGACATATCGCCATTATATTTTCTCCAGAATTCATGTTCTTCTTTAAAATCAGCCAGCGTGTTGGCATTGATTTCCTTCAGCAGTCTTGAAAAATCTTCAGGAGATTTGAGCCTGATCTCAAATATAACACTTCTGAGAATATTGTAATAGCCAGAATAACGGAAATTGACATCAGTGTTGTTGATGCTGACGAGATAGCCGATCAGGTTAGCTTCATCCTCACGGGCGATTCCAAGGGTGTGGGATATTTCGTGACTGGTGACAAATGGCAGCTCCATATATGGCAGCCGCATATTGACATTGGCTTCGCCGGAAAGTGGGCAGTAGTAGCCTTCAATTCCGATTTTGCTGATCAGCCAGCTAAACATTACCGGTTTCACTGCTGGTGCCCGATAAGAGAAAAAAGAATTTTCTTTTGCCATCAGGTCATATCCGGCTTTTGAGTGATCCCTCAGGTCATTGATATCATATATGCGTTTATGGCTTTTACGTTCCTGATCGAGCAGGTTTACCTTGTCAACAAGAAATCCACCCAGCATCACCAATTCTTTTGTGCTGTATTTTTGATCACTGATACCCAGTCGCTCAGAGATCGAAGGTCTTGAATAGTTCAATCCCCAGAGTAGTTTAAATACGATATACAGGATGAGCAGAAAGGAGATCAACTTTAGAGGGATAACCAGGCGGTCTGCCGATGTCAGCTCTTTCCGTACGGCTTTTTTGATCACTTTGTAGACAGACCACAAGCAGAAAATGATCAGTGCCGCGTATAGGAAGTCTCCCAGTGCAAAAGGGACAATTGCAGATATGAAACGCTGCGCAACCGAAGTCCATTGGTACAGGCCATCAGAATAGATCTTTTCTACGGCATTGCTGCTGAGTCCGAACAGGAAGATCAGTAAAGCAATGCCGAAGATAATGGCCAGTCGCCGCAATTGAATTCGGATTGCGGGCTGCATCTATCTGTTAAAGGCTAATCTTTTACCAGTTTGATTGGTCATAAATTTACCTTTATGATAGGCCAGATTACCCGAAATAAAAGTATGGGTGATATCAGCCTGGAAGGTTTGCCCTTCAAAAGGCGACCAGCCACATTTGTATAAAATGTTAGCCTTTGTCACTTTAACGGGATCATTCAATGCTACCAGCACCAGATCTGCCCAGTAACCTTCCCTGATAAATCCTCTCCTGTCGATCTGGAAACAGGTAGCCACGTTGTGGGCGGTCTTCTCCACAATCTGCTCCAGCGTGATTTTTCCCTGGTGGTACATTTCCAGCAGTGCCGATAAAGCATGTTGCACAAGTGGTCCACCAGAAGGTGCCTGTAAATACGGCTGAGCCTTTTCTTCGATAGTATGGGGAGCATGGTCTGTCGCTATGATATCGATATGTCCGTCCAGCACGCCTTTTAAAATCGCATCTTTGTCAGCCTCAGTTTTTACCGCCGGGTTCCATTTGATCAGGTTGCCTTTTTCTGCGTAATCGCGATCGTCAAACCAGAGGTGGTGCACACAGGCTTCAGCAGTGATTCTCTTATCTTTTAATGGAGTTACATTATCAAATATCCCAACCTCTCTTGCGGTAGAAATATGGAGGATATGCAGACGTGTATTGTATTTTTTTGCCAGTGATACCGCCAGAGATGAAGAAATGTAACAAGCCTCTGCAGAACGGATCAGGGGGTGCATATCAATCGTGACGTTTTCGCCGTAGCGCTCCTGGAAAGCAGCCATGTTACGGCGTATGGTCAGCTCGTCCTCGCAGTGCGTAGCTACGAGTATAGGGGCCTGACTAAAAATGTTTTCCAGCACCTGCTCATTGTCTACCAGCATGTTTCCTGTAGAAGAACCCATAAAGACTTTGATGCCGCAGACATTGGCGGGGTCAGTCTTCAGCACTTCCTCAATGTTATTATTGGAGGCCCCCATAAAGAAGGAGTAGTTGGCGAGAGACATCTCCGAGGCTATCGCATATTTATCGGCCAGCAGTTCCTGGGTTAAAGTATTGGGAACGGTATTGGGCATTTCCATAAAAGAAGTGATACCGCCGGCCACAGCGGCCATACTTTCAGAGAAAATATCTGCTTTGTGCGTTAAGCCGGGCTCCCGGAAGTGTACCTGGTCGTCAATCATACCCGGGAGCAGGTGAAGTCCTTCTGCATTGATTTCCTGATCAGCTTTTCTGCCGATCTGCGGACTGATCTCATCAATGAGTCCGTCTTTGATATAGACATCTGCAACGAAGGTTTTTCCCTCGTTAACCAGTGTTGCGCCTTTGATAAGGATACTGTTCATATCCCAAAGCTATAAACTAAAAACTAGATAGCTAATTTAGATTAACGTATATTTGTAAAATGTCGAAAACATTCGAGGAATTTAACCTGAACAGGCAAATTTTAAATGCTGTTGCTGATGCAGGCTTTACAGTTGCCACCCCTATACAGGAAAAAGCAATTGCGCCGGTCTTATCCGGGCAGGATATCTTTGGTATCGCTGAAACGGGTACCGGTAAAACCGCAGCTTACCTGCTGCCAATATTAATGAAGCTTAAATATGCACAGGGTGATGCCGCACGTGCGCTGATCCTGGCACCTACACGTGAGCTGGCGATGCAGATTGCCGAGCATGCAAAGGTGTTCTCCAAATATACTGATCTGAGATCCGTTGTTGTCTTTGGTGGCATTGGTCCCAAGACTCAGATTGAACAGATCAAGGCTGGGGTAGATATCATCATCGCCACGCCGGGACGTTTCCTGGATATTTATCTCGCAGGACATATCAACACCCAATACCTGAAGTTCCTGGTACTCGATGAGGCCGATAAGATGATGGACATGGGCTTCATTGGCTCTATCCACCGCATATTGGAAGTAGTGCCCCGCAGAAGACAGAACTTGCTGTTCTCGGCAACCATGAGCGAGCTGGTACATAAAATCGCGGGTGATTTTCTTAAGAATCCTACCATTATCGAAGCAGGGGAGCAGGCCACACCGGCGCAAACGGTTACGCAGGTGCTGTATGAAGTCCCAAATTTCAAGACCAAGATCAACCTGTTACAGCATTTGCTGAAAAACGATGTGGAATTTAAACGACTGATGATCTTCTGCAAGACAAAAACTGTTGCAGATAACATATTCAGCTTTATCGAACGGAGGTTTGGTCCGGAAGCAGTTCGTGTGATTCATGCCAACAAAGGGCAGAACACAAGGATCAATTCTATAGCAGCCTTTAAGGAAGGCAATCTGCGTGTGCTTGTAGCAACTGATGTAGCATCCAGAGGTATTGACGTAGCTGAAGTAAGCCATGTGATCAACTTTGATGTGCCGATTATTATTGAAGATTATGTGCATCGTATCGGCCGTACAGGCAGGGCTTATGCCAAGGGTGATGCGTTGACATTCTGTACCGAAGCAGAGAAATACTATATCAGAAAGATTGAAAAACTGATGCGTCAGAGTATACCTGTAGCCCCTATGCCTGCAGAAGTCTTTATTGAAGAAACTCCTTATGAAGAACGTCAGTATATCGCCAGGGAGATTGATACGCAGAAGCGGAAAGAAGATCCTGATTTCAAAGGAGCCTTCCATGAGAAAAAACATGCTGCGGCCATCGCTGCATTTGCTGCTGCCGCTGCAAAGAAAAAGATGAATAAAACTCCGGCCTGGAAGAAAAAGAAATTTAAAAAGACCTGAGCTTGAAATTAACGCCATTAAACATCATTACTTCGGCTGCTCTGGTGCTGGCATTGGTCATGCTATTTAGTCCCGACCAGCATAATCCGGTTCAGAAAGGAATGAATGGCCTGCTTACCGGACTGTGCTTTCTGGCCGCAATTATTGCTTTCATTTCAGACTTGATCTTCCGGAAGTTTATACCTTTGCTCCGAAACTTATGGATTGTAGAGTGTGCATTCATTGTATTTACCCTTGTTTTAATGGTGATCTTAAAAATCACCTTTGCTTAATAACCTTAAAAAAAACGCGTAAACAAACCGGGCTTGTAAGCTCCTGAATAAAAAATAATGAAGACAGCAGAAATTAAAATTACGGTTGAATTAGATGATAACAATGTCCCTGAGAATTTAACCTGGGAATCTACTGACGCAGAAACACAGGAAAAAGTACCTGTGAAGTCGATGATGCTTGCCCTGTGGGACCATAACTATAAAAACTCGATGCGTATCGATCTGTGGACAAAAGATATGCCCGTGGACGAGATGAAAAGATTTTTCTATGAAACCCTGCAGACTATGGGCGATAGTTTCCTGAAAGCTACTGGTGAAAAACTGATCATTGAAGATTTACGTGATTACTGTGCACATTTTGCAGATAAAATGGGTATTGATCCGGGAAAATAAGAATCCTGTAAATACCAATACTTACAATAAAAACAGGCCCATAAAGGACCTGTTTTTTTATGCCCACATATTTGTGTTTTTAAACACTCAGGGAGTTAGATTACTTTAACATCTTCTAGGACCTTTTGAATAATCGGTTGTCATGCACATGAAAAACCGAAATTCTATCAGGTCAGATGTTTAAACTATTTTCTTCAAAACGTAAAGAAGCCCAGTATGGCTGGTTCGGGAACTATGCTTCCTGGAAAGATGCTGCGATCCTGGCTGGTGGCTACGATTCCGGCAATATCCTCCGGAAAACCAAGGATGCCCTGCTACAGGTAAAAAACGGAACTGCTGTGTATGAGCGTGACTCCGTTATTTTCGACAAAATAGAATACCCTTTTCCTTTAATATCATGCCTGTTGCGCAGCGCCGCATTGCTCAAACGCCCGCTCCATATCCTGGATTTCGGCGGGTCTTTAGGCAGCACTTATTACCAGGTGAAAGATTTTATCGGTGCTGACTGCTGTGCCAGCTGGAATATTGTTGAACAGGAACATTACGTAAATTGTGGTAAGCAGAACTTCGAAGACGATCGTCTGAAGTTCTACCACAGCATAGATGCATGTCTGCAGGACAAAAAAATTGACCTCATCCTAATCTCCGGATCTATACAATATCTGGAAGAACCACATCTGATGCTGGAAAAAATGGCTGCCTACAATTTTGATTTTGTAGTGTTCGACCGTACGCCCTTCCATGACCAGGCAGCTGACCGTTTAACCTTACAGACTGTACCTCCGGAAATTTATGAGGCTTCTTACCCCTCATGGTTCTTTGCCATAGACAAATTTCTGAATCATTTTAAATTAAACTACAAGATCGTCTCTGAGCTTCCTTCATATGTCGAAGGAGAAACAGTGATGTTTATTGATAACAAGCCTGCGGGCTTCAACAAAGGCTTTTATCTGATTAATAGATCTCTCCATGCTTAATTTCTGCACACTTTTTAACACTACCTATCTTTCACGCGGATTAGCAATGTATAATTCGCTTTTGCAGCAATGCAAAGATTTTCATTTGTACATCTTTGCATTTGACAACAACAGTTACGAACTGCTGGCAAAAATGGAGCTGGAACATGCTACCATCGTCAGTCTGTACGCATTTGAAAATCCCAGGCTGCTGGCAATAAAGGAGGAGCGTACGGCGGGTGAATACTGCTGGACCTGTGCTTCTTCAACTATCAAGTATTGTATTGAAGAATTCCGCCTCGATCATTGTACTTATGTTGATGCCGACCTGTTATTTTTCAGTGATCCTTCAGTACTGATTAATGAAATGGGTACAAAGTCGGTCCTGATCACCGAACACAGGTATACGGCTGGCTATGATCAGACGCAGACCAGTGGTGTTTACTGTGTGCAGTTTGTGACTTTTAAGAACGATATCAAGGGAATGGAAGTGCTGAACTGGTGGGTGGATGCCTGTATCGACTGGTGCTTTAATAGGATTGAAGATAATAAATTTGGCGACCAGAAATACCTGGACGACTGGCTTACCCGTTTCGACTGTGTACATGTTCTGGAGCATCTTGGTGGAGGCGTAGCCCCATGGAATGTCCAGCAGTATGACTTCAGCAGCAGGGCTAAACATACACATGGTGTAGAATTGGTTTCCGGCAACAAATTTGACCTCATATTCTATCATTTTCATGATTTCTCTTATATTGATGAAAAGACTTATTGTTTGTCAAATCTGCAATACAAATTAGATCGTAATTCTGTTAGGTACATTTATAAACCTTATGCAAAGGCACTTAGTCTGGCGAAGGCGCAAATATATAAAGTGAACAAAGAAACAGCTACACATGAACTAAAAGGAGATATCAGCTGGATAACGGCTGTTGTTGGTCGTTCTGTTTTATTTTTCTTGCGTGGTTATTACAAAAATTTCTATCGTCAGCGTGGAATGGAATTTGGCTTTGTAAGTGTAAAAATGTTTAACATCTTCTAATCTCTATTTAGTATTTTAGCCCATTGTTTTAGAGATAAATGGGGTTTAAAAATTTTAGATTTTATGTTTTCATGCTCGCAGTTTTTACTTGTTTGAGCATGACGGCATGTGAGAAGGAAAAACTGGCAGAGGAGGCAAAGATAGAACCTCCTGTAAGGGCCTATTTCATTACAGCCAGGATTGATAAAAAAGGTACCAACTCTACATCAGAGGGTGTAGCGGTTTTGAAAGGGACGTATGATGAGCAAAGTAAAGTTTTTACTTATGCAATTGAGTATGAAAACATCAGCCCGGTTTCAATTACACTCAGAAGTGGGCTGAAGGGATCAGCTGGTGAACTGATCAGGGAAATCTATAAAAATGACAACCAGGTTCCCCTGAAACAACCGCTGGCAGGCACCCTGAACTTAACTCCACTGCAGGAAAGGAACCTGCTGAAGGGATTATGGTTCGTTGCAATGAGTACAAATATATCTGCTGCTCCTGAGATATCAGGAAGCCTTACGCTGAAGCAAAAATAAGCGATAATGAGCAGTAAGGAGCAGGATATCGTCAGTGCGATAAGGAACCAGGATAAGGGTGTTTTTGAAAGTTTGTACAAAGAACATTACCGGCAGTTGTTTGCCCTTGCGTTCAGATATGTACGCAATGCGCCTGCAGCAGAGGAAATTGTTCACGATGTGTTTTTGATGATCTGGAAAAAGGCTGAGCAGCTGACAATCCAGCACTCCATCAAAAGTTATCTGTATAAATCAGTGGTCAATACCTCACTGAATTATATTAAAAAAGAAAAGACACAACGGGAGAAGCAGGATGTTTACATGAAAGTGAGCAGCAAAGATTCACCGGATAAGGACGAAGCTGACCAGCAGGAAGCGCTGCTGCTGAGTTTGGAAAATGCAATTGAAATATTACCTCCCAAATGCAGAGAAGTAATGTATCTCAGCCGCTTTGGTAAATTGAAACAACAGGAAATCGCCGATCAGATGCAGATATCTGTAAAGACAGTAAAAAACCATCTGACTTACGGCTTTCAGAAAATACGTGAATACCTGGGGAACCAGCCACAGCAATTATGGATAGCCGCATTTATTTTGTTAAAATATCTCGGCTACTAAAGACAATAGAAATGGAAGAATTTGAGACCAATGAAGAATTTATTTACTCTCTGATCATCGATGAGCTGGATGAATTGATCAGTCCGGAAAAAAAGCATCTGCTTCAAAGCTGGCGTGCAGCCAGTCCGGAAAATGAAGCTACCTACCAGGAGTTTGTCAGCATTCAGCAGAACATTGATCTTTTGTATCAAAATCAGGCCTACACTCCGCAGGAATCCTGGGAAGTGCTGGATAAGAAACTGGCAGCAACACAAACCGGCAGAATGAGTGTAAGGAGAAACAGGGAGCTGGGTAGCTGGTTAAAGATTGCTGCCTCGGTGATGCTGATTCTGTCTATTGGTTATTATTTTGTCAATAATGCAAGATATACTGTAGTTGAAAATGGTAAAAATGCTGCGGTAAAGAATGTCTTCCTGCCTGACGGAACACAGCTCGCATTAAATGGAGGAGCATCTATCAGGTATATCAGCACCGATTTTAATACTGACCGCAAAGTGAAGCTGCTGAAGGGTGAAGTTTTTGTAAAAGTAAAGCATGACCAGAAGTACCCCTTTGTTGTTGATCTCGGAGAGGTTCAGGCCAGGGATATAGGCACAAGCTTTAATATCATTAAGAATGACCGGGATATCAGCGTTACTGTTGAAGAAGGAAAAGTAGCACTTGAACGGGCATCTACCGCGGAGTCGGTATTGCTGGGAATGGGCCTTACCGGCCGATATTCTTTGTCAACAAAAAAACTGATCAAAGAACACAATCAGGATGTAAATTACAAGGCCTGGGCAGATAAGAAATTTGTATTTGTTGAAACGCCATTAAAAGAAGTGACCAGGCAGCTGAGCAAAGTTTACCGTACGCCGATTGCTGTAAATGGTAATGAATTGAAAAAGAAAAAGCTGACGGCACATCTGTATTACCAAACTCCGGACAGTGCGCTTAATGTCATTGCCGCAACCTTACAGTGCA
>Ga0157373_10004804_pt1 | contig 10168 bp, 8 predicted proteins | sample C65metaG_FD_113460 | JGI IMG/M metagenome (GOLD analysis project Ga0157373, IMG submission 113460) | Corn rhizosphere microbial communities from Kellogg Biological Station, Michigan, USA - C6-5 metaG | ecosystem: Host-associated > Plants > Roots > Rhizosphere > Soil | place: USA: Michigan...
ACCGGCACGTTCGGGTCGCGGTCGTTGCAGCTCGCCGGTTCGGCCGTGTTGCGAGCGTCCGAAGAAGTGCTCGTTCAGGCGCGGACGATGGTGGCTGATCTGCTCGAGGCCGCACTCGACGACGTGGTCGTGTTCGACGAGTACGGCCCGACGCGGATGCTCCGCACGCGCGGGTGGAAGTACGTGCACCGCTACCCCGACGGCCCGCACGAGCTCTACGACCTCGCGACCGATCCCGGCGAGCGTCGCAATCGCATCGACGACCCGGCCTCCGGCGATGTCGTCGCGGCGCTGCGCGCGCGGCTCGAGCGCTGGTTCGCGCGCTACGTCGACCCGCTGCAGGATGGTGCGATCAAGCCCGTGATCGGCACCGGCCAGCTCGCGCGCTCGGACCACGGCGCGCACGACGCCGCGGCGTTCGCCGCCGCGCCCATCGCGGCGCTCGAGATACCGTCCCGCTAGCGCGCCATGGCAAACGTCGAGATGTGTCGCCACGCCGCGCTGCCGTTTGCGCTTTGCCGAATGCGCAGGCACAATCGATTGCGCACACCAGGGGTTCCCCACGGAGGCAAGTGGCGATGATCGATGCAAGCGCTTCACGAGTCCGCGACGGCGATCCTGCGTCGCGCGTGCCCGCCGCCGTGAACGAGCCCGCGATCGCGATGCCCGATCCGCGCAGCGCGCGGCGCCTGCAGTGGGTGGCGAAGGTCGGCCTGGGCTTCCTCACCATCGCGATCATCGTCGGCGCGTACTGGATCTACACGCTGCAGCCGCAGGCCAACCAGACGCTCACCCCGCCCCCGCCGAAGGTGCTCGCCGCGCTGTGGACCGCGATCGCCAACGGCTCGCTGTTCGTCAACATCGGCTGGAGCCTGTTCCGCGTCGTCATCGGCTTCGTCATCGGCGTCGTGCTGGCGGTGCTGATGGGCTGCACCGCGGGCTGGTTCCGCTACGCGGGCTACGTGCTCAACCCGATCATCGAGTCGATCCGGCCCATTCCGGCGCTGGCCTACATTCCGCTGGTCATCGTCTGGGTCGGCATCGACGAGCCCGCGCGCATCCTGATCATCGTGCTCGCGGCGTTCAAGCCCACCGTCGTCAACACGCGGCAAGGCATGAAGGAAGTGCCGAACATCTATGTCGAGGCCGCCGAATCGCTCGGCGCCTCGCGGATGGCGACGTTCTGGCGCGTCGCGTTCCCCAACGCGATTCCCTACATCATGGCGGGCATGCGCACGGGGTTGGCCACGGGCTTTCTCGCGCTCGTCGCCGCCGAGCTCATCGCCTCGTCGAACGGCTTGGGCTTCCTCATCTCCAACGCCGGCCAGAACCTGCAGATCGACGTCGTGCTGATGGGCATCGTCGTGATCGGCGTCGTCGCCACGCTGCTCGATGCGGTGGCGGTGCGGGCGCAGGCGTATCTGACCCGCTGGAGCGAGGTGCGGCAGACATGATTCCGGTGGCCGCGGCTGCAACATCCCGGCGCACGCTCGCGCTCGACGTCAAGGGCGTGTGGCGCTACTTCCAGCGCCTCGACGGCACGCCGCCGTTCACCGCGCTCGAGAACATCGACCTCGACGTCGAGTCGGGGAAGTTCGTCGCGATCATCGGCGGCTCGGGATGCGGCCAGTCGACGCTGCTGCGGATCATGGCAGGGCTCGTGCCGCCGTCGCGCGGCGTCGTGCTGCACGAGGGCAAGCCGGTGCGCGGCCCGCACTTCTCGCGCGGGTTCGTGTTCCAGGCCGATGCCGTGTTCCCGTGGCTCACCGTACGCCGCAACATCGAGTTCGGCCTGCAGTGCCGCGGCATTCCCGCCGGCAAGCGCAGGGCCACCGCCGAGACGTGGGCGCGGACGGTGGGCCTCGCGGACTTCATCGACGCGTATCCGAAGGAGCTCTCCGGCGGCATGCGCAAGCGCGTCGACCTCGCGCGCGTCTACGCCAACGATCCCGACGTGCTGCTGATGGACGAGCCCTTCGGCGCGCTCGACGCGCAGACCAAGGAGCGCATGCAGGTCGAGCTCCTCGAGCTGTGGGACCGCTCGCGCAAGACGGTGCTGTTCGTCACGCACGACGTCGACGAGGCGGTGTTCCTCGCCGACGAGATCGTCGTGATGGCCTCCCGTCCCGGCCGCATCGCCGAGCGCATCACGGTGCCGCTCGCACGCCCTCGCGACGAGCGCTCGAGGGTGAGCGAAGGCTTCGAGCAGACACGCCGACGGCTGCGCGGATTGCTCGAGCAGCTCGCGCCGCCGGCCCCGCCAACCTCATCACCGCCGCACCCATAACCACCGCGCGCCAAGCACGCGCAATCCAACCGAGGAGGTCACGATGTCATCCCAGAAGAATTCACGTCGAACCGGCCAGTGGCACCGCGCCATCGCCACCGCCGCGGTCGCGCTCGTCGCGCTCGCGCCGTCGCTCGCGTCCGCCGCGGAGCCTGACACCGTGTCGTTCGGCGTGCTGCGCGCGCCGACCGGCGCGCTCGCCGTCGTCGCCAACGAAAAGGGCTGGTTCGAGAAGGCCGGCGTCAAGGTCAAGACGATCAGCTTCGCCGAAGGCGGCGGCCCCGCGATCATCCAGGCGATGGGCGGCGGCGAGCCCGACATCGCGCTGCTCAACCTCGCCACCGCCGTGCTGGCATTGAGCAAGAGCAGCTTCGACGTGCAGATCATCGCGGTCCCCGACGATCCCGTCCTCGCGCTGCCGTTGCTCGCAAAGGCCGGCATCAATTCGGTGAAGGACCTCAAGGGCAAGATGGTGTCGACGCCGCCCAACGGCGGCCAGTACTACCTGCTCGCGCAAATCCTCGCCGCCAACGGCATGGACTTCAAGGACATCGACTACAAGCCGCTGCCCGTCGGCCAGGCACAGGCGGCGTTCGTCGCGGGTCGCCTCGATGCCGTGATCTCCTCGGCCAACGGCACGGTGCTGATTCCCAAGGCGGCGCCGGGCACGAAGGTCATCGCGACGGGGCGCGATCTCGGCGGCGCCAAGGGCGAGGCGGTCGTGAACCCCGACGTGCTCGTCGCGACGCGCAGCGTCATCGAAAAGCATCCGGAAGCCGTAAAGGCATTCGTCAAGGCGTATCAGGGGACGGCGGTGTCCGCGCTGCAGAATCCGGCGACGCGCAAGGAGACGATCGAGGCGATCCAGCAGTACATGAAGAGCGCCGGCGCAGGCACGCAGGAGCTCGAGGCGGCGATCAAGTCGACCGACGCCATCCAGTTCTACAGCTTCGACGAAGCGAAGAAGCTGGTCGGCAGCGCGAATTTCCGCAAGGCGGTCGAGGACCAGGGTGAGTATTGGTTCAAGGCCGGCGTGCTGAAGACCAAGCCGGATCTCTCCAAGGCGGTCAACAGCTCGTTCATGGACTGACCGGTCGTGCGAACCGACGATCCTGCCGCCGGCTGGCAGGGCCACATCGGTCGTACGCTGCAGGACTCCACGCCGTGGTGGGCGCCGCGTTCCGGCGCCCCCGCCGGCGCGCCGGACATCGTGGTATTCCTGCTCGACGACCTCGGCTTCTCCGACTTCGGCTGCTTCGGCGCCGAGATCCGCACCGCGGCCATCGACCGGATGGCGCGGCGCGGCGTGCGGTTCGCCAACTACACCACCGTGCCGATGTGCACGCCGGCGCGTGCAGCACTCCTGACCGGCAAGAATCCGCACGCGGTCGGCTGCGGCTGGCTGACGTTCAACGATCCCGGCTTCCCGGGGTATCGCGCCGGCGAGATGACGCGCGACACGCCGACGCTCGCCGAGATCCTCAGGTCCAACGGCTATTCGACGTACATGGTCGGCAAGTGGCACAACACGCCGGACCATGCGACCACGTCGTCGTCGGATCGCTCGTCGTGGCCGCTCGGGCGCGGCTTCGACCGCTTCTACGGCTTCCTCGGCGGCGAGACGCACTACTTCGCGCCGTCGCAGCTCATCGAGGACAACGCGCTCCTCGACCACGACGCGTATCGCGACGGTTACTACTGCACCGACGACTGGACCGACAAGGCGATCGCGATGGTGAAGGAGCACGCCGCGTCGTCGCCCGGCAAGCCCTACTTCCTGTATTTCGCGCACAACGCGCCGCATGCGCCGCTGCATGCCAAGGCCGAGGACCTCGCGCGCTACCGGGGCGCGTACGACGGCGGCTGGGACGCGGCGCGCGACGCGCGCCTGCGACGCCAGGTCGAGCAAGGCATCTTCGACGAGGCCCCCGCACTCGCGCCGCACAGCCCGGGCGTGCCGCGATGGGACGACGTCGAGCCCGCGCGCCGCGACCTGATGGCGCGCTACATGGAGCTCTACGCCGCCATCGTCGACAACATCGACCAGAACGTCGGCCGCCTGATCGAGGCGCTGGAGGCGCTCGGCCGGCTCGACAACACGCTGGTGCTGATCACCTCCGACAACGGCGCCAACGGCATCGGCGGCCCCGACGGCGCCGCGAACAACCTGTCCAAGCGCCTGACGCAGCACGAAGACCCGGCGTGGGTGCGGCGCTTTTTCGCGGCGGGCGAGCTCGGCGGCTCGTCGTCATGGCCGACGTACCCGCTCGGCTGGACCGATGTGTCGGTGGCGCCGTACCGGATGTACAAGACGACGACGATGAACGGCGGCATTCGCGTGCCCATGGTGATGCAGTGGCCGGCGCGCTGGAAGGACGGCGGCCGCGTGTCGCAGGACTGGGTGCACGTGACCGACATCGCGCCGACGATCCTCGACCTCGTGGGCATCGCGCCACCGGCCGAATACGCGGGATTTCGCACGCGACCGTACGACGGCATTTCGTTCAAGGACACGCTCGATCGCGGCCTGCCGTCGCGGCGCGAGGCGCAGCACTTCGAGCTCTTCGGTAATCGCGGCTACATCGCCGGCAACTGGAAGATCGTGTCGCTGCAGCCGCCGGGCAAGGCGATCGACCTCGGCAACTGGATGCTCTTCGACCTCGCGAGCGATCCCACCGAGACGCGCGACCTCGCCCGCGAGCATCCCGACCGGCTTGCCCGCCTCGTCGCGGCATACGATCGCGACGCGCTCGCGAACTACGCGTACCCGCTCGACAATCGCGGCGTGCACCGCTCGCTCACCGTGCCGCCGTATCTCGAGCACACGCTCGACGAGCCGCGCACGTTCCATCCGGGCACGGGCACCGCGCCGCTGGCCGTCGTGGCGCAGATGGTGGCCGATCGCAGCTTCCGGCTCAGCTGCGCCTTCGACTGGCAGCCCGGCGCGACCGGCGTGATCTTTTCGCTCGGCGATCCGATCTTCGGCTTCGCCCTCTACGCACGCGACGGCGCCGTGCATTTTCACTACCACGGCGCGCCCGGCCGCGGCGTCGACGCGCGCGACCTCCCGGTCGTGCCGGGGCGCAACGAATTCGTGCTCGACTGCACGGCCACCGGCGAGCGCAAGGGCCGCGGCGTGTTGCGTCTCGGGGGACGCGAGGTCGCGACGCTCGACCTCACGCCGACAATCATCCTCGGGTTGAGCGCCGGCGAAGGGCTCGACGTCGGCTGCGACCGGCGCCTGCACGTCTGCGACTACGGCGGCGACGGCGCATGTCGCTACAGCGGCACCGTGCACGTCGTGCGCATCGAGCCGGGCCCGCAAGCGCCGGACAGCTACGCGAACCGGCCGGAGCGCCTGTCGCAACGCGCGAGCGGCGCATAGCCATTTTATAAAATATAAGGTACGCTCGCCGGCATGGACGATGCGGTGAGCGCTCCCCCCTTCAGGACCAAGCGCGAGCACGCGGTCGCCAAGGTGCGCGGCGCGATCATGGACGGCCGCTACCGTCCTGGCCAGCCGCTGCGCCAGGTGCAGCTGATGGCGGACCTGGACCTCGGCGCCACGCCGGCGCGCGAGGCGTCGCTCGAGCTCGTCGCCAGGGGCCTCCTCGTCCACGAGTCGCACCACGGCATCCGCGTGGCGACGCTCGACGGCAAGCGCGTCGCGCAGGTCTACCGCGTGCGCGCGCTGCTCGAGGCGGAGGCGGCGCGCCTCGCCGCCTCGAGCGCATCGCCGGCGGCGATCGCGCAAGTGCGCGCGATCATGCGCACGATGGCGGTGGCCCACGCCGCCGGCGACCTGCGTGCCACGGGCGATGCCGACGCGCGCTTTCATCGCACACTGTACGAAGGCGCCGGCAACCCGGTGCTGCTCACGCTGATCGAGCAGATGTGGGACCAGTTCCCCCGCTACATGCTGTGGCAGCGGCCCGCGCGCGTGCGCCAGTCGATCGCCGAGCACCGCGCGATCGCGGCGGCTTTCGCGCGCCGCGACGCGGCCGCGACCGCACGCGCGGTCGCGCGCCACATCCACAATGGCCTCGCCGCCCTCGAGTCGATCCTCGCCGGCGACAAGCACGCAGGAGAATCCGATGGCCGATGACACCGCAACGCCCGACTTCCGCAAGGACCTGATCCGCTACGGCGGCGACGCCTATCCCGAGATCGTCGAGAAGGCGCTGGGCTGCTACGTCTACGATGCGGCGGGCAACAAGATCCTCGATTTCACGTCGGGACAGATGTGCGCGACCGTCGGTCACAACCATCCGAACGTCGTCGCCGCGATCAAGAAGAGCTGCGACACCGCGCTGCACCTCTTCTCGGGGATGATCCCGCGCAGCGTCGTCGACCTCGCCGCGAAGCTCGCGGCGCTGGTGCCGAAGCCGCTCGCGAAGTCGCTGTTCCTCAACACCGGCAGCGAGAGCAACGACGCCGCCCTCAAGATGGCCAAGCTCGCCACCGGCGGCTACGAGGTCGTGGGCCTCGGCGGCTCTTGGCACGGCGTCACCGGCAACGCGAGCGCCGTGTCCTTCGCCAGCGACCGCAAGGGCTACGGCCCCGGCATGCCCGGCTCGTTCGTGATCCCCGAGCCCAACGCGTACCGCTGCCCGGTGAAGCACTGCCGCGACAAGTGCGATCTCACGTGCATGAAGGTCGGCTTCCAGCTTTTCGACATGCAGTCGACCGGCGCGCCCGCGGCGGTGATCGCCGAGCCCGTCATCAGCGCCGGCGGCGTGATCGTGCCGCCGCCCGGCTACTTCGACGCGCTGAAAGTCGAGGCGCAGAAGCGCGGGATGCTGCTGGTATTCGACGAGGCGCAGACCGCGTTCGGCCGCCTCGGCCACTGGTTCGCCGCCTCGCAGCTCGGCGTCACGCCCGACATCATGACCGTATCGAAGACGCTCGGCGGCGGCATGCCGCTCGCGGGCGTGATCACGTCGAGCGCGATCGAGGAGACCTGCCACGCGCGCGGCTTCGCGTTCTACACGTCGCACGTGTCCGACCCGCTGCCGGCGAACGTTGGGCTCGCCGTGCTCGAGACGATCGAGCGCGAGCGCCTGCTCGAGCGCTCGCGCGAGCTGGGCGACTACCTCGCCGCGTGCCTCGCCGAGCTCAAGGACCGCCATGCGGAGATCGGCGACCTGCGCGGCATGGGCCTCCTGCGCGGCATCGAGCTCGTCAAGGACCGCGAGACGCGCGAGCCGCACCACGCGCTCGGCGCCGCGACCACGACGCGCTGCCTCGAGCTCGGCCTGTCGATGAACATCCGCCGCCGGCCCGAGCGCGGCTCGGTCTGGCGGATCGCGCCGCCGCTCACCGTCACGCGCGCCGACATCGATCTTGCGATGACGATCTTCGACCAGGCGCTGCGCGAATCGAAGGACGCATTGTCCCGCGAGCGGGTCCCTGCCCGGCTGGCGCCGCGCGCGCGGGCCACCGGGAGTTGACGTGCGGCGGTCCGCACGGCATTGTTGACAATCGCCGGCGCGAAGGCTGCTACATTCTTCGCCGGCCGGAGCAGGCATTGGAGGGGATGCGCGGCGGCGTGGCATCAAGACCGCGCCGGCCTGCGTGAATTTGCCGCGGTGGCCTTTCGCGGCTCATCAGTGGACAAGAGGATAACGACATGATCAAGTTTTCGAACATCGTGGTCGCGGGCGCGGCGCTCGCGCTGCTGGGCGCTACCGCCGCGCACGCCGACACGCTGGCGGACATCAAGAGCAAGGGCACGCTCGTCGTCGGCACGAAGGCCGACTACCGGCCGTTCGGCTACCTCGACCCGTCCGGCAAGATCATCGGCTTCGAGCCCGACCTCGCCGCCGATCTCGCCAAGCGCCTCGGCGTCAAGCTCGAGCTCGTCGCGGTCGTGGCGTCGAACCGCATCCAGTTCCTGCAGCAGGGCAAGATCGACCTGATGATCGCCACCGCCAGCGACACGCCCGACCGTCGCAAGATCATCGACTTCGCCGAACCCAACTACTACGGCTCGGGCACCAACGTGATGGCGCTCAAGTCCGCGCATCTCAAGTCGTGGGCCGACCTCAAGGGCAAGAAGGTGTGCCTGATCCAGGGCTCGTTCTACAACAAGGAGCTGCAGGAGAAGTACGGCATCGAGGGCGTCGCGTTCCCGGGCACCGCCGAGGCCCTTGCCGCGCTCAAGAACGGCAACTGCGTCGGCTTCGCCTACGACGACACGGCGATCATCGGCCAGCTGCAGACGCCGGAGTGGAGCGCCTACGAGATGCCGCTCGACTCGATCCTGTTCCAGCCGTGGGGCATCGGCGTCAAGCAGGGCGAGACGGCGCTGCGCGACTTCGTGGGCAAGGCCACGATCGACTGGCACAAGACCGGCGAGATCATCAAGCTCGAGAAGAAGTGGGGCATCAAGCCCACCAAGTGGGCCGAAGAGATGCACGACAAGTACAAGTAGTCTTCGCCACGTTCGAGTCGCAGGAGCCGGGCGCGGCGATCGCCGCGCCCGGCTCCGCTGCGGTCATTCTCCGGATCGGGGCGACCGATGGACGCCATCTGGCACTGGTTCCGCGTGCTGTACGACACGACGGGAATCAACCTGCCGATCTTCTACGACGCGTTCGACCGCCGCCGCTTCGTCAACGGGCTGTGGATGACGCTCGCGCTGTCGGTGATCTCGATCATCGCCAGCGTGGCGATCGGCGTCGTCGGCGCGTGGCTGCAGGGCTCGCGGCTGCGGATGACGCGGCGGGTCGTCAACGGCTACATCCAGTTCTTCCGCAACACGCCGCCGCTGGTCCAGATCTATTTCTTCTATTTCGGCATCGGCAGCCTGTTGTCGACGACCGGTCCCACCGGGCACCCGGTGCCGCTCGTCAGCAACGTCGCGTGGGCGATCATCTCGCTGTCGTTCTTCGCCGGCGCATTCAACGTCGAGATCTTCCGCGCCGGCGTCGAGGCGGTGCCGAAGACGACGATCGAGGCGGCCGAGTCGCTGGGCTTCAGCCGCCTGCGCACGTACCTCCTCATCGTGCTGCCGCTCGCGTTCCGCATCAGCCTGCCCGCGCTCAACAACAACCTCGTCAACCTCGTCAAGACGACGACGCTCGCCTATGCGATCGCCGTGCCGGAGCTCCTTTACGTCACGAGCCAGATCTGGTCCGACAACCTCAACGTGCCGGAAATGATGAACGTGCTGCTGCTCGTGTACTTCGTGCTGGTCGGCGCGCTGGTGCTCGCGATGGACCGCTGGGAGCGCGCGATCCGCGTGCCGGGGTTCGGCGCATGAGGCGCGCAGCCGACCGGCTTTGGCGCGGCAGCGCGGCGCGCACGGCCGTCGCCTCGCGCGCACGGGCCTGGCATTCGCTCGCGCCCGCCGCCACCGACCTGCCGGTGTTGCTGCCGGCGGCCACGCGGCTTGCGCGCAACGCCGCGAAGGCACGCCGCGGCGGCGGCCCGCCGCTGCGATTGACACCTGCGCACGGCGTCGTGCTGCTCGCGGTGTTCGCGATCGCCTGCGGCGTCGCGCAGGCACAGGCGGGCGCCGGCCAGCCGTCGGTGCTGGCGACGTTGTGGAAATGGCTGCCGGTCCTGCTGCGCGGATTCGTGTTCAACCTCGCGATCAGCGCGATGGCGATGTCGACCGGCACGCTGGCCGGCCTCGTGCTGGGCTACGCGCAGATCTCGCAGGTCAAGGCGGTGCGCGGCGTGGCCGCGTTCGTCACGCACTTCTGCCGCAACGCGCCGTGGCTCGTGCTGCTCTTCTATTGCATGTTCCTGCTGCCGTTCCAGGTGCGCGTGTTCGGCATGACGATCCCGATTCCCGATTGGACCAAGGCCACGTTCGGCCTCGCGCTGCCGGTGATGGCCATCGTCGCCGAGATCGTGCGCGGCGCCGTGCAGTCG
>Ga0157373_10004805_pt1 | contig 10168 bp, 7 predicted proteins | sample C65metaG_FD_113460 | JGI IMG/M metagenome (GOLD analysis project Ga0157373, IMG submission 113460) | Corn rhizosphere microbial communities from Kellogg Biological Station, Michigan, USA - C6-5 metaG | ecosystem: Host-associated > Plants > Roots > Rhizosphere > Soil | place: USA: Michigan...
CCCCGCTACCGGCAAGGTCATCGTCGAACGCAACGCCGTGCCAGCGGCCACCGCGCCGGACTGGTTCATCAAGCTCATCGCGCTGCAGCCAGCGGGGGCCAGCGCGATTGTCAGTCGCGGCTGGCGCCCGGCCGCGCGGGTCGAGGTGGTCAGTCACCCGATGTTCGCCATCGGCAAGCTATGGCAAGCGGCGCTGGGCAATCTGGGCTGGCTGCTGATCTGCGGGATCGTCAGTTTTCTGCTCGGCGCCTGGCTGCTGCGTCGGCAACTCAAGCCGCTGGATTACATGGTCGAGCAGTCCCAGGCCATTGGCCGTCGCGAGTTTCTGAGCTTGCCGCAACTGCCCGCCACGCCTGAACTGCGCAGGGTGGTGCAGGCCATGAACCAGATGGTCGACAAGCTCAAGGCGCTGTTTCAGGAGCAGGCCGAGCGCACTGAAAAACTGCGCATCGAGTCCTATGAAGACAGCCTCACGGGCCTCGCCAATCGGCGCTATTTCGACATGCGCCTGAACGAGCACGTCAGCCAGGTGGAGGATGCCCGCTCAGGGTATCTGCTGCTGATGCGGGTCAATGATCTGGCCGGGCTGAACGAGCGTCTCGGCGGGCAGAAGGCCGACGCGCTGTTGGTGGCGGTCAGCGATGTGCTGTTGCGTCAGTGCTTCAATCACGCCGAGGCGCGGCACCTGATCAGCCGCATCCGAGGGGGCGAATTTGCTGTGCTGGCGCCGGGGCTGGTCAAGGAAGAGGCGCTGCAGCTGGCCCACGAGGTGGAAACCGCACTGAGCAGCCTGCGTGGAACCGGGGTCTGCGATGTCAGCCCGGCAGCGTATATAGGCTTGGCGCCGTACAGCCCCGGCGATTCGGCGCAGACCCTGCTGGGGCTGGCCGATCAGGCGCTTTCTCAGGCTGAAACCCAGCACGACAACATCTGGTATTGCATCGAGCACAGCGCGGTCGAGAGCCTGGAAGACGACCACCACGCCTGGTACGAACTGTTGGATCAGGCCCTGACCGAGCATCGTTTTCAGTTGTTCTTCCAGCCGGTCATGGAGGCCCGCGACGTCAGCCGTGTGCTGCATTTCAAGGTGCTGTCACGGGTGATCGACGACGACTCGCAAACCCTGCCCGCCGGGCGTTTTTTGCCATGGATCGAGCGCTTCGGCTGGTCAGCGCGACATGACCTGGTGATGTTGGAAACGGTCTTCGAGCAGCTGCCCCGGCACGACCAGACGCTGGCGCTGAACCTGTCGGCTGCAACGCTTTCTGACGCGGGCGCGCTGAATGAGGTGATGGAATTGCTCAGGCGTCATGCGCACCTGGCGCCGAGGCTGATTCTGGAAATCGGTGAGGAGCAGGTGCCGGATCAACAGGGGCTCGAAGACCTGACGCGAAGATTGCGGGAGTTGGGCTATTCCCTGGCGCTGCAGCATTTCGGCGGGCGGTTCAGCATGATCGGCAACCTGTCGAGCCTGGGCCTGGCGTACCTGAAGATCGAGGGCAGCTACATCCGCGCCATCGATCAGGAGCGGCACAAACGGCTGTTCATCGAAGCGATCCAGCGCGCGGCTCACAGCATCGACCTGCCGTTGATTGCCGAGCGGGTGGAGACGGAAGGGGAGTTCGTGGTGCTGAGGGAGATGGGGATTCAGGGCGTGCAGGGGCAGCTGTTTGGGGATCCGGCGCCTTGGGGGAGTGAATGCAGCCTTAACCCGCAACGCTGAATCTGTGGGAGCCGGCTTGCTGGCGAATGCGTCAGACCAGACGCTGAGGTGTTGAATGATACACCGCATTCGCCAGCAAGCCGGCTCCCACAAAAGCGCAGCGACTAGAGATACCGACCTGTCACAAAATGCTGCACATCATTGAACCCCGGTGTCGAGGCGTGCCCCGGCGTGACCAGCGAGTCGATGAACGCTTCATCTTCGGCGGTGATCTTCACGCTCAGCGCCTTGGTGTAGCTGTCCCACTGCTCTTCGGTGCGCGGGCCGACGATGGCCGAGGTCACGGCCTGGTTGTTCAGCACCCAGGCGATGGCGAACTCCACCAGCCCGACGCCCTTGTCCTTGGTGTACTGCTGCAGTTTCTGCGCGATGTGCAGCGACTCCTGACGCCATTCGGTTTCCAGAATGCGCTTGTCCTGACGGCCCGCACGGGTGCTGCTGTCGGGGGTGACATCCGGTGCGTATTTGCCACTGAGCACGCCGCGCGCCAGCGGGCTGTAAGGCACCACGCCCAGACCGTAAAACCTGGCGGCGGTGATCTGCTCAAGCTCCGCCTGACGGTTGACGATGTTGTACAGCGGCTGGCTGATCACAGGCCGGTCGACGCCCAGACGCTCGGCGACGTTGACCACTTCAGCGATGCGCCAGCCGCGGAAGTTGGACACGCCCCAATAGCGGATCTTGCCCTCGCGAATCAGATCGCCAATGGCCGAAACCGTCACCTCCAGCGGGGTGCTGTGGTCTTCCTTGTGCAGGTAATGGATGTCGATGTAATCGGTGTCCAGGCGACGCAGGCTGGATTCGATTTCGTTGAAGATGTGCTTGCGGTTCAGGCCGCTGGTGTTGGGCGCGGTGTTGCCCGAACTGCTGCCGACCTTGGTCGCCAGCACCCACTCGCTGCGGCGCGAGGCGATGGCTTCGCCGACGATTTCTTCGGAGCGACCGGCGTTGTAGACGTTGGCGGTGTCGATGAAATTCACACCCTCATCCCAGGCCTTGTCGATGATGCGCAGCGATTCTTCGGTGTCGGTCTGCACGCCAAACATCATCGAGCCCAGGGTCAGGGTCGAAACCTTGAGGCCGGATTGGCCAAGAATGCGGTAGTTCATTGCTCGATATCCTTTTCGTCAGGGAGATAGAAGTCAGGACAGCTCTAGGCCGGACATACTCACCTGTTTGTGGCGGATTTGAAAAGTGACAAATGTCGAATTCACACAATCCCTGTGGACGCCGGCCTGGCGTTGCGTCCTGCCAAAAAACACAACGTACCGCCCACTGCCGTGAGCCCCGCCAACACGTAAAACATCGTTGGCGCGGGCGAGTTGATCAATAAATAACCACAAATCACCGGGCTCATCGCGCCACCGAAGGCCGCCAGGTTTTGCGCGCCCAGGTAGCTGCCGCGCAGGTGGTCCGGGGCGATGGTGTCGACGAACAGGTATTCGGCCGGGTAAATGATCATTTCCCCCAGCGTGAACACGAACATCGCCGCGCACCAGGCCAGTGTCGTCTGGGCGAAGCTGAAACCGAACAGGCCGATGGCGAACAGCGCGGTGCCCAGGCAGATCCAGTACGGCAGCTGCTCGCGCTTGAGAAAGCGGCCGATCTGGTACTGCATCAGGATCACCGTGATCGCGTTGCAGGCCAGCACCGCAGAGAGGATTTTCAGCGCTTGCTCGGCCGTGTGGGTGACCAGCAGAAACTGCGAGAGGTACAGCGTGTAACGGCCATGCACGATGGTGCTGAGCAGGCTGCCGTCGGTGAACAGGATCAGCGTGCGGTCGCTCTTGAGCGTGGCCAGGGTGTCGAGAAAACTGCGCGGCTGGTTGTCGCCGTCGGCTACCGTCGGCGGGATGCCGATCATCAGAAACATGCTGCCAAAGGCGATGGCGCTGGCGATCAGAAACGGCGCCAGCGGTAGCTGCCCGGCAATCAGCACGCCGAGCATGGGGCCCGTGGCGTAGCCGATGTTGGTCAGGGTGTAGCGCAGCGAAAAGACCTTGGCGCGCTGGCCGATGGGCAGGTTCTCGCTGATGATCGCCTTGGAGCCGATGAGAAACAGCGCAGAAGCGGTTTCTGTGATCACCAGCGTGAGGGTGGTCAGGTAGACGTTCTGGGCGAAGGTCAGCAGGGTGAAACCGATGGAACTGGAGAGCATCGCCAGAATGAGCAGCTTGCGCTTTTCCAGCCGGTCGATGATGTAGCCGCCATAAAGCCCCAGCAGTGTCGCGAGGAACACCGCGATGCCCATCAACAGCCCGACATCCTGCTGGTTCAGGCCCAACCTGGTGCTCAGGAACAGCGTGAGCAAGGGGCTGGTCATCGCGCGGCTCATGACGATGGTCAGCGAGCAGACCATCAGGCGGCGGATGACGAGGGAGTAGGTGGCCACTGTTGTTCTTATGTCCTTATGAAAGCCATGGTGCACGTCTGGCGGGCGATGCAATCCCTTGTGGGAGCCGGCTTGCTGGCGAAGACGGAGCGTCAGTCAACCTTGATGTGACTGATACTCCGCATTCGTCCGATCGCGGCCCGCAGCAAGCCGGCTCCCACAGGGTTAGGTCTGCGCCGGTTTATTGCCCCTGATCCATCCCGACCTTGGCCACAGCACCCTGCTCCAGTTCCCACTTCTTGAGGATCTTGCCGTAGGTGCCGTCGTCGATCATGGCCTGGATCGCCTCGGCAATTGCCTTGGCCAGTTCAGGGTTGGACTTGTTCACGCCAAGCCCGGTGAACTGCTTGGAGATCGCAAGGCCGATCGGCTTGTAGGTGTCCTTTTCCTGGGACATCAGGTACGGAATGGTTTCGCTGCCTTGCATGGCGGCGTCCAGACGACCCTGACGCAGTTGCGCGCGGGCGTCGGCCGAGCCTTCGGAGCCGCTCACAACGATGGCCGGCTTGCCTTTGGCCTCGCAGTTTTCCTTGCTCCACGCGGCGATTTCGGCCGGCCAGGTGGTGCGACGGCTGGTGCCGACTTTCTTGCCGCACAGGTCTTCAGGCTGATTGAGTTCGGTGTTCTTGGTCAGCGTGTACAGCTGCGGACCGCTGGTGAAATAGTCGACGAAGGTCACCGATTTCTGGCGCTCGGCGGTGTCGGTCATGCCCGACAGGATGATGTCGAAGCGCTTGGTGACCAGGCCGCTGACCATCTGCTCGAAGGCGGTTTCCTGCCATTTGATCTTCACGCCCAGACGCTCGGCCAGGGCGTTGCCCAGGTCCACATCGAGGCCGGTCAGGGTGTTGGTGGTGGTGTCCTTGAAGTCCATCGGCGGGTAGTTCGGCACGATGGCGGCGGTGATTTCGCCTTTGTCCTTGATGCTGGCGGGCAATTCTGCGAAGGCCGCAGTGGAGGCCATGAGGCCCGCGAGCAGGGTGGGGAGGATCAGTTTTTTCATGGTCGTTCTCGTTTGTTCTGGTTTAAGTGCGAACGGCAGAAATGAAGCTTTGGGTTCTTGGGTTTTGTGGACTTATTAGAATGTCTTCGGGGCTGCCGGCCTCCACAATCTGGCCGCCGTCCATGAACACCATGCGGTTGGACACTTCGCGCGCGAAGCCCAGCTCATGGGTCACAACGATCATGGTCATGCCGCTGTGCGCAAGATCGCGCATCACCGACAACACTTCGCCCACCAGCTCCGGGTCGAGGGCAGAAGTGGGCTCGTCGAACAGCATCAGCTTGGGCCGCATGGCCAGCGCGCGGGCGATCGCCACGCGCTGTTGCTGCCCGCCGGACAGTTCGACGGGATAGGAATGGCGCTTGTCCGCAAGGCCAACGCGGGCCAGCAGTTCGATGGCCTCCTCATTGGCTTCCTTGGGCGAGCGCTTGAGCACCTGGATCGGCCCTTCGACCACGTTCTGCAACGCGGTCATGTGCGGGAACAGGTTGAAACGCTGGAACACCATGCCGGTGCTCAGGCGCTGGCGGGCGATCTGCGCGTCGTTCAGCTCATGCAGCTTGTTGCCGACGATGCGATAACCGACCAGTTCGCCATCGACCCACAGGCCGCCCTTGTCGATCTTTTCCAGCTGATTGACGCAACGCAGCAGCGTGCTCTTGCCCGAGCCCGAAGGCCCGATGATGCACAGCACCTCGCCTTGCTCGACCTCGATGCTGACGTCCTTCAGGGCGTGGAACTGGTCGTAGTATTTGTTCAGGCCAACGGCTTTGACGATGCTTCTCATACTTGATCTCCCGGGCCTTGCTTACGAACGCTTGCCGGCGCCGCGAGCAAAGCGCAGCTCCAGACGGCTTTGACCGAACGACAGCACCGTGACCACGGCCAGGTACCAGATACCGGCGACGATGAGCAGCTCCATCACCCGGGCGTTGGCGTAGTAGATGTTTTGTGCGTTGTGCAAAAGTTCGGAGTATTGAATGACGCTGGCCAGACTGGTCATCTTCACCATGCCGATGAATTCGTTGCCCACCGGCGGAATGATCACGCGCATCGCCTGAGGCAGGATCACCCGGCGCAGCGCTTGCAAACGCGGCATGCCGATGGATTTCGCGGCCTCGTACTGGCCGGTGTCCACCGACAGCAGGCCCGCGCGCACCACCTCGGCGGTGTACGCGCCCTGGTTGATGGAGAGGCCCAGCAATGCGGCGACGAAGGGCGTCATCAGGCTGACGGTGTCGAGCTGGAACAGGCCGGGAATGCCGATGACCGGGAAGATCAGCGCCAGGTTGAACCAAAGCAGCAGCTGCAGAATCAGCGGCGTGCCGCGAAACAGCCAGGTGTAGGTGATCGCCACATAGCGCAGGATCGGGTTGGCCGACATGCGCATGATCGCCGTGATTACGCCGATGATCACGCCCAGCAGCATCGCCAGAATCGACATGATGATGGTGTTCAGCAGGCCCCACAGAATCGCTTCGGAGGTCAGGAACTGGCCGATGTAGCCCCATTCGATCTGACCGTTGGCGAAGGCGCGGGCAAGGCCGGCCAGAGCGACGACGATCAGCGTGGCGAAGAAGATCCGCCCGTAATAACGGCGCGGGACGTGTTCGTACTGGGTGATGTCGAACTCGTTCTCGATCTTCTTGCGTTCGGCTTGCAGTCGCTCTGCCTGATTCTGGTTCATGGTGTCTCTCCCAAGCGTGTACAGGCCGTGCGTATTCGATTTCAGCGAGTCATCGTTCGGCCGTTCAGGGTGTGTTCGGGCACGCTTTCGAGGCTGGGTGATCGCTGAGAGTGAGGGGCAGTTTCGCGTTAAAAGTCCTGATCGAAGTGTCAGGTTTTATTCTCTGAAATCAGCGACCGGGTCACTGATCAGGGCGTCGTGCAGATGGTTGCCAATCGCCATTTTCTGTGTTCATTATTGTCTGTCGGGCATGTTTTTGTTGTGGGTCAAAGCCTGTTGAATATAACGGGCGAGGTAAATAAGCATTATGGAAACTCCACTTTCCACTTCTGGAAACGTGCCGCCCAAGCCGGGGATCCGTCCGCCCCTGTCCCTCAGCGGAATGGACTTCAAGCTCTTGCGCGTCTTCCAGGCAGTGGTCGAGGCAGGAGGCTTCAGCGCCGCGCAGAACGAGCTGAACGTGGGGCTCGCCGCGATCAGCAAGCAAATTTCCGACCTCGAAATCCGCATCGGCATGCGCCTGTGCACCCGTGGCCGCGAAGGTTTTCACCTGACCGAAGAAGGCAAACTCGTCTATCAGGCGGCCATCGAATTATTTGCCTCGGTGGACACTTTCCGCGACCGGATTAGTTCGGCGCAAAATGAACTGATCGGTGATCTGAGTATTGGCGTTATCGATAACACGATGTCCGATAAAAGTTCGCCGTTAATTGCCGCGCTCAGAACAATGCACGATGAGGCGCCCAAAGTAAGATTGCGCCTGCATGCTCACAACTCGACGAGATAGAGCGCGGCGTGGTGGAAGGACGATTGAGTGTCGGCATCGTGCCGGTGTATCAGCGCCGCGAAGAATTCGATTATTTCGAGCTGTACGAAGAGCCCTCGCACGCCTACTGCGCAGTGGGCCATCCGTTATTCAACGTGAACGACAGCGAACTGGACATCGACATCCTGCGCCATTATCAGGTGATCAATCACCGTTACGCGATTCATCGCGATAAGGCCAGCTTCGTCAATTACGACAGCCAATCGGCGTCAGCCTCCCAGGTCGAAGCGGTGGCGATTCTGATCCTCACCGGCCGCTTCATCGGCTTTCTCCCCGAACACTATGCCCGCCAGCAGGTGCGCGACGGCCAGCTACGCGCCGTGCGCCCCGACCTCATCCACCTGCGCACGCCCTTCAACCTCATCCTGCGCCACAGCGCCCCGCGCAGCCCGCTGGTGAAGGCGTTTGCGCAGGCGTTGGGGGTGGATTTGAAGCGGGTGGGGTAAGCCAGATACCACAATGCCTGTGGGAGCGAATTCATTCGCGAGACGGCGGAACATCCGACGGATATGTATCGGGTGTAATGGCCAATCGCGAATGAATTCGCTCCCACAGGTATCAAGTCCAATCGCTTTGATGGCCGGGCTTAAAAATCCACCGTAGCCGACACCTTCAACGTCCGTGGCTCGCCCTGGGTCAGGTAGTTGTTCGCCGTCGAGGCGGAGGCCCAGTAGGCTTTGTTGGCGACGTTTTCGACGTTGGCGCGCAGGGTGATGTATTTGTCGTCGGCCTTGAAACCGTAGCGGGCGCCGAGGTCGACGCGGGTCCAGGACGGGATGCTCAGGGTGTTTTCGGCGTTGACGTATTCGCCACCGGTGCGCAGCATCCGGCCGCTCAGGGCCGCGCCTTCGATGCCCGGGATGTCCCATTCGCCGCCCAGGTTGTACTGGAAGCGTGGCACGCCCGCTGCGCGGTTGCCGTCGGTGAGGCCGCCCGAGGTGTTGCTCAGCTCGGTATGCATGAGGGTCGCACCTGCGAGAAGGCGCAGACCATCGGCCGGCTCGCCGAAGAGGTTCATCTCAAGGCCTTTGTTGACCTGTTCGCCATCGACGCTGAACACGTTGTTGGTGGTCGCGCTGTTGGGTTGCTCGATGCGATACACGCCAAATGTCGCACCGTAGCTGTCCCAATCCAGCTTCACACCGGCTTCGGTCTGCTTGCTGCGCCGTGGCGGGAACACTTCGTTGGCATTGCTGGCGCTGGAGGGGGCGGTCGGCCCCTGGGCCAGGCCTTCGATGCGATTGGCGTAGAACGACACATGCTCCCAAGGCTTGATCACCAGGCCATATACGGGCGTTGTGATCGACTCGTCGAAGGACGGGTTGCGCTTGCCGGTGGCCGTGGCCCAGGAGTCGATTTCCATGGTCTGGCGACGCACGCCAACGGTCAGCAGCACGCGATCATCTATGAAGCCCAAGGTGTCGGAAACTGCCTCGCTCTTGATCGTGTTCTTGCCGACGATTCGCGGGTCGTGAATGTCCGAGCCGAAGTAAGTCACGCTCGGGCGCGGAATCTGCACCGGGTTGTAGAGGTTATTCGGCTGGCGATTGGCCGCCAGAATCGCCTCATAGGAAGAGCGCTGCTGCCCCCACATCCCCGAGAGGCCGAAGTTCATCTGATGGGTCACAGGCCCGGTATTGAAATGCCCGTTCAAGCCGGCCACCGCGCTTTTGTTGTCTTCGTCGTGGGGCGAATACAGAAAGCCCGTGCGCGCCGTGCCGTTGTTGTCGCTCACGTACAGCGAGGAATACTCGCCATTCTCACGGGTGTGCTTGGCGCCGCCGCCCGCGTAGGCCGTCCAGTTGTCATTCAGGTCGTACTCGGCGTTGACCATCGCGTAGGTGTCTTCGAGCTGCGACCAGCTCCAGGCCTGCGAGTAATTGTCCTTGGCCGACGGCGGATGCGGGACCACGCTGCCGTTCGGGTAAACCACCGCGCGGCCCTGGTTGATGCGTTCTTTCTGATAGCCGAAATCCGTCGACACGCGCAGGCGATCGCCACGGTAATCCAGGGCAATGGCGATCAGTTGCGAGCGTTTGGTTTCGTCGTCGATAGCCGTTTCGCCGCCGTGCTGCGCCAGGTTGATGCGCGCGCCAAAACGGTTGTCTTCGCCAAAACGCTGACCCAGGTCCAGATGCCCGCCCACAGTGGTGTCGCTGGCGTAATCCAGGGTCACGCTGCGGGTCGGGGTGTCTTCGGCGCGCTTGGGCACAATGTTGACGCTGCCGCCGATGCCACTGCCCTGGGGCGATACGCCGTTGATGAAGGCATTGGGGCCTTTGAACAGATCGACGCGCTCGACCGCTTCGGTGGTGATGATCTGCCGTGGCAGCAAACCGTAGAGACCGTTGAAGGCGATGTCGTCGGTCTGCAGCGGCAGGCCACGAATGGTGAACACCTGAGAGAAGTTGCCGAAGCCCGCCGACTGACGCACCGAAGCGTCGTTGAGCAGCACATCGCCCAGTGTGCGCGCCTGCTGGTTGGCGATGGTTTTCGAGGTGTAGCTGACTACGCTGAACGGGACGTCCTTGATCTCG
>Ga0157373_10004810_pt1 | contig 10160 bp, 9 predicted proteins | sample C65metaG_FD_113460 | JGI IMG/M metagenome (GOLD analysis project Ga0157373, IMG submission 113460) | Corn rhizosphere microbial communities from Kellogg Biological Station, Michigan, USA - C6-5 metaG | ecosystem: Host-associated > Plants > Roots > Rhizosphere > Soil | place: USA: Michigan...
TCAGCGCTATGCGTTGGCGGACGTGGCCACCGCGCACCGCGACCTCGAAGCGCGCAAGACGACGGGCTCGACCCTCCTCATACCCTGAACGAGCCGAGCGCCGCGTGGGCCGCGTTATCTGGCCCCGCTGCCGCAGCCTTGCCGCCGCACCTGTCGATTTTAGCGAGAGCGGACGCGACATCGCCATGTCTATAATGAGACAAAGCCGGGCGAAGCGTGGGGACGGAATGCACGACGTTCGCTGGCGGCAAGTCTAAAGGGAGGAGCGATGCTCAATGCGCTTTCGCTCGGCGCGGGCCTGTCCTGGGCCAGTGGCCTGCGGCTCTATTTGACGGTGCTCCTCGTCGGTGTGTTCGACCGGCTGAACATCGTGCATTTGCCCGATTCGCTCGCGGCACTGGCTTCGCCGTGGGTCATCGGCGCGGCGGCTTTTCTCGCTGCCGTCGAGTTCTTCGCCGACCGCATTCCGGCATTCGACGCGCTCTGGGACGCCGTTCATACGTTTATCCGCATTCCGGCCGGCGCACTGCTCGCCGCCGGCGCGCTGGGTCATGCCGATCCGGCCCTCATGACCGTTGCCGCGCTGGCGGGCGGCACGCTCGCCGGTTCCGCCCACCTCACCAAGGCCGGAGCGCGCGCGCTCATCAACTTGTCGCCTGAGCCGTTTTCGAACTGGATCGCTTCGTCGACGGAAGACGTGCTGGTCTGTATGGGTCTCGCGCTCGCGTTTTTCGCACCGGTTGTCCTGCTGGTATTGATGGGCGGCTTCCTCCTTTTTGCCGGCTGGGCGTTGCCGCGGCTGTGGCGCGGCGTGCAGGGCGGATTTCGCGGCATGGCATCGCACATGAGCTCGCGGCTCGGTTCGTTCGGGGGCAAGCGCGATTGAACGATGCGAGCGATGCGAGCGCTGCCAGTCCCGATCCACGCGCTAGTCGTGGCGCTCGGTTCTTACTCCTGATTCGGCAGGCGCTGCGCATGACCGTGCGCGACTGGCGCGCGGGCGAGCTGACGATGCTCTCGCTCTCGCTCGTGCTCGCGGTGGCGGCGTTTGCGAGCGTCGGTTTTCTCGCCGATCGTCTCCAGCAGGGCCTCGAGCGTGATGCCCGGCGCATGATTGCCGCCGATTTCGTCGTGCGCGCCGACCATCCCGTCGATGCCGCATTCGTCGATCGAGCGCACTCGCTCGGGCTGCGCACTGCCACTACGATCATTTTCCCGACCATGGTCGCGGGGGCGAACGGCGCGGCTGGGCAAGGCGAGGGCGCTATCGCCAACGCGCGGCTCGCGGCGGTCAAGGCCGTCTCGCCCGGTTATCCGCTGCGCGGTGCGCTGCGCATCGCGTCGGGGCCGACGGCGCCCGATCGCACGGCGCAGGGCATTCCGGCACCGGGTACCGTTTGGGTGGACGCCGAGCTGCTCGGCGCGCTGCATTTGCACGTGGGCGATCGCGTGATGCTCGGATTGCGCACGTTCACGATCGGCGCGGTCATCACGCGCGAGCTCGATCGCGGCTTTGCATTCGTCAACTTTTCGCCGCGCCTCATGATGCGCGCCGATGCGCTGCCTTCGACGGGCCTGCTGGGTTACGGCAGCCGTGTGACTTATCGGCTGCTCGTGGCCGGCGACGACGCGGCGGTTGCCGAGTTCACGCGGTTCGCGCACGCCCGCGTGGATGGCGGAAAAATGCGAGGCGTGGCGCTCGAATCGCTGCAGGAAGGGCAGCCGCAGGTGCGCCTGACGCTCGATCGGGCTGGGCATTTTCTGCGCCTGGTATCGCTGCTGACGGCATTGCTTGCGGCCGTCGCCATCGCCATGGCTGCGCATCGCTACACGCGGCGGCATCTCGACAGTTGCGCCGTCATGCGTTGTCTGGGCCTTGGGGCCGCGGCGCTGCGCACGCTGGTGGCCCTCGAATTTCTGATCGTCGGCCTGGCCGGCGGCATCGCGGGTGCGGCGCTCGGTTACGCAGGGCATTTCGCGTTGCGTGCGTCGCTTCGACAACTCATCGCCGTCGATTTGCCGCAACCGGGGCTCGCACCGGCGCTCGAAGGTGTGGCTGCGGCGCTCGTTTTGCTGACCGGCTTCGCGCTGCCGCCGCTCGTCCCACTCACGCGGGTGCCCCCCGTGCGCGTGCTGCGCCGTGAATGGGACGGTCAGGCCCGTACCGCATGGATGGCCTATGCCGCGGGCATCGCGCTCTTCGCCGGGCTGCTCGTGCTCGCGGCGGGCGAGCTCAAGCTGGGCGGCATCGTCGCCGGCGGCTTTGCCGCGACGCTGCTGATCTTTGCGGGCGTTGCGCGCGCGGCGCTGTCGGCCGCCTCGCGCATAGCGCGCAGCGAGCGTGCCGGGGCGCGGCTCCCGGCCGGTGTCGGTTGGCGCTATGCGCTCGCCTCGCTCGAACGGCGCGGTGCGGCCAGCGCGTTGCAGATCACCGCGCTTGCGCTCGGTCTTATGTGCCTGCTGCTGATTGCCATGACGCGCAACGATCTGGTGGCGGGCTGGCGCAAATCGACCCCACCCGATGCGCCGAACGAGTTCCTCATCGATATCCAGCCCGATCAACGTCAGGCTGTCGCGAGCTATCTGAGCGCACACGGCATAGCGGGAGCGACGCTCGAGCCGATGGTGCGTGCGCGGCTGACGACGATCAACGGCAAGCCGGTCGACCCAGGCGCGTATCGGAACGACGATGCACGGCGCCTCGTGGACCGCGAGTTCAATCTGTCGTACCGCGCTACGCCGCCCGATGACAACCGGATCGTGCAGGGCCGCTGGTTCGGTGCGGCTCAGCGCCCCGAGATTTCGATCGAGGAGGGCCTCGCGAAGCTGATCGGCGTGAAACTCGGCGACGTACTGCGCTTCGATATCGCAGGCCAATCCGTGGAGGCGCCGATCACGAGCGTGCGCAAGCTCGACTGGGGGTCGTTCAAGGTGAACTTCTTCGTGCTGATGCCGCCCGCCACACTCGATGCATTTCCGGCGATCTATATCACGAGCTTTCACTTGGCTGCCGAGCGACGCGCGGTACTCGATGGTCTCATCGCCCGCTATCCGAATCTGACGGCCATCGATATCGGCCCTATCCTCGCACAGATCCAGCACATGCTCGAGCAGGTGATCGGCGCGGTGCAGTTTCTGTTTCTCTTCACGTTGGCGGCGGGTCTGCTCGTTCTCTACGCGGCGCTCGCCGGCACGCGCGACGAGCGCATGAGAGAATCGGCCCTGTTGCGCGCGCTGGGCGCTTCGCATGCGCAGGTACGCGCGGTGCAGGCGGCGGAATTCGTCGTCGTCGGCGCGCTCGCCGGGGCGATGGCGGCGATCGGGGCGCAGGTGCTCGGCTCCGTGCTGGCCACTCGCGTCTTCGATTTCTATCTGGACTTCGATCCGTGGGTGTTGCCCGCCGGCATCGTTGCTGGCATCGCGTGCGCCGGTGTGGGCGGATGGCTCAGTCTGCGGCGCGTGTTGACGCGCCCCGCGGGGCAGACGTTGCGCGACGCTTGAACGGTGACTCTTGCATCTCTCGCGCCGCAATTTCTCTTTGTTTTTCCGGCTTTACGTATGACCGACAATACCGACGACTCGCAGCCCGCCCAACCGACGGCATTCGAACTCGTGGGCGGGGAGGCGCGTGTGCGCGAACTCGTCGACCGCTTCTACGACCTGATGGATCTCGAACCCGAGTTTGCGGGCATTCGAGCATTGCATCCTCCATCGCTCGACGGCTCGCGCGACAAGCTCTACTGGTTCCTCTGCGGCTGGCTTGGCGGGCCGGACCACTACATCGAACGCTTCGGTCATCCGCGCTTGCGTGCGCGTCATCTGCCGTTCGCGATAGCCTCTTCCGAACGCGATCAGTGGCTGCGCTGCATGGCCTGGGCGATGGAGGACGCCGGCTTGCCCGAAGCGTTGCGCGAGCGACTGCTGACCGCGTTCTTCGATACGGCCGATTGGATGCGCAACCGGCCCGGTTGAGCGACCGATACAGTGCTTGCCGGTGGCAGCGCGAATGCGGCCTGTTCCCGGCCGTCGCGACGTCGCGATAATGTGTCTTCGAGCGGCGGGTCCTGCCGTCGCGGCTGGAACGAAACTCTCGAGGACCGAAAATGGCAACCGAAGCGTTGTTTCGCGAAGATGCTTACCTGACACGCTGCGAGGCGAAGATCGTCGCGCTCGGCGACGACGGAATCCTGCTCGATCGAACCGTGTTCTATCCGCTGGGCGGCGGTCAGGCGGGCGATACGGGCGCGCTCGTACTCGCCGACGGCACGCGCATTGCGATTGCCGACACACGCAAGGCGAAGTTCGAGGGCGCCACGCCAGACGACGCGTTGCACGTGCCCGCGCCGGGGCAAGAGGCGTTGCTCGCGCGGTTGGGTGCGGGCGAACCGGTCGTGGCCGAGATCGATTGGGAGCGGCGTTATCGGCATATGAAGCTGCATACGGCGAGCCATTTGATGTGCGCCGTGCTGCCTTATCCTGTCGACGGCTGCAGCATTACGGTCGACTACGCGCGGCTCGACTTCGCAACGACGGAACCGATCGAACGCGAACTCGTCGAGACGCGTCTCGCATCGCTCGTGAGCGGCGAGCATGCCGTTGCGACAGAATGGATCACAGACGACGAGATGGCCGCGCGGCCCGAACTGGTGCGCACGATGAGCGTGAAGCCGCCGATGGGGCTGGGCCGCGTGCGGCTTTTGAGGATTGAAGACGTGGACTTGCAGCCGTGCGGCGGCACGCATGTGCGCAACACGGCGGAGATCGGCGCGCTGCGCGTGGCGAAGCTCGAGAAAAAGAGCGCGCGCACGCGGCGCCTCGTATTGGAGTTTGTGTCATGACGGAACCCGGGATGAGGGAAGCAGGAACCGATTACGACGTGCTCGATCCCACAGCGCGAGCGGTGCTCGACTTCTGGTTCGGCGAGCCGCGATCGCCTCGTTTCGGCCAGGTATGGGATTGCTGGTTCTCGGGCGACGACACGTTCGATGCGCAACTACGCGAACGTTTCGGCGCAACGTTGGCATCGGCGCGACGGGGCGAATACGCTGGGTGGCAGCGTACGCCGCTTGGCACGCTCGCCCTCATCGTCGTGCTCGATCAGTTTTCCCGGAACATACACCGCGGCAGTGCCGAAGCTTTTGCGGCCGATGCACAGGCGGTCGAGGCCGCCCGCCGCATGGTGGCAACACGTGCTGATCGCACGCTGCCGACGCCGCACCACCGCGCGTTTGCCTACTTGCCCTTCGAGCACGACGAATCGCGCGAAAGCCAGGAGACGTCGGTGCGTCTGTTCGGCGAGCTGGCAGACGAGAGCAAAGATGCCGCTGGCTATCTTGGGTACGCTCGCCAGCACGCGGTCATCATCGAGCGCTTCGGACGTTTTCCGCACCGCAATGCGTTGCTCGGTCGTGAATCGAGCGATGAAGAACGCGCGTTTTTGCTCGAGCCCGGGTCGTCGTTTCGATAGCCGGCCAGCGTGGCGTGACGGGTGCCGTGCCGAGCCCGTGCTAACGTGTTGCCAGCGCTTCGGGCTCTTTCAACCCATAACCGGCGGTGAGCCGCTCGTATTCGGCGATCAATTGGGCACCGAACAGCAGCAGCGTGCCCAGTGCTTCGAGACTGACGAGCACGACGATCGCGGTCGTCATCGATCCGTACACAACGCTCACCTGTGACAACGTCGCAAAATACCAGACCAGTACGCGACGCGTGATCTCCCACAGCGCCGCGGCTGCCACGGCGCCCATGACGGCATGGCGAAACGTGGTGCGTCCCGCCGGAATGATGATATAGATCGCGGTCAGAACGAATATCTCACCCGCAACGCCACACAGGTAAAGGATGACTCGCGTCGTTCCCGTCAGCGAGACGGCGTGGCCGAGCAGTACTACGCTATCCGACGCGACTGCCTGCAGGCTGCTCGTGACAAACGTGATGAGCAGCACGCCGACGCCGAGCGAGAGACTGAAGCAATACGGGACGATCGCCGATATCAGGAAGTGGCGCCGCCGGATGACAACGCGATGCACGAAGATGATCGACAGTGCGTTTTCGAGCACGGTGAACGCAAGGGAGCTGAAGAAAATCATCGTTACGACGAGGAACCAGCCCACCACCGAGCGATGCGCGAGAAAATTGGCGAGTTCGCCGACGATCGCTTTCGACTGTCCGGGCACCAGCCATCTCAGCAGCCTTTCGAGCGTATCGAGCAGCAGTGCCTGGCCGATCACATGACTGAATGCGATGGCCACCAGAATCAGCAGCGGTACGATCGAAAGCAGTGAATAGTACGCAACCGCGCCTGCGAGAAGAAGGCCTTGATTCTTTCGAAATGCTTTGAGAACTTGGACCGTGAACTGAAAAGGATGACGGGCTACGAAGCGCAATGCGCGCCTTCGCGCCTCCTTTTCAATCCGTTGCGAATGCATTGGCGCGTTCATAGCGCTCCGGCAGCCAGCTGATTTCCTTTGGCTTGCGCGTCGCTATTGCCGTCCGGCTGCGAGCGCGCGTGCAACGCCTCGATACAAGCGTCGGTTAGTTCAGTGAAAGAACCGATCGTCGTCTCCTTCACGGGGCTGGCCGCGGCCGGTTGATCCGGCGCGCTTTGGCGCCGCGCGGCGTCGGGATCCCCGTCAAACGCAATGCCCATGATGAGGTGCGGCGAGCGCGCTCGAAGCCCCCGGACGAGGTTGCGCAGATAGGGAGGCGATTCGCGCCAATCAAGCGTCACGAGACAGATGACGGTGTCGTGACCGATCCGGGTCTCGTCGACGCGTCTGCGCAAGAACCGTTCGGCCGAAAGGGCAGTCGCCTCGATGCCGCGCCGACGCAGCAGCTGCACCAGGATCGTTGCGGCAACGCCGTCGAACTCACCGCGCCCCCTGACACAGAGCACGGTGGCCGGCTCATCAGGTGCTTCGTGCTGGCTGTCGTGAGACGGCCCACGACGCATGCCGCCCCTCGTGCGCCCGGGCTTGCGCGGCGCGACGCTCAGGCCCGGCGAATCGGCCGATGCGAGCCCCCGGACGACGCCCAGTGCCGCGAGGCGCACGGCCGTGAGTTGGCCGGGCGTGATCACGCCACGCGCGACGTCGCCGCAGGCGAGCCTCAGGCATTCCAGCATGACCGTGTCGTACCAGGCCTCGGGAGAGGATTTTTCGAGCATCGTCGCGGCTTGAGCGAGTGCATCGGGTACGTCGTCGGCCAGCAAACGCTGATAGAGGTTTTCGCCCGGTGTCAGCACCGGATGATCGCCGAACAGCACGTCGAGGAAGGCGACGCGTTCAATGTGGCGCCCGAGCGTCACGAGACAGAGCGTAAGCGGGGTAGACAGCACGAGCCCCACCGGTCCCCATATCCAGCTCCAGAAAATGGCGGCGACGATCACGCCGAACGGCGACAAGCCCGTGCTGTTGCCGTATATCAGCGGCTCGACGAACTGGCTCGCGGTGAGCTCGATCACCGCGAACAGAATCGCAGTCCAGGCCGTCATCCACCAGCCGGGCCCGATGGCCGCTGCGAGGATGACCGCGAGGAGCGCCGCCAGCCATGCGCCGATGTAAGGGACGAACCGCAGCAAGGCGGTCAGGACGCCGAATAACAATGCCCCCGGCACACCGATAATCGCGAGCCCGATGCAAATCAGTGCGCCGACGCTCGCATTCATCGCCACTTGAGTAAGAAAATAGCGGCTTAAGCGCCGAGCGGCCTCGTTCATCGCAGTCATGGTGCGATGCAGGTCGCGCACACCGAAAAGGCGAATGAGCCTGTCGCGCAAATCTTCGCGTTGCAGCAGGATGAAAATCGCGATGACGGCTACGATGCCGGCCGTCTCGAGCGGACTCACCACCGGTGCGACGAAGCGCTGGACGAGTTTCAGCGACGAAGGCCGGGGTTCGATCACCTCGACGGACATCGGCGGGCGGCCCGAGCGGCTGGCCGAGCGGTCGTCGTTGCCCGGCGGTTCAGGAGGGGGCGCAATATGTCTGAGCGCGCCGCTCGCCCGTTTCAGAAGCGCATCCGCGCGGCCGATCGTCTCTTCATGCAGCAATTTCGCCTTGCGCTCCACCGCGACCTCGTACTGCGGGAGGTCACCGGCCAACTGGGCGATTTGGGCACCGATGAGGACGCTCGTCGCGGCCAGCACGCACAGTGCAACGAGCACCGCGGCGATGACCGACGGCGCATGGCCGAAACCGACACGCCGCAATGCGGTGGCGAACGGCGCCAGGACGAAGCTCAGCAACACCGCTAGTGTGATCGGCATGAGCACGTCGCGCCCGACGTAGAGCGCGCCGATCACCACGACGCCGGCGATCAGCGAAGTCAGTGCTCTAACGCCCGGCACCTCGGGCGGCGAGCCACGGTCGCTGCTGCGCCGCGGCGGCATGGGACCAGTCATGATCCATACGCAAAGCAAGTGCGATGCCAGGCGGGCGGTCTTTCATTGCCACTGCGCCTCGATGACGGGTGCCTGCCGATGGGGAAGTCGTTGCGATCGTGACGCAGGCCGTTTACTTACACGGCTTCTCGCTCCGAAGCCCACTTGTCCCGACGAGGCGGGTGATAACGCTGCAGTTTCGAGATGAGCGCATCGGGTTGCGCATCGATCTGCAACATATCGAGATACTCGCGCTGCATGAACCCTTCGTTCACCGTGTGCTCGAGCATGGCGACGAGCGGCCGATAGTATCCGTCGATATCGAGCAGGCCGATTCCTTTCGCGTGATAGCCGAGCTGGGCCCACGTGAAGACCTCGAACAGCTCTTCGAGCGTACCGGCCCCGCCGGGCAGCGCAACGAACGCGTCCGACAAGTCCGCCATCATCCTCTTGCGCTCATGCATGTCGGCGACGACATGCAGCTCGCTCAAGCCCGTATGCCCGACTTCCTTTTCGAGCAGCAGCTGCGGAATGACGCCCACCGCGCGCCCGCCGGCCTCGAGCACCGCATCGGCAATCGTGCCCATGAGCCCGACGCGTCCGCCGCCGAAGACGAGCGAGCAGCCCGCCTCGACGAGTGCCCGGCCGAACGCCTGCGCGGCTTCGACATAGACGGGCCGTGTCCCCAGCGAGGAGCCGCAATAAACGCAAATCGACTTCAAACTCATACTCCGGCGTCCTTGACGGCGGCTTTGGGCAGCGCATCGCGCGGCGGCAGGTAATCATGGAATTCGCGCATCGGCAGTTTGCCCGAGACGAGGTCGTCGAACAGCTGGCGCGAGCGGCCGCGCAGATAAGGCGCCATGATCGAAATCACGTGCACGCTGACCTGATAGAGCTCGACGCGAATCGCTTCCTGGTCGTTGTACTTGCGCGGATGCATGACGAACTGATAGGAAAGCCAATAGGTGGCGATGACACCCATGTTCGTCGCGATGACCTGGATTTCCTCGGGCGTGGCGACCATTTCGTCGTCGGCCACGAGCAACTCGCACAGCTCGCGCGCGAAGCGGACTTTGTGACTGATGATTTGCTTGAAATGCGTCTCGAGCGTGCGATTGCGCGCGAGCAGATCGTTGAGATCCCGATAGAGGAAACGGTACTGCCACATGAAATCGGCCATGTATTGCAGATATGACCAGGTTTCGTCGATGGTCGGACGGTGATCGTCGGGCAGCCGCAGGCGCTTTTCGATCGCCTGCTCGAACTGCGCGAAGATGCTGTTGATGATGTCGTCCTTGTTGCGGAAGTGATAGTAGAGATTGCCGGGGCTGATCTCCATCTCTTCCGCGATCGTGGTCGTCGTGACGTTCGGCTCGCCGATCTCGTTGAAGAGCTTCAGCGATAACTCGAGGATCCGTTCGCGGGTGCGGCGGGGAGTTTTGGCTTCCATGTCGTCCGGCCCAGTGGCGCCAGGCAATACGCGGCCCCACGCGGGACCCGTACATCGTGTTGCCCGGCTTTGGTTGTATGTTTCGAATGTAGTGGGCCGATTATAAACCGCTCGTTCTCTTCCTCGACCGCCCTCCGGGTTTTCATGGAGCACGGTCGTTCGTTTTTTTGAGGCAGGGGGTTCAATGGTGAACGGCTCGTTCACGAATGATTCGATGAGGCGGGCGGTCAGTCTACGAGCAGCAGCCGCACCCAGTGGGCGACGAGCGGGCCGACGAGCAGAACCCAGGTCAGCCCGCAGACCAGCAGCGCGACGCTCACCGCGGCA
>Ga0157373_10004814_pt1 | contig 10159 bp, 4 predicted proteins | sample C65metaG_FD_113460 | JGI IMG/M metagenome (GOLD analysis project Ga0157373, IMG submission 113460) | Corn rhizosphere microbial communities from Kellogg Biological Station, Michigan, USA - C6-5 metaG | ecosystem: Host-associated > Plants > Roots > Rhizosphere > Soil | place: USA: Michigan...
CACGCCAACAGTGTTGCCATCGGCGCCGGTTCGGTCAGCCGCGGCAACGCCACGGTTGCGCTGGGTTCAACCACCGCACGCCGTGGCATCGAGAACATGGCCGATGGCACGCAGGACAATGACGTGGTCAGCGTGCAGCAGCTGCAGGGGCTTCTGCAGGCGACCGGTGGTGCGTTGTCGGCCGATGGCACTGTCATCGCACCCGGCTTCGATCTCGCCCACGGCGGAACCCATACCACCATCGGCAGTGCGCTTACTGCGCTGGACGGCGGCCTGTCCAGCACCGAGGTGTCGGTGAATGATCTGCACACGCGTATCAACCAAGGCACCCTCGGCATGGTCCAACAGGCCACGGCCGGCGCGGATCTGACCGTCGGTGCGGATCGTGATGGCGCCGCCATTGGCATGGCTGGATCTGCGGGCGCCCGCCGCCTGGGCGGTGTGGCCGATGCGGCCGCTGGCGACGAGGCCATCAACAAGGCGCAGGCCGATGCCGCCGTGGCCAGTGTGGCGGCGGCGCTGGGTGCAGGCGCGGGCGTGGCCGCCGATGGCACGTTGCAGGCACCGGATTTCAATGTGCTGGGCACCACCGTGCATAGCGCCGGTGATGCGCTGCATGCGCTGGATGCGGAAGACCGCGCGCAGCGTGCTGGACTGGTCGATCTGGGCAGCGACCTGGTGGTCGCCCAGCGCTACTTCCAGGCCGCAGCCGGTGATGTCGATGCGCCTGCGACCACCGGCGGAACCGGCAGCACGGCACTGGGCAGTGCGGCCGCAGCGGGCGGCCAACATTCACTGGCCGTGGGCGCGGACGCGCGTGCTGCCGGGCAGGGCAGCGTCGCCATCGGTGCCGGCGCGCGCGCCGATGGCGAGAACGCGGTCGCGCTGGGCGCAGGCGCGGTTGCGGATCGCGACCAGGTGCTGTCGATTGGTGGTGGCACTGTGGGTACGCGCCAGTTGATCAATGTGGCCAACGGCACTGACGCGGCCGATGTGGTCAACCTGCAGCAATTGCGGGCCACCGTTGCCGCGCTCGGTGGCGGTGCGCAGGTCGATGCGGTCACCGGTTCCGTGACAGGCCCGACCTATGTCGTGCAGGGCAGCAGTTTCCGCGATGCCGGTTCTGCGCTGGACGCGGTGGACGGGCAGCTGCAGGTGCTGGACCAGCGGGTTACTCACACCGAAGACGACGTGCTGGATACGCAGCGCCAGATCGATGCGTGGAACGACCGCGACGCAGGCCTGGTGCGCCAGGATGCCGCCAGCGGCAACATTGCGGTGGCTGCGGGTCGTGCCGGTGCTGTGGTCGACATGACGGGATCAACGGGTGCGCGCCAGTTGAAGGGCCTGGCCGCTGCCGATGACGCAACCGATGCAGTGACCCTGGCGCAGATGCAGGACGGCTTGTCAGCGGCGCAGCCAGAGGACAGCCGCTATCTGAAGGTTGATGGTCGTGCTGATGGCAGCGACGACGCCTCGATCAGCGGTGTGGGTGCGCTGGCCATCGGCGCGTCGGCGCAGGCCGACGGTGCTGCGGCCATCGCGCTGGGGCAGGGGGCGCAGGCGTCAGCAGACGGTGCGGTTGCAGTGGGCGCAGGCTCGGTCGCCGACCGCGCCAACGCCGTTTCGGTCGGGCGCGATGGTGCGGAACGTCAGATGACCCACGTGGCCGACGCCAGCGACGACACCGATGCCATCAATCTGCGGCAGCTGAAGCAAGCGGGACTGGTCGGCGACAACGGTGACCTAAAGGAGACGGTCGGCTACGTCGCGGGCAGCGATCACAGCCAGGTGGTGTTTGGTGGCGGCACAGGCACCGTGCTGGCCAACGTCGCCGACGGTCGCGTGCAGCTGGGCAGCCGCGAGGCGGTCAATGGCGGCCAGCTTTCTGCCATCGGCGAAGGCATCGGCCGGCAGCTGGATGGACTGCGGGACCGTGTCGGTGCGCTGGAAGACCAACCGGGCGGTGGTGCCGGGTCGGATCTGCCGTACTACGGTGCTACCGGCAACGATGCACTGGTGGCCGATGGCGCGGCGGCCGACGCCACCGGCCAGGGCGCCGTGGCCGCCGGCTCCGGTGCGCAGGCGAGCGCAGACAACAGCGTGGCACTCGGTTCCGATGCCATTGCCGATCGCGCCGACAGCGTATCTGTCGGGCATGCTGGAAGCGAGCGCCAGATCGCCCACGTGGCCGCCGGCAGCGCCGATACCGATGCGGTCAACGTGGCGCAGCTGCAGGAGCAGATGGCAACGGTGAACCGCTACACCGACCAGCGCATTGAAGCGATGGAGCAGGCCATTGGCGCACAGGCCTCGCATATGTCGCGGCAGATCAATCGCGGCATCGCTGCCTCGGCGGCGCTGGTGCAGGTCACGCCCAACCTGCCGGGCAAGATCACGCTGAACTTCGGTGCCGCCAGCTATCGCGGCGAGTCCGCATTGGCCCTGGGCTTGTCACGCTGGAGTCGCGATGGCCGCTACAACGTCAACGGTGGGGTCTCTGCTGCGCGGGGCGATCAGCCGCTGCTGAGCATCGGCTTTGGCATGGCCTTCGACTGACGGTCGACTGACAGGCATCCGCTGACTGAAGAGCCGTCTTCATGCGGCTGAATTCCCGCCGCATGCCTACGCGGGCCTGGGTTCCGGATGCGTGATTAGGCCGCGTCCGATGTTTCCGGATGGGGGGGGATAGGAGCATGGCCTCAAGCACTACGAGGTCACTGCCCACCCTCCGCGGCCAACGTCATGTACCGCGCGAATCAACTACGAGGAACCGCCATGAACAAGATCTATCGAATCGTCTGGAACCAGGCCATCGGCCGTTGGATGGTCGCATCCGAACTGACCAGGGCCCGCGGCAAGCGCAGCGCCGGTGGTCGTCGTGCACTGCTGGCGATCGCCGTGGGCCTGTCGGCCGGCAGCGCCATGGCCGCGGAGACCTGTTCCACGCCCGATGGCACCCGTGGCAGCGTGGACGAGCGCGCTGAGTGTATCGCCGATGCCCCGGCATCGCGCAGCATCGGCGTGCTGGGTGGCATGGATGGCGGCGTCGCTCCCGGTACCGATGCCGTTGCGGTGGGGCCGGGTTCGCAGGCACTGGCTTCGCGCTCGGTCGCTGTTGGCAATGGTGCGGTGGCCAACAACCTTGCAAACGTCGCCATTGGTGATCGTGCGGTAACCGACGGCTTCAATTCCGTGTCCATGGGTTATGCCGCCACCGCGACCGGGAACTTCAGCCTGAGTGTGGGCGGAGGCTCCAGCGCGACCGCAGCCCGCGCTACGGCCGTGGGTACTGACGCCGAGGCGACCGGCGACAATGCGACCGCTGCGGGCAATGCCGCACGGGCGAGCGGTGTCGCCGCTTCGGCGTTCGGCGATACGGCGCGAGCGCAGGGCGAACGCTCGCTGGCGGTGGGCGCCAACGCCAACGTCGACGCTGCCGCGCGGTATGGTGTTGCCCTGGGTCGCAATGCCCAGGTCACCGAGACCGGCATCAATGCCGTGGCAATCGGCCAGGGTACGGTGGCCAACCGTGCCGACAGTGTGTCGGTTGGTACGGTGGGCGGCGAACGGCAGATCGTCAACGTGCGTGCCGCCACCATCGACACCGATGCGGTGAACCTCGCGCAGCTCAAGGCCAGCGCCGGCAGCACGGCAGCTGCGCTGGGCGGGGGCGCATCGGTCGATGCCAACGGCAACGTGACCGCGCCGAGCTACAACGTGGGCGGTAGTGCGCACAGCAACGTGGGTGCCGCACTGGCCAACCTCGACGGCCGCACCGCAGCCAACACCACGGCACTGGACACGCTGGCCAGCACTGTTGACGGTGCGGTGATGTACGACGGTGCCGACAAGTCGTCCGTCCGTGTCGGTGGCGCCGATGGCACCACGCTGAAGAACATCGCCGACGGTGATGTTGCCGATGGCAGTACCGATGCGGTGAATGGTGGCCAGCTGCATCAGACCAACGAGCGGGTGGCGCGCAACGCCGACGATATCACCGCGCTGGACGGGCGCGTGACCAACGTCGACAACCGGGTCACTACCCTGGTCAGCGACCTCGATGCCGGCAATGTCGGCCTTGTCCGCCAGGACGCCACTACCCGGACCATTACCGTTGCCGGTGGCAATGACGGTGGCACGGTGAACTTCGCCGGCACCAGCGGCAATCGCGTGCTGGCCGGTGTCGACGACGGCGTGTCGGCCAACGATGCGGTGAACCTGTCGCAGCTGCAGGCGACCGAGCAGGGGCTGCGCAACGACATGGGGGCGATTGGCGATACGCTCGAAGGCGCCGTGGTCTACGACGGTGCCGACAAGGCATCGGTGCGCTTCAGCGGCGCACAGGGCACCGTGTTGAAGAACGTTGCGGCCGGCGATGTCTCCGACGGCAGCACCGAAGCGGTCAATGGCGGGCAGCTGCACGACACCAATGAGCGCGTTGTCGCGGCGGAAGGGAACATCTCCCTCATCCAGGGTGATGTTACCCGGCTGGATTCGCGGGTAACCACCAATGAGGGCGATATCACCCACCTGACCTCGCAGGTGAGCCAGTTGGCGGCCGGCGGTCTGGGCCTGGTGACCCACGACGCCAGCACGGGCGTGGTCAGTGTGGCAGCCCTGCAGAGCGGTGGTGTTGTCGACGTGTCCGGTACGGATGGCAACCGCGTCGTGAAGGGCGTTGCCGGGGGCCGCGTTGCCGACGACAGCGACGAGGCCGTCAATGGCGCGCAGCTGAAGGCGACCAACGACCGCGTCGCGGTTGCCGAGGGCGATATCAGCAACCTCGATGGGCGCGTGACCATCAACGAAGGCAACCTGACCCAGCTCAGCCAGGACGTGAACAATCTGTCGAACGGCTCGGCCGGCATCGTCCAGTACGATGCCACTTCGGACAGCATCAAGGTCGGCAGCCAGCAGGGTGGAAGCCTGGTCGACATGGCAGGCACGTCCGGTGCCCGCCGCATCGGTGGCGTGGCCAATGGTGTTGACGACGCCGACGTGGCCACCATTGCCCAGCTGAAGGCGTCCGGCCTGGTTGATCCGAATGATGGCCGCGCCTTGGGCGCACTGGTTTACGACGACGTATCACTGGACCGCGCTACGCTGGGCGGCAGCCAGGGCACCGTCATCGCGAACCTGGGCAACGGCCTGATTGCCGCGGGCAGCCGCGAGGCGATCAATGGCGGTCAGCTGTGGCAGGTGCAGGCCGATTGGGAAGCGCGCTGGGCGGCATTGGATGGCCGCGTGGGCGTGGTCGAGGAGCGCATCGCCGACGGCAACATCGGTGGCCCGGGCAATCCTGGCGGGCCGGGGACCTCGCCGGGCACCGGCGAGGGCTCGGTTGCCATCGGCGACGGCAGCCAGGCCGCCGGCAGCGGTTCGGTGGGTATCGGCAGCGGTGCTGCAGCCACCGGCGAAGGGGCAGTCGCCATCGGTGACGGTGCCTCGGCGTCCGGCAACGGCTCCGTGGCGATCGGCGCCGGTTCGGTCGCCGATCGTGATCAGGAAGTGTCGGTGGGATCCCAGGGCAATGAACGCGTCATCAGCAACGTGGCCAACGGTACCCGTGCGACCGATGCCGTCAATGTCGGTCAGATGGAAGACTGCTTCCAGGCCGAGCGCGATTGGTCGAACAGCCGCTTCCAGGCGATCGACAAGCGCTTTGACCGCATGGGTGCGATCAGCGCGGCCTACGCTGGCATGGCCCTGAACACCGCTGGGCTGAGCGGCGACAACCGTGTCGGCGCCGGTGTGGGTGCGCAGAACGGGCGTACGGCTCTGGCCGTCGGCTATCAGCGCATCGTGGGTGAGAAGAGGAACATGTCGGTTTCGCTCGGCGGCGCCTTCAGCGGCAGTGACCAGAGCGTTTCGGCCGGCGCTGGCTTCAGCTGGTAACACCGTCCCGCATGCCTCGCAGAGGGGCATGCGGGATCTGCCCGGGGCGTGCCGCGCCGCCGCGGGATTCGATCAGGGCGCGGCGGCCTGCAGCCGGTCGTACATGCGCACCAGGTCCACCAGCGTGCGCGCGCCCATCTTGCGCATCACCTGCGCGCGTCGCACCTTCACCGTGATCTCGCTGACCCCAAGGTCAGCGGCGATCTGCTTGTTCAGGCGACCTCGCACCACGCCGTCGACCACCTCGCGCTCGCCGGTGTTCAAGGTGTCCCAGCGCTGCTGCAACGCGCCCAGCACGTCGCCCTCGCGGCGCCGCTGGCGGTCGATCCCGATGCCCTTGTGGATGGCATCCAGCAGCTCCTGGTCACGGAAAGGCTTGGTCAGGAATTCGATGGCACCTTCCTTGATGGCATTGACGCCCATGGCGATGTCGCCGTGCCCGGTGATGAACACCACCGGCAGGTGCAGGCCGTGGCTGGCCATGGCGCGATGGAAGTCCAGTCCGCTTTGGCCAGGCATGCGCACGTCCAGTACCAGGCAGGCCGGCGCGTCGTCCATCGCGTGGGCGAGGAATTCGGCGGTCGAGGCGAAGGCCCGTACCTGCAGGCCCATGGAGGCCAGCAGGTCTTCCAGTGCGGCGCGCACCGAGGCATCGTCGTCGATCACATAGACGATCGGTGCCGGTTCAACGGGGGTTGTCGTGGGTTTACGCATGCGTATCCTCCGTGGCCGTGGGCAGCTCGAAGATGAAGCAGGCGCCACCGCCTGAGGGTCGCTCGGCGCGGATATGGCCACCATTGGCCTCGATCATCGAGCGACTCAGGCTGAGACCCAGGCCGAGGCCATTCGCCTTGGTGGTCCAGAATGCATCGAACACGCGGTCGGGCTGCTCCACCGGCAGGCCGATTCCGCGATCGCGCACGCTCAGGCTGACGTGGCCGTGCCCATCATGTGCGGTCAGCAGCGACAGCCTGCGCTCGCCCATGGGCGTTACGGCCATCGCGTCGACGGCGTTGAGGATGAGGTTGCCGATCACCTGCTGCACCTGCACGCGGTCGGCATGGGCGGGGGGCAGCTCGTTGCCCAGCAGCAGCGCGACCGTCACGCCATGCTGTTCCAGTTCGCTGCGCGACAACGCCAGCATTTCCTCCACGGCCAGGTTGAGGTCGAAGGCCTGGCGCTCGGGCGCGGCGCCCTGGGTCAGGCCGCGGATGCGGGCGATCACGTCACTGGCGCGATGGGCGTCGGCGACGATACGGGCGATGGTCTGCCGTGCCTTGTCCAGGTTCGGCGGATCCTGGGCCAACCAGCGCTGGCTGGCCTCCGCGCTGCTGGCGATGGCCGCCAGCGGCTGGTTCACTTCATGCGCGATGGAGGTGGTCAGCTCGCCGACGGTGGAGGCGCGGGCCACCCGCAGCAGGCGTGCCTGTGCATCCTGCACCGCAGCCTTGGCCGCTTCCATCTTCAATGCCAGATACGTGGTGATGCCGATCACCAGCATGCCGATGGCCGAATTGACCAGGCCGATGCGGTAGGTGCCGAAACGGGTCAGGAAGAAACTGATGCCGGTCAATGCGATGCAGACTGCCGCAAGCGCGATGAGGCCGCGTGCGGGCAGCTGCCGAGACGCTGCCAGGATGACGGCAGCGTAGAAGCAGGCGGCGGCTACGGCGTAATCGGTAACCGTATCGACCAGGAAGATGGCCGCCATCACGATGATCAGGGCCAGCACGACCAGGGGGCGGCGGGGCGACAGCGATGGCATCGGGATGGCTCCCTGGCGTGGGTGGAAAGGATAGCAAAGGTGAGCCCATGCCCTCGAACGGCCGCGGGTGCCGCGGTGGGTGCCGACCGTTGGTCGGCACAGCAGCAGGAAGCCGGGTTATCTGAAGATCCGTGCCGACCAACGGTCGGCACCTACCGAAGCTTGGTGTGCACGCTCTTGCTGGTTGCCGGCCAGCAGCCGGCACTACCGGGCGTCATTCCTCCAGGCTGGCGTTCCAGAACCCCTGCAGCACACCGGGTGTGGCCGCCAACGTCGCCAACACCGCATCCAGTTCGCCGCCATCGACCGTGGTGGCGTACAGCACCGCCTCGATCTCGACATCGCGCTCGCCGAACGGGCGCTGGTCGACCGCGCGCACCGGGTACTGCGCCTGTTCCAGCAACAGCAGAAGCCGGTCCAGCACCTCGGCCTGCTGCTCACGCTGGCAGACCACGTTGATCGCATAGGTTGCCTCGCTGAACGCTTCCGGCAGCGGTTGCCGCTGGATGCGGTTCACCACCGGCCGCAGCAGGGTGTTGGCGGCCAGCACGAACACCGCAGCCAGCACCGCCTCGGGCAGCAGCTTGATGCCGGCACAGGCGCCGACCGCCGCCGAGCCCCACAAGGTGGCTGCGGTGTTCAGGCCCGATACCTGTGCGCCATCCTTCATGATCGCGCCGGCACCGAGGAAGCCGACACCGGAGATGACGTAGGCCACCACGTGCAGGGGTGATGGCGGACCGCCGTACATGTCGTGGAAGCGCACGGCCAGGTCGACGAACACCGCGGCGCCCACTGCCACCAGCGTGTTGGTGCGCAGGCCGGCGGTGCGCTGGCGGAACTGCCGCTCCAGGCCGATCAGCGCGCCCAGCACGAAGGCGACAGACAGGCTGATCAGCGAGCTGAGGGTGGCGCCGGCGTTGAACGCCGGCAGGTGGGGGTTGAAGTCCATGAGGGTTCTCCCTGCGCCGATGCGCCTACTGCTAGCCGTAACGGCGGATATAGAGCTTCTTCAGCAGGGTGGTCAGCACCGCATAGCCGAACAGGATCGCCACCAGGAACGGCCAGTAGCCGGCCGGCAGTGCCTGCAGCTTGAAGTAGCCGGCCAGCGGGCTCATCGGCAGGATCACGCCGATGGCCATGATCGCCCCGGTCATCAGCAGCAGCGGCGGCGCGGCGATGCTCTGCACGAATGGCACCTTGGGCGTACGGATCATGTGCACGATCAGGGTCTGGGTCAGCAGGCCGACCACGAACCAGCCGGACTGGAACAGGCTCTGGTCGGCCGGCGTGCGTGCATCGAACACGTACCACATCAAGGCGAAGCAGCTGAGGTCGAAGATCGAGCTGATCGGCCCGAAGAACACCATGAAGCGGCCGATGTCCGCCGGGTTCCACTTCAGTGGCCTGCGTACCAGCTCCTCATCGACGTTGTCGAACGGAATGGCGATCTGCGAGATGTCATACAGCAGGTTCAGCACCAGCAGCTGCAACGGCAGCATCGGCAGGAACGGCAGGAACGCCGAGGCCACCAGCACCGAGAACACATTGCCGAAATTGGAGCTGGCGGTCATGCGGATGTACTTGAGCATGTTGCTGAAGGTGCGCCGCCCCTGGATGACGCCTTCCTCCAGCACCATCAGGTTCTTCTCCAGCAGGATGATGTCGGCCGCCTCCTTGGCGATGTCCACCGCGCTGTCCACGCTGATGCCGATATCGGCCGCGCGCAGTGCGGGAGCATCGTTGATGCCATCGCCGAGGAAGCCGACCACCTTGCCCTGTGCACGCAGCTCGCGCACCAGCCGTTCCTTGTGCAGCGGCGTGAGGCGGGCGAACACGCGGTGTTCCTGTAGTGCACGCGCCACGGCCGCATCGTCCATGCGCTCGATCTGCGGGCCGGTCACGATCGTGTCGGCATCCAGGCCGACCTGGGCACAGACGCGGGCGGTAACCAGCTCGTTGTCGCCGGTGAATACCTTTACTTCCACGCCGTGCGCGGCCAGCGCCTGCAACGCCTGCGCGGCCGACTCCTTCGGCGGATCGAGGAAGGCGACGTAGCCCACCAGGGTCAGCTCGCGCTCGTCGGCCTGCGAGTACACGCTCTGGCTGGCCGCGGTCTCCTTCATCGCCACCGCCACCACACGCAGGCCCTGCTCGTTCAGTTCCTCGGTGGTCTGCCGCACGCGGGCCAGGCGCTGCTCATCCAGCGGCATGTCCTGGCCGTTCTCGCGCACGGTGCTGCATACCGCCAGCATCTCCTCCACCGCGCCCTTGCAGATCAGTTCGTGATGGTCCTCGCGCTCGGATACCACTACCGACATGCGGCGGCGCTCGAAGTCGAACGGGATCTCATCGACCTTGCGGTAGTCCTGTGACAGGCGCAGCGAGCTCTGCAGCTCCACATGCTCCAGCACCGCACGATCGAGCAGGTTGATCAGGCCGGTCTGGAAGTGGCTGTTGAGGTAGGCGAAGGTCAACACATCCTCGGAATCCTGG
>Ga0157373_10004816_pt1 | contig 10158 bp, 10 predicted proteins | sample C65metaG_FD_113460 | JGI IMG/M metagenome (GOLD analysis project Ga0157373, IMG submission 113460) | Corn rhizosphere microbial communities from Kellogg Biological Station, Michigan, USA - C6-5 metaG | ecosystem: Host-associated > Plants > Roots > Rhizosphere > Soil | place: USA: Michigan...
GCCGCGTAGGGTAATAAGCTGCCGGTTGGAAATATCACCCCGACCGGGCGTTCCCATTCCGAGCCCTCGATACTGACGACCACAAGTCTATTGTTCCGTTCCTCATCCAGAACGGACCGGTGCGGAACGATCGCTACGCCTAATCCAACCTCTGCCGCATTCTTGATCGTCTCAATATTGCTAAATTCGATGGTCTTGCCGATTCGGACTCCGTGCGATCTAAAAATTCGGTCTGTGGACTTGCGCGTCGGCATCCCGCGTTCGAAGAGGATCAGATCGTGTTCGGATAGCTCCTCGACAATGATCCTGCGGCGGCTTGCAAATTCGTGTTCAGGCGAACAGATCAGGACCATTTTGCCTCCGTCAATCGGCACACAATTTAACCCATTATGCTGTTCAGGAAACGCAACGATACCCAGGTCGGCGGCACCGTCCAAAACGTCACGGACGATCTGAGCCGAACGGCAGTATTCAAGATCGATCCGCGCGGTGGGAAATCTTTTCATAAATTCGCCAAGTTTCGGCGGCAGGTCGTAAAGCCCGACACAGTAATCGGCGGCGACCTTTACCCGCGCGCTGATCGAACCGGCCGGGCCGGACATTTCATTTTGGAGCTCGTCAAAACCTGCCAGGACACGCTTGCATTGCCGGTAAAAGGCTTGCCCGGTTGGCGTCACGCTCAACTCGTGTCGGCCGTTCTGACGGTCAAGGAGCTTTTTCGTAAACTTACTTTCCAACGAGCGGATCTGCTGGCGAATCGCCGACGGCGTGACGAAATTTCGTTCAGCCGCAAGCGTGATCGCTTGTGTTTCGACCAGATCGCAAAAAACTTTTAAGGCTTCGATATGCAATACTTCACCCTCCACTCACCAGGTTTCTTTGAGCGGTAATTTGGTAATGGTCTGTTTAGAAATTAAGTAATTCTGCCTAGGTGGCAGTGTTCCAGCGAACTTCGCCGGCGCCCGCTCGCAAACTATCGGGCTCCGGCATTCGATCAAGCCTTATGAGTTCTTCCATATAGGCCAACTCGGTGTCGCGGTTCATTCCCGCAACTGCCGACACGCGATTATCATTGACGTAAAAAGCAAGGAAATCGCGGCTCTTAATGTCGCCCTGAAAAATAATCTCGTCCCAGCCGTGCGCGTGTCCGACGTAATTTAATGTCGCGTCAAACTGGGTCGTCCAAAAGAAGGGAACGGCGTCAAACACAGTCGCATTTCCCGCCATGTTGCGCGCAGCGGTCCTTCCCTGCTGCAACGCTGTTCGCCAGTGCTCGATACGCGTGCTTTCGCCGGTGCGCGCATCGGGGAAATGAACAATGTCGCCCGCGGCATAAACGTCGTCGCCTATCTTGAGATATTTATCGGCAATAACACCACCGTCCTTGTGCAATTCGAAACCGTCGAGAGACGAGGTCGCCGGAACGACGCCGATGCCTGCGATAACGAGGTCGGCTTCGATCTTTTCGCCGGTATCCAAAACAACAGCATTTACGATCTCGTTGCCTTCGAAACCCTTGACGTTTGAGCCGAGCCGAAATTCGACGCCGTTTCCTTCGTGAATTTTGCGAAATAGATCGCCGATCTCGGTCCCTAGCACCTTTTCAAACGGAAACTTGTCCGGTGCGATCACGGTTACGGCAACACCTCGCTGTTTAAGGCTAGCGGCCGTCTCCATTCCAATGAAACTCGCACCGATGATCGCCGCACGTTTTGCTTCCATGGCCGCGGCAATGATCTCATCGGCATTATCGAAACTGCGTAAAAGTAAAATGTTTTTGAGATCTGCATTCGGCAAGTTGAGTTTGCGCGGGACCCCGCCGGTCGCTACAAGCAGTTTGTCGTATTGAAGCGTTTCACCGTCGTCAAAAACGATCTTTTTCGCGGCCGTGTCAACCTTCGCAACTTCCCTTTCGCGCAATACCTCAATACCGTGCGTTTCAAAGAAATCGTCCGGGCGCAAGGGCATCCATTCCGGCTCGGCATTTCCGGCAAGGTAATCTTTGCTCAAATTCGGACGATCGTACGGCATCCGGTCTTCGCGCGTGACGATCGTAATTCGACCCACACAACCTTCTTCTCGAAGCGTCTGTGATGCCATATATCCGGCAGCGCCGCCGCCCAAAATAACGATTTCCCCCTCGTTCCTCTTTGAATCATACTTCGTCATTTCGGGCGTGCGGCGGTCAGCCGGTTGCTCGGGGAGAGCAATGTAAACATCGTCACCTTCGATGGTGACGGGGAAACTTGCAAGCGAATCGAGAGCGGGCGGTTCAAGCATATCGCCCGTTGCCGCGTTAAAACACGCATGATGCCATGGGCATATAATGCGTCCTTCGACCAACGCGCCTTCAACAAGCGGCGCTCCGTAATGCGTGCAGTGTGCGGCTATGGCATGGCATTTATCGTCTGTGCGGACGAGCAGAACGGGCGTTTCCCCAACCGACACCTGCTTCATCTCGCCGTTTTTGATCTCAGACAGTTTCGCTGCCGCAACTTGTTTTTCGCTCATAAAATTCCTCTGGAAGATCAATAAGATGGCCCATTTCTTCGCGTTTTGTTTTAAGATATCGCGTCAGACTGCGGTAAAGTTTTATTTTTGGCGAAATGCGTTCGACGATCTCCAATCCCGCATTTTTCAGAGCGTTGATTTTTTCCGGGTTATTTGAGATCATGCGAACGCGTCGCAGTCCCAGATCAAGAAAGATTTCGGCGCACTGCTCGTAGCTTCTCAGATCGGCTGCAAGTCCAAGACGCTCGTTCGCCTGGATCGTATCCGCACCGTTGTCCTGCAACGCATACGCCCGGATCTTGTTGATGATGCCGATCCCGCGGCCCTCTTGCTGCTGGTAAATGATCACGCCTCGGTCTTCTTTTGAGACCAATTTCATCGCGAAGCGCAGCTGCTGGCCACAATCGCATTTCGTCGAACTAAATACATCGCCCGTCATGCATTGCGAATGTATGCGAACCAGCGTAGGGGTTTCGGCATCGAGCCGCCCGCGCGCCAGCACGACGAACTCTTCGTCGGATGTAAGCGACCGGTAACCGATAATGCGAAACTCACCGAATTCAGTTGGCAGTTTGGCCCCGGCAATGCGCGAAACGGTTTTATTCGTAACAGCCGGAGCGTAATAGGACCGAAAATCAGTCGCGTAATCTGCTAAAGTGTGTTGGGTGTCTTCAAACATTTTGAAAATCTCGTACAAAATCACTATCGGGAGAAAGGGCGGAACTTTCCGCCCCGCTGTTATGCTTGGTACTTACCTTATTTACTTATCATACGTCGCACTTAATCTCGCTAATGCGAACGCTCCAAGCGAGAGACCCAGGTCGCGAAGCGCTACATCGTAATATCCAGGAATCATCAGGAGATTTACGATGATCAAAAGCAGCCATATCCCGACGATATAAGCGAAGATCTTCGGCTTTAGAAACACGCCGACGCCGGCAATGATCTCGATAACACCGACGACCATCATAAACGCGTGGCCGTTACCGCCGAGCATATTGTTGACCACCGATGGAAGATATTTGTCCCAATCGGTCAACACGTGCATAAATTTATCGAGTCCCGCCACGATCGGCGCAACCGTAAACGCTATCCGCAAGATCTGATACGCCTGGTAGCTCGGACTTTGCGCGTCTGCCCGGGTTTCGTCAACTGTATCTGCATGACTAATTGCCGCGTCATGACTCATTACATTTGCCATCTTATCCTCCGAATCTTATTAGAAATCAAACAAATCATTGTCTGTAATTCGCATCTTATGTTAATATATCCAATATGTCAAGGGTTTATTTGACATATTAGAGTTATTTGTAATTTTGTAGTAATTTATAGGCTGTAAGGATATGAGCAAGACAAAATTGGATGGTAAATTTTTTGAAACCACGCGGGGTCAGATCGTTATGCGTTTGCGCAACGGTGGCAGGTCGGTTAACGATCTCGCTGCAGACCTTGGGTTGACCGACAACGCTATTAGAGCAAATCTGCTGACGTTGGCCCGCGACCACCTGGTTGAATCGGCAGGAACCGTTAAGACCGTTCGAAGGCCGTATGTCGTTTATCAGCTAACCGACGAGGCCAGACATCTTTTTCCTAAATCGTACGATTCGCTTTTTAACCGGTTGCTCGAGGCGGTAAAAGTCCGTTTTTCGCCCGCTTCGATCTCGGGCCTGATGAGCGAGGTAGGCAAAAAGATCGGATCCGGAGCCGCGGTGTCCGCCGATGCGGACCTTGATGAAAGGGTCGCCAAAACCCTGACTGCCCTTGAGGAACTGGGTGGTGCCGCCGTTGTCGAGCGTGACAACGGGAAGATCTGGATAAAAAGTCAAAGTTGTCCGTTTTCGGACGCCGTGGCCGAGCACCCCGAGGTGTGCCGCATGGCGGAAGCGATGGTCGAAGAGATCGTCGGGCTGCCGGTCGAGGAATTTTGCGACCGCACAAATCATCCAAAGTGCTGTTTTGCAATAGACACTGCCCACCGAGCAAACGACTGAGGTCCCGAAGCTTCTTCGGTCGTTTCAATCTTCATCCGCCTCTTCGTCGTCGCTCCCGTAACTCTCATACCCATACGCATCATCGTAGTAATAGCTTCGGCGCTTTTGATCCTCTTCGCACGAATCCTCTTTTTCTTCTATTTCCGTATCGAGAGCTTCGTTTTCCTTCGGCTTTTTCTGCATAATTCATTTATAATCAATTTCGCATTCTCTTTCCAAGCCTTTTATATATATGAACTCGAAAAAATATCTCCTAAGCTTTGGGCTTATTGTAAGTTCGGTTGTTTCGACTTATTTTGTCACCGTTTCGACCACGGCGCAGCAGGCAACAAAGCCTGTTGCTGCAAGCGCAGATAACGAATACCAGGTCGGCGCGATCCTGTATATGCAAAAAGCTGCCGAGTATCGGGCGATGGCCTACCAGGCATACAACATCGCAAGGTGGCGTTTGGACGCGGATTTTGAAAAGAAAAACCTCAAGACCTTGCCGAAAGTGGAACGAAAAAAGCCGCGTGCGGTGATGGTGGATATCGACGAAACGGTTCTCGACAATTCGCCGGCGAATGCGTTGCTGGTCAAGAACCGCCGTCCTTTTAATACGACTGATTGGTACGCCTGGGGTGAAATGCGAAAGGCCAAACCGATACAGGGCGCAGTTGAGTTTCTGAATTATGCAAACTCCCGCGGAGTCCGCATTTTCTTCGTTTCAAACCGCGATGAAGTCCAAAAACAAGCAACGATCGACAATCTAAAAAATGTCGGGTTTGCTAACGTTTCGGCAGAGAACGTGCTCTTACGAAATAAGGATTCGAGTAAGGAGCCGCGTCGCCAGCAGATCTTGGCAAAATATCGCATAGTGTTTTCTATGGGCGACAATCTCGACGACCATTCAGTAATGTTCGAAAACCGGTCCGTAGCTGACAGGTTCGCCGAGGTCGAGAAAGCAAAAGACCTGTTCGGGAAAAAATACATTCTGCTGCCGAACGCAATGTACGGCACATGGGAAAACATCCTTTACGACAAGGGTATGACTGACGCTCAGAAGGCACAAAGACGTGAAGAATTGCTGGAACTGCCGTAAAATATAGTTATGAAGAGAACTCCGGAAGAAAAACTATTGAATCCGCTGCCTGGCAGTAAGATAGCTGCTGCACGAGATTTTGGTATCGATCTGACTCTAACCGTCTCTCAGTTGCGGCTTACTCCGCAGCAGCGGATTGACAATCTTCAAGCCGCCATGAAGTTTTTAGCCGAACTGGATCGCGCCCGCGAAACCGGTCCGATCAAAAAGGTTAAATAGGAATGATCGATCTTGAGAAAGCGATTACCAGTCTTGCCATTAATAATGTCAAATACGTGATCGTCGGAGGTGTTGCGATCACGCTTCATTCGTCAGGATACATCACCAGAGACCTGGATTTTTGTTACGCGCGCGACAAAGAGAATATCAAGCGACTAGTGATGGCTCTGTCCGCTTTCAGCCCTAAACCACGCAATTGGGATAAAGCATTACCTTTTATCTTTGACGAAGGTACGTTACGGAACGGGACAAACTTTACCTTCGAGACCTCAATTGGTCACATCGATTTGTTGGGTGAAGTAAAAGGTATCGGCGATTACGAAGATGCGTTGGCAAATTCGGTCAGTTATTCACTCTATGGTACAACTGTGAGAGCGTTTACATTAGATGCCCTAATTATCTCAAAGATAGCAGCTGACAGACCGAAAGACCACCTGGTATTGCCAGAACTGGAAGCTCTAAAGGAAGCCCTTGATCCAAACACAGACTAAGCATGAGAACCAAGACCTCGGGCAAGTTTATTTGCCTTTTTACCCTTTGCGTTTTACTTTTTTCAACTGCATCAGCCCAGAACCTGACCGTCTCCCAGATCATGGCCGAGCCGTCGATTGCCGGAATGCGTGTCGAGAGCGAAAAGCTTTCGCCTGACGGATCGAAGGTCGTTTATTTGTGGAACGCCGAAGGCAAAATGCCGCGCGATATTTATCTCGCTGAAACAAGCGGATCGAGTGCGCCGGTTCGCCTTGTCAGCCCGCGCGATCTGCCTGCACCAAGTCCGAGCCCGACGCCGGACAATAAGTTGACCTATGGACTTACCGTAAAAGACGATTTTGTCAAAGAACGTGAAAATCAGATCAGCGGACTTGAGTGGTCGCCCAATTCCAAAAAGGTTTTGTTCACACAAAACGGAGATATTTATGTCCTGACTATTGGTGATACAAAGCCGAAGCGGTACACCAAAACCCAATCGCCCGAGGTCGCCGCAAAATTCATTGACAACGACCGGATCCTTTTTCAACAAAACGGAAATCTCTTTGCTCTAGACACAGCGGACGCGACGCTGACACAGCTTTCTAAGGAGGCAGAGCCGCAAAAGTTCGTTTCCGTCAACGGCGCGACGGCGAGCAAAGATGGCTCACTCGTGGCTTATGTTGTATCTGATAGCTCCAAGCAGAAGGCCCTTGTCGTGCCGAATTATCTCGACGAATTTGTGCAGGCACCGACGGTTCGACGCGGATGGTCAGAGCAAAAAATTTTGGTTGTGCCGACGGACGGCAGTCGCGATACGCCGTTCGAGATCAAATTGCCAAAACCGGAAGGCGTCGGCAATTTTCGCAGCTTAGATTGGGCAGCAGACAACCGCAGCCTGATAATCGACCGCAATGACAAGGACACAAAACGTCGGCAGCTTTTCTACATTCATAATGTCGGCAGCAAGGACGAGCAGACGATTCTCATAACCGAAGAAAACGACGACAAATGGCAGGCTCCGCTCTCAGCCATCGTCGAGCCAAACCCGAAAGACCCAAGCGAGCTTTTCTTCTGTTCGGAAAAGGACGGGTTTAATCACATTTATCTCGCAAAGCTCGAAAAGAACGCCGTTCCGACAAACACGACCGGCGAGATCAGCGGTGGAAACCCGACGGACGCTGGATATTCGTCAAACGTAAAGATCACACAGCTTACAAAAGGAAACTGGCAGGTCGAGTGGGCCAAATGGGCGGGACCTGACGGACAAATCGTATATCTGTCAACAGAAGATGGACCATACGGACGCGAGTTTTTTGTTCAATCGAAGGACGGTGTCAATAAGGAACTGTATTTATCCCAAGAATTCTCTTGGATGAAAACCGACCCTCAAATATCTGACAAAGGCAATTCAATAATTTTTTCTGGTTCGAAATGGAATCGTCCCACCGATCTATTTTCTATAAGGGCTTGTGTGGGATGTGGCACTGACCAGAATAACCCTTTACAAATAACAAAAACCACGGCTAAAAGCTTTTCGAGTCGAACGTGGTGCCAACCAAAATTCATTGATATCCCTTCACGCGATGGGAAACAAATCAAATCAAAAATTTACCTACCTCTAAACTTTAACAAGAAACAGAAATACCCGATGGTCGTTTTTGTCCACGGCGCGGGCTACCTGCAAAACGTTGTCAACGGCTGGAACAATTATTACCGTGAATTTATGTTCAACGAGCTTTTGACGCAGAAAGGCTATATCGTCTTGGACATCGACTATCGCGGATCGGCGGGTTACGGACGCGAATGGCGGACGGATGTTTACGATTTTCTCGGCGGCAAGGACATGGACGACCACATCGACGCCATCGATTATATGGTTGCAAATTACAGCGTCAATCCGGCCAAGGTTGGCGTTTACGGCGGCAGCTATGGCGGATTTATGGCGGAAATGCTTGCAATGCGCGCACCCGGCAAAATTGCCGCAGCCGCAGCACTGCGGCCTGTTGCCGATTGGAAAAACTACTACGCTTCGTCACCGGGATACACAGCCCAGCGGCTCGGGTTCCCTGATAAAAATCCGAAGGCTTATGAACGCAGTTCGCCGATCACGTATGCCGACAAGCTTGAGCGGCCGCTGTTAATACTTCACGGTGAAGTCGATAGCAACGTTCACGTGCAGGACTCGATGCAGTTGGTCGAAAAATTGATACGTCTCGGAAAGACGCAATATTTCGAAGTTATGTTCTATCCGTCGGAAAATCACGGCTTTGAACGGCCGACGAGTTGGACGGATGAGTATGAAAGGATTTTGGGTTTCTTCGAAAAACATCTAAAATGAATGTTTACCACAAGTGAGGAAGGGTTTTTACAGGGATAAAGAGGGTAAATGGGATTTATTGGAATTATCCTTTCATTCACGCTTTTATCGTCGCATTTATCCCCTTCATCCCATTTATTTCTGTTTAAAAATCCTCGGGTCTCGGCGGTTTAATTAATATGCGTATTTTAGTCACCGGCGGTGCCGGATTTATCGGATCGCATCTCTGCGAACGACTGTTGAACGAGGGCAACGAAGTCATTTGCCTCGACAATTTTTTTACCGGGCGAAAGGAAAATATTTCCGGGCTCCTTGACGACCACAGATTTGAGCTTGTCCGTCACGACGTGACTGAGCCGATTCTGCTTGAGGTCGATCAGATCTATAATCTTGCCTGTCCCGCTTCGCCTGTCCACTATCAGTACAATCCGATAAAAACCGTCAAGACGAACGTGATGGGCACGATCAACATGCTCGGGCTTGCGAAACGTGTAAAAGCGAGAATTTTGCAGGCCTCGACATCCGAAGTATATGGCGACCCGATCGTGCATCCGCAAACTGAAGATTATTGGGGAAACGTGAACTGCATCGGCCTCAGAAGTTGCTACGACGAGGGCAAACGTGTCGCCGAAACGCTGATGATGGATTACCACCGGCAGGGCAATGTCGATACGCGGATCGTTCGCATTTTTAACACTTACGGCGAGCGAATGCTCGAAAACGACGGCCGTGTGGTCTCGAATTTTATAGTTCAGGCGTTGCGCGGACAGGAACTGACGATCTACGGCGACGGTTCGCAGACGCGTTCGTTCTGCTATGTCAGCGACCTAGTGGACGGCCTCATCCGTTTGATGAATACTGAAGCTGACGATATCCACATGCCGGTAAATATTGGCAACCCGGGTGAGTTTACGATGAAGGAGCTAGCAGACGAGGTCGGCAAAGCGACCGGCCGCGAGATCGGAATAAGTTACTTGCCGCTGCCGCAGGACGATCCGAAACAGCGTCAGCCGAATATTGAACGGGCGAAAAAATTGCTCGGCTGGCAGCCGACGGTTGTCTTGGCAGAAGGGCTGAAGAAGACAGCAGCGTATTTTGCGGAAAGGATTGTAAAACCAAAAGAGTCAGCCGCGTAAAATTTAATGAAACCCCACCCGCTACTGCCGGTGGTACTGACAAAACCTTATTATGAAAATACTTATCACCGGCGGAGCCGGATTTGTGGGCAGCCACCTCGCAGACAGGTTAGTAAACGACGGGCACGAGATCACGGTGATCGACGACCTCTCGACCGGGCGGTATTCGAACGTCGCCCATCTCGAAGGGCACGAACGCTTTCGCCTCATCATCGACACGGTTCTAAATTCCACCTTGATGGAAGAGCTGATCCGCGAAACCGACCGCGTTTTTCACATGGCGAGCGCCGTCGGTGTCAAATTGATAATGGAGCGTCCCGTGCAAACGATCGAAACCATATTTCGCGGCACCGATGTCGTACTCGGACTTTGCTCGCGTTACCGCAAACGCGTCTTGATTCCCAGCACTTCCGAAGTTTACGGGAAAGGCGC
>Ga0157373_10004818_pt1 | contig 10157 bp, 16 predicted proteins | sample C65metaG_FD_113460 | JGI IMG/M metagenome (GOLD analysis project Ga0157373, IMG submission 113460) | Corn rhizosphere microbial communities from Kellogg Biological Station, Michigan, USA - C6-5 metaG | ecosystem: Host-associated > Plants > Roots > Rhizosphere > Soil | place: USA: Michigan...
CAGGCGCTGGCGATCACCGTGGATCACCGCGTTGGCGTGCACCATTTCGGTGTACAGCCGCGCACCCGGTGCCAGCAGGCGGTGGAACACCCGGCAATGGCGGTCGGTCCAGTCCATCATGGGCGCCACGGAAAGCCGGATATCCTTTAAATTCAATGTTTTACGCATGTTTCGGTGCATCCTTGGTGCGCTGGGACTCCCTGTAAGTCCCTGTTTTTCCCTGCCGATCCCGGTGTAATGTACCCCTGCTGCACCAAGCAGCGGGGAGTGCACCAAGGTATGGCAGTAGTCGAAAAGCGCGGAAAGAAGTGGCGGGCAATGGTCCGCATCAAGCCCCATCCTACCGCCTCGAAGACCTTCAACGGTCGCAAGGCCGCTGAGGATTGGGCTCGCATTACAGAAGACGCCCTCCGGGCTGGCCTGCCTCCGCCGCAGGAGAGCATGACGCTGGAAACCCTCATTGATCGGTACATCAAGGAGATGGACCGCTTCAAACCCATCTCGGCCACCAAGCGTGGGAACCTGCGCCGATGGGTTGAAAGCCTGGGCGACCGAGAGGTGTCCACCCTCACCGGGCAAGACATTTTGAACCACATCCGGGCCAGAACGGCTCCGTCCGCTGCACTGAATGGAGGCAAGGCCCCGGGACCGGCGACCATGGCAATGGAACTCGGGTTCCTGGCTGAGGCCCTGGCCGCTGCTCGGTCGCTATGGAACATGACCATCCCCGACGTGGTCACTGCCGTCCGGCCAGTGCTGCGCCGCGCCGGAGCCATCGCCAAGCCAGAGGAGCGCGACCGGCGCCCTACAGCCCATGAGCTTGAAGAGCTGGCCGCCTTCTACAAGTTCAACTTCGGCGCCATCCCAATGCGCGACCTGATCCCGTTCGCCATCGATTCGGCCATGCGCATGGGCGAGATCGTCGCACTGCTCTGGGACGACTACCAAGGCGGCGACAAGCCCATGATCCTGATCCGGGACAGAAAGGATCCCAAGGACAAGAAGGGCAATCATCAGTGGGTGCCGCTGCTGGGGCGGACGGCGGTGATCATCGAGAGTCAGCCCCGCAATGGTCCGCTGATCTTCCCCTACAAGGCAGACAGCATCGGGGCGTCGTTCCGCCGCGCCTGCAATCGGCTACAGATCGAGGATCTTCACTTCCACGATCTGCGCCACGAGGGAACGTCCAGGCTGTTTGAACAGGGCTACACCATTCCAGAGGTCGCAATCGTGACCGGCCATAAGGACTGGAAGTCGCTGAAGCGTTACACGCAGCTCGTACCAAGTTCGCTACATCGAGATCCCCTTCACCAGCCGCTGCCTCAGTCTCTGATACTTCGGCCGGCGCCAACTTCTGCCCCGGAGTCCGATAGTGATTGACTTCAAGCGAGCGGTAGGAAATTTGTTCAGGGCGATCGCGTTCAACCGCTGGCGGTCCATCGCTGCCTGCACTGCATTTTCCGGTGTGTCTTTTGTGCTCGAACTGCGCTGCCCGGACTCCGGTCTATTTTCCGCTTCGGGGGCGATTTTCACACTCGGCGGTTTTCTCCTGAACATCAAGCAGAGCGCGATCTTCCATCGCCAAGCAGCAGACGGGTCCCCTCTACCGACCCGTACGAAGTACTACGCGATAACGAGGGCTTCCACTTTCGCAAGCGAGACTGCTGAGGAAGCAATGGCTACCAAGGTCAGGTCGGTTGAGGCCGACGAGATTTGGGGATGCGTGCTGGTCATTGCAGGGACTGTGCTGTGGGGATATGGCGGTTGGGTCTTCAAAGCCATCGCATAGCCGGACCTCATCCCATCCAGCCGAACGGCGGATTCAGGTCGGCCTTGGCCAGCCTGTTGCCGCGGACTTTTTCCTGCCAAGCCAGGATGGTGGCCACATCCTCCCGCAGCCTGGCCTCGTGCCTGGTCACCCACAGCTCGGCCCCCGCGCGGCCCTGCTCGTAGCTGCTACACCAGCGGAACGGCCCACCGGGGCCGTGCCGGTGCCGGTCCAGTGACGCAACCCAGATGCCATCGTTCACCCGCTGGGCCATGTCCACGATCCACACTCCGTGGCAAGCGATCACGGCCAGGCGGTCATCCGGGTGGCTGGCTGACCTGGTCGTCCAGTAGAAGTCGGCGGGAAGCGGCATGGCCGGGAGGATACGACCAGCCGTCGCAGATACTGCGATCGCGGCAGCGACTGCCTGAATCGTTCGGACTGAGTGCCGGCGCGGCGCTGCTCAAGCGCTCCCGGGTTGAGCTGCCTGCGGCCCCGAATCCGGCTTGACCAGCATCGCCGGCCTCCCCCGCCAACACCATCAGGGAACCGCGCACCGCTCGCTCAGGTTTCGCCTATGCCGCCAGCCGGTGCTCGTAGAACGGGTGCCGCTTGGCGTCGCAGATCCTGCGAACGCGCCAGCCAGCGGCCTGAATCGCTGCGGGAGAATCAGTCATAGTCGACTCTGTGCCGGCGCGGCCAAGCTTGCTTGCTGTAGGAAATTACCTACTAGAGAGGTCGGCGTTTACCTATTGCAGCAACTGATTGAATGTTGAGACCGTCAGGATTGGATGCTTGCCCATCTACAAACTAGCGCGTATGGAGAACCCGATGCCATATCCATCCCTGAAGTACAGCTTTATCAATCAGTGCGTACGCCTGTCAAAGTTCGCACTCATCGCCTGCATGGTCACCTCATGCTCAAGTAAGAATGACGATGTTCAGCAAGTTAGCGGTGCACCGGCGAATGAAGCGCCCGCGGCTACGACAGAGCTTCGAGGTGTCACTCCAAAATCGGCGGCAATTGATGCCGACCTTCAGTCTGCACAGCGCCTACCAGATGTTCCGGTGAAAGACCTGTATCCGTCGCTGCGCAATAGAGCAGAAGCTGGAGATCTGGAAGCAAAACGACAGCTGTTCTTGGTATTCAACGAATGCCGCCTTGCAATGCAGGCAGAGAGGCCCATGGACTACTCAAATAGCCAGGTCTCGCCGGAAATTCTCAAAGCAAGCGGAAAAACGCGAGAGCAGTTCCTAGCAGATCAGCAATTGAGCTCTCTTACGTTCACCGAAGAAAAGCTCAAACAATGTGAGGGAATCCCAGGTGATGCGCAAAAGGAAACGGCCCGATGGCTGAAAGAAGCAGCGGAAGGGGGCGACACCTACGCGCGGCTGGCCTACTACAACTATCTGGACCTCATTGTTGGAGATCAGCAGGAACAAGCAGTTTCGGCAGAAAAAGTTAAACAGTTCAATGACGATTCATATCGCTACATCAAAAGTGTAGCTGACGCAGGGAACCCGGACGGGCTTTTCACTCTCGGAACGGCGTATCAACGCGGCATCATTACACCGAAAGATTCGGTCCGTGCCTATGCCTACAAGAAAGCTGCGGGACAGCTGACCCCCATCGGTGGAAACGATCAGATATTGGATCTCATGGCGCAGTCCATGACTCCGTCTGAACTAAGGAAGGCTAATCAACTGGCCGCCACGCTGGCACAGAGGAGCAAAAAATGAACGTTAGGCTGACCGCAGCAATCCTATTGGCTTTTCTGCTATCAGTGACACTGTATGTGCACGCACAAGTGCAAGGATCGAGAAACATCGGAACCTATCCGTGTAATAACTGCTCGCTTGGCTATCCTAGAATCGACCCCCAAACTTCAAATGAGCTTAGTCTCGCTATAGCAAGTTTTAACAGACTTGTTTCCATTCAGTCTCTATGGATAGTCCCGGGGGACGTCATAACAATGTGTAATGGAACTGCCTGTGTTGGCTATGAAGTCACCGTGGGCGGAGATGGATACATGGGAGTCAAATATGAAGCCCAGGCCAGTACCACTCCTCTGCCGTCTGGCGGACAGGGTAGCGGCACTGGCTCAGGTACTGGCTATGGAGGCGGTCAAGGCGTAGGCAATGGTGGCGGTGCCAACCCCGGAAGCGGGTGTTACGGCAATTGTGGCCAGACTGGCACCGTAACTACTGGTCCCGCTGGCCCGCCCAAGCCAACTCGCCCTACCCACGAGGATTGAAGCGGCGGAATATGAATTGCATAGATGGGCGGCCTTTTTAGGCCGCCATTTCAATTACCAGCGCGCCAATCGTTTGCTAGACAACTTCTTGTAAGCGGCTTTGATTTTGGCGGAATAGCACATGGCCGCAATCTGGCCGCAGGCCGCGTTGTGGCGGCGTGATGGGCCGGGATGCCGTCAGGCGTCCCCCACGACCGGCGCGCTTTCATGCCCCAGGCCTGCTGCCGGTGGCCAGCCCTGCAGCACGTCGTAAGCCCCGGCGTCGGCCAGCGACTGCAGCTGTTCGATGGCTTCGTGGTGATCACGCTCAGCGCTGAAGCACGACTGCACGTGTTCGGAAATCGCCAGGGCGATACCCTGCAGTTCCGGCGCTGTCAGTTCCACCCAGCCGCTTTGCGCCTTGAAGTCCACCGATTCCAGCCCGCCAAGTTGGATGGCCGACAGAACGCCGCTCAGGCGGTTCTGATCGTCAAGGTTGGTGCCAACCTGCACGCCGCCGATGGTGATGCCACCGGTCTCGCGGTTCCAACGTTCGGCAGTCACTGCTGCCAGCAGATCCGCTTTGACCTCGGCCAGCGTGCGAACAGGTGTCACCGGCAACGGCGTGTTGCCATCATCCAGCCAGCGCTGATAGTCAGCCCACATCCAATGACTGCGCGGAATGTTTGCACCCGTGCTGACGCACAGAATCACGTCCGGGTTTTCAGTCAGTTGGTACATGCTTAAATCTCCGCGTCCGCAGTGAAGTGGAAAGAGCAACCCCAGTTGCCAGCCGCAGGTTGATAGTTAAGCTGCGCGTTGTTTTGCCCGACGCTTACAACGGCTGCCACGCTCCCCTGCCCACCGGCGTTCCCACGAACTTTGTTAACTGTTCCATCTAGGTCGTCATATATAACCACAGCAGGGATAGCACGTTTTGTTACCTTGAACGGAATGTTAGATGTGCTGGTTCCTCCCATAGTGCGGTCATAGAACGTGTTTACTCGGCCGATCGAAGAAGCGCTACCGGGGGCAACATCTAGGTTGTAGCTCTTTTCGTAATAGCGCTGGCACAGCGCCAACTCCAAACCAATCGGGCGACGTTCAAACGGCGTAGCGACAGCGCCGGGTTCCCATTTGATCTGACTGAAATACAGAGAACCAGTCTGCGGCGTCAAACCGCCGGTACGGCTGGCGAAATCGCTGCCAGCGCTGCTCCAAAGAGCCACCACCGCAGCATGCCCAAAGTTGGCAGTCTTACCTGCTACAGATGGCATCGTGACCGTTTTCTTGATGTAGTTCATGCCAGCCGCGAGCGTGAACGTCTCAGGGGAAATGCCCAGTACTGGAGCCGATCCGCCAGCGCCGAAAGTCTGCGCAAATTCAACTGCGATCTTGCGCCCAGCTGCACCGCCATTGAACACACGGAAACTCAGCGTGCATACCTTGCCAGCAAACGTGCGAACGTCCTCCACTCGCTGCTCCACCACTTGGTAACAATTTGTGGTCCCCGTGTTGCCGGTGATGTTCACCCCCATGGTAAACAGGCTATCAGGAAAATTATTCTCGCCAGGGAGAGGGACGTGCTGCCAAAACAACTGGCCGCTCACGTTGCCCTGCTGGGCGTACCACCGATCTGCGGTGTCCATGCCTCTACCCACGCATCAAACGTCGGCTTGCTGACCAGCGTCTTCTTGCCCTCGACCTCTACCAGCACTTCCTTCGCGCCGGTCTGCCTCCCGCAGCGCATCAGCAGTCGCGGGCGCCACTACAGCCGCCGTGAAAGTCCCGACGATGATTTTCATGGTGCTCACGGGCTCGGTCACGGCGCCACCGTCCCGCCGGCCTTTCGGTACACCGCCAGCAGGTCCGCAAGCTTGTGTTCGTGCTGCCCGTAGCCTGCCCCCACCCCAGCATGTCGAGGAAGGCCACGACGTTCACGCCGCCAGCCTGTTGGGGAGTGATCTGCGTCATGGCGTCTCCGGAAACAAAAAAGCCCCCAGCTCGCGCCGGAGGCTTAGACAATCTTGTAGATACTCTTACCGCGCGTTGCTTTCCTTAACCGCGCTATAAATCACCTTGAAGGCATCAGCGGCGTTTTTTGAGTCAACTTGCGCATTTCCGCTGTTCTTAAAGCCGCCACTACTTTCAATGAGAGCAACCAGAATTTTTGCCGTCGCCTCGGTCGCTGCGATTTTCTCTTGCAGAGTCATATGCTTCCTTTCGCTTCATGTGCCGATTGGCTTCCAATTATTGGCCCACACCGCTAGGAGCTCAATGGTTTCAAAAGTAAAAAGGCCCGCCGAATGGCGAGCCCTTTGAGTGCGCAGATCGCGCATGATGGGATTTTGGGGGAGGATTTTCGTCCCGTCAAGCCGCTTCGTGAAAAAGCTGAGCTTTCACCTCACGAAGCGCGGTGAAGCGCTGTTCCTCCAACCAAGCTCCTGCCGCCCGAACCCGGCCCTCAAGCCGCTCGCGCCGAGTGAAGATGAGGTAAGCGTACTCGCTGTAGGCAGAGCCAGTGACCTTTCCGCCTGCCATCTGCTGAATGGCCAGGGCCCCCCCAAACCTCGTCAGCACAATTTGCTCGCGGGAGTCTCCACCCTTCCTTTCAGCGTCCTCCCATTCCCTCAGCAGGGCCGTCTGGTGCAGCAGCGTCGAGCCATAGTAGGTCTCCAACGCCATTACCCCTACCCGTCCTACCGAACGAGTGGCGGCCCCGATGGCGGCAGCAACGTCCTGATCGGTGAACCGGGGAAGTCCTCCAGACAAGAATCCATCACGGAGGTCGCGGTAGGCAGACTTTCCCATCAGAGCAGCGATGCGCTCCTCGATCGGTCGCTTATCAGTGCTCATCTGGATACTCCGATTACGATCTTGGTGACGTTGTACTTGCGACGGAGACCCGCCTCAATTTTCTGGATCCAGGCCTTGGGATCGCCTCCGACACCCAAACGATCGACCGCTATCTTTCCCACGAAACAGCGGTCTTTCCAGTCATTGACCAGGAAACAGGCGCCCGTTAGATCGCAACTGAGAAAAGCATCGATGGCCCGCACAGCATCCTCCACTGCGGATACCGAACTGTCGGTTCGTGACAACCCCGCGCTTAACTCCCGCCGCCCCTTTTGCGCCCCGCTTTCGATCAGCGCGTCCGCATCGTCATAGAGCTTACGGAGCTTCCTGAGATCATCCGCCATAGGAGCCACGTAAGATGGTTTGCAGACTGCGATGGACGCAATTGGAGGCAGTGTGATGCGAACGATCCTGGCATCCTTGATGACATCTCCGTCGCTATCCACCCCTGCTGGGGTCCTGCCTTCGACCATGACCTCACCCGAAGTCCTGGCGAGTTCCTCAAGTCTGGACTGATTCTTTCGTCCCACCGCTTCCATGAAGCCTTGCAGCGCGCGGCGGCGGCCGTCAAGGCGTTCGAACGCAGCCACCACCGCAGCCCTGGCGCTATCTCTATCGGACAGAAGCTCGGCCAGACGCTGCTTGACCGCTTCGTCATCGATGCTCTTCTGCGCTAGGTTGATATCGCGCATGATCGTGCTATCGGCGTCGTACTTCTTCTTCGCGCAATCTCCGCCGATGATCGTTAACCCACCTCCTGCTACACATGCCACCCAACCTTTCTTGTGGGGCGTCCTGCAAAGTGTTCCAGTCTCCTTGAGCGAGCAGCAGTACATTTCCTCCTTTTCGAAGGCGTACCAGCCGACCAAGCCAACATAGGTCTCCGCCGAGATGGGCTGTTCCTTTTCAAACTCCGGCAGAGCAGTAATTTCGGCCCGATTCTTGAATTGCTTCATGACTAGATGGCTCCTTGCGGCAAGCACAGCGGAGAGAAGGTGAATGGCGGAAGCTCTAAGGACCAAGTCCAGATTTGCAAGCAAACCTGTCCGACAATCATGATAGTCGTACTGAATCGCGATCCCTGAGATTGGCAAGCCTCGGCAGTGGTTGAGCGCTGGCCCCGATCGTGCCAAAGGAGGCGGTCCAACCTCTCCGCCAGCTGGTCGAGGGTTTCGTCAAAATGCCTGAGTGCCTGGGATCCGGTCGGCAGGATGCTCATCGTCCAAGCCCCCCGTGCACCTTGCGGCCTGCACCGTATCCGTAGCTCGTCCGGCGCGGCGGCTGGTCATCGTTCGCGGCCTCTGGCTTGCGCGGGAGCGGACCGTCCCAGTTGTCGATGCGCATCTGGTCGAAACGATTTTGCAGGCTGATTCGCTCGCCCGCGCGTATGTTTCTGCCCTTCGCAAAGTGCATTTCCACTACGCCCTGCAGGTGCGTCTGGTGCTCGGGCGTGTCGTAGTAATCCTCACGGTGCAGGAGCACCACCACGTCGGCCTTCTGCTCCAGTTCTCCGGATTCGCGGAGGTCAGACAAGGTTGGGCGCCTGTCGGTCCGGCCGATGACGCTTCGATTGAGCTGCGCCAGAGCCACGAGCGGAATCTTCCATTCCTTTGCCAGGTCTTTGCCCTTCTGCAGAATGCGGCCGTACTCGAATCGAGCCATGCGCGGGTCCACGTCGAAGTCGTGGATGTGATCGATCACCAGCAGTTGCAGCGGTTTGCGCTGATGCATGCGCCGGGCACGGGCCTCGAACTGCCGTACGTTCAAGGAGGCGGTGTCATCGATGTACAGAGGTGCCGCCTTGGCCGACGGAACGACGCCACCGGCTGACTGGCCGTTACCAGCACATTCGCTACAACGAAAACGGCCGTTGGAAGGACGGTCGGCTACCGCATGAAGGAGGCCCGCATGGCCGCGGCTGAACACTCGACCTTCTGGCTGCTCTACGGCCAGTACGGGCCAACCATGACCGTGGAGAAATTCCGCGAGGAGTTCCTGCCGAAGATGACCATGAAGACCGTGCAGAACTGGATTGCCAGGGGAGACGCGCCAAGGCCGATCAATGGCATTCTCGACGTTCGGGATGTGGCCTCTTGGTGGGACTCACAGAGAAAAGGCGGCTCCTAGCCGCCTTTTCTTTCGCGCTTCTGACGTGCAGGGAAAAGTCCCCGCACGACCACTAGGCAAACCGCAATGACGTTGATTGTTGCACCACTCGTCAGCGCAATAAGCGCCTTGTCGCTAAGCGCTGGCTTACCCATTGCAGCATTGGATATAGCGGTGGCGCCGAACAATACGATCCAAAACCACACAGCCAACCGCGCCAGTTCAAACGCCTGCTCCGCGTACTTGCCACGCATCTCTGTGTCGGCGCGCCGTGCATCATTCTTTGCCTTGATGCGATCAACACGCGCTTCCCAAGCCGCAGCTTCACCGGTCACCGTGCCTTTGTCGGACCCCGCCGGGATCTGCAGTTCGGCCTTGATCTGGAACTTCCGGATCTGCTCATCGATGGATTCGACTCCGGGTAGCTCAGGCTGTTCGTTCGCCATCAATTCGCACCGGTCTTGGTGAAGTACTCCCGCATCGAATCTTCGGAAATCACTGCTGAGCGACCCTGGTTGGCGGCGCGCTCCCATGGCCCACCCGGAACATGTGTCATTTGCGACAGCTTTGTGGCCGGCATGTCTTTGTAGGCACGCCAAACCGCTTCAAGGATGGACTGCGCCTTCAAATCCTCGGCGTTCATACGCCACGGCTCGTCGTCGTCATCGAAGGGGAACGGCACCTCTTTCAGAATCGGACTTGCGCCGTAGTCCTTGAAGTATCGGTACACGCTCGGATAGACGGGGCCGTACTGCCATGCCTGAGGCTGCTCATCAAGCAGGTTCTCGCCAGCAAGGGCCAAGCCATGCCCCTGCAAGAAGTACAGGAGCTTCTGCAATTTCATGTTGGTAACCAACACGTCGTCACGCCGCCCAAGGCGGATGAATTCATTAGCTGCTGAGATGGCAAAGTGCTTCATATCGCCCCCGGAGCGGGTCTACCGCTCGCCACACTAGTCTAACGCTGTCTCAGGAATTGAAACTGCCCGGGTGCCAGGCGCTAAGCGTTCATTGCACCACTGCTGCACCAATATGGCCTCAACCTATTGAATTCAAACGGAATCCGACCCATCCATCATCGGAGCGACGGACAGGCGCAGGGAATCAGCGTAACGGGCGGTGGCGGACGTCATCGGGGCGGTTGATCGTGGAGACTGGCATTGCCAGTGAGATCAATAGTTTACACCGCTGGGC
>Ga0157373_10004821_pt1 | contig 10154 bp, 13 predicted proteins | sample C65metaG_FD_113460 | JGI IMG/M metagenome (GOLD analysis project Ga0157373, IMG submission 113460) | Corn rhizosphere microbial communities from Kellogg Biological Station, Michigan, USA - C6-5 metaG | ecosystem: Host-associated > Plants > Roots > Rhizosphere > Soil | place: USA: Michigan...
CTCGATGGCCTGGTGATCTTCAAGCGTGGCAAGGACGAAAGTCGCCCGCCACAGCCCATCGAAGTGCCGGTGACCAACAACATCATCCTCAAGAAGCTGAGGGTGGCCTTCGAGCTGAAAGAGGACGATCTGCATGCGATCCTCAAGGCCGCCGAGTTCCCGGTGTCCAAACCGGAACTGAGCGCCCTGTTCCGCAAGTTCGGCCACACCAACTACCGCCCTTGTGGCGACCAGTTGCTGCGCAACTTTCTCAAAGGGCTGACGCTGCGCGTTCGCGGCTGACTCCGACCCATGACCTACACAGTGTCCCCCATCGGCTTCGTCCGCTCCTGCTTCAAGGAGAAGTTCGCCATCCCCCGCCAACCGCAGCTGGCCCCGGCCGCACGGGGCGTGCTGGAACTGGTGGCGCCATTCGACCAGGGTGACGCGGTGCAGGGCCTGGAGCAAGTCAGTCACGTCTGGCTGTTGTTCCTCTTTCACCAGGCCCTGGAAGACAAGCCGCGCTTGAAGGTGCGCCCGCCGCGCCTGGGCGGCAACAAGTCCATGGGGGTGTTTGCCACCCGCGCCACCCATCGCCCCAATGGCATCGGCCAGTCCGTGGTCAAGCTGGAACGGGTCGAAGCCGGCCGGCTGTGGCTCTCGGGCATCGACCTGCTGGACGGCACGCCGGTGTTGGACATCAAGCCCTACGTGCCCTATGCCGATATCATCGACTCGGCGACCAACGACATCGCCAGTGCGGCGCCCGGGTTGCTTCCAGTGCAGTGGATGGACTCGGCGCTGCTTCAGGCGCGAGACCACGCCATGCGCCTGGAAGAGCCCTTGGTGGAGCTGGTCGAGCAGTGCCTGGCGCAAGACCCACGTCCGGCATACCAGACTCCCACAGCAGAACGGGAATATGGTGCGCAGTTCTGGGACCTGGATGTTCGTTGGCATTACCCGCAACCGGGGTTGATCCGGGTGCTGGAAGTCGTTCCCGCCCGGCCATGACTGCCGGAAACGAAAAAGCCCGCGTTGTCTTCATCAGGCAACGCGGGCTTCTTTATGGGGCCTTGGGATCGTGCCCACGCTCTGCGTGGGCATGCCGCAACGGCCGCTCTGCGTTCGGCTCTTTGGGACGCGGAGCGTCCTTGGCTGCGTTCCCACGCAGAGCGTGGGCACGATCCGCTTACTTCTCTACGAACGCCCGCTCGATCAGGTAGTCACCCGGCTCGCGCATACGCGGGGAAACGGTCAGAACGAAGCTGTTGAGCACTTCGCTGGTTTCATCCAGCATGCTCGGGCTGCCGCACAGCATGGCGCGGTCGTCCTGCGGGTTGATCGGCGGCAGGCCGATGTCGCGGAACAGCTTGCCGCTGCGCATCAGGTCGGTCAGGCGGCCTTCGTTCTCGAACGGCTCGCGGGTCACAGTCGGGTAGTAGATCAGCTTGTCACGCAGTGCTTCGCCGAAGAACTCGTTCTGCGGCAGATGTTCGGTGATGAACTCGCGGTAGGCGACTTCATTGACGTAGCGTACGCCGTGGCACAGTATCACTTTTTCGAAACGCTCGTAGGTTTCCGGATCCTGGATGACACTCATGAATGGCGCCAGACCTGTGCCGGTGCTGAGCAGGTACAGATGCTTGCCCGGCTTGAGGTCGTCCAGCACCAAGGTGCCGGTGGGTTTCTTGCTGATGATGATCTCGTCGCCTTCCTTCAGATGCTGCAATTGGGAAGTCAGCGGGCCATCAGGCACCTTGATGCTGAAGAACTCGAGATGCTCTTCCCAGTTCGGGCTGGCAATCGAGTAAGCACGCATGCGCGGGCGGCCATTGTGCTGGTGCAGGCCGATCATCACGAACTGACCGTTCTCGAAGCGCAGGCCCGGATCGCGGGTGCACATGAAGCTGAACAGAGTGTCGTTCTAGTGATGAACACTGATGACACGCTCGTGGTTCATGTTGCTCATGTACGTGGGACTCCTGGGAATGATGCCTGCGTCGTTATATGCGCATTTGCATCGCATTCTAATGGCAGCGACAATATCTGTTAACTGAATTATTAAGATAAGGGTTATCGGTTATATCGATATGCGATTTACTCTACGTCAACTCCAGGTCTTCGTCGCCGTCGCCCAGCAAGAGAGCGTTTCCCGTGCCGCGGGCCAGCTCCATCTGTCGCAATCGGCCGCCAGCACTTCCATTACCGAACTGGAACGTCAATCCAGCTGCCAGTTGTTCGACCGCGCCGGCAAGCGCCTGAGCCTCCATGCCTTGGGTAAACAGCTGCTGCCCCAGGCGGTGGCGCTGCTGGACCAGGCCAAGGAGATCGAAGACCTGCTCAACGGCAAGTCCGGCTTCGGCTCACTGGCAGTCGGCGCGACCCTGACCATCGGCAATTACCTGGCGACCCTGCTGATCGGCGGCTTCATGCAGCGCCATCCGGAAAGCCAGGTGAAGCTGCATGTACAGAACACTGCCAATATCGTGCACCAGGTCGCCCACTATGAAATTGATCTGGGTCTGATCGAGGGCGATTGCAGCCACCCGGACATCGAGGTACAGAGCTGGGTCGAGGACGAACTGGTGGTGTTCTGCGCCCCTCAGCATCCGCTGGCCAAGCGCGGCCAGGCAACCATGGAGGAGTTGACGCACGAAGCCTGGATTCTGCGGGAACAGGGCTCCGGCACCCGCCTGACATTCGATCAAGCCATGCGCCACCACCGCAGCGCGTTGAACATCCGCCTGGAGCTGGAACACACCGAAGCCATCAAGCGCGCCGTGGAATCCGGTTTGGGGATTGGCTGCATCTCACGCCTGGCGCTGCGCGATGCATTCCGGCGCGGCAGCCTGGTGCCGGTGGAAACGCCGGACATGGACCTGGCGCGGCAATTCTATTTCATCTGGCACAAACAGAAATACCAGACCTCGGCGATGCGCGAATTCCTCGAGCTGTGTCGGGCATTCACCGCCGGGGCACAGCGCAGCGACGAAATCGTGCTGCCAACCATTGCCTGATCAAAGCAGCACCAGGCCCCACACCAAGGCAATCATGGTCAAGGCGACAAGCTGGGCGGCACTGCCCATGTCCTTGGCGTTTTTCGACAAGGGGTGCAGCTCCAGGGAAATCCGATCGATGGCCGCTTCCACTGCCGAGTTCAGCAACTCCACGATCAAGGCCAGCAGGCAGACCGCGATCAGCAGCGCCTGTTCGACACGGCTGACGTTCAGGAAGAACGACAACGGAATGAGGATGACATTGAGCAGCACCAGTTGACGGAATGCCGCTTCACCGGTGAAGGCGGCACGCAGGCCGTCCAGGGAGTAGCCGGAAGCATTCAGGATGCGTTTCAGGCCGGTTTGGCCTTTAAAAGGAGACATAGGATGGGCAACTGATTGACAGAAGTGGGAAAGCTAATTCAACCCTAGTCAAAAAAGCGTGAATAAAGACGCTATGACTGCGGTGAAATTGACTCAAGTTGTTGCAGCAACAAGGCCGCCTGGGTCCGGGTGCGCACATTCAGTTTACGAAAGATCGCCGTCACGTGCGCCTTGATAGTGGCCTCCGATACGTTCAATTCATAAGCGATCTGCTTGTTCAACAGGCCTTCGCAGACCATGGTCAGCACTCGGAACTGCTGCGGCGTGAGACTGGCCAGGCCTTCGCTGGCCGCCCTGGCCTCCTCGGACACACTCACGGCTTCGAATGCCTGCGGTGGCCAGGCGGCGTCGCCGTCCAGGACTTTCCTCACCGCCTGCTGAATCATCTCCAGAGAACTCGACTTGGGTATGAACCCACTGGCACCGAACTCGCGGGCCTTGACCATCACCGCGGCCTCTTCCTGGGCGGACACCATCACCACCGGTATCTGCGGATATTGCCCCCGCAACAGCACCAGCCCGGAAAAACCGTACGCGCCAGGCATGTTCAGGTCCAGCAGGACCAGATCCCAGTCGGCCTTTTCGGTCAACCGAGTCTCCAACTCCGCAATACTGGCCACCTCCGTCAGCCGGACAGCCGGGCCAAGGCCCAGGGTCACTGCCTGATGCAACGCGCTGCGAAAGAGCGGATGGTCATCGGCGATCAGGATTTCGTATGTGGCCATTTTTCAAATGATCCTGTTTTTATGGGAGACCCGATGCAATCGCGCCTCGCCAAAACAACTCAAGACACCGCGCAGCGTTTCAAACCTCGGCCGCACCCTGGTCGGCGCCAAGCATGCCCAGCGAAGCCGGGGTGGTCAAGCAGCACGGCCATCACAGCCCTGAGTATGGGCAACTATGGAGCCGATACCGCTTGGGATATACGAATGAAGGGCTGCAGCTCGGCATGAGCCGGAGTCGACACATCCATCTCCTGCTGCCGTTTGGCGCCCAGGTAATGCTGGCTGAACACATCGAAATAAGCGTCCAGGGCCGACGCAGCGTCGTTGTCCCCGGCCAATTCGAGGCACAGCGCCGCCACTTCGGCGGTGCACAAATGCTCGCTGCGGGTCGAGCGGCGCAAACGGTAGCGTGACAGCTTGTCGGGTTGCAGGCTGAGGATCGGCAAGCGGTCGAAGTACGGACTCTTGCGGAAGATCTTGCGTGCCTCCGTCCAGGTGGCATCCAGCAGAATAAACAGCGGGCGCCTGGAGCGATCGAGATCCACTGTCTGGGTGACGCGCGATGGCTCGACGTATTCGCCGGGAAATACCAGGTAGGGTTGCCATTGCGGGTCGTCGAGCAGCGCCAGCAGTTGTTTGTCGACTTCGGTGCGCGACCAGATGAAGGCATGATTGTCACGCACCACATCGGCGATCAGCCAGCCGGTGTTGCTCGGCTTGAACACTTCCTTGTTGGTCATGATCAGGCAGACCCCGGAACGGGCTTCGACGCTCGGACGCCAGGCGCACAGGCAGTGGCTCTCGATCACCCGGCAGGCGCTGCAGCGGGAGGCGCGCCAGCCTCGGGCCTGTAGCGGCTTGATGCCTTCATCGATACGCTGATCGCGCAGGCGGGCGACCGCGTTAGGGGCATGATTCATCGTGGGCAACGCCGACGGACAAAAGAACTCGACACGAACAACACTCGGCAGGCAATAAAGGCCGGCAGTCTACCAGAGCGCGTAAACCTGTACCGTCCCACCCAGCCTCCCCTATAATTCGCCGCCACTGAACGCACAGTCACGTGACCGGTCGAAATAGCCGTCACTGAACCAGGAGAGTTTCATGCTGCGCCTTATCGTCCCTACCGTTGCCGTTCTGCTGGCTACGTCTTTCAGCGCCCAGGCTGCCTCGCTGAAAGAACTCGAACTGAACAAGATGCTGCAGAACGTCGCCGCGGAAAGCAGCGTCGGCACCCCGCGAGCAATCAACGAAGACATTCTTGATCAAGGCTATACCGTCGAAGGCACCGAGTTGATCAACCACCTCAGTGTGCAAAGCAGCCATGCCCAGCAAATGCGCGCTGACCCCAAGGCTGTGTATTTCCCGTTGGGTGCCAAAGTCTGCACCAACCCGGGGTTCCGCAAACTGATGGCCAAGGGCGCAACGATGCGCTACGAATTCACCGAGGTTAAGACCAATCGCCCGGTCGCTACCGAACGCTTCCAGGAATCGGATTGCCCGAAACCGGCCAAGACAAAGAAATAATCAACCCAAGCCAGTGGTCTGCCCGCTTGATTCGACTCAAGAATCAGCCACACAGACCACTGTCGCGCCGCTGTTCATCGTCGGCGCGCAGCTCAGCCACCAGTGCCTGTAAATAGCGCGAGCGCCAAGCCCGGCCTTCCAGACGGCGGCAACATTCCTCCTCGAGACTGACTCGATTGGCCTGGGCCGCTTCCAACAGCGCCAGATACAACTGCCTGTCGAGCTCCAGAGTTACCCTGGTCATCTTTCCCGCCTCCTTGCCCGCTCTACCTCAATCCATCGCGTGGCCCAGCCGTGGGCATCGAATTGCATGGCACGCCTGTTATCAGTAAATCAGAGCGGCACGTACCCGGTCGGTAATCTGACGAGCGGCGTGCCCGACCACTGCTGGTTGCCAACTGTCACTTTCGAGGGCCATGATCAAGGCAGCGAAGATCAACGCGAGGGTCTAGGATTCAGAAGGAAGAAGGAGTAGCTGAATGCCTTATAAACCGAATGACCAGCTCAGTCGTCATTTTGAAAACCATGGCCACGACCTCACCCGCAAGGTCGAAGAGCAACTCAACCTGGTATCGCCCGACAGCCCGAACCTTCCCATCTACCGCGCCATGATCCTGACCGTGCTGCGCATGGCACAGGAAGACCACAACCGCTGGAACGCCAAGATCACCCTGCAGGCACTGCGAGAGCTGGAACATGCGTTTCGCACGCTCGAACAGTTCAAGGGCCGACGCACGGTCACCGTCTTCGGCTCGGCCCGAACGCCCGTCGAACATCCACTGTATAGCTTGGCTCGTGAACTGGGTGCGGCGCTGGCCCGTTCGGACATGATGGTCATCACCGGTGCTGGCGGCGGCATCATGGCCGCCGCTCATGAAGGTGCGGGCCGGGAGCACAGCCTGGGGTTCAACATCACCCTGCCTTTCGAACAGCATGCAAACCCGACAGTCGAAGGCACGCCGAACCTGCTGCCGTTCCACTTTTTCTTCACGCGCAAACTGTTCTTCGTCAAGGAGGCAGACGCACTGGTGCTCTGCCCGGGCGGCTTCGGCACCCTCGATGAAGCACTGGAAGTCCTGACGCTGGTGCAGACGGGGAAAAGTCCCCTGGTGCCGGTGGTGTTGCTGGACGCACCGGGGGGCAAGTTCTGGCAAAGCGCCCTGGACTTCATCCACGAACAACTGGAAGAAAATCGCTACATCCTGCCCACCGACATGAAACTGATGCGGCTGGTGCACAGCGCCGAAGACGCCGTGGAAGAAATCAACCAGTTCTACCGCAACTTCCACTCCAGCCGCTGGCTCAAGCATCAGTTCGTGATCCGCATGAACCACACGCTCAACGAACAGGCCATGGCCCGGATACAGATCGAGTTCGCCGACCTGTGCCTGAATGACTGTTTTTATCAACAAGGCTACAGTGGCGAAGAACAGGACGAGGCCCGGTTCAGCCATCTAACGCGACTGGCTTTCAACTTCAACGCCCGCAACCAGGGGCGATTAAGAGAACTGGTGGACTACATCAACCTGCCGGAAAACTGGGCGGTGCCCTCCACCGAGGTGCACCCACTGAAGTGGGAGCCCATCAAGGTAACCTGAATCCATAAAAAAACGGCCCGCTATCGAAATAGCGGGCCGTTTTATCAATCATCCAGGCCACGACCGCTGAACAGGCGGTTGATCATTTCCATGGAATAGCCTCTATACGCCAGGAAACGCCCTTGCTTGGCCCGTTCTCGCGCATCGGAGGGTAAATGCCCAGAGAACTTCCGACGCCAGGTATCCATTAACTGGTCCTGCCAATCGATACCACTTTCACGCAAGGCCTGTTCGATATCAGAACGTTGCAAACCACGCTGACCCAATTCTTCACGAATGCGTAACGGACCGTAGCCGGAGCGCGCGCGATAAGAGACAAAACTTTCGAGGTATCGGCTTTCCGATAACAGGCCCTCTTCCGTCAAGCTGTCGAGGGCCGTTTCGATCAAGTCATCGGGAGCGCCGCGTTGACGCAGTTTTCGCGTCAGCTCGACCCGACCGTGCTCGCGTCTGGCGAGCAGGTCCATCGCGGTTCGCCGCACCGCGACGAGGTTATCGAGTACGGCGGTCATCGAATCGATCAGATATCAGCGTCGGCCATGTCGTCAGCGGTTTCGCGACTGGCCACTGCCTTGACGTCGGCAACCGGGCTCAGCAGCTTGTCACGCAGTTGCTTCTCGAGCGCGGCGGCAACCTCCGGGTTATCCGCCAGGAACTTGGCCGAGTTGGCTTTGCCCTGACCGATCTTGGTACCGTTATAGGCATACCAGGCGCCGGACTTCTCGACAAAACCGTGCAACACACCCAGGTCGATCATCTCGCCATTGAGGTAGATGCCCTTGCCGTAAAGAATCTGGAATTCAGCCTGACGGAACGGCGAAGCCACCTTGTTCTTCACGACCTTGACGCGGGTTTCGCTGCCGACCACCTCGTCGCCTTCCTTCACCGCGCCGGTACGGCGGATGTCCAGGCGAACCGAGGCGTAGAACTTCAGCGCGTTACCACCGGTGGTGGTTTCCGGGCTACCGAACATCACACCGATCTTCATGCGGATCTGGTTGATGAAGATCACCAGGCAATTGGCGTTCTTGATGTTACCGGTGATCTTGCGCAGGGCCTGGGACATCAGACGAGCCTGGAGGCCCACGTGCATGTCGCCCATTTCACCTTCGATTTCAGCCTTGGGTACCAATGCGGCCACGGAGTCGACGATGATCACGTCAACCGCGTTAGAACGCACCAGCATGTCGGTGATTTCCAGGGCCTGCTCGCCGGTATCCGGCTGGGAAACCAGCAGGTCGTCGACGTTGACGCCCAGCTTGCCGGCGTACTCAGGGTCCAGGGCGTGTTCGGCGTCGACGAAGGCGCAGGTCGCACCGGCTTTCTGGGCCTGGGCGATCACGGACAGGGTCAGTGTGGTTTTACCGGAGGATTCAGGACCGTAGATCTCGACGATACGACCTTTTGGCAGGCCGCCGATGCCGAGCGCAATGTCCAGGCCCAGGGAGCCGGTGGAGATGGAAGGAATAGCCTGACGGTCCTGATCGCCCATACGCATTACGGCACCCTTGCCGAATTGACGTTCGATCTGACCCAAGGCCGCAGCCAAGGCTTTCTTCTTGTTGTCGTCCATTAAAGTCCTCACGTAATCAATAAGGCCTGGCGGCCAACACCTGTATAAGTAGCCAGTATTATTCCACAGGGATTCAGGATCGCCTACCCCTGATTTGAGATTTCTACGGCGGCATGTTGCAGCAGCCCCTCTAGCGCGGCCTTCACCGTCTGTCGGCGGACCTCATCACGGTTGCCCGGGAAGAATCGCTGCTCACTGAAGACCCTGTCGCCGACGCCCCAGGCGAGCCACACGGTGCCCACCGGCTTGTTCGGCGAACCACCGTCCGGCCCGGCCACGCCGCTGACCGCCACGGCGAACCGCGCCAGGCTTTTCTGCTGGCCTCCCCGCACCATGGCCTCGACCACCTCACGGCTGACCGCCCCGACCCGTTCGAACAGCTCGCCCGGCACATTCAATTGCTGGATTTTCTGGCGATTGGAGTAGGTCACGTAGCCCGCCTCGAACCAGGCCGAACTCCCCGGAATCCGGGTGATCGCCTCGGCAATCCCGCCACCGGTGCAGGACTCGGCCGTGGTCACATGGGCATTGAGCAATTGCAGACGCCTGCCCAGCTCAGCCGCCAGTTCGGTGATGTCATCCATGATGCTCTCCTGATTCGACGCAATTGGAGCCTACCGTACACGAGCATTCGCCGCTTGCAAGGCTCGACGGACTACTGACCCAACGCCTTGACGTAAGCCTGGCAGGCTTGCAAGGCGATCAATCCACGGTCGCCTTCGTCGGTGATGGCGATAATTCGTTGAGCATGCGCCGGGTCAAGTCGGGCTCTTGCTCCTCCATGAACCACGCCGCCGGCGACGGCACCGGCAGGCACTGAGCTGCAACTGCCTGCATTCTCGAGGAGGACTGACAGCCGCAAATCAGAAGTGGCAAGGCGATCACGCAGGCGAGCTTGATTTGATTGAGCATCGCTCAGGTCCTTGTAGTGGGTTTGTTCGCTGGCCGATAACCGTTGCTCGAGCACAAGGTGCTTGGCCTGCTCCGCCTGTACCTGGGCGGCTGCCGCGTTGCTGATGGCGGTCAGGTCATCCTTGTGCAGGCCGGCCAACTGCGCCAGCCTCGCCTCATAGCGCCAGCCCTGGACCTTCCACGCGATGCCGAAGGCCAGCAGCACGGCCACTGACACACCGACGGCCCAGACCTTCATGTTCACCGCGTTCACGGCACATCCTTGAAGAACAGGTGATTGCCCAGGCGCAGGGTTTGCGTAGCTCTGGCAGCCCAGGCCGGCACCGGAATACTCGTCGCGTAGTAGTGGGTCGCGCCCTTCGTCATGTCAGGCTCGGCACCGGAGATCACCAGGTCTGCCGCGCGCTTGGCTTGCTCGAACTGCTTCGGCGGGATCTCCTTGGCGCCGCTCAGGTACGGA
>Ga0157373_10004825_pt1 | contig 10146 bp, 8 predicted proteins | sample C65metaG_FD_113460 | JGI IMG/M metagenome (GOLD analysis project Ga0157373, IMG submission 113460) | Corn rhizosphere microbial communities from Kellogg Biological Station, Michigan, USA - C6-5 metaG | ecosystem: Host-associated > Plants > Roots > Rhizosphere > Soil | place: USA: Michigan...
ACTTATTCCCAGGCGATCAAGGCGGGCAACACCGTGTACATGTCGGGCCAGATCCCCCTGGACCCGAAAACCATGGAGCTGGTGGAAGGCTTCGAAGCCCAGACCGTACAGGTCTTCGAAAACCTCAAGGCCGTGGCCGAAGCCGCCGGCGGGTCGTTCAAGGACATCGTCAAGCTCAACATCTTCCTCACCGACCTGAGCCACTTCGCCAAGGTCAACGAGATCATGGGCAAGTACTTCGACCAGCCCTACCCTGCCCGCGCCGCCATCGGCGTAGCGGCCCTGCCAAAGGGCGCGCAGGTCGAGATGGATGCCATCCTGGTCATCGAGTAACAAGGCCGGCGCAGCGTCCCCCGCTGCGCCGTTTTCGTTTTGAAAGGATTCCACCATGCGCAAAGCGCTTGCTCTCCCGCTGCTCGCCCTCCTCCTGGCCGGCTGCGCCAGCGACCCTGCCGACCGTGACATCAGCGGCATTTGGATCAACCAGGCCGCCATCGACGCTGCCGCCAAGGGTGGCCCCCTGCGCGAGGCGCTGCAGGCCTACGGCCCGAACCTGGAATGGGACATCAACACCCGGGCCGGCCAGGCGCGCTACACCAACGGCTTTGAAAATGTCGACGGCAAGTTGCTAGCCGAAGAAGACGGCACGTGGAAAGTCGACATCTACGGCAGCGCCGCCAGCGAACTCAAGCGCGATGGCGACCAACTGAGCCAGATCGCCACCGAGAACGAGCCACAGCAAGTATTCAACCGCGCACAAGTCCAGGTCCCAGAAGGTGCCCCCATCGGTGCCAGTTTCGAGCGAGCGCTGTACGCCGCCTACCTGGACGGCACCTGGAACATCGTCAACGGCCCCGGCCAAGGCGCCACCGTCCAGTTCCAACCCGACGGCCAGGTCAGCGGCCTGCCGGGCGCCGACCGCTACGCCCTATGCCTGGCAGGCGACTGCGCCACCATGAGCAACGGCAACGACACCATCTGGCTGCAAAAGAACGGTGTTGTGAATACCTGGATCTTTGCTCGGGATGGGAAGCAGCTGGAGATATTCCAGACTGTGAATGCGTCGTTGGCGGATGAGATACCGTCGTATACGGCGGGGCCTCGGCAGTGGGTGCTTGAGAAGCAGTAAGCCCTCCGTATTAGCCCGCCAGCCATACGATGGGCGCACCGTTGTCACCGAGCTCAGCGCCTACAAATCCGCCAGCATCACCAAGAACTTCGGAATGATATAAATCTCATTTATAGGGGGCTTGAGTTGCAGACAACAGCCGATTTCGACCATGAGTAGACGCCCAGGCTAGCGACAATAACTTTGTCCCCGTTTGCTTCTGGTCAAAAATGTCACAACCCATTTAAGCATCGCATACTGACTAGACGACTTCAGCGTAGCCGGTCAGCGCTATGAGGGCTGGACGAAAAAACGGCCAAGAGTGGAGTTCTATGGAAGATCACTAGCGCCCCATGGCCGATATCCTAGGGACGCAGAAAATACTGAGCGGGACGCATGTAATTGTTCAGACAGTCTAGGGTGTGCTGCTCAGCTCGGCCATTGCCAAACGCCATGCTCAAGACGGTATCGAACTTTTTAGCGTTCGTTGTCGTTTCTTTGCCATAGCCGACTTTCGTGGTGATGTGCTCGTGGCCGAAAATGCCAATCGCTTTTACCAGCAGTGATTCGAGGCATTCCACTCGCTGGTAGAGGATGGACTTGGCGAGTTCGCAGTCCGAATGGTAGACGGCGCTTAGAAAGGTCTTGTCCCCAGTTGTAAGGGTGAACTGCGCACCTTGCGAGTGAAGGTTTTCAGCGTGGAGCGTCAGCTGCAATTCCCCGTCATGAATGCCATCGAGAAGCATCAATTGCTCCAGCAGCTCGATATTTTCTTCCGCCGCACCTAGTTTTTTACAAGAATCGACCATCTGACAGAGCCGCTCGAACGCGGACGGGTTGCCCAGTCGCTTATCAACGCATTTGCTGGGATCGTTCAGGTATAGCGAATAAGGCGCCTCTCCAAGCACATGGCAGTCCGCAAAGCCACAATTGAGCACAGTCAACGCTTCATCGACCAGATCGCATTGAGCCAGTGCTACCAGGACATCATTGTCAGCGAGCACGATCATTTAAGCGATAAGGTTCCGAAGCAGATGCTCGCTATCAGGATCAAGTCCATCAGCCAAATAGCCGAGTGCATGCTCACGTACCACGTCTTGATCGGTGATTTGTCCTGAGATCTCTTTGACTGCGCTTACACAGAGGGGAAATATCTTAGGATTGTTGTGGGCAACATTCAGCACTGCGTGGGTCGGATCGATCTGACGCTCTTTTCCGAACCGGATGGCGGTATCAGCAAGCGGTCGTGCTTGCATGAGCCTCGGAAGGATCAATCGAGTATCAGCATTCCCGGTAAGCAGCTCAATGGCAAATCGATCAGCCTCGATCTCCTGAGAGTTTCGGCCTTCATCAGACTCATTTTTCTTGATCTCATCATCGACGATTGCACCATTCTCAGACAGATGCCCCAAAGCGATATGGCCAAGTTCGTGAGCAAGATGAAACAACAGGAAGCCCTGCTTGCGAACATTCGACAGTACGATGGAATGCCTGCCTTTGATCGACATGGCGATGCCATCCATTTTCTTCCGACCCAGCAGCGGCGACGCCAGATGGAGGACAGGAATTCCATTGTTCCAGCACAAATCCAGAATCTGGGTCAGACCGACCCACGGCGCCCCACCGGCGAGTATCTGTTCGCGAACCTGTGTCGCGCTCGCAGGAAGCGATGAATAATCGTTGGTCATCGAGCCAAGAGCAATTCGGGAGGCACTCTTCGCTAATGCAACTGCCACAGCAACATCGTCTTCCGAGGTCTTTGCGGACAGTTTGAAGCGTTTTTCGTTAGGCAAATCGAACGCCACGCGAGGAGGATTCTCGCTGAATGCTCGAATTTGTAAGCTCAGCGCCTTCGCCAGGTAAATCTTCGCCCGCTGTGCAGCACCGGGGGTCACCTCGATTTCAGGGGACCACCACTCAGGCATCAGACTCGTCAGATATTTCCTGGACAAGCCATGATGGTGGAGCGCGGAGTAGATGCTTTGAATATCAGTCATGATCCGCCCTCCTTGGAGTGGATGTGCTTGCAGGTAAGCGTCGGTTAGACGGCCCAGTGACTTCGCAAAGTCACCGAGAGCGATCAAATAATAGCATCCTATGTCTTTTTCCCATAGATCACCACGCGAGCCTAGACCCCAAATGGAAATGAGCTGGATGCTTTGAGCGTAAGAAACCTTTCATGGAGGCTGCTTAAGGTCGATAGCAGCGGTCAGATAAACATCCGTCATGAGTCAAAATCCAGAAATGACATGGATGTGGATTATGCAGACCCGACGCATAGCGCCGGGCCTTTACCGAGAGGTGTTTACACGCTGTTACGCTTCGACGTTATCCAGCGCCCGGTTCGCCAGCAACGAGCTCAGTTCGATCAACTGCTGAATACCAAGAGCAACGTGGCGGCGCGAGCCGTCCAATTCGAACGCTAAGTCACTAACCATCTCATCGGCCGAGGCCAATGTTTCACTAAGATTGGCGAGCAGGCATTCGTTGTCGACGTCTTCTACTACAGTGAACAGCTGACCCGGTTGTGTGATGACTTCAGGTTTTTCTGGTTTTGGTAATGGATAGAAATCCAAGGCACGTTTGGCGGCGGCGTCCAGTTTTTGGACGTTGATGCCATCGACGTAGGGCGAGGTAGGATCTGCTTCTGGAGGATTCGGAGTTATTTTGAACATTCTTACGTTCCCTTAGTTAGTAGGCAGCCACCGTCTCGCTACTAAACGAAAGGAGGCAGCTGTGCGCAAGTTAGTAGACCGGTAAGGAAACGGAAACCCGGCGCGCCCGAGGGCGCCATGCGCACAGCCACCATCGAGTGCAGGCAATGCCTGACTGATGAGACTTATGCGACCGTTTCAGCTACCGGGCTACTAAACCCGACCACTGATGGGCAGTGGCAGGGAAACGATAGAGCCCGGGGACAAGGCGCACAAGCGGGCGAATTCTGGCGTAGTTGTAGGCAAAGGCGCAAGGATGTGTGGGGTGGCGGAAGCGCGACAGTCAGTATTTGAGCAGCGCCCGGACTTCCTAGGCTTTGCGGCCGCCTTAGATCCCTTGTGGGAGCGAGCCTGCTCGCGAATGCGGTGGGTCATCCTGCCTCAGTGCTGAATGTGCCGACGCCTTCGCGAGCAGGCTCGCTCCCACAGAGGGGAGTGGTGTTGGGGAATTGCGCTTTGAAGACGGCAGCCCAACCCACTCATTCCTCACAGAAAAACGCCCTCACCTTTATAAGCAAGTGAATGCAACACCCTATTCGTAAAAAATTGTAACCCTCTCAAGAATCCATCCAATAGTTAACGGAAAGTTATCTCACATTTAAAAGTTCCTTTTGACGAACTCTTTTACAGAATAATCCTACATCCTCCATTTTTTATTTTTGGCATTCTTCGCACCGATCACAGCCCCCGCATTTGAATAGGTGCGATTCAAAGCATTCGGTTATTCGGAGCGAAACTTCCTACATGTAATGCTGAAAATACGCATTGAAGTTCTTAGCCATTTTCTGACTGCCGAAAGTTCAATAACCGTACTACCCCAAAAGGCCATGGATTGACCTACGCAAACAAACTGTCCGCCCATTACCTGGACCTCGCCAAGACACCTGTTTCCAAGGACAGCTTCGCGGGCGTGGACGTGCGTTTTTCAAATGAATTCGAAGCGTTGGAAAGCGAGCTGGGGAAAGCCCAATCCATCCATGCGTGCGGCCACGTCGATTGGCTGAAGATCCTTGAACAAAGTGAAGCCCTGTTGCGCACCCAGTCGAAAGACTTGCGAGTGGCGGCCTGGCTGACATGGGCGTTGTACCAGCGTGAGTCTTTCCAGGGTTTGTCGGCCGGTCTCAGCCTCCTGCACTACTTGTGTAAACACCATTGGTCCGAAATTCATCCAGCCAAGGCAAGAACCCGTGCAGCCGGTATCAGTTGGTTGTTGCCACGCCTGGAGCAGGCGCTGAGTGAAGACGTTGCGATCAAAGAGCAGTTGCCACTGTTCCGAGATCTACAGGAACAGCTCGAAGGCCTTGAGACCGCGTGCACCGCTCACCTCGGGAATGAAGCGCCCCTGTTATTGCCGCTGAGTCGCCGGCTCGAAAACATGATCCGGCGCGTTACCGAGCATTCGTCAGCACCCGCTGCCATCGAGACGGTGGTGGCTCAGGTCAAGCAAGCCGCCACCCAACTGCTCAACCCCAGCGCTCAGATCGAAACTGAAAAAGAAGCCCACAAGGCACTACGTGCCCAACAGGAAGGCGCTCGTTCTCTGTGCGCCTGGTGGCTCAAACAAAAGGCTACCGACGTTCGTGCCCTGCGCCTGAACCGCATCTTGCCCTGGCTGGCCATCGACGCAGTACCCGAGCGTAACGCCGAGCAGATCACCCTGTTACGGGGGCTGCCGCCGGACAAGCTCAAGGGTTATCAAGACAGCCTCCAACGGGGCAACTATGCAGATCTGCTGGTGGAGATCGAGGCCAGTCTGGCGAAAGCGCCGTTCTGGCTCGACGGCCAGAGGCTCGCCTGGGAATGCCTGCAAGGCCTCGGTGCTGAGCTGGCCATGCGTGAGCTGGAGATCCATTTCGCGCTGTTCCTCCAGCGGCTGCCGGGCATTGTCGCGCTGCGCTGGCATGACGGCGTCCCGTTCGCCGACCCCCCCGCCCGGACGTGGATCGCGGCCCATGTCATGCCCCATCTGCAATATCCCAGCGCCTCGCCCGCCGTCGACGTAGCCGACAAACAGGCGCCATGGGAGCTGGCCTTGGAAGAAGCTCAGGCAATCGTACTCAGGGAAGGGCTCAAAACTGCCGTGCAGTCGCTCCGGCAGGGAATGCAGGCCGCCAACGGTGCTCGCGAGCGGTTTCTCTGGCGGTTCGCAATGGCCCGGCTGTGCTTTTCTGCCAAGAAATACGAACTCGCCAAGGTCCAGCTCGAAGCGCTCGATCAAAGGCTGCAAAACCCGGAGTTGAACGCGTGGGAGCCTGAACTGGCATTGCAGGTATTGCATCTGCTGCACCACTGCTGCGAGTTGCTGCCGCAGAACCACCCCGTGCGTGAACGCAAGGAAGAGACCTTCCGCAGGTTGTGTCACCTCGACCTGGAACGGGTCATTGAATAGGCCTCCGGGTCACCCATCGCAAGGAGAAAATCATGGCCAAAGAAGGCTCGGTCGCCCCTAAGGAACGCATCAACGTCACCTTCAAGGCAGCCACTGGCGGCGCCCAGGAAGAAATCGAACTACCGCTCAAGCTGCTGGCAATCGGTGACTACACCCACCGCAAGGATGATCGCAAGATCGAGGATCGCAAGCCGATCAGCATCGACAAGATGACCTTTGACGAAGTCCTGGCCAAACAAGAGCTGAACCTGACCCTGAGCGTACCGAACCGTCTTCAGGAGGAGAGCGACACCGGCGAGCTGGCCGTTCAACTGCGCTTGAACTCGATGAAGGATTTCACCCCCGCCAACCTGGTGGAGCAACTGCCGGAACTTAAAAAACTGATGGCACTGCGTGATGCCCTGGTGGCGCTCAAGGGGCCACTGGGTAATACGCCGGCATTTCGCAAGGCCATCGAAGACGTACTGACCGACGATGAATCCCGTGGACGCGTATTGGACGAGCTGGGTCTGAACGCCCCGGCTACGGACGCCTGACGCAGACAGACAAGGAAGCCGAGACATGAGTACCCAAGCAGCACTCCAACAGCGCCAGGACACTGGCGAATACAGCATTCTTGAAAGCATCATCGCCCAGACCCGCCTGACTCCGGACGATGAAGCCTATGACATTGCCAGGCGCGGTGTGTCGGCCTTCATCGAGGAACTGCTCAAACCACAGAACAGCGGCGAGCCCGTCAAGAAAGCCATGGTGGACCGCATGATCGCAGAGATCGATGCCAAGCTCAGCCGCCAGATGGACGAAATCCTCCATCATCCTGAGTTTCAGGCGCTGGAGTCGGCGTGGCGCGGTTTGCAGCTACTGGTCGATCGCACCAATTTCCGCGAAAACATCAAGATCGAGATGCTCAATGTCTCCAAGGGCGATTTGCTGGATGACTTCGAAGACTCGCCGGAGGTCATGCAATCGGGCCTGTACAAACATATCTACACCGCCGAATACGGTCAGTTCGGCGGACAGCCCGTAGGAGCGATCATTGCCAATTACTTCATGTCCCCAAGCTCGCCGGACGTGAAATTGATGCAGTACGTCGCCAGCGTGGCTTGTATGGCCCACGCGCCGTTCATCGCTGCCGCCGGCCCGAAGTTCTTCGGCCTCGAAAGCTTTACTGGCCTGCCGGATCTCAAGGACCTGAAGGACCATTTCGAAGGCCCGCAATTCGCCAAGTGGCAGAGCTTCCGCCAGTCGCAAGATGCTCGCTACGTCGGCCTGACCGTACCGCGTTTCCTGCTGCGCACCCCATACGATCCACAAGAGAATCCGGTGAAGTCGTTCGTGTACAAGGAAACCGTCGCCAACAACCACGAGCATTACCTGTGGGGTAACACGGCCTATGCGTTCGGCACGCGGCTGACCGACAGCTTTGCCAAATTCCGCTGGTGCCCGAACATCGTCGGCCCGCAAAGCGGAGGCGCGGTCGAGGACCTGCCGTTGCATCACTTCGAAAGCATGGGCGAAATCGAAACCAAGATTCCGACCGAAGTGCTGGTTTCCGATCGTCGCGAATACGAGCTGGCCGAAGAGGGGTTCATTTCCCTGACCATGCGCAAGGGCAGCGACAACGCCGCGTTCTTCTCCGCCAGCTCAGTGCAAAAGCCGAAGTTTTTCGGCATCGGTGCCGAGGACAAGGAGGCCGAGCTGAACTACAAGCTGGGCACCCAGCTGTCGTACATGATGATCGTCAATCGCCTGGCTCATTACTTGAAAGTCTTGCAGCGCGAGCAATTGGGCTCATGGACGGAGCGCACGGACCTGGAGCGTGAGCTCAATAACTGGATCCGCCAATACGTTGCCGACCAGGAGAATCCAAGCGCCGAAGTCCGTGGCCGTCGCCCCCTGCGCGCGGCCAGGATCGTCGTCAGCGATGTCGAAGGCGAGCCCGGCTGGTACCGGGTCAGTCTCAATGTACGTCCTCACTTCAAGTACATGGGAGCCGATTTCACCTTGTCGCTGGTCGGCAAGCTGGACAAGGCATAAGCGCCGCCCATGACTTACGGCAGTCTTTTCGAACGCCTGAACGGTGATGTCGAGGACCGTGCGGGCTTGAGCCGCGAGGCCTGCGTCATGGCCTCCGTGGCGGCTCATCTGACCAGGATGCTGGGCACCCGTGCGGGTAGCGTGCAGACGTCATCCGATTATGGGTTGCCAGACCTCAACGACATGCGCCTGAGCCTGCATGACGCACGGAGCCAAGCCAGCAGCGCGATCAGAGCATTCATCGAGACTCATGAGCCACGGCTCGGCAACGTCCGTGTCACCTCGATACCGAATGACGCCAATCCGCGTTGCCTGTTCTTCAGCATTGATGCCTTGCTCGATGCGCAGGGGCTGAAGCGACGGATGAACGTGTCCATCTGCCTGGCTGGCAACGGTCAGGTCAAGGTCAGCCAGGGATAGCCAACCATTTCATTCAACCACTACTACCAGAGCGAACTGACCGCGCTTCGTCAGTTGGGCCGGCGATTCGCCGAGCGCAACCCGGCGTTGGCACCGTTCCTGGGCCAGGCCGGGCGGGATCCGGATGTGGAGCGTTTACTCGAAGGGTTCGCGTTCCTGACCGGGCGCTTGCGCCAGAAGCTCGATGACGAATTGCCGGAGCTGAGTCATTCGCTGATGCAACTTCTGTGGCCAAACTACATGCGGCCACTGCCCGCTTTCAGCATTCTGCAATTCGATCCGCTGGGGCGGTCAGGTCCCCCGCTGCGGGTGGAACGTGATACGCCGGTCGAGAGCAAGCCTGTCCTGGGGGTGCGATGCCGTTTTCGCACGTGCTACCCGACCGAGGTGCTGCCACTGGACCTGATCGATCTGAGTTATTCGGTAAAGGGTGATGGCTCACTGCTGAACCTGCGCCTGGAGATGCAAGGTGACGGTCACCTGGGCGAGGTGCAGTTGAGCCGCCTGCGCTTGCACTTTGCCGGTGAGCGCTACATCAGCCAGATGCTCTATCTGAGCCTCCTGCGCAATCTCGAAGGTATCGAGCTGATCCCCTTGGACGGTGCCGGCCAGCCTGTCAGCGCGGCCAATGGCACGCCAATGACGTTCAGCATCCCCGCCAACCGTGTCCAACCGGTGGGTTTTGCCGAAGAGGAAGCGCTGGTCCCGTATCCGTTGAATACCTTTCGTGGCTATCGCTACCTTCAGGAGTACTTCGCCTTTCAGGACAAATTCCTGTTCGTCGACGTCACAGGCTTGAACGTGCTCGATGCCCTGCCAAAAACCACCCTGGAACAAATGCGCGGCCTGGATCTGCGCTTCGATATCGGCAAGAACGGGATCCAGCGGCTGCGTCCGACCCTGGATAACGTGAAGCTTTATTGCACCCCTCTCGTCAATCTGTTCAAGCATGACGCAGAGCCGATCAGACTGGATGGAAAACAGGATGAGTACCTGTTGCTGCCGGCCAGTTACGACCGGGAACACTGCGGCGTGTATTCAGTGCAAAGCGTGACGGGCTGGAACCCGGGCGGCTTGGGGTATCGGACCTATGTACCGTTCGAGTCCTTCGAGCACGACTCAAGCTTCGATGCCCAGAGCCGCCCCTATTACAGCGTTCGGCAACGGTCATCGCCGCTGCATGACGGCCTGGACACCTGCCTGGGCTTCGGTAGCCGGGACATTCAGCGCAATGAAACCCTGTCGATCGAACTGACGTGCACCAACCAGAACCTGCCGCGTCAACTCAAACTGGGTGACATCGACCAGCCCGGTGAAAAAAGCCCTCAGTCACTGGGGTTCCGCAATATCAGCCAGGTCACGTCCAGCTTCGCGCCGCCGCTCAACCAGGATTTCCTCTGGAAGCTGATCAGCAACATGTCACTCAACTACCTGTCGCTGGCAGACGCGAACGCGCTCAAGGTGATTCTCGAAACCTA
>Ga0157373_10004827_pt1 | contig 10143 bp, 4 predicted proteins | sample C65metaG_FD_113460 | JGI IMG/M metagenome (GOLD analysis project Ga0157373, IMG submission 113460) | Corn rhizosphere microbial communities from Kellogg Biological Station, Michigan, USA - C6-5 metaG | ecosystem: Host-associated > Plants > Roots > Rhizosphere > Soil | place: USA: Michigan...
AGTACAGATGCAAAAGGTAACTACAGACTGACAGGTCTGGCAAACGGACCTGTGACGCTGACAGCCACTTATGTAGGCTACCGTTCTGAAGATATAGACATCGTGGTGAAAACCACTACTGTGGCCAACTTCTCCCTCAAACCAGATGCACAAAATCTCAGCGAAGTAGTGGTAATCGGATACGGTACCGCACAGAAAAAGGATCTTACAGGATCTATTACTACTGTTGGTGCCAAAGAATTTCAACAGGGTAATATCACTTCTCCTGAACAGCTGATCTCTGGTAAAGTTGCCGGTGTATCTATTACCTCAAATGGTGGTGCACCAGGTTCAGGAAGCACGATCCGCGTTAGGGGCGGTGCTTCACTAAACGCAAGTAACGACCCTTTAATCGTAGTTGATGGTGTTCCTTTCAGCAGTAACTTATTGCCTGGTGCTACCAGCAGTAATGTAATTGCCGGTGTAGGTAACCCACTCAGTCTGATCAACCCTAATGATATCGAAACTTTTACTATTCTGAAAGATGCAAATGCCACTGCGATCTATGGATCAAGGGCATCTAACGGTGTAATCCTGATCACTACCAAAAAAGGTAAATCGGGCGCTCCGGTAATCAACTTCAGTTCTACTAATTCTTACCTGGCGGTTGCTAAAAAAGTGGATGTCTTAAATGCTGACCAGATCCGTGCTTATGTAAATGCGAATGGAAATGCAGACCAGAAAGCTTTGCTGGGAACGGCAAATACCGACTGGCAGGATGTTATCTACAAAAATGTATTCAGCACAGACAACAATCTGAGTATTGCCGGCGCATTTAAAAAAGTTCCTTACCGTTTTTCAGGAGGGTATCTTGATCAAAAAGGTTCGCTCCGTACAGATAACTTAACGCGTGCCTCAGCTGCATTAACGTTAAACCCATCATTCTTTGAAGACCACCTGAAAGTAGACTTAAACCTGAAAGGTACGCTGAGCGAATCTCGCTTTGCAAACCAGGATGCCGTAAAAGCTGCTATCCAGTTTGACCCAACTCAGCCTGTTTATGCAAATAATCAATATGGCGGATACTTTGAATGGGTAGGTTCTACAGGACAGTTAAATCCTAATGCACCAAGAAACCCACTGGGACTGATTGAGCAAAAAACAGACAGAGGCAAAGCGGACAGAAGTTTTGGTAACTTAAGACTGGACTACTCTTTCCATTTCCTGCCTGAGTTACACGCTAATGCGAACGTAGGTTACGATGTATCCAAAGGATATGGAACAACCAATATTCCTGCATTTGCAGCACAGAGCTTCGGTACTGAAGGTTTGGCCTCGCAATACAGTTCTGTTCAGCACAATAAACTGGCTGAATTTTACTTCAACTATGCCAAAGACCTGAAAAGTATTAACAGTAATATCAATGCTACGGCTGGTTACGGTTACTATGATAACTCAACTACCACTTATAACTTCGCCAGCTACAGAGCTACAGGTACTGTATTGAGCACTCCAGTATTTCCTTTCGATACACAGCAGAACAGATTGCTTTCTTACTATGGTCGTGTGGTATACACGCTTGCAGATAAGTACATCTTCTCTGGTACAATGCGTGCCGATGGATCTTCTAAATTCAGCGAAGACAACAGATGGGGTTATTTCCCTTCAGCAGCTTTTACTTGGAAGGCAATCAATGAGTCTTTCCTGAAAGAAAGTAAAGTTCTGTCTGATTTAAAACTACGTTTAAGCTACGGTATCACTGGTCAGCAGGACGGTATTGCTAACTATAGCTTCCTGCCAAACTATTACAACAGTGCCAATGAGCAGCAGTATTATATCGGTGGTCAGTACTACCATTTCTATACGCCAATTGCTTACGACAGAAACCTGAAATGGGAAACTTCTACAACTTATAACGCCGGTATCGACTACGGTTTGTTTAAAGGACGTGTTTTTGGTAGTGTAGATGTGTATTACAAAAAAACCAAAGACCTGCTAAGTACTGTACCTATTCCGGTAGGAACCAACTTCAGCAACTTATTGCTGACCAATGTGGGGAACATGGAGAACAAAGGTATTGAGGCAAGTATCAACGTGGGTATCATCAAAACTGAAGATCTTACCTGGGATATGGGCTTTAACGTAACTTACAACAGAAATAAAGTAACTAACCTTTCCTTAAATCCGGATCCTAACTATAAAATCGGAGCAGGTGATATCACTGGTGCTACCGGTACTACGTTAAAATGGAATGCTGCAGGATATCAGCCAGGTTCGTTCTTTGTGTACAAACAAGTATATAATGAGCAGGGTTTACCAATCGAAGGTGTTTATGACGACCTGAACAATGATGGCGTGGTAAATGATCAGGACAGATATTTCTATAAAGCACCACAGGCGAAAGTAATCCTGGGCTATACGACTTCATTGAACTATAAGAAATGGACGTTAAGTACAGTGCTTCGTGGTAACCTGGGCAACTACATCTATGACAACGTGTCTTCTAACCTGGGTGTAAACAGAAATGTACTGAGCCCAAGCGGACTGATCAATAACGCAGGTAGCTCACTGCTGCAAACCAACTTCACATCCAACCAGTTCCTGAGTGATTATTATGTACGTAATGCCTCATTCCTGAAAATGGATAACGCAGGTCTTGCCTATAACTTCGGCAGGCTCTCACCAAACAGAGCTACTACGCTGCGCATCAGTGCAAACGTTCAGAACGTATTTGTGATCTCTGATTACAAAGGTATCGACCCTGAAAATGCATTGGGTATTGATTACAACCTGTACCCAAGACCAAGAACATACAGTCTGGGTGTAAACGTTGGTTTTTAACATTTATAATTTAAGAAGAGATGAACCCGACATGATTACAATAATGATTAAAAACGCAGAGCAAATCATTATTGCAATCATCAAAGGCTCCATCTAACCATTGAAATCAAATAGATAAGAAGATGAAACTATTCAAAATATTTACGGCTTCAGCCATCCTGGTGGCTACGCTCTCGTCTTGTAAAAAAGACCTGAATCTAACGCCTACCAATGACCTGACTGCCGATAAGGTATACAGCTCGGCGGCAGGATATAAACAAGTTCTTGCAAAAGTTTATGCAAGTTATGCTACAACCAGTGGTTTGGCATCTGACAAGAGTGATCTTGGCGGTATCGACGCGGGTACCTCTGACTTTATCCGTCTGTACTGGAATGCTCAGGAACTGACCACAGATGAAGGTCTGTGTGTATGGAATGACCCTGGGGTATATGAACTGAACTACCTTACGTTCAGCTCAGAAAACATCATCCTGCGCGGATTGTACACCAGAAGTTTGTACCAGATTACTGTAGCGAATGAGTTTTTACGTGAAAGTACGCCTGAGAAACTGGCGTCCCGTAACATCACGGGTGCTGATGCAACTGCCATTGCTGCATACAGGTCTGAGGCAAGGTTTTTACGTGCTTACCAGTACTGGGTGCTGATGGACTTGTTTGGTAACCCGCCAATCCTGACTGAAGCAAACGAAATTGGAATTGTTTCTCCACAGCAGATCAAACGTGCAGAATTATTCAAATATGTAGAATCTGAATTGCTGGCTATTGAACCTGAATTGCAGACTGCCAATGAATATGGCAGGGCTACAAGAGGTGCTGCAGATATGTTATTGTCTCGTTTATACCTGAATGCCGCAGTGTATACAGGTACTGCAAAAAATACTGAGGCCATTACTTATGCCAACAAGGTAATCGCTGGTCCTTACCAATTGCATTCGGCCTACAGAAACCTGTTCCTGGCGGATAATGATAAAAGTAATCCGGAAACTATCCTGGCTATCAACTACGATGGAAACTTTACGCAGAACTATGGTGGAACAACTTTCATCATCAATGCATCGATCAACAGTGATATGAACCCTACTTCGTTTGGTGTGCCAAATGGCGGATGGGGCGGTATCCATGCCAGCTCTACTTTGCCGGCAATGTTTGGTAATGCAACAACTACTGACTCCAGATATATGTTTTTCGGTACGAAAGCTGCCAATGATGATATCGGTGTCTTTACAGATGGTCTGCGTGTCACCAAATTCAGAAACATAACTCAGGGAAATGTTGCTGGTTCTTCTACCAACGGTACCTTCAGTACAGTGGATTTCCCAATCTTCCGTTTGGCTGAGGCTTACCTGAACTATGCTGAAGCTGTAGTGCGTGGTGGTTCTGGTGGTTCAACTGCTGAGGCCGTTGCCTATGTGAACCGTTTGCGTCGTCGTGCTTATGGTAACGACTCCGGAAACGTTGCTGCACTGACGCTGGACAATATTTTAGCAGAGAGAGCAAAAGAATTTTACTGGGAAGGTTACAGACGTACTGACCTGATCCGTTTTGGTAAATTCACTGACGGTTCTTACCTGTGGCCATGGAAAGGCAGTGTTAGAGCAGGACGTGCAGTTGCTGCCACTCGTAGTATCTTCCCTCTGCCATCAGCTGATATCATCGCAAACACGAACCTAGTTCAAAATCCAGGCTATTAATTCAAGTAAAATGAACCCGTGATAATTAAAATAATGATTAGATATACTACAATCATTATTTTAATTATCAACGGCTCCATCTTTCAGATAAAAATATAAACATAAAAAGATGAACGCATTATCTATAAAAAGCTTAGCCTTCAGCATGATCGTACTGATGTTCATGTCATGCAAAAAGGACGAAAATAAAGTGGTGGCCGGAAACGGTACCGCACCGGCATTAACTTCTTCTGCAGTAGCTACGCAGGTACTAAAGGAGGAAAACGCTGAAACAAATTTTGGGGTCTTTAACTACAGCGCATCCAGCTTTGGTTTTGAAGGCAATGTAGTATCTTATACCGTTCAGGTTGATGTTGCAGGAAATAACTTTAAAGCGCCCAAAGAATTATCTGCGGGATCATTACTCACAAAAACAGTAACCGTTGCTGAAATCAACAGTATCAGCAATCAGCTGAAACTGGTTAATGGTGTAGCAGGCAAGATTGATGTAAGGGTAAAAGCAAGCATCAGCGATAAACATCCTGCAGCCTACTCCAATACGCTGACCTATACGATCACTCCGTACCAGATCATCATTGACTATCCGTCACTGTATGTGCCGGGTAGTTATCAGACTACTGCCTGGACTCCTGCTTCAGCAGCGAAAATCTCTTCTGTTGCTGATGATAAAGCTTACGAAGGATTTATCTATTTCCCTGACGCAGTGAATGAATTCAAAATCACTTCTGCACCAAACTGGGACAATGTGATATACGGAACAGCTGCAGCTGGTAAAATAGTTGCCGGAGCTGGAGATAACCTGAAGGTTACAGGTGCGGGATATTACCTGCTAAAAGCAAACACTACGGCACTGACTTACTCGGCAGTAAAAACTACATGGGCTGTAATGGGTGCCGCAACTGGAAATGTTGAAACGCCAATGACCTATGATATGACTACCAAAGTATGGACGGTAACCAAAGCACTGTCTGCCGGAACATTGAAGTTCAGGGCTAACGGTACTGACGCCATCAACTTCGGAAGCAACGCAACTGCTGACGGAACGCTGGTAGCTGGCGGAACAGCTATTCCTGTAGCTGCTGCAGGAACTTATAAGATTACCTTTAACGTAAGTATCCCTGGAAATTACGTTTACTCGATACTATTACAATAACAAACACACACCACCCGTGCCCTGATCTTTATCAGGGCACTTTTTTTAGTTTATCCCTCTCAAATTATCTTTCCGGTCAGTTTAGAAAACAAGCAAAAAAATGAAGAAGTTATACGTTATTTTCCTGGTGCTGCTCTCAGCAAATACATGGGCACAGTCGAAATTGGATCATGTAGATCCACTGTTCTGGTTTACCGGAATGAAAAATCCGAAACTGCAGCTGCTGGTGCATGGTAAAAACATTAAAGGCTACACAGCTACGCTGAACTACCCTGGTGTAAAACTGGTAGAAATCCACCAGGTAGAAAACCCTAACTATCTCTTCATCGACCTGGAAATATCCGCCGATGCGAAAGCCGGCAAATTCCCGATCTCATTTCTGGAGAAGGGTAAAAAGAAATTCGATTTTAGCTATGAGCTGACAGACAGGGATGCCTCGCCATCCCGCATACAAGGTGTTACCAACAAAGACCTGATCTATCTCCTGATGCCAGACCGCTTCGCAAATGGCGATCCTTCCAATGATAAGGTGAAAGGGCTGGCAGAGCAAACGCTGAACCGCGACTCTATGTATTACCGCCATGGGGGCGATATCCAGGGGGTAATGAACCACTTTGATTACTTCAAAGACTTAGGGGTGACTACACTCTGGATGACACCAGAGATAGAAAATGACATGCCAAAAGCATCATATCATGGCTATGCTGTAACTGATCATTATCAGATTGATCCGCGTTACGGAACAAATGCCTTGTTTAAAACTTACGTAGAAAAAGCGCATGCAAATGGCTTTAAAATCATAAAAGATATTGTTCATAACCATATCGGTACAGGTCACTGGATCTTCAAGGATATGCCAATGAAAGATTGGGTAAACCAATGGCCGGTTTTTACGCAAAGCAGCTACCGCGATGAGCCTGTAATGGACATTCATGCTGCGGAAGGCGATAGAAAGAAAATGCTGGACGGATGGTTTGTACCTACGATGCCAGATTTGAACCAGAGAAATCCATACGTACAAAATTACCTGACACAAAACCACATCTGGTGGATCGAGTATGCAGGTATTGACGGACTGAGACTGGATACTTATCCTTATAACGAACCGGAATATATGGCCGACTGGGCGCAGAAGCTGAAAGCTGAATTTCCTCACTTGTCGATTTTTGGTGAAACGCTGGTAAACTCTGTAGCTTCACAGGCGTACTTTACGCAGGGAAATACAGTAAACAGGGGCTTTGATTCACAGCTGCCAGGTGTAACAGACAATGTATTGAAGAATACGATTTATGAGGCACTGAATGGTAAATCGGGATGGACGGACGGGATCTTCCGTTTATACAATATCCTCTCCCAGGATTTCCTTTATCAGGATGCTACCCGCAATGAGATCTTCCTTGATAATCATGACATGAGCCGTTTTTATTCAATGGTAAATGAAGATATCAATAAATATAAATCAGGTATCGCGCTCCTGCTCACGCTTCGTGGCGTACCTCAGCTGTACTACGGTACTGAAATTCTCATGAAAAATTATTCTGATCCGGATGGCCTGGTAAGATCTGATTTTCCAGGTGGATGGGCAGGAGATAAAATGAGTAAATTTACTGCTGCCGGACGTACTCCGCAGGAAAATGAAGCCTTTAACTTTGTGAGTAAACTGGCGCACTACCGCAAGGACAGCCCGGCTTTAACCACAGGAAAACTGATCCAGTATGTGCCTGAAGATGGGATGTATGTCTATTTCAGAACTACTGAAAACGGCCCGAAAAGTGTGATGGTAATTCTTAATGTTGAAGATAAAGCCAAAACCTTGAAGACTGACAGGTTTGCTGCACAGCTAAAGAACACTGCAGGATTAACGAATGTGATTACTGGCGGGAAACTAAATACAACCAAGGAGATTACCGTTCCGGCTAAAACTACGCTGGTACTAGAACTGAATTAAGATGAAAGATACGACGATAGCATGCATTTTTGACCTGGATGGGGTGTTGGTAGATACCGCAGTATATCATTACCAGGCCTGGAAAAAACTCGCAAACTCTTTAGGTTTTGACTTTAGCCATGAGCAGAATGAACAGCTGAAAGGGGTGAACCGTATGCGCTCCCTCGACAAAATTTTAGACTGGGGCGGCGTACAAAAAACGGAGCAGGAAAAAGAAGAACTGGCGACCCTGAAAAATACCTGGTATGTAGATATGATCAGTAAGATGTCGGCCTCAGAAGTTTTACCGGGCTCGCTGGAACTCCTGGAAGCGCTGCATGCAAAAGGGATTAAGATTGCCCTCGGCTCTGCCAGCAAGAACTCCGGACTGATACTGGAAAGAACAAACCTGACGCATTTTTTTGATGCTATCGTTGATGGCAATGCCGTAACGACATCTAAACCTGATCCGGAAGTATTTGTGAAAGGTGCCGGGTTACTGGAGGCCTCAGCAGAAGACTGTATCGTATTTGAAGATGCTGCGGCAGGGGTAGAAGCTGCACTAGCGGCAAAAATGGCCGTCGTGGCTGTGGGAGAAGAAAAGAACCTCCCGGGTGCAGATATTTATGTGAAAGATCTTGCTGGCGTATCAGTACAGCAATTGATAGATCTGGTGGTTCAAAAGAATAAATAAGTTACGCTGATGAAGAATTACATACAAGCAGAAGAGTGGAATATCATAGAGGAAGGTTTTGATCCTCATTTAAATAAAATATCTGAAAGTCTTTTTAGCCTCGGCAACGGGCGCATGGGACAACGTGCCAACTTTGAAGAGAGTTACAGCGGCGAAACACTACAGGGAAATTATGTGGCGGGGGTTTATTATCCTGACAAGACAAGGGTTGGCTGGTGGAAAAACGGCTATCCTGAATACTTTGCCAAGGTGCTCAATGCTGCCAACTGGATGGGTCTTCAGATCCACCTTGATGGCGAGGAGCTGGATTTACATGCCTGCAAGCTGAGAGATTTCAAACGTATCCTGAACATGAAGGAAGGTTACCTGCAACGCAGTTTTACCGCAGAGCTGGCTTCAGGAAAGCAAATCAGTGTTAAGGCACAACGTTTCTTCAGCATCGCAAATGATGAGGTTGCTGCATTACATTACCAGCTGACAGCACTTAATTTCTCCGGAAAGCTGGAACTGAGTTCTTTCATTGACGGCGATGTTAAAAACCAGGATTCCAATTATGATGAGAAGTTCTGGGATGAGGTAAGCAGAACGCAGGATGATAGTGGTTCGTTCCTGACGATGCGCACAAGGAAGACGGAATTCGAAGTGGTTACGGGCGTAAAAACTCTGGTATATGTAAAAGCTGACCAGATTGCGCTTAAAGCAGATGGCGCAGTAAAAGATAAATATCTTGCTGAGCAGGCATCTTTTGATATCACGCTTGATACTCCTGTTGATATTTATAAAATAGCGACTAACCTTTCTTCACAGAACTATGAACCTGCAACCTTAACAGCTACAGCAAAATCTGTGCTGGAGGCGGCTGTACTAAAAGGATTTAAAACCTTGCTTGAAGAACAGGCTGCTGCATGGGCAACAAAATGGGAAGAAGGTGATATTATCATTGAAGGGGATGTTGCAGCACAGCAGGCGATCCGCTTTAATATTTTCCAGCTGAACCAAACTTATACAGGCAAGGATGCGCGTTTAAATATCGGCCCTAAAGGTTTCACCGGTGAGAAATACGGTGGCTCCACCTACTGGGATACGGAAGCATATTGTATTCCGTTCTACTTGTCTACAGCTCCGCAGGAAGTTTCAAAAAACCTCCTGGTATATCGCTATAAACACCTGGAAAAGGCCATTGAGAATGCTGAGAAGCTTGGGTTCGATAAGGGTGCGGTGCTGTATCCGATGGTGACGATGAATGGTGAAGAATGCCATAACGAATGGGAGATCACTTTCGAAGAGATCCACCGTAACGGAGCTATCGCCTTTGCGATCTTTAACTATATCCGCTATACGGGCGACCAAAGTTACCTGGCTGAGTACGGACTGGAGGTGCTGATCGGCATTGCCAGATTCTGGAAACAACGGGTAAACTGGAGTGAAGCCAGACAGCAGTATGTGATGCTGGGAGTAACGGGACCAAATGAATATGAGAACAACGTAAACAATAACTGGTATACGAATACGCTGGCGGCATGGTGTCTGGATTATGCGATGGAAGCTGCTGAGATTGTTAAGGCGGAAGACGCTGCAAGATACCAGGAGATCGTAACGAAAACTTCGCTCGACGAGTCGCAGGAGTTTGCCGACTGGAAAAGGGTATCTGAGCATATCTATCTTCCATATGATGAGGAAAAGGGAATATTCCTGCAGCAGGACGGCTTCCTGGATAAGGAACAAACGCTGGTAAGTGAACTGCCTGCATCACAACGCCCGATCAATCAGAAATGGAGCTGGGACAGGATACTGCGTTCATGTTTTATCAAACAGGCGGATGTACTGCAGGGGATGTATTTCTTTGAGGATAACTATG
>Ga0157373_10004829_pt1 | contig 10142 bp, 1 predicted proteins | sample C65metaG_FD_113460 | JGI IMG/M metagenome (GOLD analysis project Ga0157373, IMG submission 113460) | Corn rhizosphere microbial communities from Kellogg Biological Station, Michigan, USA - C6-5 metaG | ecosystem: Host-associated > Plants > Roots > Rhizosphere > Soil | place: USA: Michigan...
ACCGATGTATGGTCAATTCAGGTTGCCGGAAAGGATATTTATTTTCAATCAAGGGAAAGATTATTTCGCCTTACTAAAAGTGGCGACAAATGGATAACAAAAACGTGGGATCCTTCTACTCACTTTATGTATAGCTTCTATCTTGATGGGGTTTTATATATCCATCAACAAGGCAAAGGTCTTTATAAAATGATCAATGATTCATTGGTTTTAATTCCGGGTAGTGAGTTTTTAGGGAAAGAAAGAATGCAGATCATGTTGCCTTATAAATCAAACAATAATTCAAATTCTCCAGAGTATCTTATAGGTACTTTTACCCGAGGATTATTTCTGTTTGATGGAAAAAATTTTAAATCATTCCCTACAGATGCTGATAGTTTATTTAAGAATAGCATGCTTTATAGAGGGATGCAAGTCAATGGAAATTATGCATTATCTATTATTGGCCGCGGAGTCGTTGTTATTGACCCAGAAGGCAAGATCAAACAACATTTTAATAAAACTACCGGGCTAGCAAGTGATATTGTTTACGATTTCGTCATAGGCAAAAGAGGTGCGTTATGGTTGGCTACAGACAATGGAATTTCTAAAGTAGATATCAATTCACCCTTTACCACATTTAATTCTCAATCCGGTATTTCTGCTGCTCCTTTATCTATGGCAAGGCTTCCTGATGGAACTTTATATGTGGGTTCCAACAATGGTTTGCTTCGTTATAATCCGGCTACAGACAATTTTCAGCTGGTTACTCAAATCCCACGAGACCAAATGTTTACAGTCATTGCGGATGGGAACACTTTATTGATTCCGGCAAATGGGCTTTATATGATAAAGGATGGAAAAGTAGCGTTGGTACAAGCTTCTGTAAATGACAGTTTAAAAATATCGCATTTATTTATTTCAAAAAAATACCCGGATTTACTGTACGCAGCCACCACTTTTGGACTCACACTTTTTGTTCGTGACCACAACAAAACAACTGGATGGAAATATCTCGGGTATTTTCCAAAATCACCTCCTAATATTTTCGGAATTGCCGAAGATGATAATGGCCGAACCTGGGCCGGCTCCCAAATTGGAGTAGCAATTCGTGTTACGCCATTCTTCGATAAAAATGGTCAGCCAGATGTTTTAAAATCAAAAGTGGAGACGTTTGGGAAAGACGAGGGATTGAAAGGATTTTCTTCACGTGTTTTTTCTATGAATCACCAGATCTATTTCCTAACAGATTCGGCCACCCTTACTTACGATGAGTCGAAAAAACATTTTGTACCTGCTACCGTTCTAGGGAAACATTTTTTTGCCGGAAGAGAAGATAGTAAAGGCAAAATTACTCTCGCTTCTTTCAAAAGCTTAAATGCAGTTTCATCACTTCTCATTGCAACTCCTGAATCTACAGGCAAATACCAGATAGATTCTACTTCATTAATGCCAATTATGAATTTGGTTGGAGGTGGCGATTATCTTGACATTCATGACAATAATATAATATGGTTTTTAGCTGACGACCAATTGATTCGTTATGATTCGAAAATAAAAACGGATGCCGATCAATCTTATAAAACCCTAATTTCCGGAATCACTTCAAAGAAAAATTCTCTAAACCCTTTGGAGGGTACAGAAAATAATCCACAAGAAATAAGTTTTAAAAACAATTCTTTGCGATTTGATTATGGCGCTCCTTTTTATAATGACGAAAACAAAACCCAATACCAGACCTGGCTCGAAGGATTTGAAAAAGGCTACAGCGATTGGGGCAAAAACACTTATAAAGAATACACCAACCTTTCTGCCGGAAAATATATTTTCCACGTAAGAGCCAAAAATGTTTATGGAAAGATTAGTGAAACAGCGGTTTTTCCATTAAGAATTCTTGCGCCATGGTATGCAACATGGTGGGCTTATTTGTTGTATGCTTTGATTGGCATTTCACTTATTTATTTATTCATCAAATACCGTACACGTCAATTAGAAGAAAAGCACCGTGAACTTGAGAAAACGATCAGGGAAAGAACCAGCCAGTTGAGTGCAAGAGTAGAAGAACTTGCGGTAATCAACAGTGTACAGGAAGGGCTTGCAGCCAAATTAGACATCAACGGTATTTATGAGTTAGTAGGTGAAAAGATCAGGCAGATTTTTAATGCTCAGATGATCTTCATTTCTACTTATAATCCAAAGACTGACCTTATCGAAGATAAATACGCCTATGAAAAAGGAGATAGAACGCTGATGGCACCAATGGCGCCGGCAGGTTTTAGCAAAAAAGTAATTGAAACACAAAAACCACTTTTGGTAAATAAGGATGTAGAAGGAAAAAGCAAGGAAGTTGGAAGTTTTATTTTGTCAGGAGAGAAAGCCAAATCCCTTGTCATTGTTCCCATGATGAAATCAGGAGAAGTTACCGGCCTGATCAGTTTACAAAATATGGATCAGGAAAATGCTTTTACAGATTCCGATGTGCATCTTTTGGGAACCTTGTCAAACAGTATGAGCGTGGCATTGGAAAATGCAAGATTGTTTGACGAGACAACAAGATTATTAAAAGAAACAGAACAACGAAATGCAGAATTGGGCGTAATCAATACAGTTCAGGATGGTTTGGTTAGTGAATTAGACATGCAGGCTATCTATGATTTGGTTGGAAACAAAATACGTGATGCATTTAATGCACAGGTTGTATTAATCGGAAGTTTTAATGAAGAAGAAGGTATTGAGTCTTTTAATTATGCTATTGAAAACGGCAGACGGTTTTATTTTGAACCACGGCCACTTGATAAAATAAGGAAACGTCTTCTTGAAACTAAACAGAAAATTGTAAGCAACAGCCGTGAAGAAGTTAACAAATGGGTAGGAACTACAGTAATCGGAGATACAGAATTACCTAAATCGGCGGTATTTGTTCCTTTACTAATAGGCGATAAGGTCAAAAGATACGTGAGCCTGCAAAATGTAGATAAAGAGAATGCCTTCAGTGATTCTGATATTCGCCTTTTGGAAACGCTTGCAAATAGCATGAGTGTTGCGCTTGAAAATGCGCGGCTATTTGATGAAACTACACGGTTGCTGAAAGAAACAGAGCAACGAAATGGGGAACTTTCTGTAATTAACAGTGTCCAGGAAGGGCTGGTAGCTCAAATGAATATGGAAGGCATTTATACTCTCGTCGGTAACCGGATCAGGGATTTATTTGATGCTCAAACAGTGGTAATACGCACTTTTGATTATAAGAATGAGATAGAGATTTTCAATTATGCAATTGAAAAAGGTGAACGACTTCTTATAAATCCGAGAGAGTGGGATGATTTCTCAAAACATCTTATCGAAATAAAAAGACCTGAATTAATTAATCATCATTTTGAAAAATACATTGATCAATTTTCCGAAGAAAAAAACCTGGAAGGAGAAATGCCAAAATCGGCCGTATTTGTGCCAATGGTGCTTGGTGAAAAAGTAATTGGTAATGTAAGCCTTCAGAATATGGATCATGAAAATGCATTTACCGATTCTGATGTAAGCCTGCTCACAACACTTGCCAACAGTATGAGCGTAGCTTTGGAAAATGCACGGTTATTTGATGAAACCAATCGCCTTTTAAAAGAAACCGAACAACGAACTGCAGAACTTGGCGTAATCAATAGTGTGCAGGAAGGGTTGGTAGCCCAATTGGACATCCAATCTATTTACGATTTGGTAGGCGAAAAAATCCGCGAGATTTTCAATGCGCAGATTATTGATATTGTTACTTACAATAAAAAGAAAAACGAAATTGAGGATCGGTATTCTTTTGAAAAGGGAGACCGCACGTTGTTAGGACCAAGAGAACCTTTCGGATTTAGAAAACATATCATCGAAAGCCAGCAGGTGATGGTGGTCAACGAGAATATGGATGAAGTGCTCAAGGAATTCAAAACTGCAATAGCGATTGGCGAAGTACCTAAATCTGCAGTGTTTGTTCCGATGATTACGAACAGCGAAGTTACGGGCATTATCAGTTTACAAAACCTTGATCATGAGCATGCTTTTTCTCCTTCTGACGTAAATCTGTTAGTGACATTGGCAAACAGTATGAGTGTGGCTTTAAAGAGCGCGAACCTTTTTGATGAAACCAATCGCCTTTTAAAAGAAACTGAACAACGAACTGCAGAACTTGGTGTAATCAATAGCGTACAGGAAGGGCTCGTAGCCCAATTGGACATACAATCTATTTACGATTTGGTAGGCGAAAAAATCCGTGAGATTTTCAGTGCCCAGATCATTGATATTGTAACATATGACAAGAATAAGAACCAGATAGAAGATCGCTATGCTTTTGAAAAAGGCGACAGAACTTTACTGGGAGCAAGAGAACCTTTAGGATTTAGGAAACACATCATTGACACTCAGCAGGTGATGGTGATCAATGAGGATATGGAAGGCAAGAGCAAGGAATATGAAAGTTATGTAACCATTGGCGAATATCCTAAATCAGCAGTTTTTGTTCCAATGATCACGAACGGCGAAATAACAGGAATTATTAGTTTGCAAAACCTTGATCATGAGCATGCCTTCTCTCCTTCTGATGTAAATCTGTTAGTCACTTTAGCAAACAGTATGAGCGTTGCTTTGAAGAGTGCTGGTCTGTTTGACGAAACGAATCGCTTATTAAAAGAAACTGAGCAAAGAAATGCAGAATTGGCAGTGATTAACAGCGTTCAGGAAGGCCTTGTTGCCCAAATGGACATCAATTCGATTTATGATCTCGTAGGTGAAAAGATCAGGGAAATATTCAATGCGCAGGTTATTGATATTGTAACTTATGATCCACAACGAAATATCATTGAAGACCAATATGCTTATGAAAAAGGCGATCGCACCTTGCTCGGTCCAAGAGAACCAAAAGGTTTCCGGAAATATGTGATCAACACAGGTGAAATGCTTTTGCATAATGAAAATGTGGGAAGAGCAATGAATGAATTTGGAAATAAAGTGCTGATAGGTGAAATGCCGAAATCGCAAATTTATGTTCCATTGATTTCAAGCGGAAAAGTAAAAGGAATTATCAGTCTTCAAAACCTGGATCATGAGCATGCATTTTCAGAATCTGATGTAAATCTCTTGAAAACCCTTGCTAATAGTATGAGCGTTGCTTTGGAAAGTGCACGCTTGTTCAATGAAACCAACCGTCTCTTAAAAGAAACTGAACAGCGAAATGCAGAGCTGGCAGTGATCAACAGCGTACAGGAAAGTTTGGTTGCACAAATGGATATGCATGCCATCTATTTGCTTGTGGGAGAAAAAGTGCGCGAAGTATTTAATGCACAGGTGATCGACATCACTACTTATGATCACAAAACCGGCTTTATTGAAGACAAATATGCCTATGAAAAAGGAGACCGTACGATGCTTGGAAGAAGAAAGCCTACTGGCTTCCGGAAGCATGTGATTGATACCGGTCAGATGCTCGTCATCAATGAAAACATGGAAAAGGAAAGACCAAAATATGATAATTCAGTGATCTACGGACAAGCGGCAAAATCAATGGTAATGGCGCCTTTGATGTCCGGCGGAAAAGTGAATGGTGTGATCAGTTTGCAAAATCTCGACAATGAAAATGCATTCTCTGAATCTGATGTCAGCTTATTATCAACATTGGTAAATAGTATGAGCGTAGCTCTGAAGAGTGCCCGCCTTTTTGATGAGACCAATCGCCTTTTAAAAGAAACTGAACAAAGAACTGCAGAACTTGCGGTGATCAACAGTGTTCAGGAGGGATTGTCTAATGAGCTGGATATGCAGGCGATTTATAACCTGGTAGGTGACAGAATTCAAAAATTATTTGATGCACAGATTTTAGTGATTGCCAATTTTGATCTTGAAAAGAAAACAGAACATTTCAATTACGTGATTGAAAATGGGGAAAAGTTGAAAGGGGGATCCAGACCAATAAATCATTTACGTGAATTGCTGATCACCGAAAAACATACCATTCATATTGAAACCGAAAAACAGGCAAGAGAGAAATATCATGTAGAGGCAGTTGAAGGAACTGAAATGCCAAAATCCTTGTTATTTGTTCCTTTATTGTCTGGCAATGATGTAAAGGGTTATGTAAGCATTCAAAATATAGATACCGAATATGCTTTCACAGATTCTAATATCAGATTGCTGGAAACACTTGCAAACAGTATGAGTGTGGCTTTGGAAAATGCACGTCTTTTTGACGAAACCAATCGTTTATTAAAAGAAACCGAACAACGCACAGCAGAATTAGCGGTTATTAACAGCGTTCAAGACGGCCTGGTTCGTGAAATGAATATGAATGCCATATACGAATTAGTTGGAAACCGTATTTGCAAACTGTTTGATACACAAACAGTAATTATTCGCACTTTTGATCACAAACACGAGCAGGAAGAATGGCAATACGCCATTGAAAAAGGAGTGAGAATATATAGCAAGCCGCGTCCTTTCAACTGGGCAAATAATCAATTGATTAAAACCCGCCAACACCTGATTGTAAATGAAAATTATGCTGAAGTTGCGAGGCAACATGGAGGACAGGGTGTTACTAAGGGATTACCGCCAAAGTCGGCTGTTTTTGTCCCAATGATTGTGGGAGATGTGGTAAGAGGATCTGTTAGCCTACAAAATGTTGAAAAGGAAAATGCGTTCAGCGAATCAGATATGCGGTTATTAACCACCCTCACCAACAGTATGAGTGTGGCTCTGGAAAATGCGCGTCTGTTTGATGAAACCACGCATTTATTGGCAGATGCCAAGCAACGTGCTTCTGAATTAACAACGGTAAATAATATCAGCAAAGCGATTGCGTCCCAGTTAAATCCGAATGAACTGATCAAATTTGTCGGAGACCAACTGCGAGATCTTTTCAAAGCAAACATCGTTTACCTCGCTTTGCTGAACAGGAAAACCAATATGATTCATTTTCCTTACCAATATGGCGAAGTGATGCCTTCCAGAAAGATCGGTGATGGACTTACTTCCAAAATTATTCTTACTGGCGAGCCGCTGCTGATCAATAAAGATCTTAGCATGAAACATGAAGAATTAGGAATTGCTCAGATGGGCATTCCTGCTGCTTCTTACATTGGTGTTCCGATTCCGCAGGGCGATGAATATATTGGGGTTCTCAGCGTTCAAAGCACTGAGCAGGAAAATCGTTTCAATGAAAATGATCAGCGTCTTTTAACAACCATCGCTTCTTCTGTTGGTGTTGCTTTGCGCAATGCACAACTTTTTGAAGATGTGGAACAGGCAAAAATGGAAGCCGAAAAAGCAAGCAAGGTTGCAGAAAAAGCTAATGAAGCGAAGAGCGCATTTCTTTCAACTGTCAGTCACGAATTAAGAACACCGCTCACTTCTGTTCTTGGTTTTGCCAAGATCATCAACAAACGTTTGAACGATAAAATTTTCCCTCTCACTGACCAGGAGGATACGAAAATCCAAAAGACGGTAACGCAGGTAAATGAGAACTTACAGGTCGTGATCTCTGAAGGAGAAAGATTGACCCACCTGATCAATGATGTGTTGGATCTGGCAAAAATTGAAGCTGGCAGAATGGAATGGAACCAGGAACAGGTATCTCTTCCTGAAGTGGCAGAAAGAGCAATTCTGGCAACTACTTCACTTTTCGATCAAAAGAAAATTGAGCTGGAGAAAAAGATCGATAACAACATTCCTGATATTATCGGTGATCAGGATAAACTGATACAGGTAGTTATCAACCTGTTTTCAAACGCTGTTAAATTTACCGAGCATGGCGCTGTCACCTGCAAAGTTTTTCAAAAAAATAATGAAGTGATCGTAAGTGTTTCAGATACAGGAATCGGAATTGCCAAAGAAGATTACGGAGCAGTTTTCGAACAATTTAAACAGGTTGGCGGCGATACATTGACAGACAAACCAAAAGGAACAGGCCTGGGATTGCCGATCTGTAAAGAAATCGTAGAACATCACGGTGGTCGCATCTGGGTAGAAAGTGAGGTGGGAAAAGGAAGCACTTTTTCTTTTGCTATTCCTTTTATTCCTTCCGAAAATAAAAAGCAGAAAAAACAAAAACCAATTCATTTGGATGAATTGGTAAAACAATTGAAGGAACAGGTTGGTTTTTCAAAGCTCAAAATGAATGGGCATTCTGCAACGATCTTGGTCGTAGATGATGATGATTCTATCCGTTCTTTACTGGAACAGGAACTGAGCGAGGGCGGCTATTTGATTGAACAGGCAACGAATGGAAAACAAGCACTGGAATGTATCCGCAAAAACAGGCCGGACCTGATCATCCTTGATGTGATGATGCCTGAAATGAACGGCTTTGATGTGGCCGCAATCTTGAAAAATGATCCACAAACCATGGACATTCCGATCATTATTTTATCCATCATCCAGGATAAGGCAAGAGGTTTCAGAATCGGCGTTGACCGCTATCTGACCAAACCTATTGACACAGCGCAATTGTTTCAGGAAGTAGGAAATCTGTTGGAACAGGGAAAATCAAAAAGAAAAGTAATGGTAGTGGATGAGGATACCGCTGCAGTTCGTTCGCTGACGGATGTATTGCAAACAAAAGGCTACCAGGTGGTGGAATCGGATGGAAAAGAATTGGTAAAAAACGCGATTGACGCACAGCCCGACATCATTATTTTAAATTCTATTTATTCAGGCAAACAGGAGATCGTAAAAACATTGCGCTTTGAAAAAGGCCTGGAGAATGTGTTATTTTTTATTTACCAGTGATAAGTGAGTAAACCGACAAGCAAGCAGCTTTTTATTTTTAAACTAAGAACTACGAACTAAAAACTAAGAACTAAAAACTAAACAATGGAACAAAAACTTTTAATTGTAGATGATGAAGCGCATATCAGGATGTTACTTGAACAAACGTTGGAAGAACTGGAAGATGAAGGAGTAAATTTTTATTCAGCACAAAACGGAGAAGAAGCTTTTGACATTATCAAAGCAGAAAAACCACAACTGGTTTTTTTAGATGTAATGATGCCGAAAATGAATGGAATGGAAGTCTGCAGAAAAGTAAAAAAAGAACTCGAACTCGATGAAGTTTTTATCGTATTGCTTACTGCCAAAGGCCAGGAACTTGACCGGTTGAAAGGCCAGGAAGTGGGTGCGGATCTTTATATGACCAAACCTTTCGACCCTGAAGTAATATTGGATAAAGCAAAGGAAATTTTGGGTTTGTAAATTTTTTCAGATGAGGAAAAAGAAAAATTATGGCTAAACTTAGTTTGAAAAATATTTTAAACAAGGACAATGATAATATCAATCTTGTCAATTCATTAGTAAGCGAAATAAATGCACCGGTTTCTGTTGAGGACAATAATGGCAAAATTATTTTTTCTGTAGAGACAGGTCATGAGATGTCTCTACCATTTCAATTTCCTGTTGTTTTAGAAAATGAAACTTTAGGTTGGGTAAAAGGAAATGAAAAGGCTTCTCTTGTCGCTGAAGTTTTATCTCATTTATTGAAAAAAGAATTGGAGAGAAAAAAACTGGGAACCGAAGTTTTAAATCTTTACCAGGAAATAAATCTGATCTTCAATTTCTCGGACAAACTTGCTCAAACTATTGGGGCCAAAGCGATTTCAGAGATTACATTGGATGAAGCAGCGCATGTCATTAAATCAAAAAGCGGCGTTGTGGTTTTGTGGGATGAAGAAAAAAATCGCTTGGTAGTGGAAGCATCTACAGACGACTTATTTTTTGATGAAGAAAAGATCAACGAACAATTGCCTTTGCTGCTTGGCATTATTTTAAGTGGCCAATCAGAAATTCTAACTGATATTGATTCTTTGCAAAATGCAGGAATTATTTTACCCGAAATCCGCTCCATTATTTATTCTGCGCTCAAAGTTAAGCATCGCATTATGGGAGCGATCATTTTTGCAAGCACCGAACCTGATGTATATTCCGCAGCTTCATTGAAGCTATTAACCACATTGGCTTTGCAATCTTCTTCCGCAATCGAAAGTTCTTTGTTGTATGAAAAAAATATTCGGGAAGCACAGGAAAAAGAAGCGGCAATGCGTAAAATTTTTGATGCAACAGGAAAATTTGTTCCTTATGAATTTTTAAAATCCCTCGGCCACGAATTAATTACCGATGTAAAACTTGGCGACCAGGTTGAA
>Ga0157373_10004832_pt1 | contig 10140 bp, 8 predicted proteins | sample C65metaG_FD_113460 | JGI IMG/M metagenome (GOLD analysis project Ga0157373, IMG submission 113460) | Corn rhizosphere microbial communities from Kellogg Biological Station, Michigan, USA - C6-5 metaG | ecosystem: Host-associated > Plants > Roots > Rhizosphere > Soil | place: USA: Michigan...
CGTCGAGCACGCCGACAAAGACCTTGCCGCCCCACACCGCCACGCCCCGGTTGACCGCGTCGCAACAGGCTTCCCCGGCGCGGCTGCGGTCCGAATGCGGGTCGTACTTCCAGAGCAGTTTGCCGTCGCGGGCGTCGAGCGCGTAGACCACGGAAAACGGCCCGGTGGTGTACATCACGCCGTCGACCACGATGGGCGTAGCTTCCACACCACGGTCGATGTCCAGTTTGTAGGTCCAGGCCAGGCCCAGCCCGCCGACGTTGCTGTCGTTGATTTTCTTCAGGGGGCTGTAGCGTTGCTCGTCATAAGTACGGCCATGGCTCATCCAGTTGCCGGGTTCCTGATCGGCGGCACTGATGCGCGCGCCATCGACGGCAGCGGTCTTGTTATCAGCGGCGTAAACCTGAGGCGCGAGGGCGATACCCAGAGCAAGGGCAGTCAACAGAAGCGGTTTGTGAGGAAGTCGAAGATGTAGGCCAGATCGGTTCATGGGGGGCTCTCCGTTTCTTATTAGAACCGGAAGCGTCTGTGCCCCGGCTGCAAAGCCCTGGAGCAAGCGCTGTGCCACGCAGATGAAACATCGGATTTTCAGGGGCTTATGGCGATTTCAATACGCGCAAGACTTCTGTATCGCGCTACACTTGTTGCGTTTGCGACGACACAGGTCGCAACACCTCATCTCCCGATGCAACAGCAAACGTGCTTTGATTCAATGGTTTCTTCATACCGCCCGATGCGGCATCGAACGCGATGCTGGCATTGTGGTCAATGTCCTCACATGCACGCCTTTGAAGCCGAACTATCGTGAACACGCCCACCTCCTCGACGACGGCGCCGATGACCTGTCATTCGACACCCCAGACCGATCCCGATCAGTGGATCATCTGCGAGCATTGCGATTCGCTGTATCACGCCCAGCCGCTGAACAAGGGCGAGTCGGCGTATTGCCTGCGTTGCGCTGCCATTCTCGACCGCGGGCACCGCATGAGCATCGAACAGATGCTCGCGCTGAGCATCGCAGCGGGGATCATGTTCATCTTTGCCAACGTCTTCCCGGTGATCAGCATCAGCATGAAAGGCCTGCACAACGAGGTTACCCTGTGGGGCTCGGTGGAAGCGCTGGCCCAGGGGCAAATCACGCTGATCGCGCTGGTTGCAGGCCTTGCCATCATTCTCGCCCCGGCCTTGCAGATCGCCCTGCTGTTCTGGGTGCTGGTGCATGCCCATCGCAACGAAATCGCCCCCGGCTTCAAGACCTGCATGCGCACCCTCGAACACCTGCGCCCCTGGAGCATGCTCGAAGTTTGTCTGCTGGGCATTCTGGTGGCGATCATCAAGCTGGCGGGCATGCTCGACGTGCATCCCGGTGTAGGCCTGTGGGCGATGGCCATGCTGATGGTGCTGATCGTGCTGATTGCCGGCAAAGACATCCGCAGGCTCTGGGACGAACTGGGAGTGGAGCCTGAATGAACGGCATTCCCTACGCCCGCGAACACAAGGTCATCCTGTGCCATGTGTGCAGTTACGTCTGCCCCGAGGACGCCCACGACTGCCCGCGCTGCGACTCCCGGGTCCACCGACGCAAGCCCAACAGCCTGACGCGGACTTGGGCGTTCCTGATTGCCGGGCTGATTTTCTACATCCCCGCCAACGTCCTGCCGGTGATGTTCACCACGCTTCTGGGCAGTGCCAGCGAAAACACCATCATGAGCGGTGTGATCGAGTTCGCCGAAAGCGGCTCCTGGGACATCGCCATCCTGATTTTCATCGCCAGCGTGCTGGTGCCGTGCATCAAGTTTCTGGTGCTGGGCATGTTGCTGATCACCTGCCAGCGCCGCAGCCAGTGGGCGATGCGCGAGCGTTCGCGGCTTTACCGTTTCATCGAGCTGATCGGCTACTGGTCGATGCTCGACGTGCTGGTGGTCGCCCTGGTGGCGGCGCTGGTCCAGTTTCGCGGCTTGAGCACCATCGAGCCGCGCCTGGGCATCCTGTTTTTTGGTTTGGTGGTGGTGATGACGATGTTTGCCGCCATGAGTTTCGATCCCCGGTTGATCTGGGACGCAGAGGTTGAAGATGCCTGATAACACCCTACCCCCGTCGGCACCCGAGCCGATAAGACCCAAGGTCAAGGCGCGCAAGGCGCGTATCTCGCTGGTCTGGCTGGTACCGATCGTCGCCGGTGTGATCGGCCTGTCGATGGTCATCCACGACTTCCTCAACGTCGGGCCCAAGGTGGTGGTCAGCTTCCTGACGGCCGAAGGCCTTGAAGCCAAGAAAACCCAGGTCAAGTACAAGAACGTGGTGATCGGCACCGTCACCGACATCGTCTTGAGCGAAGACCGCACGCACATTCTGGCCACCATCGAACTCAACCAGTCGGCCACCCCGTTCACCCGCGCTGACTCGCAATACTGGGTGGTGCGCCCGCGCATTGGCGCCCATGGGGTTTCCGGCGTCGACACGCTGCTGTCCGGGGCCTTTATCGGCGCCGATGCCGGCAGCTCGGAAAACACCGAGAAGAACTTCACCGGCCTGGAAAACCCGCCGCCGGTGACCTTCGGCGAAAAAGGCAAGCGCTTCATCCTGCACACCGATGACCTCGGCTCGCTCGACATCGGCTCACCGATCTACTTCAGGCGCATTCAAGTCGGCCAAGTGGTGGCCTATGAATTGGCTAAAGATGGCAAAGGCGTAGACATCGAGATCTTCGTCAACTCGCCCAATGATCAGTACGTGCTGACCGACTCGCGCTTCTGGAACGCCAGTGGCGTTGACGTCAGCCTGGGCGCTGCCGGGCTCAAGGTGTCGACCCAGTCGCTGACCTCAATCATTTCCGGCGGCATCGCCTTTCGCGAACCCAAGTACAGCCCGGACGCCAAACCTGCCGATGGCAACGCCGAGTTCAAGCTGTTCGAAGACCAGGCCACGGCCCTCGCGCCGCCTGATGGCGAGCCCAAATACATTCGCATGCGCTTTAACCAGTCCTTGCGTGGCCTGGTGGTCAATGCCCCCGTGGATTTCCTCGGCGTGAACATCGGCCGCGTGGTCTCGGTGGACCTGGATTACGACGCCGCCTCGGGCACTTTCCCCGGTGTGGTCGGCGCAGTGATTTACCCGCAGCGTCTGGGTGCCGCCAACGACAAGCTCAAGGAACAGGCCGGCACGGGCGATGATGAAGAGCAGACCTCACGCATTCTCGGGCGCTTCGTCGAGCGTGGCCTGCGTGCGCAGATTCGCACCGGCAACCTGCTCACCGGCCAGCTGTACGTCGCCATGGACTTCGACCCCAAAGCCCCGCGGATCAGTTACAACGCCAAGGCCCGCCCGCTGGAAATACCGACCGTGGGCGGCAGCTTCGACAAACTGCAGGAACAACTGCAGGCCTTCGTCGACAAGCTGGGCAAGATCCCGATCGACGAACTGGCCAACAACCTCAATGGCAGCCTGATCGAATTGCAAAAGACCATGAAGAACGTCAACGGGCAGGTCTTGCCGCAGATGACCGGTACTCTGCAACAGGCGCAGAAAACCCTGGGCAACGCCAACGCCACGCTCTCGGATGACTCGCCAGCCCGTCAGCAACTGGGCCAGGCCATGGAAGAAGTCCAGCGCACTGCGCGTTCGGTGCGCGTGCTGACCGACTTCCTCAGCCGTCATCCTGAATCGTTGATCCGTGGTCGCACCGGAGACGCAGCGCCCGGCTCGTACAAAGGTTCATCCTCTTCCCGTGAAATCGCTCCGGAGCCTGCCCAATGACCCTGCGCCCCCACCTCCTGGCATCCACAGTTACGCTGGCCCTGGCCCTCAGTGCCTGCTCCACGACGCCGACCCATTACTACACCCTGATCGCCCCCGCGACCCAGGCGCCGGCCAATGTCGCGCAGGCACCGTTTCAGTTCGAGATGCAGCCGGTGCTGATGGCTGTGCAGGTCGACCAGCCGCCTTTGGTGGTGCGTCAGGGCGATGGCAGCCTGGCGATTCTGGAAAACGAGCGCTGGGGCGCGCCGCTGGGCGATGAATTCCACGACGCGCTCACGGGCGAGCTGGAGCACCGTTTTGGTTCGCGGGACTTGGCGGGTCTCCCCAAACAGAGCGATCAGCCAGTACTGTCCATCCGTACGGATGTACGACGCTTCGAGTCTGTGCTCGGCCAATATGCCTTGATCGATGTAGTCTGGAACTTGAGCCTGCGCGGCAATGGCAATCAGCGCCAAACGCTGACGTGCAGCAGCGTGATTCGCCAACCTGCGGGAGTTGGTATGGAAAATCTCGTACTGGCACATCAAAAAGCAGTATCTGGCCTGGCCGACACTATCGCCAAAACGGCAGATGTATGGGCGCGACAAACTTCGGCGCGCTGTCCTTCTTGATTTCAACTGTCTAACTTCGGGTGCCGAAGTATTTAACACTCGAAGCCTCAAGTACACTCAAACAGCTACCCTCAAATGAGGGTAGTCGAACGTTAAATTTGTATAGATATGAAAATCTGTACAAGTTTTTGTCGTTCCCGCTCATACGATTGTTTAATAAAAATTTCACCATAGCCGATTGGATCCCTTCACACGCCAATCGAATATTCTGTATTGTCACGACATGCACCGCCCCGGTGCCAAGTGATGAGAGCTAAATAAGTCAGACTGTTTAATTAATTGAAACCGCGTTAGATGCTTGGCGTTTGCGTGGAGCCATCGCATATTGCGTGGATCAGCGTTCAGCAACAAAGAAACTGGGAGAGAGACATGACAGGGATCGGTCCAAGACTTCGGGAAGAGCGCACACGTCTCAAACTGTCGCAGAGTGCGATGGGGGCCATTGGCGGCGTCGAAACCAATGCTCAAGGCAACTATGAAAACGGTTCACGCTCGCCCAAGGCAGATTATTTACTACGTATTACCGGAGCTGGCGTTGATATCAATTATGTGCTTACCGGAACTCGACAAAAAGACCATGATAGCAACTTGATGTCATCTTCGCCGCCCGATCCGGTTCAGGAAGAATACTTTGCAAAAGTTACTCACCAACTGCATCGCAATCTTCACGGGTTGATTGACGCGCTCTACCAGATGGCCCTGCTGATTGAACTGCGCGCCAATGAGGCCCCGGACGACAGCGCTAAAACCGAGCTGCAAACCATCCGAATGCAAGCACAGGAACTGGCTCAAGCGTCGGTTCGATTGATCTTCGAGACCTCGAAGCTGACCTGATGTGCGGAGTTCCATGCTGCACAAGTATCGATTTCCCGGCATGATCAACGCTCCCGATCCAGCCACCCGGACATGACCGTGCCCCTCGACATCACCCTCCTCACCGCCAGCGCCGCCGCCCGTCTTCTGCAACGCAAGGAACTGACCGCACAAGCGCTGCTGAGCGCCTGCCTGGAGGTGATCGCTGATCGCGAACCGGAAGTACGCGCCTGGCGCGAATACGACGCCAAGGCCGCGATGAGCCATGCAAAGCAGCTGGACCAAGGCCCGATTCGCGGCCCTTTGCACGGTTTGCCACTGGCCGTGAAAGACCTTTTCGACACCCGTGATTTTTCGTCCGGGTATGGCTCGCCCATCTATCAACAGCATCAGCCGGTCAATGACGCAGCGGCCGTGGCACTGTGCCGGGAAGCCGGGGCAATCGTGCTCGGCAAGACCGTCACCACCGAGTTTGCCACCTTCACCCCAGGCCCCACGCGCAACCCGCACAACCCTGCCCACACCCCCGGTGGCTCCTCCAGCGGCTCGGCGGCTGCGGTGGCCGCGCACATGGTGCCACTGGCGCTGGGCACGCAAACGGCCGCCTCGGTCATTCGCCCGGCTGCCTTTTGCGGAATTGTCGGTTTCAAACCCAGTTTCGGGCTGATCCCCCGCGCGGGCGTCAAGAGCCTGAGTGAATCGCTGGACACCATCGGTGGCTTTGGCCGCTGCGTCGAGGACGTGGCACTGCTGACCTCGGTCATGGCCAACGCGCCACAGTGGCGTCTACTGCCGACCGATCGCAAACCACGCATCGGTGTTTGCCGCACGACGTATTGGGACAAGGCCAGTGCGGCGGCTCAAGCGGCTTTTGAGTTCACCGTGCAACGGCTAATCGCAAAGGGCGTACAGGTGGTCGATGTGACGCTGACCGACAGCGTGTCGGGGCTGGTCGATGTGCATGATGAAGTGATGTGCGCCGAGGCCTTCAAGGCCTTGGCCGATGAGCGCCTGAATCAACCCGACCTGCTGAGCGAACGGCTCAAGGCCATGCTGCACCGTGGCTCGAACATCACCTACGAACAAAGCCTGCAACACCGCGCCCAGGTGGCGTCGGCCCGCCATCAGATCGGTCGCAGCTTCGTCGAGTACGACCTGTTGATGACACCGAGTGCCTGCGGCGAAGCCGATCTGGGGCTGGAGCGCACGGGCGATCCGCTGTTCTCGCGCATCTGGAGCCTGTTGGGGTTGCCGAGCCTGAGTCTGCCAGCTGGCTTTGGCCCGCAAGGACTGCCTTTGGGTGTGCAATTGATCGGCCCTGTGATGAGCGATACCGCGACGCTGGCGTTTGCCCATTGGGTCGAGCAAAACCTGGCAGATTAAACACTTGCCCCCCTGTAGCAGCACGGCTTGCCGGCGGCAGCAATCTCAAGAAAGCGACCGCCGGCAAGCCGTGCTGCTACAGGTTCAACCATCGATATTCGAGAAACCTACCGACGCTTCAACCGGTCGATGATCACCGCCAGCAGCAGGATCGTGCCGCGAATCACGTACTGATAGAAGGTGTCGATGTTCTTCAGGTTCATGGCGTTCTCGATGATCGCCAGAATCAACACCCCGGCGATCACATGACGAATCATGCCGATGCCGCCGCTCAGAGACACACCGCCCAATACGCAGGCGGAAATCACTGTCAGCTCGAAGCCCTGGCCGATCATCGGCTGGCCCGAGGTCATGCGCGAGGCCAGCACCACACCGGCCAGCGCACCGATCAGGCCGTGCACCGCGAAGATGATGATCTTGGTGCGATCAACGTGCACGCCCGCCAGTAACGCGGCTTCCTGGTTGCCACCGATGGCCAGCGAGTTCCGGCCATAGGTGGTGTAGTTCAGCAGCCAGCCGAAGAACACGAAGCAGACGATGGTGATCAGGATCGGCACTGGCACGCCGAACAGCTGGCCGTTGCCGAACACGAAGAAGCCCTCGTCGCCCACGCCTACGGCTTTGCCGTTGGAGAAGATGTAGGCCAGACCGCGAACGATCTGCATGGTCGCCAGGGTGGTGATCAGCGCGTTGATGCGCAGTTTGGCAATGACAATGCCGTTGATCAGCCCGACCAGCAGGCCCATCGCCAACGCCGCCGACACGCCGAGAAACACGCTGTCGGTGTCGCGAATCACGATCCCGGCGATCACCCCGGAGCACGCCAGCACCGAACCGACCGACAGGTCGAAATGCCCCGACGCCAGGCAGAACAGCATGGTGCACGCGGCGATGCCGACGGTGGAAATCGCCAAGCCCAGACCGCGCATGTTCAGGGGCGACATGAAGTTGTCGATGAGCAAGGCACAGAGCACGAAGATGCCCAATGCGGCCAGGAGCATGGCCCAGTCGTCGATGAATCGACGCATGTTCATGCCCTGGCGGGGAGCCGTCAGGCTGCTGGTTTCGGTAGACATACGCACCTCGTTTTTATTTTTCACTGTCTTGTGCCAGATATCAGCCGCGGGTACGCGGCAGTGCCAATTGCAACAACCGTTGTTCATTGGCCTCATCGCGAGAAAGCTCGCCGGTGATGGCGCCTTCGCTCATGACCAGAATGCGGTCGGAAATGCCCATGACTTCCATCAGGTCGCTGGAGACCACGATCACCGCGATGCCGTCGGCGGCGAGGTTATGGATGATGTCGTAGATCTCCGACTTGGCGCCGATGTCGATCCCCCGGGTGGGTTCGTCCAGCAGCAGCACCTTCATCGGCATCGACAGCCAGCGACCGAGAATGGCCTTCTGCTGATTACCACCTGAGAGAAACAGCATTTGCTGTTCCGGCGAAGGCGTTTTGACGTTCATCGCACGAATCTGATGCCTGGCGTTGTCGCGCTCCCAGCGGCCCTGAATCAGGCAACCCAGGTGCACATGACGCGGCCGCGCACCGATATTGATGTTCTCGGCGACGCTGGACAGCGGCACGATGCCTTCTTTCTTGCGATCCTCCGGGCACAGCAGCACGCCGGCAGAAATCGCATCCCGTGGGGATCTGAGGTTCAGCGGCTTGCCGTCCAGCTGCAGGGTTCCGGCCTGACTGCGGGTCAGCCCCGACAGCAAGCGAAACAGCTCGGTGCGACCGGCCCCGACCAGACCAAAGAAGCCCAGCACCTCGCCCTTCTCCACCTCAAAGCTCACCGGCTCGTGCAAGCCGGGCCCCATCAGGCCGGTCACGCGCAGGCTCGGGCCCTGATGCTGACGCGGGCGGTAGTTATAGATGTCCTGAATGTCGCGGCCAACCATGCAGGTGACCAGACGATCATGGTCCAGCTCGGCCATGTTCTCGAAGGTGCGCACGAAGCGGCCGTCCTTGAACACGGTCACCGCGTCACACACGCGGAAAATCTCTTCCATGCGGTGAGACACGTACAGAATCACTCGGCCTTCATCGCGCAGCTTGACGATGATCGCCATCAAGCGATCGATCTCCCGCGCCGACAGGCTGCTGGTGGGCTCGTCGAAAGCGATGACGTGGGCGTTGCGCGACATGGCCTTGGCGATTTCCACCAGTTGCCGTTGCCCCAGCGACAGGTCGCCGAGTCGGGTATTGGGGTCGATTTCATCGGCCAGACCCTTGAGCAGCTCGCGGGCACGACGCACCATCGCGCGACGGTTGACCATGCCCCAGCGGTTGGGCATGTGGCCGAGCAGCAGGTTTTCCGCCACCGACATTTCCGGCACCAGATGCAGCTCCTGGTGAATCACCGCGACCCCGGCCGCGATGCTGTCCGCAGTGGACTTGAACGCCAGGTGCTGATCGCCGATCTGCAGGTCGCCGCTGTTGGGCTGGTACGAGCCGCCGAGGATCTTCAGCAGCGTCGACTTGCCCGCGCCGTTCTCGCCCATCAGCGCATGAACGCTGCCGGGGCGAGCTTCGAAATTAATGTCCGACAGCGCTTTTACGCCGGGAAAAGTCTTGCCGATCCCGTTGAAGCGCAGACTGCCGCAGATCTGTTGTTGCGTGTTTAACGCAGGAGCCTGTTGCATGAACCACCTCCTCCTCGCCCCACCTCGTGAGTGCAGCGAGGCCTTGCAGATGTAGGCCTGACATAAAGGGTCAGGCCTGCCGATGAGCGCCGCGGATTACTTGTACAGACCGATCTTGGTCAGCACGTCCTTGAAGTTCTCGCGGGTGATCAGGGTCACGTCGTCCATGGCGGTGTACTTGGGCGGCTCCTTGCCGGTGGTGACCCACTCGTACATTTGCAGAGCGGTGTTGTAGCCCTCTTTGTCCGGGCTTGGCAGCATCGAGCCGAAGAAGCCGCTTTTCGGTTTTTTCAGCTCGTCGATGGCATCAGTACCATTGATGCCGATGCCGATCACGTTGTCCGGCGAAAACCCTGCACCTGCGGTGGCGCGCACGCCGCCCAGTACGGTGTTGTCGTTCATGCCGCCGACGATGAGGTTTTTGGCGCCGCTGGGCAGTTTTGGCAGGGCCGCGTTGGTGGCGTCCATGCTGCCTGGCACGTCGAGGGTTTTCTGCGGGGTGAAGAGGATGTGGTCTTCCGGCAGGCCGGCTTTTTTCAGGGCATCGACCGAACCGTCGGTGCGCTTCTTGCCAGTGTCCAGTTCGTTGTAGGTGTTGATGATCGCGTAGGTTTCTTTCCAGTCCCACTTGCGATGCTGCGCTTCGGTGGCCATGGCTGCGCCTTGCTTCTGGCCGACTTCGAACGCCGCCATGCCCAGGTACGGCACGTCTTCCATGAACTTGCCCTTGGCGTCGACGAAGCGGTCGTCCACGGCCATGACTTTCAGATCGTTGGCTTTGGCCTTGGCGACGATGGCCGGGCCAAGAGAAACGTCAGGGGGGCAGATGACAAAGCCCTTGGCGCCGTTGGCGGCCAGGTTGTCGATGGCGGTGAGGGTCTTCTCGCCGTCGGGCACAGCGATCTTGATCACTTCGAAGCCGTGA
>Ga0157373_10004835_pt1 | contig 10139 bp, 7 predicted proteins | sample C65metaG_FD_113460 | JGI IMG/M metagenome (GOLD analysis project Ga0157373, IMG submission 113460) | Corn rhizosphere microbial communities from Kellogg Biological Station, Michigan, USA - C6-5 metaG | ecosystem: Host-associated > Plants > Roots > Rhizosphere > Soil | place: USA: Michigan...
GACGTTGCTGGTGGTGAAGTCCAGCATCTTGCGCGCGCCGGCGGAGTTGAGCGTCACGTTGACGTCGGGCATGCCGGTCTGCTGGTCGTAGCCCTGCGAGGCATCGACCAGTTCGTCGCCACTGACGATGACGCGCTTCTTCAGCACCACCGGCGTGCCGTCCTTCATGTAGTACAGGCGGTCATCGGGCGGCACGTTGCCGGTGCGCGCGGCTTCCTGCGGATTCACGTTCTCGTCGTTGGCGTGGTATTCCAGCGTCGCCACCGCACCCAGCACGCGCTTGGCTTCGGCGGTGTCCTGCACACCCGGCAGTTCCACCACGATGCGCGATTCGCCCTGCTGCTGGATCAACGGTTCGGATACGCCGAGTTCGTTGACGCGGTTGCGCAGGGTCGTGACGTTCTGGGTGATCGCGGTTTGCGCGAGTTTCTGTACGACATCCGGCTTGATCGTCGCGGTCAACGAGTAACCGCCACCCGGCGTGCGACCGTTCGCCAGGTTGAGGTCGGTGTTGTCCACCGCTATCGCACTCGTGGCCTTGTCGCGGGCGTCCGAGGTCTTGAACACCGCCTGCACGCCGTCGCCGCTCTGGGTCACAACGTCGTAGGGAATCTGCTGTTGGCGCAGGATCGAGCGGATGTCGTCAAGATAGCGCTGCTGCTGCTTTTTCAGCACCGCCTCCTGGTCGACCGCCATCAGGAAGTGCACGCCGCCCTGCAAGTCGAGACCCAGCGGCATCGCGCGGCCACCGATGGCCTGCAGCCAGTGCGGCACCGTGGTCGCGAGGTTCAGCGCCACCGTGTAGTTGTCGCCCAGCGCCAGTCGCAGCGTGTCGGAACCCTGCAACTGCACTTCGGTGTTGGCGAAGCGCACCAGCATGCGGTCCTTGTCGATCGTGATGTCCTCGAACGGAATCTTGGCCTTGTCAAGATCCGCCGCGACCTGCTTCTGCAGGGTGACATCGATCTTGGCATCGCGGTTGGGCGCGATCTGCACGGCCGGCTGCGGGCGGAACGCGTTGGGCGCGGCGTACAGCAGGCCGAGCACCATCACGATGCCGACCAGCCAGTATTTCCAGCGGGGAAAATCGCTCATGGGTACGGAATGATGCGTTGTGCGCGAAAGTAGCAGGCCACGGAGGGGCTCAGGATGACTTGATCGTGCCCTTGGGCACGACGGTCGACACGGCACCCTTCTGCACCCGGATCTGCACGTTGTCGGCAATCTCGAGCGTCAGGAAATGCTCGCCGACGTTTTCCACGCGGCCCAGGATGCCGGCCGCGATCACCTCATCGCCCTTGGCGAGATCGGAAATCATCTTGCGCTGTTCCTTCTGGCGCTTCGACTGCGGGCGGATGAAAAGGAAATAGAACGCCGCGATCACCACGACATAAATGAGGATGATCGGCGAATCGAAGAAGCTGCCGGGGCTGGCTGGCGCGCTCGAACTTGCCTGCGCGGCCGGCGCCGCGGCGGCGGCGATGATCGTTGACAACATGCGGGACTCTCGGTTGCGGGGCGGCCGCAAGGCGGCTTGTCTGCCCAAAAGACAGCGGATTATGCCATGGGTCGGCGGCCGGCGCATGCCGGCGCGCCCCGAATACCCGGTGGCGATGACGAACCCGGGACGCGCTGCGATACTCAAGCCACACTTTTTTCGAGGACACCCCACGATGCAGCACCTGACCGTGATCACCACCGGCGGCACCATCGACAAGGTGTATTTCGACGCCAAGTCCGACTATCAGGTCGGCGCGCCGCAGATCGGCGACATCCTGGCCGAGCTCGGGGTCGCGTTCGAATTCGACGTGGTGCCGGTGCTGCGCAAGGACAGCCTGGAAATGACCGACGCGGATCGCCAGGCGATCCGCGCCGCGATCGAGCGGCAGGCGCACCGGCATGTCCTCATCACCCACGGCACCGACACCATGGTCGAAACCGCGCGTGCGCTTGCCGGACTCGCGGGCAAGACCATCGTGTTGACCGGCGCATTGAACCCGGCGCGCTTCCAGGGTTCGGATGCGGTGTTCAACATCGGCTGCGCGGTGGGCGCGGTGCAGAGCCTGGGCGACGGCGTGTGGATCGCCATGAACGGCCGCATCTGGGACCCCGGGCACGTGCGCAAGAACCGCGCGGCCAACCGCTTCGAGGAACTTACGTAGCAGCAACCCCCCGCACCGGCCGTCCAAAAAAAAGAGCCCGGCATATGCCGGGCTCGAAGTTGCAACGGCAACGCGAGGTCAAAGCGACGCGGCCGCCTGGCTCATGATGATGCTGCCGAAACCGGTGCAGTAGTCCCAGCCCGGCGCCGCGGTCTCGCCGCCGTTGCCGCCAGACGTCACGTCATGGAACGCCGAGGCCGGCAACTGGTAGAGCTTCGGCGCGGCGAAGCCGATGCCGGTGCCCTTCGCCGCGATCATGCGCGCCCAGAAGCCGACGAACAGCGGCGACGACAGGCTAGTGCCGCCGTACTGCGCGGGGCTGCCGTTGACGACGATGATGGCGCCGCTGTTGGGATCGGCGTCGAAGGCGATGTCGGGCACGCCGCGGGTGGTGTGGCCGGCATTCTGGCCGACGCCCACTTGCCAACTCGGGATGGGTTCAAAGGTGCTGGGGCTGCCGCCGGTGCTGGACCATACCGTCTCGCCTTGCCAGGTCGAGGTCGTGGCATTGAGCGTGGTGCCGCCGACGGCCACCACATAGGGAGAACTTGCCGGCCAGCTCGGCGTGGTGCCCTTCGGGCTGCCGCCGCATTCGTTGGAACCTGAATCGCCCGACGACACCGAGAAGGTCTGCCCCTGCGCATCGGCCTGCTGGAAGATTGCATCGGCCGCCGCCGCCGAACCGTCGCCCTTGGCGGACGTTTCGCACTCACCCAGCGACACGTTGATGACCTTGGCGGCGTTCGCGCTGACCACGGTGTTGAAGTCGCTCACCATGCTTGAGTTCGCCAGGGTCGGGATGTTGTAGAAGACGATCTTGCCGACCTGTCCGCCGCCCATGCCGACGATGTCCTGGCTGTCCAGATCCCACTCGGGCGTGCCGCTGGTGTCGGTGCCGGTGCCACCGGTGTTGACGATCTGGGTGGTCACCGCCGCAAGACCATTCTGCGAGGTGAAGGTGTTGAGATCGGAAAGCGTCTGCGTGAGATCCCCGTTGGAGATGATGCCGACGGTCACGCCCGCCGCGGTGGGCAGGCTGGTACCGCCGTAGATCGAGGGGAACTGGGTCGGGTTGTGGCCGATGATGGAACCACCACCACCGCCACCGGGTCTGCCCTTCTGGGTCCGGCCAATGAAGTGCGGCACGTGCACGGTCTGCAAGCCGATCACGCCGCTCACGCCGTGCAGCGAAGCGGGAATGACCGCATCGCTGGCGTTGGCGAACGCGTCACGGCCGTCGTGGGTGTGGACGCGTTCCATGCTGGTGTGGAACGCGGACTGCACCGCCGCCGCGGGCGCAGTCGCGGAGACCAGCAGCCGGTTCGGGGAAATGGTGACCTGGGAGAAGCCGTGTTGCGTCAACCAGGCCGCAACGGCATTCGCGTCCGCCTCGCTCGGCCCATATTGGGCGGTGAACTGGGCGGGCGTGAGATTGGGATGGTTTGGGTTGGCAATGAAAGCCTGCAGTTGCGCCTCATTGCGCAACTGCAACGAAACCGAAACGCGCATTGGCGCGGCGAGGGACATCGGCCCCGTCACCGTGTCGCCCGCGTGCAACGCGGCAGCTTGCGCCACGACCCTGGTGCCAGCCGGCGCTGCGGCGCAGGCCAACGAACCTACCGCAAGCCCCAAACCCACGACCAAGCTCTTCAATCGGAACATGTTCGACATCGAAATCTCCTCGAAATGCACGAAATGGGATCGAGCTTGCAGGCACTCGCGTGCAACACCGGGAGCAGCTACCGGCCAATCTCTCTGGATCACATTGGCCTGATCACCCGCGCAAGCACGCACAAGGCTGAAGCTCGACGCTTTGAAGACCGTCTGCGCGCGCCCTCACACGAACAGGCGAACGCACGCTAATTGCACTTGCAACAAATTGTCACGCTGCGGCGCAACACGCCGCGCCGCGTTGCCCCGCACGAGTGCAAGGCACGACCGGAGGACCCGGCAACATGGCCCGGTCGCGAACGACCGGGCCAGGACTTCATTGCGCGCCATGCGTGATGGCTGACGCTTCGGATGGCTGCTGCGACACTCAGAACGTCAAGCTCCAACCGTTCAACGTGCCGTAGTCGCCACCATCACCCCAGACGTCGTCGTCGATGACCTTGAGCTTCCAGGTACCGTCGCCCAGCACCGACGAGGCATTGACGTCGTACGTGGTGCTGATGTTGCCGTCATTGTTGTAGTCGGGGTACTGCAGGACCGCGTACGACCCGTTCGGCGCGTACAACACGATCTCCAGATCGCCCGACCAGTTGTGGGTAATGTTGACGTGCACCGCCAGGTTCGATGGCGCGTAGCCGGACTCACCCGTCACCCCGATCTTGCTGGTCACCGTGGCGTCGTCCGCGATCGGATACACCGTGTTGTTGGAGAACGTCCCGCTGGGTGGCGGCGGCGGTGGCGGCGGCGGTGGCGGCGGGCTCACGCCACCGGCGACGTTCGCGATGAAGTTCGCGATGTTGATCGAGCCGAAGCCCGTGGTGTAGTCCCAACCCACCGCGGCCGTCTCGCCGCTGTTGTTGCCGGAAGTCACGTCGTGGAAGTCGCTCGCATAGTGCGATGCGGCATCCTGATAGATCAAGGGTGCGGCGAACCCGAGGTTCGGGTTCGCAGCCAGGGTGCGCGCCCACACGCCGACGAACAGCGGCGAAGCCAGGCTGGTGCCGCCGATCTGCTGCGAGGAGCCGTCGACGATCACCGTGGCGCCGGAAACCGGGCTGGCATCGAACGCGACGTCGGGCACGCCACGCGTCGTGTGCCCGGCATTCTGTCCGACATTCTGCTGCCAGCTCGGCATCGGCTCGAAGGTCGAGGGGCTGCCGCCGGTGGCACCTTCGTTGGAACTCAGGTTGTTCCAGACGGTTTCGTTTTCCCAGGTGGTACCCGAGGTGTACAACTCGGTGCCACCGACCGCGACCACGTATTCCGAATCGGCCGGCCAACTCGGCGTGGTGCCGCCGTTGCCGCACTCGTCCGCGCCCGAGTCGCCCGACGAAACCGAGAACGTCATGCCTTCGGAATCGGCTTCCTGGAATACATTGTCGCCGGTGGCGGCACCGTTGGTTTCGGAACCGGTTTCGCAACCGCCGATCGACACGTTGACCGCGCGCACCACGTTGTCGGTGGTGGCCTTGCTGAAGTCATCGACCAGATCCTGGGTGGACAGCGAGGCCGTGTCGTACAGGTACAACGCCTTGACGCCGCCGGAAATGCCGACGATGTCCTGGCTGTCCAGATCCCATTCGCCGTCGCCGCTGGTGCTGGTACCGCCACCGTCGACCTTGATCACATTCATCGGGATGCTGGCGAGCCCGTTCTGGCTCAGGAACGACTTGAAGTCGCTCAGCACGTTGGTCATGCTGCCTTGCGTGATGATGCCCACGTTGACCGTGGACGCCGTTGCGGTGCTGCCGGCGTTGTAGATCGACGCGAACTCGGTCGGGTTGTGGCCCGTGGCCGAGCCGGTGGCCAGGGTGTGCGGCAACACGTGGAAGCGGTGCACGTTTTGCAAGCCCAATACTTCGTGCACGACGCCCTGCAACGCATTGGGGATGCGCGCTTCGGTCGCGTTGGCGAACGCCATCCGGCCATTCCTGGTGCGCACGTTCACCATGCTGGTGTGGAACGCCGTCTGCACGGTCGAGACCGGCGCTTCGCCGGACACGAGCAGGTTGTCGGGCGACACCTGGATGTTGTGGAACCCCTGCTGGTGCAGGAACGCCTTGACCTGATCGACCTGTGCCCGGTCCGGGCCGTACTTGGCCATGAACTCGGCATGGGTCAGGTTCTGGTGGTGGGGATTGGCGATGAACGCTTTCAGTCCCGCTTCGTTGCGCCAGTGCAACGACAGCGTCACGCGCATCGATTTCGTAAGGGCCATCGGGCCGGCCACCGAGTCACCGGCGCGCAGCTGGGTGGCCAGCGTGACGACGGACGTATTGGCGAGGACGGCGGCGGGCATTGCAGCAAAGGCTGCCGAACCGGCAGCCAGACCCATGGCAACGACCAGGGCCTTCAATCGGAGATTGCTTGGCATCACAGAGCTCCTTGCTGGTAGGGGATACGCACGGCTGCGTGTTGCGAACACGCGATCGCGCGACGCAAAATCCGCCATGCATACTCCCCACCCGGCGGCGCGTTGGCCGCCAAGCCCTGCTTGAAACCTTGCAAGCAACACACCGGACGGTGTGTGCGCGGACTGCCCGGACGGCGCCCTCACACCAGCGAGCCCCGGCAACGTAAACAATTGTCAACTATCGGTCACGCTGCAACGCAGCAAGGCGTTCAGCGTGCAGACAGCCATCGCGCTGCGGCGGTTCACCAGTAAAACCGACGCCGCCTGCCGGCGTTCAACGACCCTTTTCAAGGATGTCGAGCAAGGGCTTGAGGTGCGGTTCGAAATGGCGCCAGCGTTCCACGGAGGTCGCATACACCGGCCGCCCGACCTGGCCGACGCTCACCGTGTGCACCGCGCGCTGCTGCCGATGGAATTCGAGGCAGCGTTCGTCCCAAGGGAGTTCGAGGAAATCCAGCAGCCCGCGCAATACGTGCTCCGTGTCGCCGACCAGTTCCTCGTAACGCAGCGTCATGATGCGATTCGCAGGCAACAACGCATACCAGTGCGCCATCAGCGACCGCCGGCGCACGCAATGCCGGCCGAGCGTGCCGAGGTCGTAGCTGTACGCGATGTCGCCCTGCCCGAACAGGTTTGCGAAGCAGGAAAAGCAGGCGTCACGCGGATCCCTGGTCACATGGACGATCTTCGCCCGTGGCAGCGACAGCGCGATCATGCCGAGGTGCAGGAAATTGCCGGTCAACTTGTCGGTGACGTGGCTTGCTTCGCGCGCTCCACGCCACGCACGATCGAGGTAGGAGCGCCCCACCCGTTCCAGTGCGTCCGCGTGAAGCGAAGGAACGATTTCCGGGTAGGTGTTGGAGGATTCCGATTCCTCGAAACCGAAAGTCTCTTCCAGCACGGCGGGCAGGTGCCGCATTTCGCCCCCGCCGTGTACGGCCGGATGTGATGCCAGCATCTGCTCGACCAGGCTGGTGCCGGAACGCGGCATGCCGACGACGAAAACCGGTACGCGCGCATCCGCCTCGCGTGTGCGCGACGCCGCGCGCAAGCGCTCTCCGTCGAAGACGGACCGGATGCGCTCCACGAACCTCGCATTGAGCGTTTCCTGCGCCGCGTGACGATCCGGCGGCGCCAAGGACTGGTATTGCAACCGGTTGCCTTCCGCGTACGCGGCGAATGCGTCGTCGTACGCGCCACCGTCTTCGCACCGCCGGCCGAGCGTGAACCAGTAGCGGACCTGCTGCGGCAACGGCAGCGTCGCGACGCGCGGGCGCAGCGACTCCAGTTGCGCGAGGTACGCACCGTCCGCTTCGCCCGGTCGCAGCACCGCCAGGCGGTAGTGAGCGTCGACGTAGTCGGGTTGCGCCGCGACGGCGCGCGCGAAACTGTCCGCTGCTTCCGTCCCCAAACCTTGCTCGCGCAGGCAATGCCCGAGTCCGTAATGCGCCAGCGCGTGTCGCGGCTGCCGCTCCAGCACGCGCCGATATGCCTCGGCCGCTTGCGCGAACTGCCCACGCTGCCGAAGCACGCCAGCCCGCGCGACCAGTGCCCCGGCGTCATCGGGCGCGATCGCGAGTGCGTGCATGAAACAGGATTCGGCTTCCGCGGCGCGGCCCTGCACACTGCAGGCCTGCCCCAACGCGACGTGCAACGGAACCTGTTCCGGACACAGCGCAAGCGCGCGACGCAGGTGCGTTTCCGCCTCGCCGAAACGATTGGCGGCAAGCAGCAGCGTACCGAGGTTGGCGTGCGCTTCGAAGCGGTCCGGCTGTGCCTGCACCGCAGCGAAATAGAGCTCCAGCGCGTCGGCGACACGACCCTGCCGCACCAACGCGTTGCCCCGATCGATCAGCGCACCCGCCGCATCGCCGATCTTCGCGACATCCGGCACCGGTGGTTCGTGCATGCTTTCGGATCCCGAGCCGTGCGGGCAAATGCCCGGACCAGGCGAGCCAGCTTGGCCGACCCACACGCCGATCGCGGCATTCACATCATGCCGGTCTGCAACTTCGCTTCGTCGGACATCATGGACTGGTTCCAGGGCGGATCGAACACCAGGTCGATCTGCGCTTCCTTGATCGTGGGAATCATTTCCAGCTTGGTGCGCGCGTCCTCGACCAGGATGTCGCCCATGCCGCAACCCGGCGCAGTCAGCGTGAGCTTGACGTACACCTTGCGCTGGCCGTCGTCGAGGTGCTCGAGGCTGAGGTCATACACAAGCCCAAGATCGACCACGTTGATCGGGATTTCCGGATCGAAGCAGGTGCGCAACTGCTCCCACACCACACGTTCGACGTCCTCGTCTCCGGCGTCCTCGGGAACGCTCAGCGGCTCCGGCGGCGGCTTGCCCAGCGCGTCCGCATCCTTGCCGTCGATGCGGAACAGGCTGCCTTCGACGTAAACAGTGAAACTGCCGCCGAGCGACTGCGTGATGTAGCCGGTCTGTCCGGCGGGCAGATTGACGACGTCGCCGTACGGCACGTGCACGGCGTGGCAATCGCGTTGCAGGGTGAAGGGTTCGCTGCTGGCACTGAATCCGGACATTGCTTGAGACATTGGGGTCGCGGCGCGATCCGACAAGGATAACAACACGTGTCAAGGCTGCGCCTGATGGAGATCAGCCGGTTGCCCGATGGCGAAGCGTGCGGACGGTTGCGCCGTTCGCGGCGCGCCTGTTCTATCATCGGGGATGCCGTCGCCCAAGCGAAACCACGTGGATCAAACCATCCCGTCGTCGTCTGTCAACTCCGAGCGCACATCGCGATCTGCGGTCGCGCGCATTTCGGCGGGCGTGGCCGCGGGCTTCGGCTGGTTGATGTGCACGCTCGCGACGGGCGCCGTCGCGGCATTCGCCGCGCTCGTATTGGGCGTTCGTCCGAGCTGGATGATCCTGCTGCTGGCCATCCCGTTAACGCTGGTGTTGAAGTTCTGCGGCTGCCTGTACGCACGCTGGGCGGGAAGCGTCGCCGCGCTGGCCGTGTTGCTGGCCGGTGCATACGCCGCCTCTCTGGTCGCGGTCGCGCGAGTGGCCGCGGTGACCGGCTATCCCTTCGGCGAGGCGTTCCGCACCGGCGGCATCGGGCTCACGTTGCAGGTAGCCAAGCTCGGCTTGAGTGCCGCATCCGTGCTGCTCTACGCGGGCGCCGCGGTGCTGGCAGCGATTCTTGCGACCTGGCTGGTACGACCGACGGCGCGCGGCTGAGCAATCACACGTCCAGCGTCTTCAAACCGGCCACCAGTTCGCCCGCCGCGGCTTGGCCGTCGCCGTAAAGCATGCGCGTATTGTCGGCGTAGAACAGCGCATTCTCGATGCCCGCGAAACCCTTGCCGCGGCCGCGCTTGATCACGATGACGTTCTTCGCCCTGGCGACGTCCAGGATCGGCATGCCGTAGATCGGCGAATTCTTGTCGGTGCGCGCGACCGGATTGACGACGTCGTTGGCGCCGATCACCAGCGCGACGTCGATGTTGGGAAACTCGGGATTGATGTCGTCCATGTCCTCGATCAGGTCGTACGGCACGCCGGCTTCCGCCAGCAGCACGTTCATGTGTCCGGGCATGCGGCCCGCGACCGGATGGATCGCGAACTTCACCTTGACGCCGCGCTCGATCAGCAGCTTGGCGAACTCCCAGATCTTGTGCTGCGCCTGCGCGACCGCCATGCCGTAGCCCGGCACGATCGCGACGCGCTCGGCGTACGCCATCATCACCGCGGCGTCGTTGGCGTCGATCGGTTTCAGCGCGCCCGCGATTTCCTGCTGCGCCGCGCCGCCGCCGCCACCGAAGTTGCCGAACAGGACGTTGCCGAGCGAACGATTCATCGCCTTCGCCATCAACTGCGTCAGCAGCGTGCCGGCCGCGCCCACCACCATGCCCGCGATGATCATCGC
>Ga0157373_10004836_pt1 | contig 10136 bp, 9 predicted proteins | sample C65metaG_FD_113460 | JGI IMG/M metagenome (GOLD analysis project Ga0157373, IMG submission 113460) | Corn rhizosphere microbial communities from Kellogg Biological Station, Michigan, USA - C6-5 metaG | ecosystem: Host-associated > Plants > Roots > Rhizosphere > Soil | place: USA: Michigan...
CAAGCGCAATTTTCAAAAGCCCGGCCAGTAAATCTGAAGAGGTAACCACATTAAAGTCTACCTTGTCAGCAATGAAATAATTGAGGGTCAGATCATCAGGGAAGAAGATTCTTTTCTTTCCTGGTGAAACTCCCGCTGATAGTTCATCGGGCTTTTGCCGGTGATAGATTTAAAGTATTTATGGAAGCTGGCAAAGTTATAAAACCCACTTTCATAACAAATCTGCTTCACGTTGATCTTGTTCTCGATCAATAGTTTACAGGCATGGCCGATCCTGATTTCATTGATAAACTGCGAATAAGTTTTTCGGGTTCTGGATTTAAAATAGCGGCAAAAATAATTGATGCTGACGTGAGCAATCTCCGCTACCTCTTCGGTAAGGATCTTACGCTTAAAATTCGCCAGGGAAAATTCATAAATCGCATGGATCCTGTCATTCTCCGTTTCTTCAAAATTATGTCTGAAACCCATTGAAGATAACAGCTTGGTCTGGTTGCTATTACCAATCGCGGTCAGTGCTTCCATTAAAAGAATAATCTTCTTGGTACCTTCTGCCTTCAGCAGCAGCTCCAGGATATCGCCAATATCATTTTTGATTTGTCCGCCAATCTGAATTCCCCTGCGGGCTTTCTCTAAGGTCAGCTTCATCAGCTTATTCTCCGGCAGGTTCAGGAAAACATCGCCCCAAAAGTTTTCATTAAAATGTATCACTCTGACATCCGCTGCTGTATCTACATTTTCATCAAAATATACATCATCGAAGCGCCAGTAATGCGGGAGGTTGGCACCAATGAGAATCACATCCCCGGACCTGAATCGTTTGATGCTGTCGCCGATAAACTGAGTACCATTTCCTTTTTTAAAATGAATGAGCTCCACCTCGTTATGGTAATGCCAGCGGTTGTTGATATAAGGTACATTGTCCTGTCGTGCACTAAAGGAAGTAACAGGGGTGGTGGAAACTTTTAAAAGCTGTGGCTTCATTAATATTGTTAAAAAAGATAGAGTATGATCGGTAAATATGCCAAAATCATTTAATCTTTTGTTCAAATCATAAAAAATATCCTGTCAATTTTACCTTCCTTTGGGTAACTGAATATACATCACATCTAAAATTACAGATTATGAACAGATATTGTCTAACCCTTGATCTCATCGATGATCCGGAATTAATTGCAGAATACGAAAGATTACACCAGCAAATATGGCCGGAAATCTATATCAGTATCAAGGAATCCGGAATAGAAGAGATGACGATCTACCGCTTAGCTAACCGCCTTTTTATGATCATGGATGTCAACGATAGTTTCAGCTTTGAGAAGAAATCGGCCATGGATACTGCCAATGCTAAAGTGCAGGAATGGGAAACGCTGATGTGGAAATATCAGCAGGCCTTACCGGGAGCAAAACCGGGTGAGAAATGGATGTTAATGAATAAAATTTTTGAACTCTAAATTTATGCCGGCAACACAAGAAACGTCGTATATACAAATTCATCCGCTGGACAATGTTCTGGTGGCCCTGGTGGATCTGCCTGCAGGTACTACCATTAATTTCAATGGCCAAAGCTTTGCGCTGCTGACTGCGGTATCAGCGAAACACAAGTTTACCCTTACGCCGCTGGCTCCCGGTGAGCAGATCCATATGTATGGGGTGCTGGTAGGTAAAGCCAGTGAGCATATTGCTCTTGGTACTGCAATAACCGTGGATAATGTAGTACATGCAGCTGAAGATTATGCATTGGGCGAAAGAAAAACTCAGTGGCAGAAGCCAGATGTATCTGCTTTTGCAGAACAGACATTTATGGGTTATCACCGTGAAGATGGCAGCGTAGGAACAGCCAATTACTGGATTGTCATCCCACTGGTATTTTGTGAGAACCGCAATGTAGAAGTGCTCAAAGAAGCGCTGATCGGCAAACTGGGTTTTAAAAAACCCAAGAGCTATGAAAATGAAGTAGACAGCCTTATTGCGCTGTACCAGACCGGTAAGTCGGTAGAGGATATTCTTAATGCAGACCTGCAGCGTTCTGCAACGCCCAAAGTTGCGAACCAGCTGTTTCCAAATATCGATGGCATCAAATTCCTGAACCACGATATGGGCTGTGGCGGTACCAGGATGGATTCTGATACCCTTTGCGGTTTACTCGCCGGATATATTACCCATCCTAATGTTGCAGGCGCTACCGTGCTTAGCCTCGGTTGTCAGCATGCACAGGCAAGCATCCTGCAGGATGAGATCAAAAAAAGGGATCCTGATTTTAAAAAGCCATTGGTGATCCTTGAACAGCAAAAGCTGGGTACAGAGAGTAAGTTACTGGAAGAAGCTTTAAAGCAAACCTTTGCGGGACTGATGCAGGCGAATCTGCAGGAAAGAAAACCAGCTCCTTTATCTAAGCTGTGTATCGGTCTGGAATGCGGAGGCTCAGACGGCTTCTCCGGAATTTCTGCAAACCCTGCCCTGGGTCATCTTTCAGATCTTCTGGTGACGATGGGCGGGAGTGTGATCCTGGCAGAGTTTCCTGAACTTTGCGGGGTAGAGCAGGAGATGAGCGATCGTTGTGTGGATGTGCCTACTGCTGAACGGTTTATGGGACTAATGACAACCTATAATGCCCTGGCAGAAGCTACAGGATCTGGTTTCTATGCTAATCCTTCACCAGGGAATATCAAAGACGGCCTGATTACAGATGCCATCAAGTCTGCCGGTGCTGCTAAAAAGGGAGGAAACTCTCCCGTTACAGCAGTATTGGATTATCCTGAAAAGGTAAGCAAGCCAGGACTGAACCTGCTGTGTACTCCGGGAAGCGATGTAGAGAGCACTACAGCCGAAGTGGCTTCAGGAGCAAATATTGTGCTTTTTACCACCGGTCTTGGTACACCTACAGGTAACCCTGTGGCCCCTGTGGTGAAGATTTCTACCAATACAGCGCTGTACACCAGAATGCCTGATATCATTGATATCAACTGCGGAACTATTATTGAAGGAAAAGAAAGTATTGAGGAATCTGCAGAGCGTTTACTGAGATATGTGATCGAGGTTGCCAGCGGAAATATTAAACCTAAAGCTGTAGAACTCGGCCAGGATGACTTTATTCCCTGGAAAAGAGGTGTGTCATTATAATTTTAGAAATTCATTAACATTGAATATATGTTTAGTTTAGAAGGAAAAACAGCAATTATCACTGGAGGTGGAAGTGGTATCGGAAAAGCGATTTCGGTGCTTTTTGCCGCACAGGGTGCACATGTGCATATCATCGAACTCAATGCTGCTGCAGCTGAGGAGACGGTAAATGAGATCAGGGAAAAACAGGGAACTGCCTTTGCCCACGGTTGCGATGTGAGCAGGCAACAGGATGTGGTAAAGATCTTTAATCAGATTGGAAAACTCGATATTCTGGTAAATAATGCCGGCATTGCCCATATCGGTAAAGCCGATACCACAAACGAAGAAGATTTTACGAAGGTATTTGATGTCAATGTAAAAGGGGCCTACAATACGCTGTTTGCGGGAATTCCGTTATTGAAGAAAAGTAAAAGTGCAGCGATTCTGAATATGGCTTCGATCGCTGCCGTAGTAGGGATCACGGACAGGTTTGCCTATTCGATGAGCAAGGGTGCCATCTACGCGATGACAATGTCCGTTGCAAGGGATTATATGGCCGAGGGTATCCGCTGTAACAGTATTTCTCCTGCGAGGGTGCATACACCATTTGTGGATGGTTTTATTGCTAAAAATTATGCGGGACAGGAAGAGGAGATTTTTGCTAAACTCTCTAAAAGCCAGCCCCTGGGGCGAATGGGCAGACCGGAGGAGGTAGCCTCACTGGCCTTATACCTGTGTGCCGAAGAATCCGGATTTGTAACCGGAAATGACTATCCGATTGATGGAGGATTTATAAAACTTAATAACTAAAAAGATATGAAACTAATAAGATGGGGTGCTGCCGGTAAAGAAAAAACTGGTGTGATCATAGATGATGTGAAATACGATACTTCTGCCTTTGGCGGAGATTACAATGAACAATTTTTTGAAGATAACGGACTGGAAAGACTTGAAGAATTTGTCAAAGCCAACAAAGGCGATCTGATTGAAATACCTGCCGGTTCCCGTTTGGGTTCTCCGATTGCGCGCCCTTCAAAAATTGTGTGCATCGGATTAAATTATGCGAACCATGCCAAAGAAACCAACGCACAGATTCCTGCTGAGCCAATCATATTTATGAAATCTACGACCTCATTGGTGGGACCAAATGATCCTATCGTGATCCCTAAAAATTCGGTGAAAACTGATTGGGAAGTGGAATTGGCTGTGGTAATCGGCAAAAAAGCCTCGTATGTGGATGTTGCTGATGCATTGGATTATGTGGCAGGTTATACCTTGCATAATGATGTTTCTGAGCGTGAGTTTCAGTTGGAGAAAGGTGGCACCTGGGATAAGGGTAAAGGTTGTGATACGTTTGCACCAATGGGACCTTTCCTGGCTACGCCTGATGAACTGGAAGATGTAAATAACCTTCGCCTCTGGCTGAGCGTGAACGGAAAGATGATGCAGGATGGCAACACGTCTGACTTTATCTTTGATGTTCCTACAGTTGTTTCTTACCTGAGTCAGTTTATGACGCTGCTTCCGGGTGATGTGATTTCCACCGGTACACCTGCAGGAGTTGGATTAGGCTTTAATCCACCAGTCTACCTGAAAGAGGGTGATGTGGTAGAATTGGGAATTGACGGATTGGGCACTGCGAAACAGGAGTTAAAGGCATATGTAAAAGAAGGATAAAATGGATCTGCAGTTAAAAGACAAAATAGTGATCGTTACCGGCGGGGCAAAAGGAATTGGAGAAGGTATCGTTCGGCAGCTGGCGAATGAGGGTGCTATCCCGGTGATCGTTGGGCGTAACGAAGCTGATAATAACAGGATCCTGAACGACCTCCATGCACAGGGGCTGCAGGGATTCCAGGTAGTTGCAGAACTTACTGATCCTGAACAGGCGGGGATGACGGTAAATAAGGTCATTGAACAATTCGGAAAGATTGATGGTCTTGTAAATAACGCAGGTGTAAATGATGGCGTAGGTCTTGAAAGCGGAAATTACGATGCTTTTGTTAGCAGTTTACATAAAAATGTGATCCACTATTACATGATGGCGCAGCATTGCCTGCCCTGGTTAAAGAAAAGCAAGGGTGCTATTGTAAACATCGGATCAAAGGTGGCGGAGACAGGACAGGGAGGAACTTCTGCCTATGCTGCATCGAATGGGGCCAGAAATGCGCTGACCAGAGAATGGGCTGTTGAGTTACTACCCTACAGTATCCGCGTGAACGCTGTGATTGTCGCAGAATGTTACACACCTTTGTATGAAACATGGATCAATTCACTGCCCAATCCTGAAGAGAAGCTAAAAGCTACGCTGGATAAGATTCCTCTGGAGAACCGTATGACCACTGCAGAGGAGATAGCCAATGCCGTCCTATTCCTGTTATCAGGAAGATCAAGCCATACGACAGGACAGTTGGTTTATGTGGATGGTGGATATGTTCATTTAGACAGATCGGTTAGTGCATAGTTTTTATATATTTGCAAAATGTTGAGAAGCATACTTGCACATATATTGATCTTTACGACACTTGCAGCTAACTTTAACCAGCTGTTTGTATATGCAGGTTTTGAACTGAACGAAAACTTTATTGTATCCGAACTCTGTATCAACAAAGATAAGCCTCAGCTGCACTGTAATGGCAAGTGTTACCTGATGCGGAAACTGAAACAGGCGGAACAAAAAGAAAAAAGCAGGGACCGTGAAAATCAACGGTCGTTATTCCAGGTCGGAGTGGTAGTAGAGAAACTATCATTTTCACCTTACGTGATGCAGATCGCATCAGTATACCAGAGCGAAATACCTTTTCGCCTGCCTGAGTTTGCAGCTGATATCTTTCAGCCTCCACGCGCATAAAATCCTTATCGTATAACACCGGTATCAAAAGATACCGGTGGTTTTTTTATGGACTTTTATTTCGCAACTTAATGAATATCATCAGATACATCATTGTGCTTGCTGTTTTCGCGATGTTTTCTATCGGCGTGCAGGCACAGGATCAGGCTGTAACAGGCAGCATTTTCGACTCACAAACTAAACAGGCTTTGGCCGGTGTAATGATTAAAAACAATAAAGATCAGGTTCTTGCGGAGTCTGATCGTAACGGACGTTTCTCTTTTCAGTTTTCCGCAACGGATACCAGGCTCAAATTTGTGCTTATAGGTTTCAAAACCCAGATCGTAAACATAGGAGCAAAGGCTGATATGCTGAATATCCAGCTGGACGCAGATGAGGCAAACCTCAATGAAGTACGGGTAACGGGTTTTGCCGGCAACCGTACAAAGAAGGAAACTGCAGGAGCGATTGCGCTGATCACCAGCAAAGACATCAATCGCGGTAGCGGAATGTCCTTTCAACAGGCCCTAAATTCTATCCCAGGAGTAAGGATGGACCAGAGTACGCTTTCAGAAGGCAGGATTTCGATCAGGGGCAATGGTGTCCGCTCTTCTTTCGGACTGAGAAATATCAAAGTATATCTCAATGATATTCCTGTAACAGAAGCTGATGGTACCACACGTATCGAGGCTTTGGATGTGAACAGTATCGGCAGGGCTGAAGTGATCAAAGGTCCTGCCTCCAGTATTTATGGTGCCGGAACCGGAGGGGTAATCAACTTTCAGCTGCAACGCTCTCCATATGCTGAGCAGAGTTTTGAAGGTTCTGCGCTTGCGGGGAGTTATGGGCTACACAGGCTTGCTGCGACATACCGGAGCGGTGGCGACAAAATCAACAGCTACGTTTCTTACGGCTGGCAGGAGTTTGATGGGTACCGCCAGCACAGTAATGATATGAGAAGATTTCTCTCAGGAAACTTCCAGCTTTTTCCCAGTGATAAAAGGATCATCACGCTGTTGCTGAACAGAACCACACAATATTCGCAGATCCCCGGTTCATTGACCGCCGATCAGGTGGCTGCTGATCCGGAACAGGCCAATGCCAGTAACCTGGACAAACAGGCAGGACGCTATCAAACCTGGACAAGGGTAGGATTGGGGCAACAGTACAAATTCAATGACCAGTTTTCAAACAGCACAAGTGTATTCACCTACTCTTACGACCTGGACCATCCCCTTCCATATGCTTATCTGAGGAATTTTTACCAGAGCTACGGCGGAAGGACAAGTTTCAGCTATGATGCCGGATTTGATATCCTGCCTACTAAATTTATTGCAGGGATGGAGTTTAACCAGGGCCTTACCAAGGGCACGCAGTATGTAAACAACCAGGGCAAAGAAGGAGCACTGACGGCAAATATTGATTACCGGAATACCCTATACTCACTTTTTTATCAGTCGGAAACAAAGTTGGGAAGCCGGACGCTACTCACGCTGGGCTTAAGTTATAACAGTTTGAAATATGATGTTTCCAACTATCTGGTACCTGCACAGACGGGAATCAAGGATTTTAAACCTCAGGCTACACCACGTGTTGCACTGAGTCATAACTTCTCTGAGGCGCTCAGTCTGCACGCCAGCGTAAGTTCAGGTTTCTCGCCTCCTTCAAGTTCAGAAGTGAAAAATGTTGACGGCTCTATCAATCCCAATCTTCAGGCAGAGAAAGCACTTAATTATGAGATCAATGCCAAAGGAAATCTTTTCCATTCGAGATTGAGTTATGATCTGGCAGTCTTTAAAATGGATATGAAAGGTGAACTGATTGCGCAGTCGGTTCAGCAGGGCATTACCATCTATAATAACGCGGGCAAGACCTCGCATAATGGTGCTGAGCTAGCCTTGTCCTGGCAGGCATTTAAACCTGAAGATGAGCATGCAATCGCCAGTTTGAGGCCATTTGTAGCACTCACTTACTCAGATTTTAGTTTTAAGGATTACCGGATCCTGAATGCGGCGAACCAGGTTACAGCAACATATGACGGGAATGAACTGACCGGAGTGGCTCCATGGGTGCTGAGTGCAGGGCTGGATCTGGAAATGCGTTCAGGTCTATATGCTAATCTGAATTATTACTACAATGATCAGATACCCCTGAATGACAGTAATACAGCCTATAACCCCTCATATGGGGTTGCAGGAGCTAAGCTGGGTTACAGACGAAAATTAGGACAGTCATTTGAGCTGAATATTTACGGAGGTGTTGATAATGCTTTCAATGCATCTTATAGTTCGATACTATCACTGAATGCGGCAATTGGTGCCGGAGGGCAGTCGCCATATTTTAATCCCTCCCCGAAGAGAAACGCATACGCAGGTTTTTCTCTAAAATATTTTCTTTAAGGCGGGAACTTTAATAAAGAGAGTGATCTTCTGATCACTCTCTTTATATTGAAATCAGGCAGTAGTGAGCCACCAGGTATTACCAAATGGGTCTTCTACGCCACCACTTCTGCCATAATCCATATCAGAGACCTGTTTCACAACTGAGGCTCCGTGAAATATCGCTCTGTTGAACGCTTCATCGGCATCACCGACATATATAAAGAAATTTCCTACAGCTTTTCCATATTTATCTTTTGCTTCCGAAAGTAATATCACCGTATGCCCAATCCTGAGCTCAGCATTCAATACTGTCCTGTTGTCGTCGGCCAGATTGTTTAAGAGTATCTCCGCACCAAACACTGTCTGCACAAATTCGATAAATTCCAGTGCATTTACCAGCATCAGGTAGGGAATGATAGTCTGTTTATCTTTGTAATTTTTCATTTTTAAATTCTTATCATCAAAGCATAACAAATATTTTCATTAAGGGTTTGTTTTATAAAATGTGAAGGGTTGCAAATCGCTTTTATGCAATTTTAAATCAATTTAGCACTTAAATATTCAATATTTTTTGATGTCTTATAAGGTTAATTACTTGATTTGTAATATATTTTGCGGCTAATATTTAACTATTTACAAGGTTTTGAAGCCTCTTTTTGCGAAATTGATTAAGCAATCTAATTTGAAGTCAAATCATTAATTTCTATACGTCCTGACTATGAAGTTAAAGTTGTCAGAATGTCAAATTTAATGTTCATCACATTCATTTTACGGATATTGGCAAGAATCATGAGGAAAATTGTAATCTGATTTCTATTTTTGTCATGATAGGATGGAGAGATTCTGCCATAAATATTCGCCATCCTACAAATTATGAATAACCCAATTCAAGAATGCAAAACCAGGAAAAAAAAATCAGAGTTGCAATTTTAGGCGTAGGCAATTGCGCAAGCTCACTCGTTCAGGGTGTAGAATATTATACAAAATTTAGTGATAAAACATCAGGCCTGATGGCTGATGATATCGGTGGCTATAAAGCTGCAGACATTGAATTCGTCTGCGGGTTTGATGTGGATGAAAGAAAGATTGGCACACCCTTAAAAGAAGCGATTTTCGCCAAACCAAACTGCACCATGGTGCTCAATGCAGACATTGCATCTGAAGCTCCTATTTACAGATCGCCAGTAATTGATGGGGTTTCCCCACAAATGGCTGCTTATCCTGAAGCAAACAGGTTTGTGATCAAAGACGAACTTAAAAATACAGATATCCTGAAAGACGGCGTATCTTATGATAAGAACGAGGTTAACGCCTTGCGCGAAGAGATCATTGCACAACTGCGTGAGCATCAAGCGGAAGTATTGATTAACTACCTGCCGGTAGGGTCACAACAGGCAACTGAGTTTTATGCTGAGATCTGTCTGGAACTTGGCATTTCTCTGGTTAATTGTATCCCGGTATTTATTGCTTCAGATCCTGTTTGGGAGCAAAGATTCATTGATGCGGGTATTCCGATCATTGGGGACGATATGCGTAGCCAGTTTGGTGCAAGTATCGTATCTCAGATGCTGCAGGAACTTGCTTTTGAACGTGGCCATCATGTGAAAGCACACATTCAAAGAAATGTAGGCGGTAATACAGATTTCCTGAATATGGAAGATAAAAACCGTCTGAAATCTAAAAAGATCTCTAAAGAAAATGTAATCAGGGCTCAGAATGATATCAGAGGTATCTCTACAGAGGACAGTTTCTTACATGCCGGTCCATCAGAGTATATCGCTTTCTACGGAGACAATAAAGTAGCAAACTTCCGTTTGGAA
>Ga0157373_10004837_pt1 | contig 10132 bp, 8 predicted proteins | sample C65metaG_FD_113460 | JGI IMG/M metagenome (GOLD analysis project Ga0157373, IMG submission 113460) | Corn rhizosphere microbial communities from Kellogg Biological Station, Michigan, USA - C6-5 metaG | ecosystem: Host-associated > Plants > Roots > Rhizosphere > Soil | place: USA: Michigan...
AATAGGATCACTGAAAACAGGAGAAGTATTTTGTCAGATAAATTTTCTATCGAAAAAATCAAATCTGTTGCCTCCATTCTGTCATCTATCGCCATTCCCGTTGTGCTTGCCCTAACTGGATATTACGTGCAGCAAAGCATTGCAGAGGATGGGATTAAAAAAGATTACCTCACAATGGCAATGGGAATGCTCAAGGAGGGAGGAAGCAAGCTTGATCCCGAGCTGAAGAGTTGGGCAACTGCGGTAGTTTCAAAGTATTCCTCAGTTCCGTTTTCTGACGGGGCAAAAGACAAGCTGGGTGGTGCTATTTACATTGAGCCATTCATACCTGATCTTCCTGCGATCGCCAGGCAAAAGGATATGAGCGATATTTGCAACGGCGGCTGCAGCGTGGCTCTTACTGCAAAGCAGGAAGGCTGGATGAAAGCGTTAGAGGGTAAAACCGGGGACGAAGCGCTCACTACGCTTTTCGCAGTACTTGATGAGTCTGTCCGGCACGGCGCTGATCTTGCCGGGGCGTTGGATGCTGCCAGGACATCTGGCAATGCTTGCGTGAGCAGCTATGAAATCATTAAAGGTCATAGCAGGTAGCTTGCCTAGCTACGTATCTGGAAATTTGCATCCAGATACGCCGGCGTGGTTCAAGCAGACTGTCGAGCAAAACTAGACCAAGCGCATGCTCAATGAATTATCGGCATCACCGACGCCGGCGACCAAGGATTGATCGCCCTGAGGGCCTGTCAGGCCTACGCAAAAGAAGTTTCTACACCGAAATAAAAGGAGCGACCGGGTAGGATGCGTCAACATCCCACCCGGCCACTTTCCCTGCAGAAACCCCCTGCAAGTCCAGCCAAGGCTCCTGCTTCGTGCACAAAGCGCAGTGAGCCTAGCATTGCTTATTCCTACAGCAAAGGCCTTGCTTTTATATGTCCACACCGATCATCCCTTGGATGGGCGGCAAACGCCGCCTGGCCGATCGCCTTATCCCGCTCTTTCCACCCCACGAATGCTACGTTGAAGTATTCGCAGGCGGCGGCGCGCTCTACTTCATGCGGCCCCAGCCCGCGCCGGTTGAAGTCCTCAACGATATCAACGGCGACTTGGTGACGCTGTACCGCGTTGTGCAGAATCATCTGGAAGAATTCGTGCGCCAGTTCAAATGGGCACTCAGCTCCCGCCAGGTATTCGAGTGGCAGAAGATGACCCGTCCTGAGACCCTCACAGACATCCAGCGCGCTGCCCGATTCTTTTACCTGCAGCACCATGCCTTCGCCGGCAAGGTCACGGGGCAAACGTTCGGGACCGCGACCACTGGGCCTGCCATTAATCTGTTGCGGATCGAGGAAAATCTCTCGGCCGCCTGGCAGCGTCTGTCGGGTACCTACGTCGAAAATCTCCCCTGGATTGAATGTGCCGAGCGCTATGACCGCCCACATACGTTTCACTACATGGACCCGCCTTACTGGCAGACCGCTGGTTACGGAGTTGACTTTCCGTTCGATAACTATGAACGGATGGCGGACTTCATGCGGCGCTGCAAGGGCAAGGTGATGGTCAGCATCAATGACCACCCCGACATTCGGCGGGTATTTGAGGGATACCACTTTGAGGCAGTGGACATCCGCTACAGCACGGCGAATCAGCGGCAGGGGAAAGCGGATGTTAGCGGAGAACTGGTGATCATGAACTGGGAGCCGTCCGCATTAGGAGGGCTGTTCTGATATCACTGCTCGGCGCCGGACAACTGCTGTGCCTTCCTTTCCATCAGCAGTCGCTGATTCTCCCTGAACAGGTGGTCGCGCTGATCGGCGATCAGTGCCAGGCTGCGGACCTTCCCTCCCAGTTCCGAATTCTCCAGGTTGAGCCTGGCTATATTGTCGAGTGCTTTTTTGAGTGCCGCCTCAGCAGATTCTCTGCTGCCGGCCAAGTCATCGTTCATCTGTATCAGTCCCTGGATATTCTCGCGGGCGCTGCGAAGCAGCTGATGCAGGTTGGCAATCTCGTCCTCGAGCATGGCGCATTGGTGCTTGTACATTTCCAGCGGCGTCGGGCAGCCGAGCCACTGGCAGGTGTCTTCGTCGATGTTCATGGGTAGGTCTTCTTATTGCTGTATGCATGTACAGTAATTGAGATTTGCCGGTTGTGCGATTTGAGGCGACGGGCTGTAAGGAATTTGGGATTGGTGTTTGATCGGCTGGGTGCCGGGTGCGGGGTTATGCAGTTTCGGTATGGACTGAAAATTACCCGTTGGGACCAATTTTGGAACCAACGGGTGCATTCCGGTGCTTTATCGCTGCTTACTCATGACGACTTCGCCCAATAAACACTGATCACCAATAATCACGAGAATGCGTTTTATACCGCATGGTGATGTTAGCTGTGGAGATCAATTACTTTACCTATCAATGGGTTGCGAGCGTGGCGGCGTGAGCCTCCAGGCATGCGTCAACAGCGACATCAAGGCGCGAAACCCGGTCGCTGAGCAAAAAATGGGGGATGTGTGTTGGAATTTGGCGCGCATTGTCGCATATGTCAGGCGACAGTTGTATGGCACGCGAAAGATGGTTTTTCCAGCGTCTCCGGCATGGCCAGCCACAACAGCGCCAAGGCCACGGCGGCAACACCGGCCAGGGTCAGGAACGCGGCGTTATAGCCGGCTTGTTGCACCACGAAACCGGCCAGGCTGTTGCTCAATGCCGCCCCCAGGCCAAACACAGTGGACAGCGCGCCCAGGCTGACGTTGAAACGCCCGGTGCCCTGGGTCAGGTCCTTGACGATCACCGGGAACAGCGCGCCGAAAATGCCCGCGCCGATGCCGTCGAGCATCTGCACCGCGACCAGCCAATAGGGATCGTTGGACAAGGTATACAGCACGCCCCGCAACGGCAGAATCATGAAGCCGATCAGCAGCAGCGGTTTGCGCCCCCACAGGTCGGCCTTGGCGCCCACCAGCCAGGCCATCGGCACCATTACCAGTTGTGCGGCGACGATGCAGGCCGAGGTCAGTGGCGTGGCCATGTGCAAGTTGATCTGCGACAGCTTCTGGCTGACCAGTGGCAGCATGGCCGCATTGGCCAAGTGAAACAGCGCGCAGCAGATCGCGAACAGCAGCAACGGCCGGTTGGCCAGCAAAACGGCCACGCCGGATGGCTGCTCATGCGCGGTGTGATGGGCAGGATCGAAGCCCCGGGCGACCTCATGGTCGATCGTCTTGGCCGACACGCAACTGACCGCGACGATACTGGCGACCGCCATAAACGCCATCAGGTAGAACACCACCACCGGCCCGAACAGATAGGCGAGGCCACCGGCCAGCAGCGCAGCCACGGCATTGCCTGCGTGGTTGAAGGTTTCATTACGTCCGGTGCGGCGGGTAAAGGCCCGTGGCCCGGTGATGCCGAGGGAAATCGCGGAGATCGCCGGGGCAAACACCGAGGCTGCAACGGCGCTGGCGGCCTGGGTCAGCGCCACCAGGCTGAACGAACTGACAAAGGGCAGCATCAGGCAACTGGCGGTGACCAATAGCGCCGCAACCGCGATCACCGCGCGTTTGCTGCGAGTGCGATCGATCAGCGCGCCTGCCGGGCCTTGGGTGATCAAGGCGGCGATCCCGGCCAGGGTCATGACCACGCCAATGCTGGCCGGGTCCCATTGGTGCACGGCCAACAAGTAAATCGCCAGGTACGGTCCCAGGCCGTCACGCACATCGGCCAGGAAGAAATTCAGGCTGTCCAGGGACAAGGTGGTGCGCAGGTCGTTGTGATGGGCCACGGTGCGATCTTCGAGGAGCGGTGTTCAAGGACTGGACACCCGTTGGCTTAATGACCTTCGGGCTTGCCGGGAAGTTTCCCCAGCGCAGAGGGTTTTATCTGACAGGCAATTGGCTTATTTTCCCAAGCTTGCCGCACTGATTCTTAGGAGATGCAATGGACATGCCCTCGGCTCAACAAGCAATTGCCAGCAATAAGGACGCCTGGGATGCATCCGCCAGGCTGCACAAAGACACGCCGACCTGGAAAGCGTTGTTGGGCGCGGTGGTCAACCCGAGGTTTTCGTGCCTGGACCCGACCATCACCGCGCTGCTGCAAGCGGTCGGCGTAGAGGGCAAGGATGTGGTGCAACTGTGTTGTAACAACGGCCGCGAAAGCCTGTCGCTGTTCGGCCTGGGCGCGCGCTCGGTCGTCGGGGTCGATCAATCCCGGGCCTTCCTGCAACAGGCCGAAGAGCTGGCCACCGTGTCGCCCCATTGCCCCGAATTCATCGAAACCGATATCCATCAACTACCCGAGCGCTTGCACGAACGCTTCGATGTCGCCTTAGTGACGATCGGTGTACTGGGCTGGATGCCCGATGTGGCGTTGTTCATGCGGCACGTTGCCAGTACCTTGAAACCGGGTGGCACCCTGGTGATGTATGAAACCCATCCGTTCCTCGAGGTGTTCGACCCGCGGGCGAGCGACCCGCTGCGGCCCGCCAGCGCCTATTTTCAGCGTGAGCCCTTTGTGCTGCAGGAATCCATCGTGTACGAAGGGCTGGCTGAAACCACCGGTCCAACCTCCTATTGGTTCGTGCATACCCTGGGCAGCCTGGTCAACGGAGCGATTGCGGCGGGCCTGCAGATCGGCCACTTGCAGGAATACCCGCATTGCAATCGTGAGGAACTCTATGATCAGTACGAGGATCAGCCGGCGCAATTGCCCTTGTGCTTTACCCTGACAGCGACCAAGCGCTGCGTATAACGACCTTTTCGGCACGCAAAAAAAGCCCGCACGTAGAGGCGGGCTAAGGGATTCACTGGAGTAGGTAGGTTTCACTCTATAGACCGCGAAGTGAACGCTTCGTGAAAATGCGGTCGCAAGTTTGCGCGGTGTATACGCTTACCGCCGGCGTACAAAGGTCCTCATTGTCTGACCTGGGCCAGTACTGAAGACGGTTGGCCTGGGCATGCCTTCATCTGCGGCAATGAACACAAAATCATCCCCTTCGAGGCGGTAGCTCGCAGGCAGTTGCTTACCCGCATCTTCGCCCATGGCGTCCACCCAGGTAATGCGCTTGGGCACTGCGCTGCTGTCCAGGAAGAATCGGCCAGCCAGTAATATTGCTCCAGTGGTGGTAGTCACGGTGAACTGGTCGCCTGTAATGGTGGTTAGAGCACCAGGCGCGCTATGGGCATCCACCGGGTTAAGCACGCCGCTGTCTTCGAGCGAAGTTTGCTCCCAGGCACCTTGAAGGGCTTGGTAGTCCGGGTCTGAAATGGATGACATACAAATTCCTTTTTGTTGAAGGGCTGATTGCAGGCGGTCTTGGGAAGGGAGGACGATTAAATCACCTGAGACGCTGTCGGATGTAGGAAGTATCTGGTTTTCTGCATTTTTTACGTTGTTCATTATATAGACAGGCAATTAGCGTTAACTTGCCTGGTTACGGGCAACATCTCGTAAAGGATCGACTATGCTTTTTAGCCTGTCACGGCTTCTACGTAATCGGAATGAAACCTTCTTTTGTTTATGTAGGTTTTTTCAGCTAAGTGGTCCGAATCGATAGAGGGCACTTTGAGTGTCCCGGACGTTGCCCCCTGTTTATCCAGCTTTTATTCAGGTCTATGTTGTTGGGCGCTGAATATAACCTCTTCAGGGTGTATGAAATTTGAACAACGCTCCCCAGCTCCACCGCCACTTGCCTTCGGATGAAATCGATCTTTTTGAGTTGTTCCACGCCATCTGGAAGCGAAAAAAATGGCTCATTGGTTGCACGGTTTTTGCGGGCCTTCTGGGTGTAGGCTACGCATATCTTGCGCCACAGGTTTACCAGGTCAGTAGTGTCCTCAGGCCCGCGGCGATCAACGAGCTGGATGCACTGAATCGCTCCGAAGTCTATAAATTGCCGCCGGTCGACGCGCTGGCCAAAGTGGGCGCGCGACTGGAGTCCTACGAGGCCCGACTGGGCTTTTTCAAAGCCAATCCTGCGCTGTTCGAGGCGTTCCAGCGCTCGGGGCAGAGCCTCGAGCAGAGTTTCGAAGCGTTCAATAACAACGCCATCAACCTGACGCTCCCGGACCCGAAGAAAGTCGATGCCCTCAACGGTGCAATTCGCCTGGAAATGCAGTATCCCAAAGGTATTGACGGCGTGGCGATTCTCAACGGCTTCGTCGATTATGCGATCAAACTGGAGCGCGAGCAGGTGAGCGCGGACCTCAAGGTGATCGTCAATAACCGGCTCAATGAAATCAAGGGCAAGATCGACGCTGCGCGGGCCAATTACGAGACTGACAAGCAGTCGAAAATTGCCAGGCTGCTGGAGGCCGATAAACTCAAGCGTGCGCAGTTGGAAGATGAGCTGAGCGCTGTGCGCCTGCAGATGAAGGTTGAGCGGAGCAACCGCCTGGTGGAATTGGCCGAAGCCATCTCCATCGCCAAATCCATTGGAATCAAGAGCCCCACCACACCTTCGGCGATGGGGGCGGCGGCGTCGCGTGGCTCAAGCCAGATGATGCGTACGGAAGTCAATAACCAGAAAATCCCTTTGTACTTCATGGGGACCGACGTGCTTGAGGCGGAACGTACAGCCTTGGAGCAACGTACCAACGATGACTTTACCAATGGCCGCGTCGCGGAAATTGGCAAGGAGTTGCGCCTGCTCGACGTGAATCGTGAGGTCGAGGTGCTGAAAAGCCGCTCGAACGAAGATATTTTCCTGCGAGACGTCGAGCCCCTGTGGGCAGAGGAGGCACGGCTGCGGGGGCTCAATATCGATATGAGCGGACTGAAACTGGTGACTGTCGACCGTCTGGCTCAGACCCCGCTGAGCCCGATCAAACCTCGCAAAGCGATCATCATCGGGCTTAGCCTGGTGGCCGGGCTGATGTTGGGGGCGTTGATTGCACTGATAGGGCATTTTGTCCAGGCTCGTCGGGAGAACGGTCCTTTTCCCATGCCCGACCGTCATCTTCCACACCCTCAAGAGCACACTCACTAGACAGCTTTTCACAAATCTTAGTTAACTTTTGGTTACAAGATGTGGCTAAATAACGGCCAATGCGCATGACCGGTCTGTCACCCGGCCGATCATGCTGCGTCTATGTGAATTGTGATTTCAGGTGCTGCTATCCAATCCTCGGCCGTCGTGGGCACGCAGGAGCAGCCTGTCTTCTTCTGACTTGTGACGAAATCTCTTGAAACTCATCATTGTTGCTCTCTACGTTGCCTCTATTGCGTATGTCCACCTGCGTGGCCGGGTGCGGCATAAGTTGGGCCGCCAGCTCAGCGATCACTCGACTTTCCTGGCGCCGGTCAACTGCTTTCTCTACCTGTTCTCCAAGCTGCCCAGCCGGCCCTTCCTGTCGCCCAGCGACTTTCCGGACCTGAGCCCGTTACAGGAGCATTGGCAGGAAATCCGCGCGGAAGGCGAGAACTTGATGCGGGAAGGGGCGATCAAGCGCTCGGATCAGTACAACGATGTGGGTTTCAACTCGTTCTTCAAGTCAGGTTGGAAGCGCTTCTATTTGAAATGGTACGGCGACAGTCATCCTTCGGCGATGAAGCTGTGCCCGCGTACCACTGAGCTGGTGCAGAGCATCGGTTCGATCAAGGCGGCTATGTTTGCCGAGCTGCCACCAGGTTCCCGGTTGGTGCGGCACCGCGACCCCTATGCCGGTTCCTACCGCTATCACTTGGGTCTGGACACCCCTAACGATCCGGGCTGCTACATCAATGTGGATGGCGAAAGCTATTCCTGGCGTGATGGCGAGCCGGTGATGTTCGACGAGACCTATATTCACTACGCGGAAAACACCACCGCGCAGAACCGTCTTATCTTGTTCTGTGATATTGAGCGACCGATGAAATACCGCTGGGCGGCGGCGTTCAACCGCTGGTTCAGCCGCACGGTCATGGCGGCAGCCGGCTCGCCCAATGATGACGGCGACAAAACCGGTGGCCTGAACCGCGCCTTTAACCGCCTGTACAAGATTCGCCTGCGTGGCAAAGAGCTGAAAAAGCGCAATCGCACGCGCTACTACCTGGAGAAGTGGGCGATTTTCGCAGTGCTGGCGTTGATCTTCATCCTGATCTGAGCCTGGGCCGGCGCGACTCACTCAGGTGGAGTCGCGCCCAGCTTGTCCCACATCCTCTTGCTGATCTTCTGTCGATTGGCATAACCCGCCCACGGGTTGTCCTTCAAACCCTGCAAGCGTTCGTGCAGGTTGGCCACCGTCCACTGCTGGGCACCGCGCAACCCTTTCAATTCGTCACGGCTGACCGGCACCGATACCGGCAGGCCGGGTCGTGCCCGAACCGAGTAGGCCGCGACCGTGCTGGCGCCACGGGCATTACGCAGGTAATCGATGAAAATCTTGCCGACGCGGTTTTTCGGCCCTGACGTGGCGGTAAAGCGCTCCGGCAGTTGCTGGGTCATGAACTGGGCGATGGCCTTGGCGAAGGCTTTTACGGTGTCCCAATCGTCGCGGCGTGCCAATGGGACAACCAAGTGCAAACCCTTGCCGCCACTGGTTTTGATAAAGGCTTGCAGCCCCAATTCATCCAGCACCGATAAGGTCAGTTGCGCCGCTTCCAGCATGGTTTTCCACGGCAGTGCGGGGTCCGGGTCGAGATCGAGCACAAACAGGTCTGGGGTCTCGATCTTGTCCGAGGTGGCGCCCCAGGTGTGCAGCTCCACGGTGCCCATCTGCACCGCGCCCACCAGGGCGGCGGTGCTGTCGATTTCCATCAGGCGGGCGTGACCTGGGTCCAACGCCGGGTCCAGTTGCTGGAGATGCGGGATCGCCAGGCGCTCTGTGTGCTTCTGGAAGAACTGCTCGCCCCCCACACCTTCCAGGGCACGGAGCAATGCCACAGGGCGATGGTGCAGGAAGGGCAGGATCCAACCGCTGATGCTGTCGTAGAACTGCGCCAGTTGCAGTTTTTGCGTGCCGCTGTGCTGATCGATGATCCGCTCCGGGTGGGTAATCTTCACCCCGGCGACGGTGCTGGGCGCGCCGGACTTCCGGGCCGTTGGTGCTTGCAGCGATTTGGCCGCGCGTGGCTGCTCATGAATGATCTGTTGCACCGGTTTATCAGAACGCAGCGCGACAAACGCGGCCTGGCGTACCACGCCTTCCCGGGTCCACTCGGCAAATCGCACCTCGCCGACCAATTGCGGCTCCACCCAATGCACGCCGCGGGCCTGGGCGCGGGTCAGTGGCTTGTCCAGGGGTGAAGTCTTGCGCTGCAGCGGCGTAAGCCGGGCGTAGATGTCCTGCAGCGCGGCCCGATCAAACCCGGTGCCGACACGCCCGGCATAGACCAGCCCGGCATCGCCGTTGACCGCCAGTAACAGCGCGCCAAACCCGCTGCGCGAACCCTGGGGGCGGGTGTACCCGACAATCACGAACTCCTGGCGCAGGCGGCATTTGAGCTTGATCCAGTCGGTGTTGCGACTGGATACATAGGGGCTACCCGCACGCTTGCCGATCACGCCTTCCAATGCCAGGTCGCGGGCGCTTTCGAAGATATCGTGTTGGTTGGCGGCAAACGCCTCGGAGAAACGCAACAGTTTGCTCTTGCTACGGGCCAAGGCCGCCTTGAGCGCAGCGCGGCGTTTTTCCAGCGGGTCTTGCCGTTGATCGCGGCCTTCTAGAAACGGCGCGTCGAACAGGTAATAGACAATGTCCAGGCTGCGTCCGATATCGAAGGCGTTTTGCAGGGCCTGGAAATCCGGCAAGCCATCGCCATTGAGGCTGACCACTTCGCCGTCGAGCCAGCTGTCCTTGAGTTTCAGGGCTTGCAGGGCCTTGGCCTGGCGCGGCAAGCGGTCAGTCCAATCATGGCCGTTGCGCGTGAACAGGCGCACTTCGCCGTCACGAATACGCGCCAACATGCGGTAGCCGTCGAACTTGATTTCGTAGAGCCAGTTACCCTCCGGTGCACGGTCGACCAAGGTGGCCAGTTGAGGCGCGAATTGATCGGGCAGGGCGAGCGTTTTCTTGCGTGAGGCTTTTTTCGCGGAGGGTTTGGCGGCGGTCGTCGGCGTGCCCACCGATGCATCACTGAGCACGCTCCGGGGCTGTGCCTGGACGATATCGTAGTCGCTGCTCGGGCGTGCCTGCTGATCCTGTTCCTTGATCAGCAGCCATTGT
>Ga0157373_10004841_pt1 | contig 10129 bp, 8 predicted proteins | sample C65metaG_FD_113460 | JGI IMG/M metagenome (GOLD analysis project Ga0157373, IMG submission 113460) | Corn rhizosphere microbial communities from Kellogg Biological Station, Michigan, USA - C6-5 metaG | ecosystem: Host-associated > Plants > Roots > Rhizosphere > Soil | place: USA: Michigan...
CCGCAATCACAGTTCTACGAAGTGAAGTCCGGCGACACGCTTTCGAAGATCGCCGGCCGTGTCCCGAAGCAAGGCGTTTCGCTCGACCAGATGCTCGTCGCGTTGTTCCGGGCCAACCCGAGCGCCTTCAGCGGCAACAACATGAACCGGCTGCGCGCCGGCGTCGTCCTGTCGGTACCATCGGCGGAGACCGCGCAGGCGGTCCAGCCCGTGGAGGCGCGCAAGACGATCGTCGCGCAGAGCGCGGACTTCGGTGCCTACCGGCAACGCCTCGCGGAAGCGACCCTGGCGAGCGGTGGCGAAGCTGCCGAGCCGAACAAGCGGCGCAGTGCCGGCAAGGTGCAGACGTCGGTCGAGGACAAGAAGCTCGCCGGCAACACCAGCCCGGACACGCTCAAGCTGAGCAAGGGCGGCGCGATCCCGCCGTCGGCGCCCGGCAGCGCCGAGGACAAGCTCGCCGCCGAGCGACAGCGCCAGGCCGAAGCGGCGCGCCTCGCCGAGCTGAACAGGAACGTCAACGAGCTGAAGCGCGTCCAGGGCGGGGCGTCGCAAGCGGCGACGCCGCCGAGGACGACCGCCGCCGCGACGACGGCGCCTGCTCCGGCAGCGACGCCGCCCGCGGTCGCGGCGCGTCCGGCGTCCTCGCCGGTCGCGGTCCAGACTCCGATCACGACGCCGAGCGTTCCGCCGCTCACCGCAGCGCCTCCCGTCGCCGCGGCGCCGACGCCGCCGACGACGACGGCGGCAACGACGCCTCCTTCGCTCGCGCCGGCGCTCGGCGCGCCGCCTGGCGCGACGGCATCGTCGGCAACGACGATGGCGGCCGCGTCGACACCGTCAGCCACGGCCTCTGGAGCCGCGCCGGTCGTCGTCGCCAGTGCCAGCGGCCCGACTCCGGCCGCCGCCAAGCCGCCGACCACCGCCAAGCCGCGCGCCCCCGTGAAGCCGGCGCCCGAACCGAGCTTCGTCGACTCGATCACCAGCGGCAACCCGCTCTACCTCGGCGTCGGCGCGCTCGCGTTGCTGCTCGTCGGCTACGGCGCGTATCGCTATACGCAGCGTTCGAAGAAGGACAGCGGCGAGACGTCGTTCCTCGAAAGTCGGCTGCAGCCCGACTCGTTCTTCGGCGCGAGCGGCGGCCAGCGCATCGACACTCGCGATGCCGGCGGCAGCTCGTCGTCGATGACGTACTCGCTGTCGCAGCTCGATGCGATCGGCGACGTCGATCCGGTCGCCGAGGCCGACGTCTACCTCGCCTACGGCCGCGACCTGCAGGCCGAGGAGATCCTCAAGGAGGCGATGCGCAGCAACCCCGAGCGCCTCGCGATCCGCACCAAGTTGCTCGAGGTTTACGCCAAGCGGCGCGACATCAAGGGCTTCGAGCTGCTCGCGACGCAACTCTTCGCGCTGACGCGCGGCGAGGGCGACGACTGGGCGAAGGCGCAGGAGCTCGGCGCTCAGATCGATCCCGAGAATCCGCTCTATCGCGCCGGCGGCACGCCGGGCCGTTCGGCCGAAGGCACCGAGGTCGCCGAGTCGCTCGGCGCGAGCACGCTGCCGCAGTCGGTCATGCCGGTGTCGTCGCCGTCGTCGCAGTTCGGCTCGACGATCGGCAACACGACGGCGCGCGACAGCGCGTTCGACAACATCGACCTCGATCTCGACAACCCCGGCATCGGCGTGCCGTCGCGCCCCGCGGCGCTCGACCAGACCCAGTCGATCCCGCCGCGACCCGCCGCTGCCGAGGCCCCGAGCTACAACTCGACGTTGAAGATGCCGCTCGTCGCCAACGAGCCGGGCACTCAGGTGAAGGCCGCGGCAAAGGACGAGCCGCTGCCCTTCGATCTGTCGGGAATCTCGCTCGACCTCGATCCCTCGGAGCAGGCGACCGACTCGCCGAACACGACCCCTGGCGGCCTCGACGACAACGGCGATCCGCTCTCGCGCAAGCTCGAGCTTGCCGAGGAGTTCCAGCGCATCGGCGACAAGGACGGCGCGCGCGATCTCCTGCGCGAGGTGCTCGCGACCGCGAGCGGCGCGACGAAGACCAAGGCGCAGGGCATGCTGGACCGCATCACCTGAATCGCGCCGGGCGCGCGTGCGCCGGCACGACCCGGCAGCGCGCCCGCTCCTCGTGAGAGTCGCTCTCGGCATCGCGTACCGCGGCAGCGCGTACAGCGGCTGGCAGAGTCAGCCGAGCGGCCGCACCGTCCAGGACCGCGTCGAGGCGGCGCTCGCCGCCTTTGCCGACGCTTCCGTCTCGACGATCTGCGCCGGCCGCACCGACGCCGGCGTCCACGCGATCAACCAGGTCGTCCACTTCGACACCGACGTCGTCCGTGCGCTCGACGGCTGGACGCGCGGCACCAACCGCTACCTGCCGGCCGACATCGCGGTGCAGTGGAGCCGCTTCGTCGACGATCGATTCCATTCGCGCGCGAGCGCGCGCGGCCGCCGCTACGCGTACCTGCTGCTCGAATCGCCGGTGCGGCCGGCGATCGAGAACGGCCTCGCAGGCTGGACGTTTCGCAGCCTCGACGGCGACGCGATGCGACGCGGCGCCGCGGCGCTCGTCGGCAGGCACGACTTCAGCGCGTTTCGTGCCGCCGAATGCCAGGCGAACTCGCCGGTGAAGACGCTGCGCTCGCTTGCGATCGAACGGCGCGGTGCGTATTGGCGCTTCGACTTCGACGCCGACGCGTTCCTGCACCACATGGTCCGCAACATCGTCGGCTCGCTCGTCATGGTCGGCAGCGGCGTGCGCAGCGACGGCTGGCTCGCCGAGGTGCTCGCGGCGCGCGACCGCGCGCTGGCGGCGCCGACGTTCGCACCCGACGGCCTGTATTTCGTGGGGCCGTACTACGATGCCGTCCATGAGATTCCCGACCGGACGCCGGCGCTCGACTGGCTGCCCTGAGCGCGCGCGCACGCGATGAACCAGCGCACTCGCATCAAGATCTGCGGCGTCGGACGCGAGGCCGACGTCGACGCCGCGGTCGATGCGGGCGCCGACGCTGTCGGCTTCGTGTTCCATCCGGACAGCCCGCGCTGTCTCACGGTCGAACGCGCCGCCGCGCTCGCCGACGCGCTGCCGCCGTACGTGACGCCGGTCGGCCTCTTCGTCAACGCGAGCCCCGACGACATCGATGCGGTGCTCGAGGCGATCCCGACGCTGCTGTTGCAGTTTCACGGCGACGAAACGCCGGAGGAGTGCGCGCTCTTCGGTCGACCGTACCTGCGCGCAGCGCGGATGACGTCCGAGCTCGATTTGCTAGACTTCGCGCGCCGCTTCGGTGAGGCGCAAGGCCTCCTGCTCGATGCCCATGTCGAGGGCTTCGGCGGCGGTGGAAAGGCGTTCGATTGGTCGCTCGTCCCGTCAGGCTTCCCGGCAGAGTCAAGGCGTCGGCTCGTTTTGTCTGGTGGGTTGCATGCTGCAAACGTCTGCGAAGGCATCCTGCGCGTCCGGCCGTGGGCCGTTGACGTTTCCTCGGGAGTCGAGTCGTCGCGCGGCGTGAAGGACGCCGCGGCCATCCGTCGCTTCTGCGACGCGGTGCGCGAGGCCGATTCCCGGATCGCAGCATCGATCGCCTGAGCACCTTCCCATGACACCGTACCAGCAGCCCGACGCGAGCGGGCATTTCGGCCGCTACGGCGGCAGCTTCGTCGCCGAGACGCTCGTCCACGCGCTCGACGAATTGAAGGCGTGCTACGAGGAGGCCAAGCGCGATCCGGCGTTCGACGCCGAGTTCCGCAGCGAGCTAGCGCACTACGTCGGCCGGCCGAGCCCGATCTACCACGCAGCGCGGCTTTCGAGCGAGCTCGGCGGCGCGCAGATCCACCTGAAGCGCGAGGACCTCAACCACACCGGCGCGCACAAGATCAACAACACGATCGGCCAGGCGATGCTCGCGCGGCGGATGAAGAAGCCGCGCGTCATCGCCGAGACCGGCGCCGGGCAGCACGGCGTCGCGACGGCGACGATCTGCGCGCGCTACGGCCTCGAGTGCGTCGTCTACATGGGCAGCGAAGACGTCCGCCGCCAGGCGCCGAACGTCTACCGCATGAACCTGCTCGGCGCTTCGGTCGTTCCGGTCGAGAGCGGCTCGAAGACGCTGAAGGACGCGCTCAACGAGGCGCTGCGCGACTGGGTGACGAACGTCGAGAGCACCTTCTACATCATCGGCACCGTCGCCGGGCCGCATCCATACCCGACGCTCGTGCGCGACTTCCAGAGCGTGATCGGCACCGAGTGCCTCGCGCAGATGCCCGAGCTGATCGGCCGCCAGCCCGACGCCGTGATCGCGTGCGTCGGCGGCGGCAGCAACGCGATGGGCATCTTCTACCCGTACATCGAGCACGCGGGGACGCGGCTGATCGGCGTCGAGGCGGCAGGCGAGGGCATCGCGACCGGCCGCCACGCGGCGTCGATCACCGCCGGCAGCCCCGGTGTCTTGCATGGCAACCGCACCTACCTGCTGCAGGACGACGACGGCCAGATCATCGAGACGCACTCGATCTCGGCGGGTCTCGACTACCCCGGGGTCGGCCCCGAGCACGCGTACCTGCACGACAGCGGCCGCGCCGAATACGTCAGCATCACCGACGACGAAGCGCTCGCCGCGTTCCACCGCCTCTGCCGCACCGAAGGCATCATCCCGGCGCTCGAGTCGAGCCACGCCGTCGCGTACGCGATGAAGCTCGCGCCGACGCTGGCGCGCGACCGCCACCTGCTCGTCAACCTTTCGGGCCGCGGCGACAAGGACATCGCGACGGTCGCCGAGCTCGACGCGAGGGCACGCCGGTGAGCCGCATCCAAGCGACCTTCGACGCGCTCGCGGGGCGCGGCAGGAAGGCGCTGATCCCGTACGTCACCGCCGGCGATCCGCACGCCGACACGACCGCCGCGATCATGCACGCGATGGTCGCGGCCGGCGCCGACGTCATCGAGCTCGGCGTCCCGTTCAGCGACCCGATGGCCGACGGCCCGGTCGTCCAGCGCGCGAGCGAGCGTGCGCTCGCGCGCGGCATCGGCCTCGCCAAGGCGCTCGCGTTCGTGCGCGAGTTTCGCGCGACGAATTCGCGCACGCCGGTCGTGCTGATGGGCTACGCCAATCCGATCGAGCGCTACGGCATCGAGCGCTTCGTCGCCGACGCAAAGGATGCCGGTGTCGACGGCGTCATCGTCGTCGACTATCCGCCCGAGGAGTGCGCCGAGTTCGCCGGGCGGCTCGGCGGCGCTGCGATCGATCCGATCTTTCTGGGCGCGCCGCCGTCGACCGACGAACGGATCGCCGCAGTCGCGAAGGTGGCGCGCGGATTTGTTTACCATGTCTCGCTCAAGGGCGTGACCGGTGCCGGGCACTTCGACATCGCCGCCGTCCAGGACATGATCCCGAGAATCAAGGCGCACGTTCGGCTGCCGGTCGGCGTCGGCTTCGGAATCCGCGACGGCGCGACCGCGCGCGCGGTCGCCGATGTCGCCGACGCGGTCGTCATCGGCAGCGCGCTGGTGCAATTGCTCGAAGGCGCGCCGCGCGACGAGGCGCCGCGAGTCGCCGGCGAGTTCGTCGCCGGCATCCGCAGCGCGCTCGACGCGCCCCCCGCTCGCTCACAAGGAGTTCCGCGATGAGTTGGCTCGAGAAGCTTCTGCCGCCGAAGATCCAGCCGACCGACCCGAGCGAGCGGCGCAGCGTTCCCGAGGGCATCTGGGTCAAGTGCCCGGCGTGCGAGACGGTCCTCTACAAGACCGACCTCGAGAAGAACATCAACGTCTGCCCGAAGTGCGCACACCACCACCGGATCGGCGCGCGTGCGCGGCTCGACAGCTTCCTCGACGCCGAAGGGCGCTTCGAGATCGGCCAGGAGGTGATCCCGGTCGACGCGCTCAAGTTCAAGGACAGCAAGAAGTACCCCGAGCGGCTGAAGGACGCGCTCGAGAACACCGGCGAGACCGACGCGCTGATCGTGATGGGCGGCGCGCTGATGAGCCTGCCGATCGTCGCCGCGTGCTTCGAGTTCGACTTCATGGGCGGCTCGATGGGATCGGTCGTCGGCGAGCGGTTCGTCCGCGGCGTGCGGACCGCGGTCGAGCAGCGCACGCCGTTCGTCAGCTTCACCGCGACGGGCGGCGCGCGCATGCAGGAGGGACTGCTGAGCCTCATGCAGATGGCGAAGACGAACGCCGCGCTGACGCACCTCGCGCAGGCGCGGCTGCCCTACGTGAGCGTGCTCGCCGACCCGACGATGGGCGGCGTCTCGGCGAGCTTCGCGTTCCTCGGCGACGTCGTCATCGCCGAGCCGAAGGCGCTGATCGGCTTCGCCGGCCCGCGCGTGATCGAGAACACCGTCCGCGAGAAGCTGCCCGAAGGCTTCCAGCGCGCGGAGTTCCTGCTCCAGACCGGCGCGATCGACATGATCGTCGACCGCCGCGAGCTGCGCACGACGATCGCGCGCCAGCTCGCGATGCTGCTGCGCTTGCCGTCCGACGCCGTCGCCTGAGCGCGCGTTGACAACGAGGACCCTCGCGGAGTGGCTCGCCCACTGCGAGCGCGTCCATCCGAAGACGATCGAGCTCACGCTCGACCGCATCGCGACCGTCAAGGCGAGACTCGGGCTCGCGCTCGCGGTGCCTGTGATCGTCGTCGCCGGCACCAACGGCAAAGGCTCGACGTGCGCGATGCTCGAGAGCATCGCGCTCGCCGCCGGCTACCGCGTCGGCCTGCACTCGAAGCCGCACCTGGTCCATTTCGAGGAGCGCTGCCGGATCGGCGGCGCGAGCGTCGACGCCGCGCTGCTGCTGCCGCACTTCGAGGCGGTCGAGCGAGCGCGCGGCGACATCCCGCTCACGTATTTCGAGTTCACGCTGCTCGCGATCGTCTCGCTCTTTGCGGCGACTCCGCTCGATCTCGTCATCCTCGAGGTCGGGCTCGGCGGCCGGCTCGACGCCGTCAACGCGTTCGACGGCGACTGCGCGATCGTGACCAGCATCGACATCGACCACAGCGAGTACCTCGGCCCCGACCGCGAGTCGATCGGCCGCGAGAAGGCGGGGATCTTTCGCAGCGGCAACCCGGCGATCGTCAGCGACCCGCTGCCGCCGCACAGCGTCATCGCCGAGGCGGAACGGATCGGCGCCGAGCTCTGGCTCGCCGGCCGCGACTTCCGCGTCGAAGGCGATCGCCAGCAGTGGAGCTGGTCGGGGCGCGCGCTGCGCCTCGGCGGCCTGGCGTATCCGGCGCTGCGCGGCGCGAACCAGCTGCTGAATGCGGCCGGCGCGCTCGCCGCGTTCGAAGCGTTGCGCGAGCAATTGCCGGTCAGCGCGCAGGCGATCCGAACCGGCCTCGCGACGGTCGAGCTGCCGGGCCGCTTCCAGATCGTCCCAGGCGCGCCGACGATCGTCCTCGACGTCGGCCACAACCCGCACGCGATCGCCGCGCTCGCGCTGAACCTCGACCAGATGGGCTTCTTCCCGCGCACGCACGCGGTCTTCGGCGTGATGCGCGACAAGGACGTCGCTGCGATCGTCGCGAAGATGGCGCCGCTCGTCGATTCCTGGCATCTCACCGATCTGCCGACGCCGCGCGCAGCGAGCGCGGCCGAACTCGCCGCGGCGGTGCGCAGCGTCGCGGCCACCGCGCACGCGGCCGTCGCCGAGCATGCGCGACCCGCGGCTGCGCTCGCCGCTGCGATCGGCGAGGCGGACCCGGCTGATAGAATCGTTGTCTTCGGCTCGTTCTTCACCGTTGGCGGCGTGCTGGAGAACGGTCTCCCGGCGCGCTCCGGTCACCGCGCCTCCTGAGCCGACGACAGCGCCTCGCATCTCGATCCGCTTCGCACTCGGCCCTCCATGTTCAGGCAGAAGCGCGACCCAGCATCCGACAAGCCCACGATCGAGCCCGCAGACGCAGTCCAGCAGGCGAGGACGCGCGCGCGGCAGCGGCTGATCGGCGCGATCGTCCTGCTCGCGATCGGCGTCATCGGTTTTCCGCTCGTCTTCGAGACGCAGCCGCGGCCGATCCCGGTCGACCTTCCGATCGAGATCCCGCGCCGCGACGCGCTGCCGCCGCTCGCGATGCCGCCGCCGCGTTCGACCGCCGCGCGTCCGGCGGCGTCGGCGAGCGAATCGGCGGCACCGACGTCGGCCGCGGCGGCGACGCAGCGCCCGGCAGCGCGCGGCAACGAAGGCGTCATGACCGAGTCGAGCGCCGAAGCGGGCCGCGAGATTCCCGCTCCTCGCGCGACGGCACGCGCGAGCGCGCCGGCCGAGACGCCGCGGCGTGCGGCGAGCGCAGCCGTCGCGGCAGCGCCGCCTGCGCCGGGAACGCGCGCCGACGACGGCGAGCGCGCACGAGCGCTGCTCGAGGGGCGCGCGGCGTCGGCGGCCGAGGAGGCGCGCTACGTCGTCCAGGTTGGTGCCTTCGCCGACGCAGAAGCGGCGCGCGAGACGCGCAAGAACGTCGAGAAGCTCGGCTTGAAGACCTACACGCAGGTCGCGCAGACGTCTGCGGGAAGCCGCATCCGCGTCCGCGTCGGCCCGTTCACGTCGCGCGGCGACGCCGAGGCCGCACTCGCGAAGGCCAAGGCGGCCGGCATGAACGCCGTGCTGCTCACGCTGTGAGCACGTGCCGTGATCGACGCGCCGATGCTCGGCTGGATCGACATCGTGATGCTCGCGGTCGTCGCGCTGTCGGCGATCGCCGGGCTCGTGCGCGGGCTGACGTTCGAGATCCTGTCGCTGCTCGCGTGGGTCGCTGCGTGGTTCGCGGGCCTTTGGTTCGGGCCGGTGATCGCACCGCACTTGTCGATCGCCTCGCCGTCGCTCAACAACATCGCCGCGTTCGCGATCGCGTTCGTGGTCGCGCTCGTCGTCTGCGGGCTGGCGGCGCGCGCGGTTTCGGCGCTGGTCGGCAAGACGCCGCTGAAGCCGCTCGATCGCCTGCTCGGCGCGGTGTTCGGCGTGCTCCGCGGGCTGCTCGTCCTGCTGGCGATCGCGATCGTCGTCGCGCACACACCGGCGGCTTCGTCGGCAGCGTGGCGCGAATCGCATGGGGCGGCCTGGCTCGACCAGATGCTGCGCGAGCTGATGCCGCTCGTCGCCCCCGAGGCGACCGATCCGACCCCACAGCGCACCGTCTGAGGCCGGCCGGGCGACACTCAGAGACGAGGAGCTGATCCCATGTGCGGAATCGTCGGAGTGATCGCGAAGTCGCCGGTCAACCAGCTGATCTACGACGCGCTGCTGCTGCTGCAGCACCGCGGCCAGGACGCCGCCGGCATCGTCACGATGCAGGGCACCAAGTGCTACATGCAGAAGGCACGCGGCATGGTGCGCGACGTCTTTCGCACCCGCAACATGCGCGCGCTGCCGGGCGGCGTCGGCCTCGGCCAGGTCCGCTATCCGACCGCCGGCAACGCCTACAGCGAGGAGGAGGCGCAGCCGTTCTACGTCAACGCGCCGTACGGCATCGTCCTCGTCCACAACGGCAACCTCGTCAACGCCGCCGCACTGAAGCAGGAGCTGTTCGACATCGACCGCCGTCACATCAACACCGGCAGCGACACCGAGGTGCTGATCAACGTCCTCGCCCACGAGCTCGAGCGCGCCGCGCGCGACCGCGAGCTCTCGCCCGAGGAGATCTTCGCCGCCGTCGCCGCCGTGCACCGCAGGGTGCGCGGCTCGTACGCGGTGATCGCGCTGATCGCCGGGCACGGCCTGCTCGCGTTCCGCGACCCGTTCGGCATCCGCCCGCTCGCGTTCGGCGAAGGCGAGGGCCCCGACGGCCGCGAGGTGATGGTCGCGAGCGAGTCGGTCGCGATCGTCGGCACCGGGCACGCGCTGACGCGCGACGTCGCGCCGGGCGAGGCGATCTTCATCGACCTCGCAGGCACGGTGCACGCGCGCCAGTGCGCCGAGCAGCCGACGCTGCATCCGTGCATCTTCGAATACGTCTATCTCGCCCGGCCCGACTCGATCCTCGACGGCATCTCGGTCTACCAGGCGCGCCTCAACCTCGGCGAGACGCTCGCCCAGCGCGTCATCTCGACGCTGCCGCCGTCGGAGATCGACGTCGTCATCCCGATTCCGGAGTCGAGCCGGCCGTCGGCGATGCAGCTCGCGCAGCGGATCGGC
>Ga0157373_10004842_pt1 | contig 10128 bp, 7 predicted proteins | sample C65metaG_FD_113460 | JGI IMG/M metagenome (GOLD analysis project Ga0157373, IMG submission 113460) | Corn rhizosphere microbial communities from Kellogg Biological Station, Michigan, USA - C6-5 metaG | ecosystem: Host-associated > Plants > Roots > Rhizosphere > Soil | place: USA: Michigan...
CGATTCGAAGAGTGTACATAGTTCGTTGAAGTCTGCGGGTACATCCATTACATCCTCCATGCCAAAGACAATAGAAAATCCCGGATTGAGCAGTTCCAACTCATAGAAATCACTGGCCTTGTAGCCAAAATCATTAAAGAAACGTTCAAATACCTCTGGCATCCAGTACCAGCTTGGGCCCATGTCAAACAGGTAGCCATTTTCGGTTTCCAATTGCCGCGCACGTCCACCTATGGAAGCATTTTTCTCGTACACATCAACACTGCAACCCGCCTTTGCGAGATAAGCAGCAGCGCTCAATCCTGCAAAACCAGAGCCAATCACCGCTACTCTGGGGGTTATGTTATGATCGGAATTAACTGACATGTTTAAATTTTTTAATGACCTCTTCAAATCCTGCAATTGAATAAATCCAGTTGATGCGGTTGTTCAGATTCAGTTCGGCAATGAGGCTGGCATTACCTGCCAGGTGTATATTTGCGTAGCCAAAATTATCACCTAATTGTTCAAGATACTTATTCGCATCCGGTATTGGTCTCTGTCGGACCATAAAGAATAACATATGCTGTATATTGTTGTTTTCCATTGTTTCTGTTATCGAAGCCAGCGGCACGCGGGCGCCTAAAAAGATGACCTTCTGGCCCATCGACCTAAGCAGGTAGTTGGCAAAAAGCAGCCCCAGGTCATGGTCTTCATCCTCAGGCAGAAAGAGCAGCCAGCAGGAATCAGCTTGTTTTGGAAGTGGCAGGGTATGAATGGCTACATACAACTGCTGCCGGATCAGGTTGGAAAGAAAATGTTCCTGCGCAGCGCAGATGTGGTCTACTCGCCACATCAGGCCGAGACGCACAAGTAAAGGATAGATCACCTGCTGGTAAGCAACGCCCATTCCATGGTTGCCCACACAATCTGAAAGCAGTTCACTGAATTTAAGTTCATTGTAGGCAAGGCCCAGGTTCAGCAGCTGGGAGATGTAATATTCGTATTGAGGATCCGGGGAAACCGTATTTTCCATTTCCTGTAGCAGCAGCAAGTCCATTTCCTCATCGGAAAGGGCGCAGATGCGGGATATTTTCATGCCCGATTTACTTAAACTTACAATATTGAGTAACCTCCGTAAATGGCTGTCATCATAGAAACGCGTATTTCCAGGCGAGCGCATGGGCTCCAGTGCCTGATAGCGGCGCTCCCACATCCGGATGGTATGCGTCTGAACACCAGAAAGTTGCTCTAGCTCGGATATGGAATACTTCATATTTGTATAGATTTTTAAATATAAATCTATACAATATGAGTATTTACATTGGGAATACCTTAAAAAAAAGGATTCCTACAGGTTGTATACAGAAATTCGCCAATAAAAAAGAGGGCATCCGTTGGGACGCCCTCTTTATCCTGGACCGATCAGTTCGTGCCCTTATCAGGCAAACTGTTGATCGTCACAAAGTTCTCTTTTATCGACGATCTCTGCATCGCCGGCATGACTGCGGATGGCAGCAATACTTCTCTCCATATCGAGCCAATACTTATAATAATCGCTTTTGCCAATGGTTACGTTTTCTGCATCACGAAGGATGAAGTACGAACCGTGGTCATCAGATTCCCTGCTGAACCGCTGTGCGAATTTTGAATTTTCCTTTACCAGCCCGATTTGTTTTTCACAATCCGACAGCTGTGTGGTTTTCTTAACACTGGAAAGTACTACCTCACCTGATCTCAACCTCAAGTTAAAATGGTAATGACCACTTGAATCTTTTATCGTCTGAAATTTTGCCATTGCTCACATCGTTTAATGACGACAAATTTAAGTGACGCAAGCATAGAAAAAACAGCAAAGTGTCAACTCAAAAACTGATAAATATCAATTTTTACGGCAAAAGGAATGACATCAGCATGACTTTAAAGTGTAGGTAAAGGGATGGAAAATAAGATTAACTTTGTCCTGTTGAAAACAAGCATTGATCAGGCCAGACCTGCAAACCATATCACATATTAATGAGCTTATCCGAAATTTTTCCCATTGATCAATGGAATTTCAAATCCCAATCTATCCTTCAAAGTATCCCCCCCGAAGATCATGAGCAGCTTTGCGCAAACATGACTGTTGAATCGTACAACAAGGGTGATGTTATTTTTAAGGAGGGAGCTGTTCCTTCCGGAATTTTTTACATTCAGAAAGGAATGGTTAAAAAATATAAAGTTGACCGTGACGGCCGTGAACAGATCATTCACGTGGCCAGCAGCGGGGAGCTGATCGGTTATCATGCCATACTCGCTGAAGAGCGTTATCCCGATTCGGCATCTACAATTGAAGCCTGCAGCATTGCCTTTATTCCAAAGGAAGATTTCCTGGAGGTTCTGGGGAGCTCCAGCGTCCTCTCCCAGCGACTGCTGAAAAACCTTAGCCATGAATTCGCGGTGCTGACCAATAACATGTCGGCCATGACCCAGCGCACGGCGAGAGAAAAAGTTGCCATCACTTTAATCGTGCTCCGGGAGAAATACAAATCGATGGAAGACAATGAAAACGGCATCATCAACATTTCCAGAAGCGACCTTTCCAATATGGCAGGTATCGCAAAGGAAAACCTTGTCCGGATACTGAAAGAATTCAAGAACAACGATATTTTACAAACGGAGGGACGGAAAATCACCATCAACGATGTGAAAAAACTCGTCGAGATCTCGAACACGAATCATAAACCAAGGCGGATTGTCTAACTTTTAAATCATAAAAAAAACGGAGCAAAAGATTGTTCCGTTTTTTTTATGCCTTTCAGTGCAGGAAAGACCTGTTATTTTTTGAGACTAGCTCATTTTCAATTTTTTCTCAATGTCATTCACATAAGAACGGAACGTTTTATCCGTCTGTATCAGGTCTTCCACGGTCTGGCAGGCATAGATCACTGTAGAGTGGTCCCGGCCACCAAAGAATGCACCTATGGTTTTCAATGAGGACTTGGTCATCCCTTTAGAAAGGTACATTGAAATCTGACGTGCCTGAACGATTTCACGTTTACGTGTTGGTGCCTTCAGCAGGTGTACCGGAACTTCAAAGTAATCGCAGACCAGCTTCTGGATGTAGTCCATGGAAACCTCTTTTGTTGTGTTCTTGATGAAGTTTTTAAGCATCGATTTTGCCAGTTGCAGGTCGATTTCCTTTTTGTTCATGGTCGATTGTGCCAGTAAGGATACCATCGCCCCTTCCAGTTCACGCACGTTGTTGTCAATGTTGTGCGCTACATACTACACCACTTCATCAGGAAGGTCAATTCCATCGGCATACATTTTCTTTCTCAGGATGGCAATTCTGGTTTCGAGCTCAGGAATCTGAAGGTCAGCAGAAAGGCCCCATTTGAACCTGCTCAGCAAACGTTCTTCCAGACCGGTCAGGTCTTTCGGTGATTTATCCGAAGTGATGATAATCTGTTTGCCCGACTGGTGCAGGTGATTGAAGATGTGAAAGAAGATATCCTGGGTTTTTTCTTTTCCGGCGAAGTTGTGGATATCATCCATGATGATCACGTCCATCGCCTGGTAGAAATTCACGAAGTCGTTAATGGTATTGTTTTTCAGCGATTCCACGAACTGCTGGCAGAACTTTTCACAAGACAGGTAAATCACCAGTTTGTCCGGCAGGTTTTGTCTGATCTCGTTACCGATGGCCTGTGCAAGGTGGGTCTTTCCTAATCCGGAAGCACCATAGATCATCAGTGGGTTAAAGGAAGTCGCACCCGGCTTAGCAGATACCGCATGTCCCGCAGAACGTGCCAGACGGTTACAGTCGCCCTCCACAAAAGTATCAAACGTATAGTTTGCATTCAACTGAGGATCGACATTCATCTTCTTCAGTCCCGGGATGACAAAGGGGTTTTTAATGTCCCTGTTAACATTCACAGGAACAGGCATCGATTGTTTTCTGTTATTGGATGACATGCTTCCATTGGAAGGCATGTTTGTCGTATACGGCAATGCGCCATTTGTCGACTTATCCACAACGATATTGTACTCTAGTCTTCCTTCTGCCCCAAGTTGCTGTTTTACAGTTTTGCGCAGCAACGCTACATAATGCTCCTCCAGCCACTCGTAAAAGAATAAACTAGGCACCTGTACAGTTAAAACGCTACCTTCCAGTTTCAGGGCTGATATCGGTTCGAACCAGGTTTTAAAGCTCTGGGCCGGGATATTATCCTTTATAATCTGGAGACAGTTATTCCATACTTGTGTACAAGTGTTTTGCATATTTCTTCTTAATTTTTACGGTTTACAACAATAAAACAACAGATGGTCCCGTCGTTTTGGGAGTGCGAAGATCATAAAATTTACCAACATTGGGAGATAATTTTTAACCTTTTTTATAACTCACTCATTAGTAAAACCATACAATTGACCTTCGGCAAAATTGCTGTGGATAACTCTTCAATAGAAAAAAATAGGCTAGCTTTGTACACATGAGTCATGCGGGTGCTTCCAACGAAATTTTTGATCAGGTAATCGATTTTATAAGCTATACAAATCAGAATATCTTCCTCACCGGAAAGGCCGGAACCGGCAAAACGACCCTTTTAAGAAAGATACAGGCCACTACAGCCAAGAAAAACGTTATTGTTGCCCCTACGGGTGTTGCCGCGATGAATGCCAAAGGAGTAACCATCAATTCTATGTTCCAGTTGCCTCCCGGAGCTTATTTTCCAGGAGACGTCAACCTGGCCAACCTGAAGGCTGGCATTGTCTCTATTCCTTCGATGGTTGCCGAGCTGACCTATACCAGGGAACGCCGGTCGCTACTAACAGAAATGGAGCTGATGATTATTGATGAGGTGTCAATGGTGCGCTGTGATGTGCTGGATGCTGTAGATGCGATACTTCGAACTGTGAGAAAAAATGAGCTCCCTTTTGGTGGGGTACAGCTCCTGCTGATCGGTGACCTTTACCAGCTCCCACCAGTAACAAAAAGAGAAGACTGGGAACTGCTGAGTAAGGTATATCCTTCCCCTTATTTCTTCGATGCACGTGTGATCAGGCAAAACCCTCTATTACAAGTAGAGCTGAAACAGGTATTCCGGCAGACAGAACCTGAGTTCGTCGATATCCTGAACGACATCCGCAACAATCAGATCAATGACGAGCGACTGGAACTGCTGAACAAACGGTACAATCCCGACTTTAAAGCGGCTACGGGCGATAAACACATCATCATCACTTCTCACAATGCGGAAGCCAACCAGATCAATAATGCCAAACTGGAGGCGCTTGAAGGGCCGGAATTTACTTACGAAGGACAGATTGATGGTACGTTCAATCCTCAGATCCTGCCTGTTGAGCAGTCGCTGCGACTGAAAAAAGGCGCTCAGGTGATGTTCATCAAAAATGACACGGGCGAAAACAGGAAATTCTATAACGGTAAGATCGGCACTGTCAAATCGATCCAGGAGCAAGAAATTTACATATCTTTTCCTGATGGAGATGAGCAGGACCTCTTGCTGGAACGCAGTTCCTGGCAATCATTCGACTATAAAGCGAATAATGATGAGCAGATTGAACAGCAGCAGGTGGGCGAATTTTTTCAATACCCGGTGAAGCTTGCCTGGGCCGTGACCATCCATAAAAGCCAGGGACTCACTTTCGACAGCGCCATCATTGATGCCGGAAACTCCTTTATCTCCGGACAGGTTTATGTCGCGCTCAGTCGCGTACGCACCCTGAATGGGCTGATCCTACGATCTAAGATCAATAAAGAAAGCCTGCGGTCAAACGCCGAGGTCATTGCTTATATGAAGATGGGTGCCGAAGCCGCTCCGGCAGCATTGCTGCAGGCAGCCAAGGAGCGGTACATTATACAGTTAATTACCAATGTATTCAGCTTTCATCAGATTCTGGCCGGACAGGATAAGATCGCCTCGGATAGTGATATTGTCAAGTCCAGCGATGCGGAGCTGAGAGGCCTGGTACGCAGCCTTGGGAAATCAGCAACAGCACTGGCCGAAGTGTCCCAACGCTTTCAAACGCAGCTGCGACAGCTGCCGCTAACAGGGAACTTTGAAAACCAGGATCTGATCCAATCGCGTATAGATGCTGCCCTCACCTATTTTTCAAAAGAAGTGACCATGCAGCTCATCAACCTCGTCAACAAGCAGATCCGCACCAAGCCAAAAAATAAGCTGGACCAAAAGGTCATCCACCTGATGCAGACACAAAGGACTACGATCGAGCATAGCCTTTCAAAGATGCGCACCATTGCCGAATGGACGGCTGCAGAAAGCAACTGGAAAGATCCTCACGCCTTTATGGAGAAAATAAGGGTATTGCTCAAAAGCAAACCCAGCGCTCCATCAGCGGCACAGAACACACAAAACCTGCAACTTTTCTAACCTCTTCCTGGTCTATTCGTACTTCAGTGCATCCACAGGATTGGCGACTGCCGCTTTATAGGCCTGCCAGCTTACCGTTAAAATTGTCAGCGCCATCGACAACAGTCCGGTAAGCAGGAAAAGATAAAAAGGGATGTTGATGCGGTAGGCAAAATCATTGAGCCAGTTGTGCATCATCAGGTACGCTGCAGCGAAGGCGATTGCATTGGCAATCACAACCAGCAGCACAAACTCTTTGTTCAACAAACGGAGGATGCCAGAGGTGGAAGCGCCCAGAATTTTACGTACGGCAATTTCCCGGCTTCTGGTCTTCGCATTGTAGGCTGCCAGCGCAAATAAACCAAGTAAAGCAATGGCCAGTGTGGTGATGCTGAATACCTTCATGATCTTCTCCTGTTTGTTATAGGCTGCCATATTTTTAGCAAAAGATTCATCCAGCCAGGTCATGCGCACCGGAAAGCCGGCTTCAATGTTCTTCCATTCTTCGGCCAGCCTTTCTGCAGTCCGTTTTACATCTGTACCGCCAATATTGACCAACAAGCTCCCATAATGTGTCCAGCCCGGTTTGATAATAAAATGTGAAGGTTTGATATTTTTCTCAAAACCACGGTCATTGAAATCTTTGACGACCCCAACAATCCTCAACTTAGCCCCCGCGCGTACGTAGGTCTTTCCAAGAGGTTCTTTAATCCCCAGCTCCCTTACCGCAGATTCGTTCAGGATGGCAGACATCTGCAGTGTATCAGCGCCGAAACTTGGCAGACTGAAATCACGTCCCGCAGCCATACTGATGTTCAACGTTTTGAAATAATCAAAATCGATGAAGTAGTCGTCAATAACAATCTGATTTTCCAGATATGCTGCATCGCCGGAATTGCTGCCGTTAGTCGTCCATGGCGATCTGCTGGAACGGCTGACCGACTGCACGCCCTCGATCTTCATCAGTCGCTGCCTCGTCTGCTCAAACTGATCTGCCGGCATTTGCATCATCTTTTTTGTCTGCATATTGAACGATAGCACCTGATTTCTGCTCAAGCCGATGTCTTTATTTCTCAGAAAGTCGAGTTGGCTGAACATCACTGAAAAACAAATGATGAAGGTGCAGGTGATCACAAATTGCCCCACAATGAGCACACGCCGGATCATGATACCCTTGCTGCTGCGTTCAAAGTTACCCTTCAGCACTTTTGTAGGGAGAAATCCAGAAAGGTATACTGCAGGGTAAAGTCCGGCACACAGGGTCACCACAACAAAGACCAATGCTACCTGCCAGACAATACCATAAAGATCTGCATGGTTCAGAAAGCTGATGTTTCCGCCTAGCAGCCCGTTAAAATAAGGCAACAGGAGTTCTACCAGGGCCAGACCAAATAAAAATGCCGCCATAGTCTGTAGGAAAGTCTCAAATAGAAACTGCTTGATAAGGGTATTCCGTTCGACACCAAGGACTTTTTTAACACCGATTTCACGCGCGCGCCTTCCCGAATAGGCAATGGCGAGGTTCGTAAAATTGATACAGGCAATGGCCAGCAGGAATATCGCCAATCCGGAAAGCACATATAAAGTAGTCTCTCTTGTTTTACCGTAGAAAACCGAGCTGGTGTATACTTTACCGACAGGCTCAAAGATGAGCTGAATGTCCATGCCTCCGTTTTTTGCCAATATCTGTTTTGATGCTGCTTCCGTCAGTACTGATACCTGGTCCACTTTATTTGCACCATCCTTGACCGTCCATCGTGCTTTCGCATCCAGAAACAGCCTGTTTATTTTTGCCAATGCGGCCTGCACATCGGTCCCTTCCTGTAGCTGGAAATAGATGTTGTAGCTGAAGTTCCCCCAGCCATCATCTGCAGGGTCTGGAATGTTGGTGATGACATCGGCCCAGAAATGTGTTGGATTTCGTTCATTGTCCCATACGCCGGTGATGGTATGCAGCTTTTTATCAAAGCCCATCTCTATACGTTTACCGATGACGTCTTCAGTGCCGAAGATTTTCATCGCCATTTTCCTATTGATAACTGCGCTGTTGGGCTGATGGAGTGCCGTCCGGGCATCCCCTTGAAGAAAGGTAAATGGAAAGGTCCTGAAGAAGGTGCTGTCTACCACCCGTGCATTTAGGTCATAAAAAAAGTCCTGCCCATGCACGATAACTTCCTCACCCCAGTTGGACATACTGGCACTTTTCACCTCCGGACAATTCTTGCGCAATAGCGTTACCAGGTTTGAAGGCAGTGACTCCCACCACTCATCAGAAGCATTGACTTTAAAGTGTACCCCTACCTTGTAAACATTTTTGAGCTTCGGGTCCCATTTATCAAAGCCCGTTTCATGATTGAGGTACAATAGGATGGTGATAAAACCGGCAAGTCCGAGCGACAGACCAAACATATTGATAAAGGCAGCGGACTTATTTTTCCAGATGTTTCTTAAGGCAATTTTCAGGTTAAGCTTAAACATTTGCGGTTGTTTTGTAATGAAGTAATGATCAGCAATCCTCCATCGTCCATTTGAATGCCAGAATACCGGAATGCAGTGCCAGTGCATCAGCAGCCTGTAAGACCCGGTATCTAAGTTTCACCTGTCCGGTAACGGACAACGAATGTATAGTAACGGACGGCAAAAAATACTCAAAGTTCTACCAAAAGAAACAAGAGCGTTCGAACAAAAACAAAGCGTAAGGCAAGCAACAAAGCATGACGGGAGCAAACAAGGGATCCAGGAGGAAAACAGGAGAGCCGCATTTACATATTTTGACTTTTCGCTGAACCAAAAGATTTTGTGGAAATTTCTTCATGTCTTAATTTTGCTGCGTCTACATCCAGGGCTTCAAAATCCAATTTACGCATGAATCAGCAGCGTCATCCATTGGTGGGTACACCAGAAAAAAATGAAAACCAGTTATCATCCCTACTGACAGCTGCAGGGATTTTTGTGCTAAACACACTTTCCAGGATCCCTTTACCCCTGCTGTATGTATTCTCCAACTTTATTTACCTCATTGTCTACCGCATCTTCGGTTACCGGAAACAGGTCGTCAGGGAAAACCTGCACAATGCTTTCCCAAAAAAGAAAGATGAAGAACTGAAAGTAATTGAAAAAAACTTCTTCAAGCACCTCTCGAGGCTCATTGTCGAGATTTTCAAAATGAGAACAATTTCGGCAAAAGAACTTGGCAAAAGGGTGACCTTCAAAAACCTGGATGTGGTGCAGAATTACATCAAACAGGGACAGAGCATACTACTCTGTTCACCACATTACGGCAATTATGAATGGGGAGTAATGGCCCTGGGGCTGCATGTAAAAGCGCAGATTTACACAATCTACAAACCCTTGAGCAATAGAAGGTTTGACAAATGGTTTTACCAGATCCGCCACCGTTTTGGGAATGAGCTGGTCCCGATGCGAAACACCTTACGCGCATTGAAGGAAAGCGAAAAAGAAACCTCTATCTTTTGCTTCGCCAACGACCAGGCGCCGCCTAAGCAGGAATCACACTACTGGCTCAATTTCCTCAACCAGCCGACCTCCTTTCACCTGGGGGTTGAGAAGATCGCACAACGCACCAAACGCCCTGTGTTCTATTCCGCAATAAAGTGCACCCGAAGTGGTTACTATGAGGTGGAATTTATCCCCCTATGCCTGGAGCCGGAAGTTGCGGCTGATAAAGAAATCACCAAAACATTTGCACGTCAGCTGGCGGATATCCTGACCTCCGAACCGCCATACTGGCTCTGGAGCCACCGCCGCTGGAAACACA
>Ga0157373_10004845_pt1 | contig 10126 bp, 6 predicted proteins | sample C65metaG_FD_113460 | JGI IMG/M metagenome (GOLD analysis project Ga0157373, IMG submission 113460) | Corn rhizosphere microbial communities from Kellogg Biological Station, Michigan, USA - C6-5 metaG | ecosystem: Host-associated > Plants > Roots > Rhizosphere > Soil | place: USA: Michigan...
CGTTATCTATATCGATACCGAAGACGACATCACCGCCATTATCGGCAAGGTGCGCGCCAGCGAGCATAAAATTGTCGCACTTGTACCGCCAAAGCGCATCGGTGCGATTCAGAGTGCGGTAAACCTAAAGCTCGTTCAACGGGCGGCAGATCAAGCCGACAAACGCCTCGTGCTTATTACGAGTAACGCGGCGCTCACAGCGCTTGCTGGCAGTGCAAGCATCCCTGTGGCAAAAAACCTCCAGAGCAAACCTGAGGTTGCTGAAATCCCAGCAATCGATATCGATGACGGTGAAGATGTAATTGACGGAAGTGATATGGCGGCTGCGCCAAAAGGTGCTGCAAAATCAGATCTTGATGATGCAATTGCAGCGGCAGACGACGATTTAGGTGCAAGTGCGGGCGTAGCTCCTGCACGGCCAGTGCGTGCCACACCTAGTGGCCCACGAGCCGCAGGTGGCCGTGGAATTAAAATTCCAAACTTCGATAAATTCCGCAAAAAACTATTTCTAATTGGCGCTGCAGCAGTACTCCTTATTGGCTTCTTGGTTTGGGCGATTGTGTTCGCGCCAGCCGCTAAGATTACAATCACGGCACGTACATCAGATAGCTCACTCAATACACTTGTCAAAATGGGTGATAGCCTGACGACAAGTTTGCGCGATGGCACGGTGAAATCTATGACAAAGACGGTCAAAAAAGATGTATCGGTACCATTCACGGCAACTGGTAGCAAGAATGTAGGAGCAAAGGCGACAGGATCCATCAAATTCTCAACAACTTCACAGGGTGGCGCCTCTATTCCGGCGGGCACAGCGTTTACTGTATCAGGTATGAGTTTCACTCTTGACAGTGCCGTTACTGTACCGGGTGCTACGCTCTCCTTCAGCTGTGGCGGCATCTGTCCGGGAACCGCATCTGGTTCATTGACAGCCCCTGAGGGCGGTGCTAAATACAATGGCGCTCAGGGTTCCGCAACAGGTGCTCCTTCTGGAGTAAGTGCGTCAGTACCGTCGGCGACAAGTGGCGGTACGGATAAGACCGCAACTATTGTCCAGCAAAGCGATGTCGACACAGTCTCAAACAACATCCTCAGTAGCTCGGACAGTGACACGGCGAAGAAGTCACTCCAAGATGCCTTTGGGAGCGACTACGTCGTACTCGATGGTAGCTTTAAGAGCGACACGAGCGCAGTGAAGCCAATTCCAGCAGTTGGCGCCGAAGCCGATGGTGGTAAAGGCGCACTTGCCGGCAGTGTGACATTCTCTATGGTGGCCGTACCAAAGAAAGAGCTTGGCACATTCCTCGATGCATACTTCACGCAGCAGATTGATGGGCAAGATAACCAAAAGGTCTACGATAACGGTGTAAAGAGTGTATCATTCACCAATGTAAATGCAGTAGATAGTGGCTTTACGGCAAACATCACAACTAACGGTAAAATTGGCCCGAAGATTGATGATAAAGCCCTCAAGGAATATGCAAAGGGTAAGCGCTTCGGTGAAATCCAGAGCTACGTAAAGAGCATCAACGGTGTTGAAGACGTCGATATTAAGTTCTCTCCATTCTGGGTAAACTCTGCACCGAATGACGTGAGCAAAATCCACGTTGAGTTTAAGGTGAATGAGTAAGCAGAATTTCCTTGCACTCGATGTTGGTGAGCGGCGCATAGGTGTTGCTGTTGCTGATAGCTCAATCAAGATTGCGATTGCGTATGAAACAATTGTTGTAGATGGTAATGAAATCAAGCGCATCGCCGAAATTGTCTCGTACGAGGATATCGATGTCGTTGTAATTGGCTACCCGCGTAATCAATCGGGTGAGCCAACGAAGCAAACTGAATACGTAGAGGCGTTTGCTAACCTTCTTGTTGATATTGCCCCAAAGATTGTCTTCCAGGATGAGTCCCTTACGAGCGTAAAAGCCGAAGAGACTCTCAAGCGCCAGGGTAAGCCTTTTGAAAAGGGCGACATCGACGCACTCGCCGCAAGCTTTATTCTAGAAGATTACCTGGAGCAGCATTGATGGATGGCTTTAAGCGGCCATCACAACAGCCCCGCCCAGTGCGCCCCGTAGCGCCACAATCTTCGCCAACCCCTCCGCAACAACCTCAACAGTCTCCTGTGCCTGTACAATCCCAGCCAGCACCCCAGCCGCAAGCAGCTCCAGTTGTTGCTGTGCCAGCGGTGTCTCAGCCTCAGTCAAAAGATAGCGAGCCACTTTCATTAACGAAGAAAAAACGTCGCTGGATATGGTGGGTTGTAGGAATTGTCGTATTTTTGGCAGCCGTAGTGACCGCCGGCTATTTCTGGTATGTAAATGCGCTTACCCCAGTCAGCGCAAATGACAAAACGGTCCAGCAAGTGCAAATTAACGAAGGTGCTTCATTTAGCTTTGTGAGCGGCCGGCTTGAAGAGCGTAAGCTCATTCGTAGTTCATTAGCGCTGCAAATATACGCATATCTTCATAATGAAGTAGGTAATCTCAAGCAAGGCTCATGTAATTTAATGCCGAGCGAATCGTCAACGGAAATCCTCAAAAAGCTCACAAGTGGGTGTCACGACTTTAAATCCGTAACATTCTACCCAGGCGCTACAATCGAAAAATCCAAGAACCTCAAAGAGGGTGAGAAGGACTTTTCGGTTCGCGGGAGCCTCGAGGCTGCAGGGTTTAGTGACGCTGACATCACAGCAGCATTAAACGCCACCTACGATAGCCCGCTTTTTGCGGATAAACCAGCAGGCGCGTCGTTTGAAGGGTATGTTTACGGTGACACGTACTATATTAATGCAGACTCCGGCCCGAGCGAAGCGCTTAAAGACGCATTTGCCGAAATGGAAAAAGCAGTTGAAAAAGATAATCTAGTGGCCGAGTATAAGGCGCATGGTTTAAGCCTGTATCAGGGGATTACGCTCGCATCAATTATCCAGCGTGAACTGAGCTGTGATAACCTCGACAGCATTAAGCGGGCCGCTTGTTACGAAAATCAGCAGAAAGTTGCACAGGTATTCTACAGTCGCATAGCGCAGGGTATGGAGCTCGGTTCGGATGTAACGTTTATCTATGCAGCAGGCCTCACGGGTGAAACGCCAACTCCAAGCCTCGATTCACCATATAATACGCGCCTCTACCCAGGTTTGCCTCCTGGGCCAATCGCATCACCAAGTGAGTATTCGCTGAAAGCTACGGCAAATCCTGCATCGACAGATTATCTGTACTTTATTGCTGGCGATGAGGGTGGTGGAGCTATGTACTTCGGTCGCACGAATGCCGAACATGAACAGAACATCAAAGACCATTGTCAAGTACTTTGTGGAGCTGTTTAATAATTCACCAACAGGGGTGAGGGTGCTATTTTTCTTGACAAATAGGGCCTATTTGGTACACTAGTATAAGCACATTGCCGCTCGGGTTAGCTTAGCTAACGAAGTGGGAACATCAAAACGTCGCAATGGTGCCTACCTTCAAATGTCGTTACGGACGCCGAATAGCAAATATTTATACTATTAATAATATCGGTCGACACGCGCGTTCCTGTCTCGTCTTTGCGAGAGAAAGACAGAGTGAGGTAGAAAGAATCTAGTAATAGATTTCTAAGGAGAAAGATTATTCGTAATCAATCTGTTGACATGACGGTTCGTCAGTCATCTTTGCGCGAATCTTCTAACGCCCAGCAGGCTGCAAAGTCGCGTCGGGCGCGAGGCTCTATTTCAGGCACCACCATTGCCACCTATCTTGGCGTTTTCTTATTAGTTGTCTCGATGATTGTTTTGGCATATCATCCGCCTGTTAACCAGAAGGTCCTTGCAGATGCTGCAAGTAGCACATCTACGCAACAAACTCAGGTGCAGACAACTGAAAATATATCGGTTGACCAACTTGTGGCAACTAATCTTGCATCATCTCTTGCTGAAAGCACAGATATGCCTATTAGCAACAACGTGGCTAACCTTTCTCAGACGCTATCTGTAGAGAGTGTTCTGGCGCAAACTGACTCTAACGTCATTAGTAAGCCGCAAATTATTCAGCCAACAGCCGATGGCCGTACATTACAGTACTACGTTGCTGTGGCGGGCGATACCGTTCCTGCGGTTGCTGCTAAATATAGCATTTCAGCCCAGACAATCCAGTGGGCGAATAATCTCACCTCTGAGGCATTAACTCCAGGCCAAAAGCTAACCATCCTGCCGACGGACGGTGTACTCTACACGGTCAAATCTGGCGATACACTTGATAGTATTGTTGCTAAGTATGGGGCGGACCGCGCAAGTATCACAGCCTTTAACGATCTTGAACTCGCAGGTAACCCAGCAGTGGGCGCACAACTTATTCTCCCTGGTGCAGTTCTACCTAATAACGAACGCCCTGGCTATGTTGCTCCGTCAACAAGTGGCGGCGGCAGTAGTTACAGCGGTGGCTACGGTAGCTCGTACCTTGCAAAGGCCTCTGTTGGCAACCGCTATGCATGGGGTAACTGTACCTGGTATGCGTACGAACGTCGTATGCAGCTCGGTATGCCAATCGGTAGTTTCTGGGGTAACGCAAGCTCATGGGCTGCAGTTGCACGTTCAGCAGGCTACCTTGTTGACGGCAATCCTACCCCTGGTGCGGTGATGCAGAACGGCGGTGGGTATGGTCACGTTTCAATTGTTGAGTCAGTTAACCCTGGCGTTTCGGTTACAATCAGCGAGATGAACGGGTACCGATTTGGCGGTGGCTTTGCCCGCGTAGGTCATGGTGATATTCCATGGAGCGAAGCGGTAAGCGGCTACTACAGCTATATCCACTAGGTTGATGTTCAGCCAATAAAACACCCCTATCTAGTAAGGGGTGTTTTTTGATATATGGCATTATACTGCAGTGCTACCTCAAGAATATCTGTAAATAGCTATCCCGTTTCGACTCCTTGTGGTATAATTAGGTCATATGTTCGTAGATACTGCAACCGTAACCGTACAAGCTGGAAAAGGTGGCGATGGCGCCGTTAGTTTTCGTCATGAAATTTATGTCGACAAGGGCGGCCCAGATGGTGGCGATGGCGGCAAGGGTGGCGACGTTATCTTCCTCGCAACCGAGCAGTTGAACACGCTCTTAAGTTTCCGTTACCAGCCTCGTTTGATTGCGAACAACGGAGTGAATGGAAGCGGCACAAAAAAAGCCGGCCGAATGGGGCAGCCACTTATTGTTAAGGTTCCCGTTGGTACAATCGTGCGTCGTAACGGTAAGGTGATTGCAGATCTAGTAAAACCTGGCCAAGAAGCGATTGTTGCTAAAGGTGGCGATGGAGGCTTTGGCAACGCACACTTTAAATCAAGTGTCCGCCAGACCCCACGAATGGCTGAGCTTGGTGAAATGGGTGATGCATTCGAGGCTGAGCTAGAGCTCAAACTTCTTGCAGATGTGGGTCTTGTTGGATTTCCAAACGCCGGTAAGTCAACATTCTTGTCGGTAGTGACAAATGCACGTCCAGAAATTGCAGATTACGCCTTTACAACCTTAACTCCAAATCTTGGTGTTGCAGATATCGACGACGGGCACCTCTTAATCGCGGATATCCCAGGCCTCATCGAGGGTGCAAGTGAAGGTAAGGGGCTTGGCGATAAATTCTTGCGCCACGTTGAGCGCACGGCTGTGCTATTGCACCTCATCGATGCCTATAGTGACGATGTGGCTGGCAGCTACACGGCAATCCGTCGTGAGCTCGAAACCTATAGCTCGGAGCTTACAAACCGACCAGAAATTATCGCTCTCACTAAGTGTGACGGGCTTGACGATGATATTATCGAAATGCAGAAAGAGTCACTCCGTGCTGTACTGCCCGAAAATAGCGAAATTTACGCCATTTCATCATCAGCTCACCAAGGCCTCACCGACTTATTGCGTGGGCTCCGCCGTCAAGTAGTTGCTGCACGTGCACTGACTACTGATGAAGAAGAACTTGATGAGACCCCAGTCATCACACTGAGCGCTGAATCGCTTTCAGATCACTGGGAGGTTACATTCGATGAACCAGAAGCAATGTATCATGTGCATGGTGAAAAGATTGAAAAGTTTGCGCGTCGTACGAACTACGAGCAGTACGAGAGTGTTAATCGATTACGTGACATTATGCGTCGACTTGGTATAAGCCATGAACTTACACGCATGGGCGCAAGCGGCATGAGTATGGTACAGATTGGCGAATCGACGCCGTTCAGCCTTACAGAGCAATAGATTTCATAATATTGTTGACTTTATAACACCTATATGATAATATACAGAGACTGTGTGAAGATAACTCTTTGCATGGCTCATTGATAAGTTGGATAGATCTGTTGTGGCTTTTTGCTTAACTTCCCAAGGGAAGGTAGGTGGGAAGCCACAACAGAGCCTGAGAAGGACGCGAGAGGCTTTTGTTGCGTGGCACTGAGAAAAGGGTCCACGAGCGACCCGCCCTGTCCCTATAGCAACGTCCCCGCCGAAAGGACATGCGTTGCGCTACACTAGCGGATTTACCTAAGTAGTAGGCTTCCGCGGGCTTGGCCTCCGCAAGTTTCTGCATCTTCGACTCCGAGGGAGCTTCATGCGCGTCAAGCGAAGAACCTAGGGGCCCCGGCCCCCCGCCTCGCCCTGAACCATCACAGGCCTCCACCGCACCGACCACCCCCGGGTCGGCTCCCGCGGTGGGCTCCAGGCCCTGGCGGGCTGTCTCGACACGTCGCATCGCGACGACCGGCCCGCCATCCTGGAGAGGGAGCGACGCCCGGGGTCACCCGGGCGTCGCTCCTGCGACTTCTATCCAGCTTATCTAATTCAACTCATCTGTACGATTACGCCCTAAAGTGGCGTTTTTTTGTTATGCTGGTATTAGGTATGGCACAAACTTTTTTCTTTTACGACCTTGAAACCAGCGGCTTATCAGCACGTGACGACCGAATTATGCAGTTTGCTGGCAGGCGGACTGACCTTGATTTCAAACCTATTGGCGAGCCGTATAATCTTTTAGTTGCATTGAACGACGACACGATTCCAAGTCCCGAGGCGCTCCTGGTGACAGGAATTTCACCGCAAAAGACTATCGACGAAGGGTATACAGAAGCGCAGTTTGTAAAGATTCTGAATGAAGAAGTGTTTACTCCAGATACAATTGCTGTTGGGTTCAATAACGTACGATTTGATGATGAGTTCGTGCGCCACTTGTTTTGGCGTAATTTCTACGACCCATACGAATGGTCATATAAAGATGGCCGCTCACGCTGGGATCTCCTTGATGTCGTGCGCATGACGCGCGCACTACGGCCAGAAGGTATTGAATGGCCTGTCGATAGTGAAGGTAATCCAACAAATCGTCTTGAACTAATCACAAAAGCAAACGGCATCGCGCACGAGAATGCCCATGATGCGCTCAGTGATGTCGATGCACTCATTGATGTAACAAAACTAATCAATAATGCCCAGCCGCAGCTGTTGCAGTACTTGCTGAAAATACGCGGCAAGAAAGAAGTCCAGCAGGTTGTAAACCTTGATGACAAAAGGCCGTTTGTCTACACGAGTGGGCGTTATGATAGCGCCTGGAACAAAGTGACCGTAGCATTTCCAATTGCGCCAGCACCAAATGGCAATGTGCTCGTATTTGATTTGCGCCACAATCCTCAAGACTTCATAGCAATGAGTGAAAACGATCTTGCAAAGATTGTATTTGCCACATGGGAAGAGCGCAAAAAAGAAGGTTTCGTAGCGCTGCCGGTAAAAACACTGCAATATAATCGCTGCCCAGCCGTTGCGCCACTTGGCGTACTCGAGCAAGGCGATGGTTGGCAAAAAGTAGGGGTCGATAACGAAACGATCTCGAAGCATATGAAGTTGCTGCTCGCCCACCCTGAATTTGCCGAAAAGCTGCGTAGTATTTTCGAGCGCAAGCGTGAATTTGCCCCAAGCACCGATCCAGAAGCGCAGCTATATGACGGATTCTTAAATGACCGCGATCGCTTGCGAGTTGAAACAGTGCGTAATGCGACCGAGCGCGAACTTGCGGATTTTCACCCAGAATTTGTCGATGAGCGACTCACCCCGCTACTTTTGCATTACAAAGCTCGTAACTATCCGAAAACGCTATCTGACGGCGAAATGGCTACTTGGGAACAGTGGCGAAGTGAGCGTCTCCATAAGCAGCTTCCAAAGGTATTAAAGTCGCTACAGCGATTGAGTAGTGACGCAGATGAAAACCATCAGTATATATTGCAAGAAGTGCAGCTTTGGGTTGAGTCGGTGCTCCCGGCCGAAGATAACTAGATACTAGTAAAACGGCGTCGAGGAAGTTTGCGCTTGTGTAGCTTTGCGTTGCGCGTAGAGCGGGCTCTGCCAAGGGCGCCTTCGAGATAAAGAGTGATGATGGCAGTGATAGCGAGACAGTAGACAATCATCATAGTCCATGGCGGCAAGACAAGGGAGGTGCCAGGAACAACACCTGCAATGAGTAGGTTGATAAGTGATGACGTGAACTTGCCCTGAGTAATTGCAAGCACAGCCACCAGGCTAACTAGTGGGGGAATAAAATCTTTTTTCATGGATATCAACCTCTGTTTAATACCATCATAAACTATATATGACAGATAGGCAACATTATTCTTAAGCGTATGCAGTATGTAGCATAAAATAAGCGTAAGCATATGGAAAAAAATAAGATTTTAGTGTATAATTAGCATGATGTCGGAAAAGATTCGAGTAAAAGGTGCGCGCGAGCACAACCTCAAGAATATTGATATTGAGATTCCGCGCGACAAACTAGTTGTGGTAACGGGACTATCTGGGAGTGGAAAGTCCTCGTTAGTTTTTGATACTATTTACGCCGAAGGCCAACGCCGCTATGTCGAGAGTCTGTCGAGCTATGCGCGTCAATTCCTTGGTATTATGGACAAGCCAGATGTCGACAGCATCGATGGCCTGAGCCCAGCGATCTCTATCGATCAAAAATCAACCAGCCGCAACCCGCGCAGTACGGTTGCAACCGTGACAGAAATCTACGATTACATGCGCTTGCTCTACGCGCGTATTGGCGTGCCGCACTGTCCAGTTTGCGGTAAGCCGGTCCACCGCCGCACAGCACAGGCGATTATTGATGAAATTATGCGCCTCCCTGAGGGCACGAAAGTGATGGTGCTTGCGCCAGTCGTGAATCAGAAAAAGGGTGAATTTGCACACATCCCAGAACAGTACATGCGTACTGGGTTTGCGCGTGCTCGCGTTGACGGCGTAATCTACGCACTTGATGAATTTCCAGAGCTCCAAAAAAGCTACAAACACGATATTGAAATCGTGGTTGACCGTCTGATTGTTCGTCCAGATGCAATTACTCGTGTTACACAATCTGTTGAACAGTCACTTGAGATCGCCGGAGGAGTCGTGCAATTGCTTGATGCGGATAGCGATGAAATCCATACGTACAGCCAGCGCTACGCCTGTGTGGATCACCCTGGTGAGGATATTCCAGAGCTTGAGCCTCGACTCTTTAGCTTTAATGCACCACAAGGTGCCTGTCCGGTCTGTACTGGTCTTGGGAGTCGTCTCGAAATTGATCCTGATCTCGTCTTTAATCCAAATCTTACCATTGCCGAAGGCGCAATTCGTCCATACAATCGCGTGACGAGCGATGCGTGGTATATGAAGCGCTTAAGCGCCGTTGCCGAATCACACGGGTTTAGTTTGCAAGTGCCAGTAAAAGATCTGAAACCCGAAGATTTGCAGAAAGTACTGTACGGCACTGGTAATGAAAAGTACCGCATTGAACTACAAGGTGGCGGTCGTTATTACGATTCAACTTATGAAGGTGTCATCCCGAACCTTGAGCGTCGCCACACCGAAACCGATAGTGAATTCATGCGCAAAGACATTGAGCGCTTCATGCGTGAGCGCGAGTGTACTGCGTGCCACGGTGCCCGTTTGAAGCCTGTAGTGCTTGCGGTGACTGTGCATGGCCTTTCTATTATGGACATCTGTAATCTTGGCGTCGATGATGCAATCGAATTATTCAATGGTTTGAAATTCGATGAGAGCGAAATGACTATCGCGAAGCTCGTGCTCAAGGAAATCATGGCGCGTCTCGGCTTTATGAGTAATGTCGGTTTGAGTTACCTTGAACTCTCGCGCGC
>Ga0157373_10004846_pt1 | contig 10125 bp, 16 predicted proteins | sample C65metaG_FD_113460 | JGI IMG/M metagenome (GOLD analysis project Ga0157373, IMG submission 113460) | Corn rhizosphere microbial communities from Kellogg Biological Station, Michigan, USA - C6-5 metaG | ecosystem: Host-associated > Plants > Roots > Rhizosphere > Soil | place: USA: Michigan...
CGGTACCACTCCTCGGCAACGGCACGGAATGTGTTGCCGGCGGCGATCCTGGCGGCCTCGCAAGCCTGCCGTTTAACTTGGGCAGGATCGAGGCCTGCGGCAAGCTGCCGGCGCGCCTCCTCACGGGCTGCCCGGGCATCGGCGAGCGAAACGCCCGGCCATTGCCCAAAGTGGAGCGTCTTTTGGCGCAGGTGAAAGCGGTAGCGGAAGCGCCACAGCTTGGAACCGTTGGTCTGGATGGTGACGAACAGGCCGTCGCCGTCGGTGAGGTTGTAGGGCTTGGCCGCAGGCTTGGCGTTGGCGATCGCGATATGCGTGAGCATCGTGTTGCTTCCCAGCTTGGCCGGGGACGCTCAGCAGCAACAAAAAGAGCAACAAAATGTTGCTGCTGTGGCTGGATGCCGCTGGATGTGCCCGGTTTGGTTGCCGGTGAGTCTCGAGCAAAAAGGCTAGGAAAAACAGCCACTTGCTGGACTTCCCTGGACGTTGCCGGGAAGAACAAATGGTGCCCAGAAGAGGACTCAAAATGGGCACCTAAGTAGCGATCTTCGAACCATAAAAAGGTCGCGTTGATCACCGGCAACAACAATAACAGCAATATCGCTACGGGCCAAGCGTGTCGTCGCCATTGGTCCAAAGGCAGGAACTGGGCCGCTAGCAGACCGGCCGCTTTCGGATGCCACCCCGCCATAGTTGCCATTCCCGCCACAGGTCGCTGCAGCAGCTTCCGGCCCAATTTTGCAATCGAGCAGCGATCCGCCACATCGCAAAGCCCGCGTTTGTTCCGCCTACGTTGCATCGGAGCGGTATGGCCGCTCCGATGCAAAGGAGTGCTTTTGACGCGAGGTTGGACGTCGCCCGCTCCTCCACCACATCCGCTTGGCAAATAGAGTTGAACCGCCCGCAGCGCCAATGAACAGTTTGCGCGGTGCGGCAACGCTTCGCAGCGGAGGCTCAGGTCAGGAGCCCATCCGGTGTGTGGTTCCGAGGGCCCGCCACCGCCCTCGCTGCGGCCGCCCGGGCGGGCACTGCGGGAGGATAATCATTGTCATTGTCGGCGAGTTTATGCGGAGCGGTGCGCCGGCTGAAGCGCACTTGCACCTGCTGCAACACGTTTGAATATATTCGGTCGTCGGCCACCGATCTTTTCCTCGCTCAGTCCCGAGCTTCCGGCATAGATTCAACTTTGGATGATGGCTTCCACTGACCGCCGGGATGTTTGATCATCTCGACGCCACAAATGGTGCAATCCGTTACGAAGCGGCCATTTTGCCACCGGCTCGCCTCGAGGTCGGCGGAATGGTTACCGAAAAGCGCATGCCACCTGCTCATCATGCGCGCCCTCCTTCGTTGACCCAGGTCATCAGGTCGTCTTGGAGGTCGGGGTTACCTCTATCGGTGTTGGCAGGGCCGCGCCCATGCAATGGCGCGTTGGAAATCAGCCAATCGGCGCTGCCTCGTATTTCTGCTGAACTCGCCCGATGGTGGCCGCGGCCGCCAACCATCTGCACCGATGCGTGTTCTGGGTCATGATGCTGCGCCAATCGGGGCGCGTCTGAATGGAGGGACACGGTTAACTCCTCGCAACAAAGCGGGAGCCCAAAACCTCTCTCAGTCGCGTCCTTGCTCAGGAAGGGCGGCGCGATCATTGTTATATAGGAGGTGTGATGCGCAGATACTAGCTGCGCTTATCGGTCTCGCTTCGCTGACGACTGGCTCGGAACCGACGGACGATGGCCGCGTCCCAACCAAACCGCGCGGCCCTCAACACCGAGGAGAGCCGGAACTTTCGCCTCGATCTGATCGGCGCGAGCAGGGACCAGACCAACCTGCCGCCGTACCAAAGTTCCCTGTCGCGGAGCGGGTGGTCCAGCTCAGCAACGGCTACGGCTTTTTGGTCGTCATCCGCTATGATGTCCCGACCACTGAGGATGTAACCGTGACGAAAGCTGTAGAGCCGGTAGAATGCCATGCATACACTTCCACGAAATACTTAATTCGACAACGCATCGGACACGTCGACGGGCCCAAGGCCTTGGTCATCGTTTTCGCGCTGCGCGTTTCCTCCGGGGTGAAAATCGTTACTGTAAAAGATGTAGACTGTGTGAACTTTGGCCCTGCACCTTAAAGTCGACGGCGTTGCTCCACCGGTCTGGGTCGACCGCGATGCACTGGCCGCATATCTTATCGCCTCGGCGCGGGCCTCGCTGATCCCCAAAACATCCGTCCCTTCATCGTCGCGCTCAAGCGACCCGCCCGCAGCGTCGAAGAAGTGGCGCCGGCATTGCGTGAGAGCGCCCATCGCCGCTTTCGGCGCCCTACTTGCGACCGAAGCTCTGGAACTTAGCGGCCTTCGTAGGCTGCGTTACCGTGAACGATGTGGCATCGCGCGGTTAGTTGCGCCGGCATCACACACTTACGCCCTTCGGGCGTCGCCGACCGCCTGGGCGATCAGGATTGCGTAGGAATCCGCAAGCTTGAGATGAGAAGCCCGCGCGCCGTCAATGCTTTTCGCGGCCGCCTCGCGTTCCTCGGCCTCGCGGACTCGCCAGAACTCAAGTTGAGCTTCGTCGAAATAGTGCACGCTACGCTCCCATTACGCGGCGGGAGCTTTCCAGCGACTCTCAGGCATCGCTTGCCATTAGACTGCGACGATAACTGCGTTGTCTCACAGAAACGCCCCCGCAGCGAGTCTATTCGCCAGCCGAAGACCCACTTCGCGATCGCGTCCCCGAGCCAAAAAATGTATCTGGAGGCAGGCCATCTCGAACTCTTGGCAGCGAGTTGGAGTTCAACCTTAGTCGCGTCTTGCTTACAAATCGTGGTGCGGTCCTGACCGGGCAATTAAGGAGCGTGCGAAGTCCGAGGACCGAGCGTGCAACGCAAGGGCGGCACACAGTGAATTCGTTGCACGCTACGCGGAGCTTGTCGCTCGGGCGCGCGGGACGCAGCGAGCCAAAAAATAGGCCGGTCGCAAAAGGATAGCGCCGGCCCAAGGCTCCTCCGCTCTCTTATATGGATTGTGTCCGAGCTGCGGAACGCCTGCGGCTCGCGAGGCCGATAGCGCCGAAACCCACCAGCATCATCGCCCAGGAGCTCGGTTCCGGAACGCTGCCAGTCGCGGCATCAAACGAAACCTGCTTGAGGGCGGTGAAGTTCACCAGCGCACCCGCGTCGGTGCGGAGGTCGGAAAAAGCAACGCTCGATATCATTTCGCCGGCGCCGGCCAGAATGTCGAACTTGCTGTTCGAGGGGAGCAGCTCATCGAGGAAGGTCTGGGTTCCGCCGCCGACGAACGTTACCAGAATGTCGAAATTGGTACCCGCGTTCTGGCCATTCGGCCCCTCGAGCTTGAACTGGATGACGCCGACATTGAGATCCGGATCGACCAGGATGTTGGAAAAACCGGCCTTGCCGATGCCGGTCACAGAGGCCACGCCGTTGCCCGCGCCCGCATCCAGCATGTCGCTCGAGCAATAAGTGACCAGGCTGGCAACCGGCTTGGTCGTGAGAGCCAGGCTGTTACCGGATCCCGCATTGTCGTTGTGCACGACATAATCATAGGGGGCGCCGCTATTAAGAATAACAGTGGCAGCATCTGCCGTCCCGAAGGTGCCAACGGCTATAATAGCAAATAATGAGCTTCTCAGAACGTGGGTCATGGTCCAGCCCTCTACTTGGCGGCAAAGAATTTTGTTGCCCTAAGGGACTACAACACCATGCTGACGAAAAATTGATCTAGTACATAATGTTGGTTGTTTTCAGGCGGCGGTGAAGATAGTTTTCATCAAAGCCGGCCACGCGCACGAGACCGATGGGATCGGTGATGCGCAAACTGCGGCGGCTGATTTCCATCACCCCGGCCTCGCGAAGGCGCCGGATCACGCGGTTGATATGGACCGGGCTCATGCCCAGCGCGTCCGCAAGCAGCAATTGCGACACGGGCAGCTCGACGGTGGACGATTGCAGGCCGTGGACACTCTGGAGCCTGACGTAAAGCTCGCACATCAGGGCTACTCGTTCTACGCTGCTGCGCCGGCCCATGCTCACGATCCACGCGCGCAACGTCGCTTCGTCGATCAGTTGTGCCGCATAAAGCGCGCGTCCAATCCGCGGCGACCGGTCGAGCATCTCTTCCATCGTAGGGCGCGATATGGTCGCGATCGACGCCTTGGTGATGGTCTGGATGCTGTGATCCATCTCGTCGAGTATGGCGATGTGCAGGTCGCAGCTGTCGCCCGGCAGCATGAACGACGTGATCTGACGGGTTCCGCTCGGCAGGATCTTGTAGCGGCAGGCCCAGCCCGACAACACCACGAAGACCGGGCCGGGGCGGTCGCCCTCGCGGATCAAGTCCCGCGCGGCGAACTGGCGTGTCTGGCTGGTCGAGGAGACCAAAGTGGCGACATCTTCCTCGCCCAAATCCGCCAATCCGGACAGCTTGCGGACGAAAGCGTTGACCATTGGCCATCATCCCACGGCAGGAGCATCATAGTATATAAACATCGGATAATGACGATTGTTGATGTAGGTTGCACATTCTGTCGGGTAACGTGGTAGACGACGCCAATCGTCGCTCGTCCGAACTCGGCGACGGGGAGCCGCCACGCTCTCGCCCTCGTCCGGGAGTGATCCGATGACGACCGATAGTTTTCCGCCCGATCGACCCGACTCGCATGGCCAGGTGGTACTGCTGCTTGCGGAAAGCATGCTGCACGGGTTGGTGGCCCGCGCCGTGGTACCGGTAACGGAGGCAATCGAGATGGTCGAAATCGCGATGGATGCGCGCGTCGAGATCGCCGATGCTGGCGCGGACGCCTCTCGCGGAGGGCGCGATGCGTTTGATCTGCTGGCGGAGATCAAGCTCAGCCTCGAAAATGATGTTCCGGCTCCCCCGGGCCCACCATCGGCTGACAAAGCTTGAAAGTGTAACCCCGATCAAAAGGGTTGTCGCGCTTCGGGCCTCTCCGTTGGGCGCTCATTCGTTGAGCGTAAGAGAAAAACCAGCTGGTCGGCAGGGGAACCGGCTGCTCGGGTAATTATGGGCAGAGAATGGCGGCCGCTCATGCGGTGAGGACCGCGATTTTGGCCGCCGGCATGAGCGCTGCGGTCGGCGGTCGAGTAGCGGGCGTCGAGGCCCTCTATCGCTGTGTCGGCAAGGATGATACCGATCATACGCTCCTACATCGATCCGTAGTGCGGGCCGATTCGCCGCCCGCTTTGTGGTCCGCTCGCGATTGAGCGGTACGTAGAAAGGTCGCACGCCTGGCTCCCTCTGAGACAATTGGGTTCATGGGAAACCCCGAGCACCTTCGGCTGGCCGTCGAAGCGGCGTGCGTCGCATTGTGGTCCTGGAATGTGGACGACAACAGCTTATCCATGGATCGGCGGGCGTTTGAACTCTGGGGCCTGACACCAGCCGACACCGTCGCCTTTGAGGATCTATCTGAACGTATCCATCCGGCGGACCGGGATCGCGTCCGGGAAGCGTTCATGGCGACGCGATCAGTATCTGGTTCCTACGAGATAGACTTCCGGATCATGCTTCGGGATGAAATCCGTTGGATATCGGCTCGCGGTCAGGGGGCAGACGCCGGCATAGTCAATAGCACCATGTTCGGCATCTTCCTCGACGTAACCGGCAGAAAGCAGGCCGAAGAAGGCCATGAACTGCTGGCAGGTGAGATGAGCCACCGGGTAAAGAACCTGCTTGCGATCGCGGGCAGCCTCACGCAACTGACGTCCCGCACGGCGCGCACGATCGTCGAAATGACGACGGAATTGACCCAACGCCTATCAGCCTTGGGCCGGGCACATGACCTCGTTCGCCCCTTACCCGGTGAGCAGGGAAAGGCGGCCCTGCTGGGCGATTTGATAACCGTACTCCTCGCTCCCTACGACGAGACGGCTGCTTTTTCCGGCAGGATCCGTGTCGCTGTTCCCCGAATGGGTGTCGGCGAACGAACGGCGAGCACCTTGGCTATGGTGATCCACGAACTTGCGACCAATTCGGTCAAGCATGGCGCCCTGTCTTCTGCCGCCGGAATGCTGGATATATCCGGCAAGCTCGACGATGATCATCTCCAACTGACGTGGGCCGAAACCGGTGGTCCCTCGATCCCGGCGGCGCCCGCCCATCGCGGCTTCGGTCTGAAGATGGTCGAGCGGAGCGTGCAGGATCAACTCGGCGGCAGTCTCACTTTTGATTGGCAAACCACCGGGCTTGTGGCCGCGCTCCGTATCGGCAAATCGCGCATGGCTTCGTAATACTCATCTCCCGCAGCCGGCGACGCGCCGAGGTCCGAACCGATGATCGGCCCTGCCTCAGTAGCTCTCAGCATGGTGCGAAGCGCCATAGCGCGTCTTGACATCGCAATCTGGCGGATCCGGAGCTTGGAAGCGCCTACCCACCGGGACGGCTGGCCGTATCGAATATCATTGTGCAGTCCACCAGAGGAACGAGATGCACTCGAACGCCCTGTACCTTGAAGTTCTGACGGGCCTCGGCGCGATCATACTCATGACCGCGTGGCTTCCCATGGTCCTGCGCAAGATGCCGTTGTCGCTGCCAATATTCTGCGTCGCTGCAGGGGCGGCGCTCTTCACTCTTCCAAGCCTTCGCCCGTTTGCTGTCCACCCCTTGGCATTCCCTCTCGCCACCGAGCGCCTGAGCGAGCTGGTGGTAATCGTCTCGTTGATGGGTGCCGGGCTCAAGATCGACCGGCTGATTGGATTGCGCCGATGGGGACTTACCTGGCGGCTGCTGGGGATCGCAATGCCCATCACCATCGTCTCGGTCGCCGCTCTCGCTTTCGGACTGCTGGGCATGGGGTTGGCCGCGGCCCTGTTGATCGGAGCGAGCCTGGCACCGACCGATCCGGTCCTCGCGAGCGACATCCAGGTCGGAGCGCCGGGAGAAGGGGAGGAAGACGAGGCGCGCTTCGCGTTGACATCCGAAGCCGGCCTCAATGACAGCTTGGCCTTTCCGTTCGTGAACCTGGCGATCGTGATGGCGGCCACCACCTCCTCGGCCAGCGACCTTTGTCCGTGGCTGATACGCGATATTTTGTGGAAGCTGTCAGCCGGTATTACGATGGGCTATCTGGTCGGGCGCGCGCTCGGCTATTTGACTTTTCACATCCCGAGCAGGGCGAACCTGTCGCGGACGGGCGACGGGTTCGTGGCTCTAGGAGCGCCCTTCCTCGCTTACGGATCCACCCAGCTCATCGGCGGCTACGGCTTTCTCGCGGTATTCATCGCGGCGCTCGGTCTCCGGCATGCCAGCCGAGATCACCGATATCATACTCGTCTGTACGCTTTCGCCGAAGAGACAGAGCGACTGCTCATGATGCTTCTCCTGGTGCTGTTCGGGGGAATGGTCGCTCACGCCGGGCTCCTGGCTGGGACGGACCGCTGGACACTGCTTTTCGTTGCGGCCTCCCTGCTGATCGCTCGCCCGCTCGCGGGCTTGGTTAGCCTTAGCCGATCGCGGCTCCCTTGGCGAGAGAAGCTGGTTATCTCCTTCTTCGGGGTCAGGGGAATGGGTTCGATCTACTATCTCGCATTCGCTCTGAACCACGCGCGCTTCCCAGAGCCCGAGCGCCTTTGGAGCGTCACCGGACTGGTCGTTTTGGGTTCGATCTTCCTGCACGGGATCACTGTCACACCTGCTCTTCACCTGATGGATCGATGGCAACGGAGGCATAGGGGCCAGCTTTGATCTCCCGCGCGTTGGGTTAAGGCTGTTCGTGACTGTTCTCAGGTATCAAGCGCCTCTCAGCTCAAACCAATGTGACCCTGAGACTGAACGTCCATGGAGTAGAAAGGTAAGTCAGGAAAACAGCGACAGCTCGGAAAAAAGTAACCCGACGCATTAGTGCCCAAAGTTTGGTGCTTGCCGGCCAGATGGCGGCACGCTCGGATTCGACCATTGATCATCGGAGCGACGCCGTCTTGGGAGCCAGCGACCATTGTAATTGTGGCAGAGCAATCCCACATTAAGCCAATCGCACCCCATGCCTTGGCGCTGGTGCGGCTGAGAGATTCTTCGTGCTCCCGCTATTCGATGGAGCCGAACCATGTCCGTCCATTTCCCCGACCCAATTCCTGCCACTGCCGCTTCGCTGGATGCGCAGGTGCGCCGCATGTCCGGCACACTGAGTTGCGACTTCGCCAACGGCAGCGTCGGCGAACGCCACAACACGTTCGAGCACCGCTCCAGGCTTTTGCGTCAGCTCACCGCGCGCCGCGACAGCGTGGCGGGCGCAACCTTGCCGGCGGCGCAGACATGAACCCCGCATCCCGCTCGATCGACGACGCCGTCAGCGCGGCGCTGATGGTCCAGTACGGCATCACCCGCGTGCCGGCGGACACATTTCACCTCGGCGAATGGCGCTATTCCAATCTGGATGATGCCATCGCACAGGCACGCCGGATCGCCGCCGCGCCCGGCAGATCGCGCTGATCCAAAGGGAGAGACCAACATGGCCAAAAGTCAGCGCAAGGGCAGCAAGGAAGCGCGCAAGCCCAAGAAGATCCAGCCGCCTAAGCCCAACGCGTCGCAACCATCGCTCAAGAGCGCGATTCCCGGCCTGCTGAAAAGCTGATCCCGCACCGCGCTCTCACCCTAAGGCACAGAAGGAAAACGATCATGTATCCATCCGCAGACCTGTGCCGCGTCCAAGAAGCCTTCCAGCGTCGTCGCGCCGAAAGCGCGCCGCTCGGCAACGTCCGCACGATTGCGCAGAAGGCGGCCGCCGCCTGGGCCGCCGAAGCGCTTTATGCCGAGGGACGCGAACAACGTCAGGCGCAGGTTCGCGCGTTTCGCACCAACGAGATCGAGAAGGAGCGGACGGCTTGCGACCAGCTCGACCTCGCGAGCAGCGAGAATCCCGATCGCGGACGCGCGGCCCCGGCGATGCCGCCGCATCCCTTGTGATATGCCCGCGGCTCCCCATCTCTTCTCTATCGCGCTTTCAGCCCGGGCGTGGCGTGACAGAGAGATAGCAGCTCCCGCTCGCACTTCGGAGACGGGACATGGTTGATCCGTCATGGCGCAATCCGCCGCATTTCACGATCTTCAAGACAGCGGCCGAGGAGGCCGCGGAATCGGAGAGCAAAGGCGCCTGGGAAAATGAGGGCGGTGCGAACGCCGGCCCGCCCGACGGCGAGGCACGGGATGTCCGCTCCCAGCCGGAACTCGACCAGGCGATCGAGGAGCTGGTGCTGGCGCTCTATTCGGAGGATGTCCGCCTCGGCATCGTGCGCGATCGCGATATCTTCGATACCGGCGGCGCGCTCAGCGCGCGTGGCGGAAGCCGCTATCATCATCGCGCCCGTGAAATACTGGCGAGCCTGGCGCATGTATCCGACAGACAGATCCTGCGGGCCTGCGCTGCCGAGCCGGCCGGGACGCCGCGTGGAGCCGCCGCGCGTGCCGAGTTGCGCCTACGCGGCATAACTATGCCCTGACGACCGCGTTTGCCCCTTTGAGCCTTGGCTCGAGGTGATGGCACGGGACCTCTCGTTAGTTAGCCCAAACTGGCCTTACGTTGCATCTATCGAACCAGCGCGGTTGGCCGGGACAAGCGGCAGCTTTGAGGATTGGCATAGGTCGCTGCGAACGGCCGCTACTAGGGCGCAAACCCGACGCTCGGCGGTCGCCGGCGCTAACCCCGCGCCTGCCAGGCGTCGCGCTCGGCGGTCGAATTGCTGGTCAAATCCGCCATGACCCTGTTCGCCCAGGTGATCCCATGCGCTCTTGAAACGAGCTCCGACCTTACGTCATTGGGCGAGGCTATGCTCTCCGAAGGCAGAGGTCACAGGTTCGAATCCTGTCGGGTGCGTCATACTTTTCAAGACTTACCGATAAGTTGCGGTCGATTTGGCCAATAAACGGCCGATAACCCCTTCGGAAATGGCTGCGAGCCTTCGGACGATGTGGCTCCCCTTCCTGGAAAAGATTCGAAACTCGTTTCGAGAGAACGCAAAAGAGATTGGACTACTGCTATCCAGCTATCGGTTCTTGGAAAGAGACGGCGGGTGGGGATTACACGGGAAATGAGTTCGCTACCGCTACGCTGCCGATTGAAACGAAAGCGGTCAGTTCGGATCCCAGCAAGACTA
>Ga0157373_10004847_pt1 | contig 10125 bp, 3 predicted proteins | sample C65metaG_FD_113460 | JGI IMG/M metagenome (GOLD analysis project Ga0157373, IMG submission 113460) | Corn rhizosphere microbial communities from Kellogg Biological Station, Michigan, USA - C6-5 metaG | ecosystem: Host-associated > Plants > Roots > Rhizosphere > Soil | place: USA: Michigan...
ACGCCGAAGGCGTTGGCTAATTGCAGCCCAGCGGTTGGAGCGTAGCGACAACCCTGGGTCACGACGTATAAAGACGAATTAACGCTGAAAGCGTTAGGCGTGTGCAGGAATAACCCCTTCAGGGTTGAAATGGATTTGCTGACGATCACCCAGGGTTGTCGCTGCGCTCCAACCGCTGGGCTGCAATTAGCCAACGCCTTCGGCGTTAAAACCCAATCTGCAAATTAGCCAACGCCTTCGGCGTATTTGTTTCCAATTTCAAACTTAGGCATTACTCAGGACCTTCGTTGCTCAGAAATCTTTTTTCATCGTGGTAATACGGCTGTCTTCTTTTCATCTTCACCAAGGTAAGAGAACAAAAGCATTCATCGCTCGCCGGACCCCGCACCGGCCCCGGTCACGGATTCAACAGTTGATTGAGTAACAGGAGAAGCATTATGCGCTCCCGCCTGAACCGCACAGTGCCTTTCAGTTCCAAACTCGCGTTGGTAGTGGTTCTTACCGTTTGGGCAGCTCTGCCTGTTTATGCGAAGGAGTTCAAGACACCGCTTTCCGGACAAATTGAGGGAACGGTCCTGGACCAGAGTGGCGCGAGCATCGGTGGGGCATCGGTGGTCCTCTTTGGCGCCGCGGGACTGGAAGCACAACGTTCGCTCACCGATCAGCGGGGTCGTTTCACCCTCGAGAAAGTGACGGCTGCCGATTACGTGGTCTCCGTGCAAAAGAGGGGCTTTCGCGAAGTACGACGCGTGCTTCATCTGACGCCCGGCGAGACTTTGCAGTTAGAGTTTCAACTGAACGTAGCCTCGATTTTCGAGACAGTTACAGTCACCCCAGCACGCGGCCAGCCGCAGGAAGTATTTGCAGTGCCGCAATCGCCCGTCGTAGTTGTAGAAGATGAACTATCACGGCGCTACGCCAACATCCTGCCTCAAGCACTGCGCGATGTTACTGGCGTGCACATTCAGCAAACGACTTCAGGGCAGGGCTCACCGTTCGTTCGCGGGTTAACCGGCCAACAGGTACTTCACCTGGTAAACGGAGTGCGCTTCAACAATGCGACCTTCCGTCCCGGCGCCAACCAATACACGGCTCTGCTCGAACCCGACTTCGCGGATCGTGTTGAAGTTATTCATGGACCAGGCTCAACGCAGTACGGCTCGGATTCGCTGGGTGGCACGATCAATTTTTTGACTCGTTCGGCGCAGGGCGCCGGCAGTTTCGGCATTCATGGTCACTTTAACACCTACTTCGCAACCGCCGATCTATCCGCAGGCTTGTCCACAACGATTACAGGCAGCTTTGACAATTGGGGCTTTCTGTTCGGCGCTTCCGGCCGGCGCACTCAGGATTTGCGTACTGGCGGCGGCCTCGATTCACACTCCGTGATCACACGCCTGCTTGGTATTCCTTCGAAGTTCCTTGGCGACAGGTTGCAGGACACTGCGTACGGTCAATACAACGCGAACGCAAAGTTTCAATTCAAGGCTTCAGACGCCGACGTACTCTCGTTTGAATACCTGAGAGGAACGCAACTCGGTTTGCGTCGTTACGATCAGCTCGATGGCGGCATCGGCAACCTGCTCAACAGTTTCGATCCGCAAGTGCTCGATTTCTTTACCGCCCGTTACGATCGGATCGGCGCTGGTCCATTCGATTCAATCTCGACAATCTTCTCTTACAACGGTCAACGCGACGATCGTCGCTCGCAAAGCATCAACAACGCCCAGGGTCTTCGCTCCCGCATCAGTGATGAGTTTAATCTGACCCGATCATTTGGTTATCAGGCGCAGGCCAGCACACGCGTGAAGCGTAGTCATTCGCTGACGTTTGGCGCGGAGTTTTACGACGAACGAACGCGCTCGCGTAAACAGGATTTCAGTTTCAGCAACGCAACGCTCGCTTTCACTAATGTCGCCGATGTTCGCGCGCGCTTTCCGAATGGATCTACCTACCGAACACTTGGAATTTTCGCGCAGGACATTGCTTCACTCGTGCCACAGCGTTTGACTGCCCATCTTGGTATTCGCTACAGCCTTTTTAATTACAATCAATCGTCTGTCGATAATCCGCTGGATGCCGCCGGCAGGCCCACCGTGCCTGATGTCGCGGAGCAGTTTGACGACGTAACCTTCAACACCGGACTCACGTTTACCATCAACCGTCACCTGAATCTCACCGGTAATGTCAGTCGCGGTTTTCGTGCGCCCAACGTAAACGACTTTGCTTCCACGGGTCTTTCTGGTCTGGGCTTTGAAGTTTCGCCGGATGAGGGAGTGCGGTTGAGTGGCTCCACGGGCGCACTCGATAGTTCCAGACGATTGACTGATGTGCGTCCGCTCGAGCCGATCAAACCGGAGCAACTCTACAGTTATGAACTGGCATTACGTTTCCTCGGGTCGCGATTTAGCGGCAGCGTTGCCGCTTTCGATTCCGAGATCTCAAACCTGATTGAACGACGCACACTGTTGTTGCCGGCGGGGGCCGTGGGACAACTCGTGGGTGGTCAGCCGATCATCAGGCAGGACGCGACCGGCGCCGTCTTTACGTCTTTGTCAAACTCAGCGGTTTTCGTTCGCACCAACGCCACGAAGGTTCGCCTGCGCGGCGTTGAAGGCAGCATGGCGCTGAAACTCCGCCGCGATTTGGCGCTGAACGCAAATGCTTTTTACGTGCACGGTAAAGATTTGCGCACTGGCCTGCCGCCCAACCTCGAAAACGGTATTCCACCGGCTACCGGTTTTGTCGGTGTCAAGTGGGAACGTGCGGGCTCACCAGTATGGCTTGAGCTCTATTCAAACTTCGCAGCGCCGCAGCGCCGTTTCTCTGATAACGACATCTCACAAGCCCGCATCGGCGGACTGCGCACACGCGAAGAGATCGCAGGGTTCTTCAACGGTGGCGCCGTCCCACGCGGGTTGGTGCGCAACGGCATCCTGCTCCCGACCGGCGAGACTCTGGCCCAGGTACAGTCACGCGTTCTTGGACCAGGCCTGCAACCCAATGCGCTGTTCAGCAAGAATCCGGGATTTGCGCTGTTGAATCTGCGCGGCGGATTCAGGATCGGTGAGCGTTCGTCAGTCACAGTCATCCTCGAAAATATTTTCGATCAGAACTACCGCACGATGGGCTCCGGAATCGATGGCCCAGGAACCAACGCGGCGGTGCGGTATTCATTCAGTTTCTAGAACCCTGAGGAGTTAGACATGAAATATTTATTGACGACATTTTTGCCGTTGGTGCTCGCCGTCACAATCTCTATGACCACTTACAACAACGCTGTAAGCGGATCACAAACGGCCACGCCGGCAGCAAACGACATCGCACTCAACCTCAACGCAACTGGCGACCTTCCGGGTATGAACACAATCACGTTGCAACGAAATGGTTTGAATGTGACCGGTGGCAGTTGGCGTCTGACAGTGCTCCCGCAGAATGCCGGCGCATCGTCGAATAAACGTGGCGAACTGGTGGGAACGATCAGCGCGGGCACGTTGACACTTACAGCGGAAGGCAATGTGGCGTCAGCCTCAGGTGTGCAGGTAACGATCCAAAGCGGCAGCGGTGAATTTGCCGCGGTAACCTCCGGCACAGCTACTGTCACGCTTACGGCAGATGCTGAGAAGCCCTCGCAGCTAAACGGCACACTCGTACTGAACTTCTGAAATAGCAATCCACCGAGTTACACAAATCATGAAGCCCAAACTACTACTCATCAGCGCGTTTGTGATGCTCTGCGCTCCCGTTTGTTACGCACAAGCGCCTGCGAAGAAAACTGAACTGACTGTTACCGATCGCGAAGCGTGGCAAAAGGTATTGCGCTGGCCCATCGAGTTTGAAGAGCAGTGGCGACGCTCACGAACCAACAACGATCCCAGTCGAAGTGGTCTCGCCTTTCACAGTCTGGGTCGGGGAAATTTTCTGGTTGTGATCGAGGTGCATGAGAGTTTCTACCAGCCACGCTATCTCTTCATGCACTACTCCGAGTCAGGTCAAACGCCACCCCGCCTGTTGAAGCTCAAGACGTACGAGGGAGACGACGACGATGTGAACAAGGTTTCAACGAAGCTGTTAGCCGAGGTTGAAGGTATCCCAACGTTTGTCGCGGCGACAAGACAACTCATTTTTCACACCAAAGGGCGCGGTACTGAAGACTGCGGTTCGCTGGTGAAATACCGGATCACGCCCACGCGCGCCATTCCCACGGAGGCGCGCGTGCACGCCTGTTTTGATGACTACTCGCTGGGCATCACCGATCCGATGCGCTGGCACAAAGTTAAGCGTCTCTAAACCACACCTCCAACCAGGAAAGGACACCATCATGTTAGGCACAACGACCACCGGTAGTAACTACTCGACTCGACGACGATTGATCGCAGCGTTGTTGGTGTTGAGCCTGTGGCTGCAAGCTACCACACCACCCGTGATGGCAAACCCGGCTGGACCATCGCCGATCCAGAAGCTGTTCAGCAAAGCGCCCGGTGGCGCCCGCCAGATACTAGCGAACCTGGCGTTGGTGGAACAGAGTTTGGTGTCGTTTCTGCGCGCGATGTTTACGCCGCAGGAGAACTGGAACGTCGTGCTGACGCAGGTCAACGGCGAGTTTAAAGATTACGCGGGGCTGGACTATCACCACTCGAGTAGAAAGCTGCTGCTGTCAGCGAATGCGCCCGGTGGTCAGCCGAATAACTTCGAAGCAGTAGCGCAGGACGGTAGTCGAGCGGCGTTCTCGAATGTGGCGGGGTTGAACGGCGATTTGTTGATTGCGACGAGCCGTGATGAAGGACAGGGAATGAGTCGCGGTGGTTTTCCCGCGGGTGAGTTGTTCACGAGTACTGGAGTGGCGGGCGTGATCGCGCGTGTTAGTGCGTCAGGGGCAACAGTGCAGAACCCGTGGGTGACGTTGCCGAATGAGACAGGAATGATTGGTGGCTTGTATCTGGATCGCACCGGCGTGTACGGCGGCGATCTGCTTGTAGTAACGACGGCCGGCGGTGTCTGGCGCGTGAACGCCGCAGCGCACCCGACGAAGGTGGCGGGACTGAACACGCGCTTAGCGGGTGTGACGAGTCTGCCTGAGGATCCGGATAGTTATGGACCATGGTCAGGAAAGATCCTGGCTGGCGCAAAAGACCTGTCGCTGCTCTACGCGATTGACGTTGCGGGTGGGACGACTTCGTTGCCATTAAGCGTGCAGCCGCAGGACGTCGATGTAGTGCCGGCGCAGGAGAACTTCTATGCGGTGGACGCGGTAAGTCGAAAGGTTTGGGGAGCGAGTGATGGCGCGTTTGCGGGAATCATCGGCGACATTTTGGTAACGCAGCAGACGCCGGGAGTAATCAATCGTTTGCGCTGGAATGGCGTGCAGTTTGAGGCCTCCAATTTGGCGAACGCGACGGAGTTCAAGCAGGTGGCGTTTGCGCCGGCCGGGATCAATCCGATCCCGGCAGTGAAGCAGTTGAATGACAAGATCGCCGTGGTGCGACATGGTGCGACGCTGCTGAACAGCGGGCGTGTGGAAGGTTCACTGTGGCAGTTGTTGCCGGAAGCCGTAATCCTGGATGGCACAGACACGATCACGACCGACCTGCTGGTGCCGGGCACGCCCCTCGTGCTGCACAGTCCGCCTGCTTCATACGGTGGGACGATTGTGGGCACACAGAACCCGGAGCCATCGAACTACTCGATCGAGATCAAGGGCAGTTCGCAGTTGCGCCATGTCGTCACGCGCACCAATCCAATTGAGCTGGAGACTGTTAGTCCACCACCAGCGCCGGCCGGCACGCGCGATGTCCAGATCAATCAGGCAGGCGGAACGATTGGCGATCCGGCGACGTTGCGGAACCTGACGATCTCCGGTCATGCAGGGACGATAGTGGTGCCGCCTGGTACGTACGGCACGTTCAGTGTGGCGGGCCGTAATGCACTTGTTTTCGGCGTTGCGAACTCAACAACGCCGACTGTTTACAACCTCGAGGAGTTGACGCTGACTGGCAGCAGTGAGTTGCGCGTGGCTGGCCCAATCGTGTTGACGGTGAAGAATCGTGTGACGCTGAGTGGCTCAACGTTGGGCGCAGCAAATGATCCAAAACGATTGTTTCTGAAGATCGCGACACCTCCTTCGGATCCGCAAGATGCGTTGAAGGTGAGTGGTAGAGCGGTGCTGTACGGCATCGTGCGAGCGCCGCAGGGCGTTATAAGGATCGAGGGCTCGGGCCGAGTGCGTGGCACCGTTTCCTGCGACCACCTGATAGTAAGCGGCAACGGTGTACTTCAGATCACTGAGACGGATCTGACGCCACCACCGGTAAATCGCCCGCCAATCGTTGATGCGGGTGGCGATCAATCCATAACTCTGCCCACCAATCAGGTGAGTCTTAACGGCACCGCCACTGATGACGGTTTGCCGCAGGGCAGTGTGCTGACACTGGCATGGTCCAAGGTGAGTGGACCAGGGACGGTGGTGTTTAGCCAGCCAACACAAGCGATCAGCACGGCGACGTTCACGGCTGCGGGCGTGTACGTGTTGAAGCTGACGGCGTCGGATGGGCAGTTGAGCGCCTTCGATACGCTCACGGTGACGGTGGTATCAGGTAATAGCCCGCCGACCGTTAATGCCGGACCGGATCAAACAATCGAGCTGCCCAATCCAGCACTACTGTCAGGTGTAATTACTGACGACGGACGGCCGCAGGGTGCGACAGTAACCTCAACCTGGAGCGTTGTAAGTGGACCAGGCCCGGTGGTGTTTGGCAATGCCAACGCTCGCGTGACAACGGCTTCATTTACGACTCCCGGTAGCTACACCTTACGGCTGACAGCGAATGACACTCAGTTCACCGCCTCGGATGATCTCGTAGTGACAGTACTGCTGAACCAGGGACCGACAGCGAATGCCGGACCAGATCAGAATATTACTCTGCCTGGTACGGCCCAGCTTAACGGCACAGCGACTGATGATGGTCTGCCACTTGGTTCGACTTTGGAGACTTTCTGGAGCTTTGTGAGCGGGCCGGGTGCGGTGGTCTTCCCGGATGCGACGGTGGTGAATGCAATCGCGATCTTCAATGTGCCCGGCACATACGTGCTGCGGCTGACTGTCTCGGACGGCAAGCTGAGTGCTAGTGACGAGATGACAGTTGTGGTGCAGCCGAAGCCATTCGCGGAGCGCACCTACACACTGGACGCCGACTTCGATCAGGGAACTCAGTTCAATGTCAATCACGAACAGGCGAATCAGTTACAACTGGACCACACGGCGCGCGAGTTTGACTTCCTGTGGGTAGCAGTGTCTTCCAAGGGCACTATCGCCAAGATCGATACCAAGACCGGACAGGTCATTGGCGAATATTTCACCTCGCCTTCAGGACAGCCAAAAAATCCATCACGGACAACGGTGGACCTGAATGGTAACGTGTGGGCGACAAACCGCGATGGCAATAGCGTGGTGCATATTGGTCTGGTGGAGAACGGCCAGTGTGTGGATCGCAATGGCAATGGTCTGATCGAGACTTCCACTGGCTTCAACGACATCAAGGCGTGGCCCAATACCGGTGGCGCGGACACTCCAGGAGGCGTCACGACGGCAGCGGACGAGTGCATCATCCACTACACGAGGGTCAATTCATTCGGCACCCGCCACGTATCAGTCAACAAGGACAACGACATCTGGGTGAGCGGCACCAGCGGCCGGCGCTTTGATCTGCTTGATGGCATCACGGGAACGATCAAACGCGTTGAGCCGACTACTGGCTTCGGCGGTTATGGTGGCTTGATCGATCCGAATGGTGTGATTTGGTCGTCAAATCCCATGCTGCGTTGGGACACCAGCAAACCGTTGACTGGACCAAACGGGGGAAACTGGAGAGGGTACAACCACCCGAGCTATGGTCTTTGTATCGACAGCCACGGCAACGTTTGGAATACGTCGTTCAATGGCGGCGGTGTCAGAAAGTTTTCGCCAGACGGCACACTGCTCGGCACATTTAACATGGGCAGTTCGTTGGCCCAGGGCTGCGTGGTTGATAAAAACGATCATGTCTGGATAGCACACTCTCTCAACGGCAACACGGTGGGTCATTTGAAGAACGATGGCTCGCTTGTCGGTGTGATAACGGTAGGCAGTGGCCCCACGGGCGTTGCGGTAGATGGTTCCGGAAAGATCTGGGCCACAAATCACAACAGCCGCACAGTCTCGCGCATCGATCCAAATCTGGGCCCGCTCGGACCTGACGGCGTGACGCGCGTCGGTGCAGTCGACTTTACGACAATCAATTTAGGTGGCGATCTTTACAACTACAGCGATATGACCGGGAGTACTCTGTCCGGTATTCCAAACACCGGAACCTGGTCCACCGTCTTTGACAGCCAGATCGTCGGCGCTGAATGGGGTCGCATAGGTTGGACAGCACGAGTGTGTGGTGACGGATCACTGACGGTCACAGTGGCCAGCAGTACGAACGGCGCCACCTTTGGCTCGGCTCAAACTGTCACAAACGGAGCTGATCCGAGTGTGGCTAATGGCCGCTTCCTGCGCATCACTGTCAACTTCAAGCGTTCGTCCAGTGGTGAATCGCCGGTACTCTACGACCTCAGCGTAGGCACCAGCGGTTTCACGCTTCCTGTTGTGGCAAACGAAAGTCCAACTGCCTTCGCCGGCGGCGATCAAACTGTAACTCTGCCGGATGCAGCGAAGCTCAGCGGCGCCGCCTGTGACGATGGTTTCCCGCGCGGCTCCTCACTGTCACTCACCTGGTCCAAGGTTAGTGGCCTGGGAGACGTTGCCTTCACGAAGCCCAACTCGCCAATTACCAATGCCACCTTTACGGTTGCCGGTGAATATGTGTTGCGTCTGACGGCAAGCGACTCAGAACACACGGTGTTTGATGAAGTGACGGTCACGGCACTGCCGGCGAATTCCGCGCCCATCGTTAATGCCGGAGCTGACCAGACGATCACACTCCCGAATACCGCCAGCTTGAACGGCACAGTGGCCGACGACGGTTTCCCGGCTGGCGCCACGCTAAACACGTTCTGGACCCAGGTGAGTGGGCCAGGTCCTGTCACTTTCAACGACATCAACAACCCTGTAACGAAAGCAGTCTTCTCGACGCCGGGTACTTACATCCTGCGTCTCTCAGCTAACGACACGCATCGCATCGGCACTGACGACGTTCAGATCACGATCAACGCTCAGCCGGCGCTCGCGGGTGCAACCTTGCAACTGACGGCTGTGACGCCAGGTCCATACGTGACCGGTACGTTGCAATCGGTCCGCGCGACGCTGCGGAACTCTGCCGGCAATCCATTGGCAAACTTCGGCGTTGAGTTCACAGTTAGTGGACCAAACGCTACGACTGGCAGCGCGGTCACTAACACTTCAGGTATCGCGACCTTCAGCTATGCCGGCACAAATCCAGGCACTGACACCGTCAACGCGCTGGTGCGTAGCACTGCGACGGCGAATATTAACGGCACACCGCCAGTGTCGATGGTGTGGACCCTCACACCGCAATCACCACCTGTGACTCAAGGCTGGATCGGCGGTCCGCTGAATAACGCTTCGGTAACCGGAAGCGTGCCTATCACGGTCGGCGCAGGCGTGACGTTAACCAACGCGAAGGTTGAGTACTGGCCGGCTGCGAACCCTGCGGCCGTAACAACGCTGGTCCAAAACGCTGGGGGTGGTCCAGGTACGACACTGGCCACGCTCGATACGACGCTGCTGGCCAATGGCAATTACGTCATTCGTCTCACGGCAACCAACAACGGTCAGGAACAGGTCAGCCAGGTGACGATCACCGTCACTGGTGAGAACAAACCAGGTCGCGTGACGTTTTCAGTCACTGATTTCACAGTTCCGCTATCGGGACTTCCCATTACGATTGAAAGACATTACGACAGCCTGCAACGCAACCGGAGCGGTGACTTTGGTTTTGGCTGGTCGTTGGAAGTTGCGGGACCAAGTCTTGAAGTCAGTCCCGACCACGACGTCACGATCACCGAACCAGGAACCGGCCGGCGCGTGACTTTCCAATTCACGCCCACGTCGTTGCCGTTCCCGTTCAGCTTCCTCTACCTGCCTACCTACACTCCCGAACCAGGTGTCTTCGGCAAACTGGCGTC
>Ga0157373_10004848_pt1 | contig 10124 bp, 11 predicted proteins | sample C65metaG_FD_113460 | JGI IMG/M metagenome (GOLD analysis project Ga0157373, IMG submission 113460) | Corn rhizosphere microbial communities from Kellogg Biological Station, Michigan, USA - C6-5 metaG | ecosystem: Host-associated > Plants > Roots > Rhizosphere > Soil | place: USA: Michigan...
ACATTCTCGATCCGCGCTTCTCTTCCCTCGTCGGCAAGTATCCCGTGGCGCTCCGCTACGGACTCACACCGGGCGAGCTGATGAAATTCCTGGTGGGCGCCGGATTAATTCACGCCGACGTGCACGTCGTGCCCATGAAGCATTACCGTCGCTCCATGTGGTTCGACGAGACGAAGCTCCCCTGGGTGAATCCGTCACCCAATCTGCGCAGTCTCGACGCGGAGCTGCTGTATCCCGGCACGGTGTTCTTCGAGGGGACGACGGCCACCGAAGGGCGCGGCACCGAGGCGCCCTTCACGCTCATCGGCGCGTCGTGGCTGACCGACAATGCTGTAATCGCGCGCGAGCTGAACGCGCTCCGGCTGCCCGGCGTTCACTTCAACACCGCCACGCGGACGATAGAGCCCGGCTACAAGTTCGGCGGCCAGACGATTCCAATGATCCGGGTGAGCGTGACCGACCGCGATCGAGTGCGCGCGGTGGAGGTCGGCGTTCGCATGCTGCGCGCCATCTACGCGCATCATCCCCGGGACTTCCAGTGGCGAACGTCGCACATCGATCGCCTGGCCGGCACCGACAAGCTCCGCGCGGCGGTCGAAGGCAACCATGTCGACGCGCTGCTCCGGGAGTGGGACGCCGACGCCGCCAGGTTCGCGAAGCAGGTGAAACCGTACCTGATTTACCGGTAGCGAACGCTCTCGTCACACAACGCACGCGTCACCGGCTCTCGAGTATCTCGTGTGCCGCGCGCTGCCCCGACGCGATCGCGCCGTGCACCGTGCCGGTGCTCGCCGCGCGGTCAGCCGCTTCACCGGCGTACCAGATGGTGTGCTGAATGGGCCGCGCGAGCCTGGCCGACATGCGGTACCCGCCCACTCGCGCGTAGGAGTACGCGCCGCGCGAGTACGGGTCGGCGCTCCAGTCGTGACAATGCGACGTTACGAGGAACTTGCGGATGCGCGGCTCCGTCGTGGACAGCACTCCGGCGAGTGCTCGCACGACGCAGCGTTCGAGCTCGGCGGATTTCAGCGTGGCCAGCGCCGCAGCCTTCGGCCCGCCGGCCCAGGCCACGAGCAGCGGCGCGCGCACCGGATACGCCGACCACCAGACGCCGAACGGCGACGGATTCCGCGATTGCATGAAGGTCATCCGGTCGAGCGTCTGCACGCCGCGCTGCCGGGCGAAGTGCGGCTCCAGCCAGAACGGTTCCGCAAAGCGCAGCACGACCTTGACCACGGGCCCCATCACGCCCAGCGCGACCGCGCGATCGAGCGCCGGCGCCGCCGGATCGAAGCGGATCGCACCGGCTGATTCCGGCGCTGCCTGCAGCACGCCCAGCGGCACAGTGATCAGGATCGCGCGGGCCGTGAGCCGGTCGCGCCGCGCGCGGCGGCCGGCCCGATATTCAACTTCCACGCGCCCGCGCTTCCAGTTCACCGCAAGCACCGCGCTGTTCAGCCGCACGCTCGCGCGAACAGGCCGCACGAGCGCGTCGATCAGACTGCCATACCCATCCACCAATCGCCCGACGAGCGAATCGCGCCCGTCACGCAGCGGTGAACCGGTATGGGCCAGCCATCGCTCGCTCACCACGGCCGGATCAGCCGCATCGAAGCCTTCGATGAACTGTCTGGCCTGCGCCAGATCCTCCGCCGGCAGCGTGCCGCGCCAGGCCCGCAGCGCGTCGGCCAGCGAGCGATCGGGATCGCGCGCTGGATCCAGGCGCCGCAGCACGTGATCGACGCGTGCCCAGCTGTCACGAGCCGGCGCGAGGCGTGTACCGGACCGTTCATATCGCTCCCCGGCGACGTCGAGCGCTCGCAGCCCGTAGCGTTTCGCGAGCAGCCGGATCGGCGCCGCGAATCCGTGGATGAATTCCGCGCCGAGCTCGATCGGCGTCGCGCAACCATCCGCCCACTCGGTGTGGATGCGGCCGCCCACGCGATCGCGCGCTTCCAGGACGACGCATCCGGCGCCGCCTTCAACCAGCACGTTCGCCGCGGCAAGACCGGCCACGCCCGCGCCGACGATGATGACGTCAGTGTCCACCGACTCTCGTCGGCCAGGAGCCGCGGCGCGCGCTCGTCAGATGACTCTGTCGCATTGTGTCATGACCTTGCTCCCTCGCGGCTGTGGTCGCATGTTGCGTCGCACGGCAGCCTCCGCTTCACTGTGACGCACAAAGATAGGGCATCGCCATGGAACCAGCAGTCTCCGCCCATCTCTCCGCGTGGGAGAATTTCTATCTCATCACCGGACCCTCCGCCGCGGCGCTTACCGGCCTGCAGTTCGTGGTGATCGCGCTGGTGGCCGAGATCGGAGCCGGCAGCGCGCTCAGCGTGTCGGCATTCGGCACGCCCACCATCCTGCATTTCTGCACCGTGCTGCTGGTGGCCGGCATTCTCACCGCCCCGTGGGCGACGCTCACTGGGCCCGGGTTCCTCATCGCCGCCAGTGGTGTGGCCGGTGTGGTGTACATGGTACGCGCCATTGGACGGGCGCGGAGCCAGAGCACCTACACGCCGGTGCTCGAAGACTGGATCTGGTATGTGGCCGTCCCAGTCGCCGCGTATCTCGCGCTGATCGTGGGCGCTGCCCTGCTGCCCGGCCACGCCACGCTGGCGATGTTCATCGTGGGAGCGGTGGTGTTGCTGCTGCTGTTCCTGGGCATTCGCAATGCGTGGGACACGGTGGTCTACATCGCGACCGCGGCGCGGGAGCGAACCGCAAGCAAGAGCGCCGAGCCGGCGATTCCCGCAGAGCCGGCGAACGCCGTCGCGGCGAGTCCGGAGAGCTCAGGATGACTCGGCTCAGCGATCGTGAGTGCTAACGGCCATTGGCGATCCTGATCTTCCGGAACTGGCGTCGCATGCCCGGATCGCTCAGCAAATCCGCGAGCGTCACCTCGTTCAGCGCGGCAATGAAGGCACGCCTGGCTTCGTTCAATGCCGACTTGAGCGAGCAACCGTGCCGGAGTACGCATCCGAGAGCCTGGCAATCCACGATGCTCAAGTCTGCTTCGAGCGCGACGACAACATCACCGATACGGATTTCCGCCGGATCGCGCCCGAGCACAATGCCACCGTTTCGACCGCGTGACGTGTTGAGGTAGCCCAGGATGGCCAGCTTGTGCACCACCTTGCGCAGGTGCTCCTGCGAAACGCCGTGGTAGCGAGCGATCTCCGGCCTCGTGCAGATGCGGCCGTGCTGCCGGCCGACGAACATCAGCACGCGTAATCCATAATCAGTGAGACGCGTGAGTTGCATGAGAGTGACAGAATATAAAGATCAGACGGAGCGCGGCAACCGGCAACGGCGATATCAGCCATCCGAATCACCATTGACGTGGCGCGCGACCACGTCCTCAGAGAATGCCCGCGGCAACGCCTCGGCGAATGAATCCAGGCGCCCCCAGAGCAGCGTGGCGGCAGTCCACAGAAAGAGCAGTGCGCCGATGAGCAGCATCCATTTGCCGAGTCGTTGCTGATCATCGAGCAGATAGCGGTTGCACAGGCGGCCGGGAAAAATGAGATAGAGCCAGCCGAGCCGGAAGAATGTGGCGATGAGCTCGAGCAGGAACACCCCCCGAAGGATGAAGCCCATCCGCTGCCAGCTCAGCGCGAATGGCAGACCGATCAGAAGCGGCATGGTCAGGTACTTGGCAACGGCGAACCGCGGATCGGTGACGGCCGCGTCGAGAGATCGTGGCAGCATCCAGAACGCCCCGACCAGCGTCGCCAGCAGGAATCCGGTGATCCCGTGACAGTCCCAGCCGGCCATCACGCGCGTCATCCGCGCGGGCATCGCGCGAGACAGCAGCACTCCCACCAGAATGAGCAATGGCATCTGGACCAGCATCTGCGTCGTCATGCTGGCTTCGAGCGCAGTCCTGATGGGCGGCACCAGCAGCAGGAGGAAAAGCAGTGCCGGAAGGGCGCTGGACCGATGGGAGACGCGCGCGATCACGGACCGAGTCTCTGCAACACCGCCTGTGAAACGAGTCCCGGGTTGCCCATGTCGAAGATCTCGACGAGGCGGCCGTGCGGGTCGACGAGGTGAATGGCGGCGTTGTGCGTGTAGCCGCCAAACGAGTCGGGGATGACCGTGATGCCGAACCGCTCCTCGAGCGTGTCGAGCCCGTCCTGATTGACCGGCCGCGCCGCGATCCACTCCGAACCAGACGTGTGAAACCGCTGCAGGTACGCCGCAAGGCGCGGCGGCGTGTCGTGCTCGGGGTCGAAGCTGATGCTGAGCAGTTGCAGCTTGTGGTGCGTGAGCGGCACCACGAGCCGGCTCTGCAACTGCGCAAACTCGCTGCCAAGGGTGGTGCAATACGTGGGGCAGCGAGTGTAGATGAAGTCGATCAGCAGCCATCGCCCGCGCACCGCGGTGAGGTCGAGCCGCGCACCAGTTTCCGTTTCCAGCGTCACTGGCGGAATTGCAACCGGATGTTCGCGTACCGCGATGCGTCGCGCCCCTTCAGTGGTGAACGCCCGGAACTGGTCCGTGGCCGTGCTGAGCGCAACCCCGCCGCTCAGCAAAACCACCAGGCTAGCCAGCAGCGTGCGCACGATCGCCTTCGGCCGGTGACTTCACCAACCCGGTAATGATGCGCACGCTGAACACGAGCATCCCCGTGATCACGAGCAGCGCGCCGATCGATCCAATACGGTCGTAGGGCATCCATGCCAGTTGATGCACCGCAAAACGCCGTGGTACGCTGACATGGCCGGCGGCAAGAAACGCGAAGACGAACGTCAGGCCGCCAATGATGTACACGGGAAGACCCACCCTGTCGGCGGCGGCGTCCGGGCGCTCGTCACGGCTGCCGATCACGTGATACATCAAGGCCAGCACCATCGCCAATACGCCCAGCAGCAGATAGAAATGGAAGTGGCCGGGAACCCACTGCGTATTGTGCATCACTTCGTTCACACTGATGGTGCCGTCGATGATCGCGGGAACGATGCCCGCGGCCCAGCCGAACATCGACAGGATGACGAGCTTGGCCGGCATGCGCCAGCGCATCCCCGAGTGATACACGTTGGCCAGCGCGCCGTAGACCGTCACGGTGAACACCGGCAGCCCCGCGCAATAGGAAATGATCTGTCCCATCACGAGCATCCAGCGCGGCATCGCGTAATCCATCATGAGGTGATGCGGATACACGATCAGCACCATCACCAGACTCGCCGCCCACGACCAGAGGAACGTCCGCGACATGGGATACGGCTTCCCGCTGTAGCGCGGCAGCAGCTCGTAGACTGCGATCACGCCCATGTAGATGCTGGCGTTGATGAACATGTGACCGAACAGGTAGGTCAGGTTCTTGACCAGCAGTGCGTTCAGCCCGAGCGAGGGGAAATAGATGTTGATGATGCACATCACGAGCACCACGGCACCGGCCAGAATGCCGATGGAATTGGTGATGGCCACCATGGTGCTCGCGACGACCGTTTTCGGATGCGATTGATCGATTTCCCCACCCAGCAGCCATCTGAGACCCAGCGCGCGCCCGAGGTTGCCGTACACACGGATCATGGCCCGCATCGCATCCAGATAGAACAGCAGGAATCCGACGCCAATGAGCAGGTACCCGAGCATGAACAGCGCCGCCGCGTTCCCGCTCCACAGGGTCATCGAATGCACGGGCAGCGGATAGAGGAACGTCCAGGCACCAGCGAACCCGCCAATGAACACGGACGCCAGGATCGCGATCGCGCCCAGCACGAAGAACACGTAGTTCGCGGCGAAGATCGCGAGGTTGAGCCGCACGTACTTGCGCAGGAAGAACCACATGACGGCGCTGGACGCGAGCCCGATCGTGCCGACCATGCCCGCGCCGTGCGCGGTCATCAATTCATAGAAGATCCTGGGCGGGACGCTGATCCAGGCGCCTTGCGCCATGCGCATGGTCAATCCGAACAGCATCAACAGCACCAGTACGGCCAGCGCCGAAATGACGTAGAGATTGAAGACGACGCGCTCGTTGCGCGTCAGGCGTTCGTTCGCGGGATAGAGCTGCATGGCGCTCATGGCTTGCCTCTCTGAGCGTCGGCGACGACTTCGAAGGTGGCCATCATGCCATGATGGCCCAGGCCGCAGTATTCAAGACACATCACGTGGTACGTGCCAGGCTGCGTGAAGGTGTAGCGCAACCGATTGGTGTAACCCGGCATCGCCTGAGTCTGGGCGAGAATCCGGGAATCCTGCCCGTAGATGGCGAAGCCGTGATTGACGTCGGCGCCGGTCACGTCGAATTCCACCGGTATGCCGGCCGTGACTCTTCTCCGGCTCAGCTCCCAGGCCCACTGGTGCCCGATCGCGTTGACGATCTGCGCGGTGGGCGATTGCGCCTGCTGACTGGCGATGGGGAACGGGCGGAGGGTGGAAAAGGCGATCGCGACCCCGAGCACCACCAGCGCGAGAAACCACCATCGCTGGAGCACGTGCGCATGCGCCTTCTCCGGTGCCAGGTCTGATATGGGCGGCTTTCCCGCCTGCACGATCACGAACAGAAACGTGAGCGCGACCAACCCCACCCCGAGCAGCGTGATGATCCACACCTTCTCTTGCACGATCATTGGGGGCTCCCGTGTTGAACATGTATCCGAAATACATGATTTGGCGCCCCACAGGATGCGATGCTCTGGCGAGCCTGTCAATACGCCCGTCGATATTTCACCGCTCGCCCGATGCGCCGCAATCTCGGCGGTCCGCCGCGTGCCGTGTTCGGGTCGCTCTTCAACGTCACGCTGGGCGCGAACCAGGCGATGAGCGTGAACATCATCTCCGGCACGACGACGCCGGTGCTGGGCGCCGACCACCCGTACTACTTCTATGCGCAGGCGCAGGGGTTCAATATCGTGGGGGACGGAACGATGATCGCCGCAAACTGCCCGTCCGCGGGGGGCGATCATGATTCAGGATCTCAGCGCCGCCTGGTGGCAGATGGTGATGGCGAGCGACCCCTCGCAGAATCCGCAAACGGTGCTTGCCGCATGCACAGCGTACTGGAACCCGCCGCCGCAGGCGCCGACGATCTGCGCGATGATGCAGCACGAAGGCACGCTGTTCTACCCGACGGGCACGCCGGCGGTGTTCACGTTCAAGACGTCACTGGCGCAGGAGGCGACCTTCTGTCAGGCCAATTCCAACAATCCGTGCGCGGGGTGAGCCGAGAGATGGCGAGATCGCGCGAGCAGCGCGGGTCACCACGAGGTCTATGTCGCTCTCATCGTTGTCGTCGCCTTCCTCCTTGCCGCCGCGCGAGAGCAGCAACCTATTTGCGTTACGTCATCCGCAAACGCATGTCCCGGGCACAACATGAGCGCCGGATCCGCCGCATCTGCTCATCAGCGACTACGCAATCTCGACACGGCCACTACGTATGCTGACGTATCCCGGACGAACATATCGCATGACATCCTGGAGCTGCGCCGGCTGGCGTGGTGCCCGCCGGCGCCAAGTCCGCCGGACCTTACGCCGGCCAGCTTCAGGAGGACGCATATGCAACGCCAGATGTACCGCAGGATTCTCGCCGCGCTCGTTGCGAGCGTCGCCGTGATCGCGTGCGACAAGGCCACCGCCGCGCCCACGACGCAGGCCATCCAGGCCGCGTCACCCCAGAATGGCTACACTGTCAGCGCGAACAGCGCGAACAGCGGCCACACCATCACCTTCAATTCGAATGGATCGTTCGCATCATCCACTCCCTGCGTCTCCAGCCCGGACGGGCTCACACTTTCGTGCGTGGCCCTCACCGTACAGGATGGCGGCTCCCCAAGCGCCCAGACCACCATGCTGTTTTACGACGCGTATACCTGCACCTGGGATCCCATCAATTACTGGTTCACTTGTGTCGATACGAATGTCGGCGCCGGAATCATTCCGAACTCTGATTTCAGCGATGGAGGAGGGCTGATGCGACTCCACACCAATACACAAGCTGACCCCGGCCTCTTCATATACGTCGGATCAGGTGGTCAGATAGATCTGACGTTCAGGAAAACAAATCTCTTCTCGGGCTCGGGACAGAGCACATCCGACAACAACTTCGGGACGTTTACGGAGAAGGAGAATGAGCAGGCCACCGTAACAAGCGCCCTCACCAGCGGGTCAATGCTGGGGACGACGCTGGTGGATGCCGCCAGTTCGGCCATGGGCACCGAACACGGCAATACCATCTACCACATCAACCACTGAACGCAGGGTCTCCAGCGCGCTTCGCCAGACTGGCGAAGCGCGCTGGAGCCGCGTGCAAAGCGCCGCGCACCCCGATGGGGCTACTCGCGGAAATAATACTGTCGCGGCGTCCCGTCAAATCGTCCGGAGCGCAGGCAGCACTGCTTGAAACCGCCGTCCTGATCGGCACGGGCACGGATCAGTGCGTCCGAGCTTCTCAACGCGCTCCTTGTCGCCGTGCACGACGCGGTCACCGCGCTTCACGCGTGACTCGCTCAGGGAACCCCCGGCGCCGCTTGGAGGTGCGCTCAAAAGGAGGAGAGAGAGTCGAGGTCCTTCCTGTGCAGCTTTGCCATACGACTCCGGGTTGGAGTGAGACATAAGAGACATGTCCTCAACGGCCCTCAGCGATACAAGCTGCGCGCCGCTATGGCCAGGAAGAGCATCAGCCCGCCGTTCGACAGCGTAGAGTATTCGGGACCACCCACGATGTTGGCCGCGGCGTCATCTTCGCCCCCCGCACACATTGCCGACCTCGCGCCGGCGCCGCATCGTATAGCCGCCTCCGCCGTACGCTTCTCTGGCTGCGGACACGTCTCATCAGGTCGCGTCACAAAAGCCCCCACCAATTCTCGATCCGCTCATGCGCACCGCCCGCCGGTTCCTCCCCCTGCTCCTTCTCCTCCCCTTCATCGCCCTCCTCTGGGTGCCGTTCTACAATCGCGCCGATCCCACCGTCGCCGGCTTCCCCTTCTTCTACGTGTGGCTGTTCGTGTGGGTCGTGCTGGCCGCGATCCTCACCTGGATCGTGCATCGCGGCATGCGCGCATGAGCGCCCCGGCGACCGGAGCCACGCCCGCGCTCAACGCCACCGCGCTCGGCGTCTTCGTCTTCTTCTTCGCGCTCGTCACCGTGGTCGGCTTCTTCGCGGCGCGCTGGCGGCGCGGCGATCTCACGCACCTCCACGAATGGGGCCTGGGCGGCCGGCGCTTCGGCAGCTTCGTCACCTGGTTCCTGCTGGGCGGCGACCTGTACACCGCGTACACGCTCATCGCCGTGCCCGCCCTGGTGTTCGCCGTGGGCGCGTACGGCTTCTTCGCCTTGCCGTACTGCATCCTGACCTATCCGATCGTCTTCCTCACCTTCCCGCGACTCTGGAACGTGTGCCGCAAGCACGGCTGGATCACCAGCGCGGACTTCGTGGAAGGACGCTACGGCAGTCGCGGGCTCGCGCTCGCCGTGGCCGTCACCGGCGTGCTCGCCACGATGCCGTACATCGCCCTGCAGCTCGTGGGTCTCGAAGTGGTGTTCGAGGCGATGGGCCTCTCGGCGATGGGCATCGGCCGCGAGACGCCGCTCGTGATCGCCTTCCTCGTGCTCGCCATCTACACCTATTCCAGCGGGCTGCGCGCGCCGGCGCTCATCGCGTTCGTCAAGGATGCGATGCTCTACATCACCATCATCGCAGCAGTGGTGATCATCCCGATCCACCTTGGCGGCTACGGCGCCGTGTTCGCGGGTGCGCAGCAAGCGTTCGTGGCGCAGGGCGGCGCCGGCGGCGTGCTGCTCAAGCCCGGTCAGTACGTTCCCTTCGCCACCCTCGCACTCGGCTCCGCGTTCGCGCTATTCCTGTATCCGCACGCCACCACCGCCACGCTGAGCGCGTCGAGCGCCACCGTGATCCGCCGCAACACCGTATGGCTGCCCGCGTACAGCGTGCTCCTGCTGCTCATCTCGCTCCTCGGCTACGTGGCGCTCGCCGCGCACATCCATGTTGACAACGCCACGCTCGTGGTGCCCGCCCTCATCAACGCCAGCTTCCCGTCGTGGTTCGCCGGCTTCTGCTTCGCGGCCATCGCGCTGGGCGCCCTGGTGCCGGCCGCCATCATGGCCATCGGCGCCGCCAACCTGTTCACGCGCAATATCTGGCGGCCGTACGT
>Ga0157373_10004849_pt1 | contig 10124 bp, 9 predicted proteins | sample C65metaG_FD_113460 | JGI IMG/M metagenome (GOLD analysis project Ga0157373, IMG submission 113460) | Corn rhizosphere microbial communities from Kellogg Biological Station, Michigan, USA - C6-5 metaG | ecosystem: Host-associated > Plants > Roots > Rhizosphere > Soil | place: USA: Michigan...
AGGGGCGGATCGCGTCCTCACCGCCCGGCCCTCCCCATGGGAATCGGCAAACGGGAATGGAGAATCGTGGGAATGGGAAATGATGTAGCGGGCGGAGGCGGCGGTGAAAAAAAGCGGTCGGGTGCGGTGTGGGGAGGTCTTCCTCCCCGATTCCCCATTCCCGTTTGCCGATTCCCCGGGGAACGGGTGGTGGGGCGGGGAGCGTTACCTCACCGCGCGTGGCGCGATCCCGACCTCGCGGGCCTTGCGGCGGAACGCGCGTCCGTGGTCGAGCGGATGGCCATGCTCCGCCTGCCACTGGTGCACCATCTCGTGCAGCAGCGTATGCACCACCTCCGGCCATGGGTGACGGCGGATATGGGCGCGGCTGATGGCGATGTCGGGCGGCTCACCGGCGGCGGTGGCCGCGGTGTACTGGCCCAGCCGGCTTCGCATACGGCCCGACACGCGGATGCGGATCGGTTGCAGCGTACCGCCGAAGTGGCTGGCGTTGAGAGATTCATGACAGGCCGTGAGCGCGCGGACGTGCGCGCGATCCGCGGGACTCATGCGCTCGGTGCGTCGCGGTCTCGAAGCTGCCTCGCGCTCGCCGGATTCCGGCGCATACGCGAGGATGACCGCGCGCGCGCCAGCGCGCTCGGTTCGCGTGCGCCCGCTGACGAATCGCGCGATGGCCCGGTGTACGTCATCCGGCGCGCGCAGATAGCGCTCGTGAATCCGCAGGGCACTGCCGTGGTAGCTCACCATGACGGCCCGGTTCCGCGTGAGACTGCAGCGCTCGATGTCCCTGAGCCCCATGGTGCGCAGCCGCGCGAGCAGCTCATCGGCGTTGGCGGGCGGCACGTCCAGCTCCAGCTGCAATTGCGCCGGCGTGCGCACGAACAATGATCTCAGCCGCTTCATCGCGAGAACGTGCGCACCGGACCCGGTTGAAAGCCGATCTCCTCGTTGGCCCAGATGAGCGTGGACACCTGGATGCGCGCGGGCGACATCTCGATGAGGTTCACCGACGATGGCCTCCCGCCGCGCGAGCGGTTCGACACCGTGCCCGCGGTGGACACCACCGTGCCGCGCCGCGTGTGCTCCACGTAGTCGATCGCCTCCTGATGATCGTGACCGCAGAGCACCAGGTCCACGCCAAGATCCGCGAACGCACCCAGCACGCGACGGGTGTGAACGAGTCCGTGGCGCCGCGACAGCTCGCCCTTGAGCGGGTTGTGATGCATGACGATCACGCGGAGATCGTCGCGCGGCGCCTGCTCGAATTCGCGCCGGACGCGCTCGATCTGCGATCGGCGCACGTCGCCCACCACGCCAATATCACGCGGATTCCAGGTGAGCGTGTGCGCCTTCACGCCGTGCGCGGTGAGCAGCCCGACAAACGTCGCGCCGGGCACGTGCAGCACGGGCTCGAGATCCGGCGAGATGTAGCGCTTGTAGTTCGCGAACATCGTCCGGCGGCTGCCAATGCCGATTGGCGCGCGCCACCACTTCACGTCGTGGTTGCCGGGAATCACGATCACCTGGCTCACGCGGCGCGCGTCGCGCACGAACGCGCGCGCCCGGAGGAATTCGCCCGCGCGCGAGCGCTGCGACAAGTCGCCCGAGATGGCGACGACGTCGAACCGCCGCTCGGCAATCAGCACCTCGATCGCATCGATCAGCTCCGGCACCGCGGGGTTGCCGAAGTGCAAGTCCGAGACGTGCAGAACGGTTGTCGTCACGGCTACCGCGGCGTTACCGGTCGCCGACGAGATCGGCGAGATGCTCGGCCGCGCTCGCCGCGAGGGCGGGCGAGAAGGACGACGACGGATCGCCCTGGACGTCCACCATCCAGCGGACCTGGGAGCGGCGCGCGTCGAGCAGCACGACACGCACGACCGCACGCTCCTTACCCGGGCCGGCGGGTACGAACCGGATCTCGACGGGGAACAGCACGTACTGACCCTCGTCCTCCATGGCGACCAGCGAGCGAATCTGCGAACCAAACGGTTCCGGAAGCTGCGGTGGAACCTTCTTCTTCATGGGCGGCCGCAGCCACTGCGCGGCGAGCTCGTACGGGTCGGGGAGATATCCGGGATTGCGCCTGGACATCGCGACGAGTGCCTTGGGAAATACCCAGACATTCTTGACGCCGACATTCGAGAGCGCGAAGTGGATCTCGGCGTCCACCTCGTCGAGATACGCGCGCGTATCGGGGATCTGCGCGGCGAACCCCAGCGAATCACCCATGCCAAGGAAGTGCACGGGCAACACGACCACGTGCCGCGTCGCGAACGGAGCAAGGGGATGGTCGCGTTCCTGCGCCGCGGATGCAGCGGGAAGCATGCCGCCACCGGCGGCGACGAGCAGTGCAAGGAAAACAGCGCTACGGTTCACGGGGAGGACTCTGGGTCAGGTGGGGGAAGTGTAATTCGGGCCGCTGTTGCCTGGTAGCGCCCGGTGCGTGTGATCAGTGGCGAGTGGCGAGCGGTTGCGCAGAAGAAACCGGAGGGGCGCGACAGCTGAACATCACGGCTTCGCCCTTTTCGCCCACCTGCTCGGGCGCACTGAACGAGACTGGTGCGTCCGCTCGTGCGGCGAGCGCGCGCCAGGCCGCGCCCAGCCTACCGCTCGTGTCCGACACCAGCAGCCAGCCGCGCGCCGCAGTACAGAGACTCTCCGTGAGCGAAAATCGTAAATAGGGCGTGCGGTCCAGCGCGGAGCGCGGATTCAACTCGCCGGCCGGATAGATGGCATGACCGCTACGCAGCGCGAGCTCCGGTTCGCGTTCCGCGGCAATGGGCGTGTCGTCGGGGCGGGCACGAATCCAGCTCACGAGCGCGGAGTCCGGTGCGGTCATGGCGCGCATGGCACGCGCTCCGCCAATCTGGCCCTGCGCCACGAGCGCGAGCCAGCCAATGCTGAGCGCGCCCAGTGCGATCCATGGAAGCGCGCCGATGCGACGGTGCTCGCCGTGGCGATCGCGTTCGAGGAATCCCGGCATGCCGGCCGCGCCCACGGCGAGTACCACCGGCAGGATCGCGGCGTAGAACCGCGTCTGCACCGCGGGCCAGGCGGCGAGCACCAGCACGCTGCCGAGCGCGCCGAGCGCGAGCGGCCAGAGCGTGCGCACGCGGGAGAAGGGAGATCCGAGTGCGCCGCCGGCGAGCACGCCGCCCCACGCAATGGGCGGAATGGCGAGCCCCAGGCCGACGAGTCCGCTGGTGAATTGCAGACCGGAAAGATGAACCCAGTCGCCAATGGTGAAGTGTGCGGCGTGCACCACGGCGAGATACGGGCCGTAGTCGAGTCGCCACGCGACGGGAATTTCACGCGCGTGCATGAGGCCCCACCCCACCCACGCGAGTGTTGGCGCGAGGACGAGCAATACGCCGGGCGCCCGGCGCCACGCGGATGTGCGTCTGTCGCGCCAGAGCCAGTACGCTGCGGCCAGCGCGAACGGGAGCAGCGCGGTGCGCGCGAGCGGAAGAAGGGCCAGCAACAGGAGCGCGCCGCCGCGACAGCCGGCACGCACCGCCCTGCTACTTTCATCGCGCACGCCGCTCATGCACAGCGCCGCGCCGCCCAGCAGCGCCCAGCAGAGCGGCTCCGCGTAGAGCGACACGCTGTACGTTGCGGCGTACGGCGTGAAGGCGAGCGCGCCCATCATCGCCGCGCCCCAGACCCCGAGCCGCTCGCGCACGGCCCAGGCCACCCAGAGCCCCACGGCGAGCACGATCAGCATGCGATTGAGCGCGGCGGCCCACGCGATCGTGGCCATGATGTGGCCCGTGTGCGGGCCCACGGCGAGCCATGGCGCGAGCACGGCGGGATAGAGCGGCGGAAAGTGCACGCCGTGCGGCGCGCCCGGCAGCAGCAGGTGACGGTAGCCGTGTCCCGTCGCCAGGGAGCGCGCGAGATCCAGGTAGATCCCCGAGTCGTAATCGGCGCCCGCCCAGGAAATACCGGCCGCCGCCGCCGCGGTGACGGCGCACGCCGCCACGATCATCCACGTGGCAACGGGCGCGAATGAACGCTGTCGCTCGATCACGCCGCGACAGCGCTCAGCGCAACCGGCATGCCTACTTCGAAATCGCGATGCCCCAAGGCGACTTTCCGGCGGGAACGTGCTTGAGTACGGAGTTCGTCGCGAGATCAACGACCGACACGTCGTTGCCCGGACCATTCGCGGTCCACAACGCTTTTCCATCCGGCGTGACGCCGATGCCCCAGGGGCGTTTGCCAACCGGGATGTTCGTGACGATGGAATCCGACGCGGTGGAAATCACGGACACGGTGCCGCCCCGTCCATTCGAGATGTAGACGAACTTTCCGTCGGGCGAGATGGCCGAGCCCATTGGCTTGGCATCGGGGCTCGTGATCCTGATCGTCTTGAGCACCTTGTAGTTCTTCGCGTTCACCACGGTCACATCACCGCCGACCTCGGCGGGCACGTACGCCTTCGCGCCATCGGGCGTGAACACCAGCGAGCGCGGGCGCTTTCCCGCCTTCACCGTCGCGACCACCTTGTTGTTCGCGACATTGATCACCGTCACCGTGCCGCGCCCTTCGCTCGTCACCCACATCTCCTTGCCATCCGGCGTGACCTTCACGCCTTCGGGCTCGGCGCCTACCTTGATCGTCGCGACGATGTTGCCGGTGGGGACGTCGAGCACGGTCGCCGTGCCGGCGTCTTCGTTGGAGACGTAGATGAACTTGCCGTCGGGCGTGATGTCGAAGTTTTCGGGATCGTGTCCGCCCTGCAGGCGGCGCACGCTGTCCGTGGCGAGATCCACGAGCGCGATGCCGTCCTTGGAGCGATCGGGCGGCGGCAGCTTCGATTCATCCACGCCGGGGCCGCCCTTGGGCGAACCGCTCACGGCGACGACGAGCGTCTTGCCGTCGGGCATGAGTCGCACGCCGCGCGGCCGCTGGCCGGGATTGATGGTGCGCACCACACGGTCCGTGCGCGAATCGATCACGGTGACGCTGTGCCCATCCTCATTGCTCACGTACACGAGCGGTCCGGTGGACGTCGAGGTCGCCGCATTCCCCGCCGCATTTCCCGCCGCGTTCGTCACCGCCGCGGTGCTCTCCGATCCCGCGGGCTTCTGTTCGCCCCCCTTGCACGCCGCCAATGCCGCGCACAGTGCGACCGCCGAACCGGCGGAGGCACGAATGATGTTTGTGGTCATGTTGGTTCCTTGTAGATGGTACAGGGTAGCTGGAAGCTGACAGCGGGTGCGCCCACGTTCCGGCGCCTGCACGCTACCGCCCCAGCCCCATTCCCCACCGAGCCAGCGCCGTTGGCAGCGCGCCGTACGACAACAGCTCGTCGTGGAATTCCGCGAGCGCGAAGCGGCCGCCGCGGGCCTGGCGGGCGTCATCGCGCAACCGGAGCACATCACGGCGGCCTACCGCGTAGCAGAGCTGATAGGTGGGATATGCGCAGTAGCGCATCACTTCCGCCGCGGCCTGACCGGCCGGAAATCCCAGCTCGTCCACGAGACGACGGCCGGCAGTCTCGACGGCCATGTCTTTGGTGTGCAGCGATACATCCAGAATGATACGAAGTGCGCGCCAGAGCAAATGGTACGCGTGAAAGAGCGCTTCCGCTCTGGACGAGAGGAAACCGGACTCCGCCATCAAGGTCTCGGAATACAACGCCCACCCTTCCCGCGCCGCGGGCGTGGACAGCACGCGGCGTACCACACTGCGCAGCCGATTGCCCGTGGTGACCTGTACGTGATGACCCGGTACCGCCTCATGCACGACGGTCGAGCGCAACTCGGCGCGCGCCATGGGACGCCAGCTCGCGTCACGATTGGGGAGCGTGACGTAGAACTGTCCCACCTGCGCGGTGTCGAAGGCGCCAGGACCCTGATACGCCGCGAAGGGAACGAGCGCGCGCAGGAAATGCGGTGTGGGCGTGACGCGAAGATCGGCGTCGGGCACGTGCATCAACCCGCGCGACAATACGAAGTCGCGCGCCGAACGCAGCGCATCCTGATACTCATCCAGCACGTGCTCGCGCGCCGGGGCATCCTCGCGCAGCGTCGCGATGACATCCTGCCAGTTCGCGCCGGGCTCGATCTCGCCAGCAATCCGGACAACCTCCGCCAGCGCTTCCTCGCGCAGGCGTTCCCCGTAGCGCAGCAGCGCCTCGGCGTTCTCCTGGATGAGATGCGCCGTGTGCAGCTTGCGATCGAAGAGATCGCGTCCGATCGCGAAGCCGCCGTCGCGGGCATTCTCCTCGAGCACGACGAGCTCGTCGCTGAACGTCCTGAGCGCGGCGACCGCGGCGGCGCGTGCGCTAGCCAGATCCGCGGGGTCGAGCGACGACAGATCCACCGCCTCATCATCGAGCCCGGATTGAATGAGCGTGAGCCCGCCCGGCACCATGGCGCTCGCGAGTGCCACCAGGGGGCGCGCCGGCTCCGTGAGCGTCTGCACGGCAGACGCGAGAAAGCCCGCCAGCTCCCGCAGTCGCTCCAGCAGCGCGGCGGCGCGACGCGGCGGATCTTCCGCGTTGCGCGCGAGCAGGAGGTGAATGCCCGAGAGCGCGAGCGTGAGATGAAACGCGGGATTCTTCGCGAACGGTCGCTCGCGCTCGAGGATCAGCAACTGGTGCCTCGCATCCTGCAGCACGGCAGTCCGATCGATCTCCTCGGCCAGTGAATCCGCGGAAGCCTCTTCGAGCACGAGCGTGTAGCTCGTGAGCGCGGCGATCTGCTCGCGCAACGACTCGGCGTCGAAACGGGGGTAGATCCCGTCCATCTCGTGACGGCCGGCGTGCGTGGCCTCGACCGGGTGCGTACGCCAGTAGAGGTCCAGGTACCCGTCAAAGATGCCGGGAAGCGTGTCCGTCACGTGTGCGCTGGTTCGGTGCGGTACTGTTGAATGAGCGCTTCGATCTCGTCGTCGCGAAGCACGCGGCTCACGTGCTTCGCCGCCTCGAAAATATGCTGGCAGAGCCCCTGGTCTTCCGGATCGAAGCGATGCTCTTCCAGCCAGCACTTCACGTTCGACAATCCGGACACGTGGGAGATCTCGATGCGCTGCGTGAGGCCGAAGTCGCCTGCGGGTACGCCGGAATACACGCGGTCAGCGAGCCAGGCGTGGCCTTTCCGGCGCGCCTTGATGATCGCCGCGGCGTGCACGCCGGTGCCGGTGCGGAATGCATCGGCGCCGAGCACCGGATAGCTCGGCGGAATGGGCACACCGCAGGCGCGCGACACGAGCCGCGAATACTCGGGCAATCGCGAGAGGTCGTGCGGATGCGCGCCGAGCAGCTTGAGGTTGATGAGCAGGAGATCCATCTCGGCGTTGCCGACACGCTCACCAATGCCGAGCGCCGTGCCGTGCACGCGGTCCACACCGGCCTCGATGGCGGCGAAGCAGTTCGCCAGGCCGAGTCCGCGATCGCGGTGCCCGTGCCAGTCCAGTTTCACCGCTTCACCGCTCGGCGCGATGATCTCCGTTTTCGCAAACCGAACCAGCGCACGCACGCCGGTGGGCGTGGCATGTCCCACCGTGTCCGCCAGACAGATGCGGCGCGCGCCGCAGCGAATGGCCGTACTGTAGAGGGCGCGCAGCGTGTCCGGCGCGGCGCGCGTGGTGTCCTCGGTCACGAACATCACGGACAAGCCTTCACGCACGCAGAACGTCACGGCCTCTTCCGTGGAGCGCAGCATGCGGTCCAGCGTCCAGTCCTCGGCGTACTGGCGAATCGGCGACGATCCAATGAATGTGGCGGCCTCGAGGGGCATGCCCGTTTCCTGCGCGATGGCCGCGATGGGTTCGACGTCGCTCCGGATCGTGCGGGCCGCGCAATTCGCCTCGAGCGGAAGGCGAGTCTCGGCGATTTCGCGGGCCAGCGCCAGGGTGTCGCGGCGCGCGCGTGGCCCCGCGCCCGGGAGCCCGATGTCTGCCGACGCGATACCCAGCTCAGCCATCAGGTGCAGCAGCGCCCGCTTGTCCGCGATGTCCGGGTCCGTGACCGAGGGACACTGCAGCCCGTCGCGCAGCGTTTCGTCGTTGAGCTGCACCCGAGCGGACGCCCAATCGAAATCGGGCGTCATCTCGTTCCAGTCGTAGATGAGGTCCTGTTCGTGCATGAGCCACGGGACGGGGGACCGGTGAACGGCATGCGACGACGCGCCGCTCGATGTCCGGCGGCTCGCGGTCGGCATTCGTGTCTGACAGCGCTCGATCTGCAACGACTGAAATGTACGCCGCGGAGCCGGAAGGGGCAGCCCAGGGGTCAGCCCCATGGGCTGCCCCTTTTGCCGTCAGCGCCGAGAGTCAGAAGCCTTCACACGAAGTCAGTCGGCGTGTGGCGCCGGCCAACAGCCCGAGCCGCTGGCCGTTCGCGGGAGCCTTGCGCTTTCCGCGTCTGTCCATCATTTGGAGAGCATGCCCATGACGCGACCCTTGCTGCACGACCTCTGGCACAGTGAGCCGTTCCGGCGCGCGTGCGGAGAGCTCGCCGCACGGGATGACTCCCTCGTGGCTTCGCAGATCGCCATCTCCGAGATCGCGGCGCCCACCGGTGGCGAGTCGCGCCGGGCCGCCTGGATCGCGGCGCGCTTCCACGCGCTGGGGCTGTGCGGCGTGCGCACGGACGCGGTGGGGAACGTCATCGCTCGACGGCCCGGCCAGGAGGATCGCGCGCCGGTGGTGTTGTGCGCGCATCTCGATACGGTTTTCCCCTCTGAGCTGCAGCCGCGCGTGACGCGCGGAGGCAGTCGGCTCGCGGGTCCCGGAATCGGCGACAACGGGCGCGGTCTCGCGGTGATGCTGGCGCTCGCCGAAACGATCGGCTGTCGCTCGCTGTGCACGCGTTCGCCGGTGGACTTCGTAGCGACCACCGGGGAGGAAGGCCACGGCGACCTGCGCGGTGCCAAGGCGCTCTTTGCCGGAGACGCGAGCAGCGCGCGCGCCGTGATTGCGCTGGACGGCGCGGGTGACGAGCGCATCGTGCATCGTGCGCTGGGCTCGCGCCGCTTCCGCATCACATTTCGCGGCTGTGGAGGGCATAGCTGGAGCGCCTTCGGCATTGCCAATCCCGTACACGCGGCCGCGCTTGCCGCCGCGCGTCTGGCCCGGCTGACGCTCCCGACCACGCCTCGCACGACGCTCTCGGTGGCGCGCATTGGCGGCGGTCTATCCGTGAACTCGATTGCGCAGGAGGCCTGGCTCGAAGTGGATCTGCGCTCGGTATCGCCGGCCGCCCTGGATCGCTATGCGCAGCAGATACGGCACATCGCCGGGATTGCCGCGCACGAGGAGAACGCGCGTCGCGCGCACGGCACCGCGCCGCTCGACCTGACCGTGAGCGTGATTGGCGATCGCCCGAGCGGGGAGACGCCGAGCACGGATCCGCTGGTCGCGCTTGCGATCGAGGCAACGCAACTCATCGGACGCACACCGGAGCTGGCGACGGCGTCAACGGATGCGAACGTGCCGATCAGCCTCGGTATTCCCGCGATTGCCATTGGCGGCGGCGGCCGCGGCGGCGACGCGCACACGGCCGGTGAGTGGTTCGACAACACCGACGGCTAGCTCGGCGTGGCGCGAGCACTGGGCATTCTGCTGGGTGCAGCCGGCTGGCTGTCGTGATGACTGGGGCAGCCCATGGGGCAGCCCATGGGGCAGCCCCTGTGTGGCGCCGATGCAGCAGAGGGGCAGCCCCATGGGCTGCCCCTCTGGCAATAGGTCGCTCGGCCAGCACTTGATCCCCGCAATACGTTAGCTGTACAGGAGCGCCGTTCACGCATCCATATAGCGCTCCCCCCGATCTCTCCCACCCCGACACCGCCGTGATCTCCTTCCGCTCCATTCACGCAGCGCTGGCCGCGGTCCTCCTGCTTACGGCCGCGCCCGGCGTGCACGCGCAGCAGCGCATCACGTCACCCAGGCAGCAGTTCGGCTTCGACATTGGTGCCGACTACCATCTCGTGAACTATGAGCAGATGGTCGCGTACTGGAAGAAGCTCGACGCGCAATCCGATCGCATGAGGCTCGTGCGCATCGGCACGACGGCCGAGGGACGCCCGATGCTGATGGCGATCATCACCTCGCCGGAAAACCAGCGCAATCTCGAGCACTATCGCCGCATCTCGCAGCAACTGGCGCTCGCG
>Ga0157373_10004850_pt1 | contig 10123 bp, 8 predicted proteins | sample C65metaG_FD_113460 | JGI IMG/M metagenome (GOLD analysis project Ga0157373, IMG submission 113460) | Corn rhizosphere microbial communities from Kellogg Biological Station, Michigan, USA - C6-5 metaG | ecosystem: Host-associated > Plants > Roots > Rhizosphere > Soil | place: USA: Michigan...
ATATTTGAAATCCCCCGGCAAGTGCCAGGGCATGCTGTTGTCGACGCCGATCACACGGTTTTCACCGAGGGCCGCGATCAGGCTTAAAGGGAGAGTTTTTTTCATGGCGACGAGAATACCAGAGCCCCGAGTCAGAGGTTATGCTCCAGGCTCACAAACACAACAGGACAACGCGTGACTCCTCTGCACACACTTTGGCTGACAGAAACCGTGCGCCTGCGCGAAGAACACGCGGGCCCGCTGGAAGACCTGGAAGCCAACCGTCTGGCCCGCACGGCCGGTGGCGACCTGCCGACGCGCATTCAGCAGCGTGCCCTGCACTTGGCCGAGCGCGATGGGCTCACGGTTGCTCTCACCCGCTGGTTGCAGGGCGCACGTCTGGCGCTGGTGCTGCTGGCGATTGTCGCCGTGATCAGCGGCGCAGGGCTGGCGTTTGCAGCATTGGGCAACGGCATCAACCCGGTAAACGTGTTCTGGGCTCTCGGCAGCCTGCTCGGGTTGAATCTCATCCTGTTGATCAGTTGGGCCCTGGGCCTGCTGTTTGCCGGTGAACACAGTGCCAGCCTTGGGCGACTGTGGTTATGGCTCAGCGAGAAACTCGCCCGTGATGCCAAAGCCGCACAACTGGCCCCAGCACTGTTACTGCTACTGCAACGGCAGAAGCTCAATCGCTGGGCCGTGGGCGTGCTGGTCAACAGCCTGTGGTTGCTGGCGTTGCTCAGCGCCATGGTGATTCTTCTTACGCTGCTCGCCACCCGTCGCTACGGCTTCGTGTGGGAAACCACCATTCTCGGCGCTGATACTTTCGTCGCTGTGACCCAGGCCCTCGGCACGCTGCCCGCTCTGCTGGGCTTCAACGTGCCGACCGTCGAGATGATCCGCGCCAGCGGCGACTCCGCCCTGAATATCGAAAGCGCCCGCCAAGCCTGGGCCGCCTGGCTGGTGGGTGTGTTGCTGGTCTATGGCCTGCTGCCCCGCCTGATCCTCGCCCTGCTGTGCCTGTGGCGCTGGAAACGTGGGCGCGCCGCCCTGCGCCTGGACCTCAACCTGCCCGGCTACAGCCAATTGCGCGAACGCCTGATGCCGAGCAGCGAACGTCTTGGCGTCAACGATGCCGCGCCCGAACAGCTGCACCACGTCAGCGGCGGCGTCAATGAACTGGAAAGCGATGGCGCCCTGCTCGTCGCCATCGAACTGGACGACCAACATCCCTGGCCCCCCAAACTGCCCGCCAGCGTGAAGAACGCCGGCATCCTCGACAGCCGAGAGTCGCGCAACAAACTGCTGGAACAACTCACACGCTTCCCACCCGCGCGCCTGGCTATCGCCTGCGACCCACGGCGTTCGCCGGATCGCGGCAGCCTGGCGCTGATCGCCGAACTCGCCCGCAGCGCCACCGCCACCCGCGTCTGGCTGCTGCAAGCGCCGCCCGGCCAGGCGCTGGACGCCGAGCGCCTGGGTGACTGGCACACCGCGTTGCAGCAACTTGAGTTGCCTTTCGCCGACTGCGCGCCGTTGAACTGGTTGGAGACTGGCCATGACTAAGCCCCTGAAACTCGCCGTGGTCGGCCACACCAATGTCGGCAAGACCTCCCTGCTGCGCACCCTCACACGCGACGTGGGTTTCGGCGAAGTCTCCCATCGCCCCAGCACCACGCGGCATGTGGAAGGTGCGCGGCTGTCGGTGGACGGCGAGGCCTTGCTGGAACTGTACGACACGCCCGGCCTGGAAGACGCCATCGCCCTGCTCGATTACCTGGAGCGCCTGGACCGCCCCGGCGAACGCCTCGACGGCCCGGCCCGCCTGGCGCGCTTCCTGGAAGGCAGCGAAGCCCGCCAGCGTTTCGAACAGGAAGCCAAGGTGCTGCGCCAACTGCTGGCCTCCGACGCCGGCCTCTATGTGATCGACGCCCGCGAGCCGGTGTTGGCCAAGTATCGCGACGAGCTGCAGGTACTGGCCAGTTGCGGCAAGCCGTTGCTGCCCGTGCTCAATTTCGTCAGCAGCAGCGACCACCGCGAGCCGGACTGGCGCGAAGCCCTCGCCCGTCTTGGCCTGCACGCATTGGTGCGATTCGACAGCGTGGCACCGCCGGAAGACGGCGAACGGCGCCTGTATGAAAGCCTCGCCCTGCTGCTGGAAAACGCGCGGCCGCAGCTGGAGCGGTTGATTCTCGATCAGGAAGCTCAACGCAAGGCCCGCCAGCAAAGCGCTGCGCGACTGATCGCGGAGTTGCTGATCGACTGCGCCGCCTGTCGCCGCAGTGTGGTCACTGAAGATGAGCAACAAGCCATCGGCGACCTGCGTAAAGCCGTGCGGCAACGCGAACAAAAATGCGTGGAGGCGCTGCTCAAACTGTTCGGCTTCCGCCCGCAAGATGCCGCTGCCAGCGACTTGCCGCTGCTGGACGGGCGGTGGGGCGATGACCTGTTCAACCCGGAAACCCTCAAGCAACTCGGCGTGCGCGTCGGCGGTGGAATCGCCGCAGGCGCGGCGGCCGGTGCGGGGGTGGATCTGCTGGTCGGCGGCCTGACCCTGGGCGCCGCCGCCCTGGCCGGCGCGATTGCCGGTGGCGCGCTGCAAACTGCCCGCAGCTATGGCAGTCGGTTGCTGGGCAAGATCAAAGGCCAGCGCGAACTGACCGTCGACGACAGCGTGTTGCGCCTGCTCGCCCTGCGTCAGCGACAGCTGCTCAAGGCCCTTAACCTGCGCGGCCATGCGGCGATGCACAGCATCAAGGTCGACACGCCCCAAGACAAGACGTGGCGCGAAGGCAAGTTGCCGGACGCACTGCACAAAGCCCGCGCCCACCCGCAATGGTCGTCCCTCAACCCTCACGCCAGGTTGAGCCAGGCCGAACGGCAGGATCAGGTCGAAGCCCTGGCCGCTCGGCTTGATGAGACCTGATCGGGTTATTGCTTAAACCACCCAAACGCCAGGAAGGCCGTGCAGAGCGAGCGAATCAGCTCTTTATCGGCTGTATTGGCTATTCCGTTGCGGTCGATGTCGCTATTGGTGAAAGACTCCAACACCCCGTCACTGTCGCCGTCATAAGCAGCCGCTTGGTAAACCAGCGACGACGTGCACCCAGACGTCGTGCGCTCATGGAAGTCGAGTTTGATCGCGTTGGGCATCCCGGTTTTACCGAAGTGATCGACGTACATCGTCAACGTACGCTGCCAATGGCTGCGCTGATTGAACCAGCCCAGTTTCAGGAAACTGTCGGCAAAGCTATCCACCCGCTCGGTATCCAGCATGCGCGACCGGCTGGCGGGGTTCAGATCCTCAGCCCAATGCAGATCGACACGGCCATCGGCACTCATGTCCACCGCGAAGATCTCGTGAACCAGTTCATCCGGGCAACCCACCTGATGCTCATAAAAATGCAGGATGACCGTATCGGCGCGGCCATTACCACTCATGTCCTGAGCATTGGCTTTCAAGTAACGCATCAGTGTTGCTCCTTAAGATAAGAAACACACACCTTAATGACGCGTTGCACCCGCCTCCAGACGGCGAGTCTGCGTTAGGTGTAAGGCCTGTCTACGCAGCCAGTAGCCGCGCAGCCATGGCCTTGAGCACCTGCAGGTCAAGCACCGGCACATGCATCTGCTTGGCCTGTTCGTCCCAATGACGCATGCGCAAACTGACAGCACACAACGGGTCCTGCTCGAAGGCATGAGCCTCATCGGCGCTCATCGCCCCGCCCTGGTACGCCAGGGTACGGCGACTGGCTTCGCTCAGGCAGGCGTAGTAGTCCGGCTGACTGAAGGTCAGATAACGCTTGGCCTGCACGTGATACTCCACCAACTTGGCCATGCGCTCGCTGAACCCTGCGCGACGCAGATAATCCGCCCCCAGCCGTTCGTGGCTGACCACGCCAAAACCGCCCATGTTTTCCCCACCCTGGCCACAGATATGCCCGATGTCGTGGAAAAACGCCGCCAGCACCACTTCGTCGTCAAAGCCTTCGGCCATGGCCAGCTGCGCAGCCTGGGACATGTGCTCGATCTGCGACACCGGCTCGCCGATGTAATCCGCCGTGCCGTGTTGCTCATACAAGCCGAAGATTTCGGCGAGGGTCTGTTGCGGGTTCATCACGCAGCGCCCCACAGTGTTGTGATATTCCGCTCGGCCATCGCCGGCCCCACGCTCATGCCCACGCCGGTGTGCATCAACGCCGCGCTCAGCCCAGGCGCAGCCCGCAGGAATGAAAACGGCCCCGGCCCCCGCGAGCCGTACACACCCTGCCAACGCTCTACCACCTGGATCTTGCAGCCCAAGGTCTGTTCAGCCAGTTCGATCATCCAGTCATCCACCTGCTCGGCATTGAAGGGCGACGCGTCGCTGCCGTAGTCATGGGAGTCGCCGATGATCAGCTCCCCATGGGGCGTCGGGCTGATCAGCAGGTGAATGCCGTGTTCGTGCAAGTGCGGCGCCTCCTGCAGGATGTGCGCCTGCACCGGCGCCGCTTCCGGCAGATCGGCGAAGGCACCGTAATGCACGCAGCTCAAGCCGGTGAGCAATGCGTGTTGCAGGTTCAGATTGACCGCGGGCCGGGCACGCAACATTTGCAGGCGGCAGATGCTCGGGTTGAGTGCGGCCATCGCGTCGGCCAGCAGGGTTTGGTAGTCATGGCCGGAGCACACGATGATCTGCTCGCCGCGAAAGGTCCCCGCAGTACTGTGCAACTGCCCCGGCTCGACGTCGCGCACCAAGGTGGAGAAGTAAAACTCCACGTTCAGCTCTTGCGCCAGGTAGTTGATCAGCGCCGGGATCGCTTCACGGGAATACAGTTGCTGATCTTCCTTGCCGTGCAGCGCGGCACGGTGATGGCGGAACTGGCCACCGTACAGCGCCTTCATCGCCGCGCCCTGCAGCAGCTCGACATTGTAGCCGTGCTCTTTTGCACGTCCTTCACAGAAGGCTTCCAGCAAGTGTTCTTCCGCTTCGGTACGGGCGAACAGGTACGAGCCGTTGCGCTTGAGTTGCAGCCCGGCGACCTGCGCCCAATGGCCCCAGATTTCACGGCTTTCCCGTGCCAGCTCCAGCATCGACCCCGGCGGTTGGCCGGTGACCAGGGCCTGGCCGAAATTGCGTACCGAGGCGCCCAAGGGGGTGGCGCTGCGTTCGAACACCTTGACCTTGAGGCCGCGCTTGGCGGCGGCGAAGGCGTGGGACAGGCCGAGGATACCGGCGCCAATAATCAGTAGATCACTGTGCTTCGTCATGGATTTCGCAGTCCTCTGCAGGAGCGAGCCCGCGCCTGCAGGTAGAGGTGAACATTATTGTTTTTCCGACTTGCCGTCATAGCGCTTGCGCCACTCGGTCAGGATACTGTCGCGGTTTTTCGAGGCCCAGGCGAAGTCATTTTTGATCAGGCGCTGCTCGTAGTCGGCCGGCAATTCGGTCTGCGGCTTGGCAATGCCCGGCTGGGCGAGGACGGCGAAGTTGTCCTTGTACAGGTCCATGGCGGCCGAACTGGCGGAGAAATCAGCGAGTTTTTTTGCGGCGTCGGCGTGAGGCGTGCCTTTCATGACGGCAGTGGCTTCGATGTCCCAACCCAGGCCCTCTTTCGGCAGGATGATATCCAGTGGCGCCCCCTGGCGCTTCAACTGCACAGCCGGGTATTCGAAGGAAATGCCGATCGGGAATTCACCCGAAGCCGCCAGCTTGCAGGGCTTGGAGCCGGAGTGAACGTACTGGCCGATGTTCTGATGCAGGTCGTCCATGTACTGCCAGCCTTGCTTCTCCCCGTAGGTCTGCAACCAGGCGCTGACATCCAGGAAACCGGTGCCGGACGAGGCCGGGTTGGGCATGACGATCTTGCCCTTGTACTCAGGCTTGGTCAGGTCCTGCCAGCTCACCGGCTTGGTCAGGCCCTGCTTTTCGGCTTCGACGGTGTTGAAGCAGATGGTCGCGGCCCACACGTCCATGCCGACCCACGCCGGCGGGTTGGCGGCATCGCGGTAGTTCTTGCCGATCTTCTCCAGGTCCTTCGGCGCGTAATTGTCCAGCATGCCCTGCTGGTCGAGGATCGCCAGGCTGGAAGCTGCCAGGCCCCAGACTGCGTCGGCCTGCGGGCGATCTTTCTCGGCCAGCAGCTTGGCGGTGATGATGCCGGTAGAGTCACGCACCCACTTGATCTCAATGTCGGGGTTAGCCTGTTCGAAAGCCTTTTTGTAGGTCTTCAACTGCTCGGCTTCGAGGGCCGTGTAGACGGTCAACTCGGTCTTGGCGAAGGCATTCAGGCTGAATGCAGTCAGTACGGCAGCGACCAGCGCCAGGGGCTTGAACATGGAGCACCTCCTTCAGGGATGTTTATTGGCCGGGTGCGCTCTGGCGCCAGGCTTGGGAGCGACGCAACGCGCCACGTGAAGCCCACGCCAGCAGCAGCGAGACGCTGGCCGAGGTGAACAGGATCAGGGTCGACATGGCCGCCGCGCCGCCCACGTTGCCGGCATCGTCCATGTTCAACACGGCGACGGCGGCGAGGAGGGTGTCGGGGCTGTAAAGGAAGATTGCGGCGGACACGGTGGTCATCGCCGACACAAACAAGTAGCGCACGATGTCCAGCAGCGCCGGCAGGCAGATCGGCACCGTCACTTTCAGGTAATGGCGGTACAACGGCGCCTTGAGCGACAACGCGGCGGCTTCGAACTCGGCGTCCAGTTGACGCAGCGCCGTGGTCGCGGTCATCTGCGCGGTGGTCAAATAGTGAGCAATGGTGCACACCACCAGCAACGTCATGGTGCCGTAGAACACATGCAGCGGGTTGCCACTAAGGTTGAAAAAGAACACATAGCCCATGCCCAGCACCAAGCCCGGTACAGCCATTGGCACGAAACTGAGCATGCGCAGGGCCAGGTTGAGGCCCTTCTGGCCCTTGGTCTTTTCCATCAGGTACGCGCCGGTGAAGATCAACACGCTGCCGATCAACGCCGTGCACAACGCCATGGTCAGGCTGTTGCGATAGGCCAGCCAGCCGCCGCCGGCCGTGTCTTCGAACTGGTAATGGTTGAGCGACAACGACAGGTTGTAGGGCCAGAACTTCACCAGCGACGAATACACCGCCATGCCGAACACCAGCAGCAACACCGCGCAGATCAGCAGGACGATGGCCAGGTAGCAGGCATCCCTCAAGCGCGACGGCGCCGGCTGGAACACTTGGGCACGACCGCTCATGGCGTCGCCGTGACGGCGGCGCAGCCAGGCATCCACATCAAAGCTGAACAGCGCCGGCAGCAGCAACACCATGCCGATCAACGCGCCGCGACCAAACTGTTGCTGGCCGACCACCGCCTTGTAGGCTTCCAGCGCCAGCACTTGATAGTCCCCGCCCACCACCACGGGCACACCGAAGTCGGTAATGGTCAGTGTGAATACCAGGCAGAACGCAGCGAACACCGCCTGACGCGTGGCCGGCCAGGTAATACTGCGAAACGCCCGCGCCGGACTGGCGCCCATGCTGGATGCGGCATCAAACAAGCGCGCATCCGCCAGGGACAGCGCCGACAGCAGAATCATCAAGGCGTGTGGGAAGGTGTAGATCACTTCGCCCAACACAATGCCCCAGAAGCCGTAGATATTGTCCGAGAGCAACCCGCGCAGCATGCCTTGGTTGCCGAACAGATAAACCAGTGCAATGCCCGGTAACATCGACGGCGCCATCAGCGGCAGCAGCGACATGCCGCGCCAGATCGCCTTGCCGGGGATCAACGTGCGCTGCAGAGCGTAGGCAAACAGGTAAGCCAGCGGTACGACAATGGCCGCGACGCTGAGCGAGACTTTCAGGCTATTGCCCAGCAGCCAGTGGAAGTTGTCACTGGTGAGCAGTTCCCGCGCCGCCACCAGACCACCGCCCTGCCCGGCTTCGCTGCTGAAGCCGCGCCAGAAGATCGCCAGCAATGGCAGCAGTACGGCAATCCCTAGCAGCAACAGCCACACCAGTTTGCCGCCAACCACGAAAATGCGGTCGCCCCTTTCAGCGCGGGAAACTTCACGCGGCATGGGCAGTGTCATCTCGCTGGCCATCTCAGGCAAACACCTGCAGGCTGCGCGGCGGTAAGGCGACCCAAATATCCTGAGCACCCAGACGTGGCATGGCTTCCGGAGCCACTTCGGCCAGCAGCGGATGGCCGGGCAATTGCTCCAGCTCGAAGCTCATGCGGCAGCGGTTGCCGAGAAAGGTGATTTCGCGGACCTTGGCCGGGAAAAGGTTTTCTTCGTGCACCGCCGGGTTGACGCTGATCGCTTCCGGGCGGCAGAACAGACGGCCGGACTTGGCGATGCCAGCATCGTCGGCCAAGCGCATGTTCATCCCGCCGACCTGGGCATGGCTGGCACTGTTGCGACTGAACGGCAGCCAATTACCCTGGCCGACAAACTCCGCCACGAACGGAGTGGCCGGACGGTCGTAGATCGCCTGGGGCGTGGCGTATTGCTCGACCTTGCCATTGTTCATCACGGCGATGCGGTCGGCCATCAGCATGGCTTCGTCCTGGTTGTGGGTGACCATCAACGTGGTGATGCCCAGGCGGCGTTGCAGTTGGCGCAGCTCAGTGCACAGATGCTCACGGACGCGGGCGTCGAGGGCAGACATCGGTTCGTCCAGCAACAACAACGAAGGTGCAGGCGCCAACGCGCGGGCCAAGGCGACGCGCTGTTGCTGGCCGCCGGAGAGTTGACCGGGGTATTTCTTCTCACTGCCGACCAGGCCGACCAGTTCAAGCATCTGCCCGACGCGCAGGCGTACTTCCTCACGGCCGCTGCCGGTGAGACCGTAGCCGATGTTCGCTTCGACGGTGAGATTGGGAAACAACGCGTAGGACTGGAACAGAATGCCGTAGTCCCGCGCCTGGGGCGGCAGCAGAGAAACATCACGACTGCCCAGGTACAGTTCGCCGCTGTCCTGGCGCTCAAGGCCGGCGATGCAGCGCAGCAAGGTGGTCTTGCCGCAACCGGACGGGCCCAGCAGGCACACCAGCTCGCCGGCGGCGACGTCCAGGGAGACGTTGTCCAGCGCGGTAAAGGCGCCGAAGCGTTTCTGGATACCGCGCACCTTCATAGGCGCGCCGGGTTGGGTCAGGGCTGTGTTCATGCAAGGCACCTCATCAAACTGATGAAGCCCATGCTAGGCAGGCAATGCGTCCCTCATGTGGCAGAAAGGCAAAACGCAGTGATAGTGGTATTGGTGGATTTGGGTAGGACGGGTGGGGATTTGCTGCCTGGCCTGACCCCATCGCGGGCAAGCCCGGCTCCCACAGTGTTGATCTGTGGACACATTCAACGGTGGGAGCTGGCTTGCCTGCGATGGCGATTCAAAGGCCACCGCACAACCTTAAATAGGTGACATTTCCTGCGCCAACCCCAGAAACGCCGCGGGCAGCCGCGCGCCTTTACGCTCCTTGAGGCAGTACAAATACTCGGGAATCTGCGGCGCATTCTCGATGGTCAACACCCGCAACTGTGGATCATGCGGCACTTCCTGGCGGGCGATGATGCTGATGCCGATATTGCGCAACACCGCCTCGCGAATCGATTCCCGGCTGCCGATTTCCAGCAGCGGGCCGTAGCTCACGCCTGCATCCTGTAGCATTTTTTCGGTCAGGCGCCGCGTGGTAGAGCCGGCTTCACGCATCAACAAGGTATGCCCGGCCAATGCAGTGAGCGGTACATGATCGAGCTTGGCCAACGGATGGTGACGATGCACCGCGAGCACCAAAGGGTCGGTGCCCAGCACACGGCGAATCAGGCGCGGGTCTTCCAGCAGTTGAGAGGAGGCGGCGAGATCGACGCGGTAATCATCCAGCGCTTCGAGCACCTGTTGAGAGTTGCCGATTTCTACCGACACTTCCACGTGGGGCAAGCGTTCGCGAAAGGCTTTGACCAGGTCGAGAATGTAGTAAGGCGCCGTGGCGGCAATCCTCAATGCGCCCTGGACCTGGCCACTGTTGCGCAGGAAAAACTCGATGTCCGCTTCCTGCTGCAACAGCGCCTTGACCATAGGCAGCAGGCGCGCGCCCTCGTCGCTGACGGTGAGGCGGCGGCCGCCGCGGTAGAACAGCTCGACGCCGTACTGGCTTTCCAGGTTACGGATCTGGGTGGTGACCGTAGGTTGGCTCA
>Ga0157373_10004851_pt1 | contig 10121 bp, 8 predicted proteins | sample C65metaG_FD_113460 | JGI IMG/M metagenome (GOLD analysis project Ga0157373, IMG submission 113460) | Corn rhizosphere microbial communities from Kellogg Biological Station, Michigan, USA - C6-5 metaG | ecosystem: Host-associated > Plants > Roots > Rhizosphere > Soil | place: USA: Michigan...
AACCACTCTATTTCAGAGGTTTTGCATGACTATCAGTCCTTTTGCGGGCAAACCGGCACCGGCAGAATTGTTGGTCGATATCCCGCGACTGGTAACGGCTTATTACACCGGCCAACCGGATGCGTCGATTTCCACCCAGCGCGTGGCGTTTGGTACCTCTGGCCACCGCGGCAGCTCCTTCGATCTGAGTTTCAATGAATGGCACGTGCTGGCGATCAGCCAAGCGATCTGTCTGTACCGTGAAGCGCAAGGCATCACTGGCCCGCTGTTCGTCGGCATCGACACCCATGCGCTGTCGACCCCGGCCGGGGCAAGTGCGCTGGAAGTGCTGGCCGCCAACGGCGTGACCGTGATGATTGCCGAAGGTGACGAGTACACGCCGACACCGGCGATATCGCACGCGATCCTTTGCTACAACCGTGGTCGCACGTCGGGGCTGGCCGATGGCGTCGTCATCACGCCATCGCACAACCCGCCGCAAAGCGGTGGCTACAAATACAACCCTACCAACGGCGGCCCGGCCGACACCCACATCACCAAGTGGATCGAAGCCAAGGCCAACGAGTTGCTCGCCAACAAACTGGCTGGCGTTAAACGCATCAGCTACGAGCAGGCGCTCAAGGCCAGCACCACGCACCGTCACGACTACGTCAACACCTACGTCGCCGACCTGATCAATGTGATCGACTTCGATGCGATCCGTGACGCCAAACTGCGTCTGGGTGTCGATCCGCTGGGCGGAGCAGGGGTGCGCTACTGGTCGGCCATTGCCGAGCATTATCGTCTTGATCTGGACGTGGTGAACAAACAGGTCGACTCGACGTTCCGGTTCATGACCGTCGACTGGGACGGTCAGATCCGCATGGACCCATCGTCCAGTCATGCGATGCAAGGCTTGATCGGCCTCAAGGAACGTTTTGACGTCGCTTTCGCCTGCGACCCGGACCACGATCGCCACGGCATCGTCACCCCGTCGGGCGGTCTGCTGGCGCCGAACAATTACCTGGCGGTGGCTATCGATTACCTGTTCCAGAATCGTCCGCAATGGCGTGCTGATGCTGGCGTGGGTAAAACCGTGGTCAGCAGCGGTCTGATCGATCGCGTGGCCAAACGCCTGGGCCGTCGCCTGTACGAAGTGCCGGTCGGTTTCAAATGGTTCGCCGACGGTTTGTTCGACGGCTCGCTAGGCTTTGGCGGGGAGGAGAGCGCCGGCGCGTCGTTCCTGCGCAAGGACGGTGGCGTGTGGAGCACCGACAAGGACGGTCTGATCCCGGCCTTGCTGGCGGCTGAAATGACGGCTCGTACCGGTCGCGACCCAAGCCAGATCTATCGCAGCTTGACTGATGAACTGGGCGAGCCGTTCTCGGTGCGCGTAGACGCCAAGGCCAACCCCGAGCAGAAAGCGCTGCTGAGCAAACTGTCACCGGATCAGGTCACTTCGACTGAACTGGCGGGCGAGAAGATTCAGAGCATTCTCAGCCATGCGCCAGGTAACGATCAGGCCATCGGCGGTTTGAAAGTGATGACCGAAAACGGTTGGTTCGCGGCGCGTCCGTCCGGCACCGAAGACATCTACAAGATCTACGCCGAAAGCTTCATTGGCGACGACCACCTCAAGCAACTGGTGGCCGAAGCGCAAACCCTGGTGGATGGCGCTATTTCCACCCAGTGATCTTCGTGGTGGTGAGCTTTTTCTGTGGTGAGGGAATGAATCCCCCTCGCCACAAAAAAAAGGGGCGACCATGATGGTCGCCCCTTTTTTTTCGCCTGCAGTTCAGGCCGTCAAGCCAGATCCACCAGCACGATTTCGCTGTCTTCGAGCGCCGTCACGGTCAGCAGCGTTTCACGCTCAATCGCAACACCGTCTCGAGCTTGTGCGCGCAAGCCATTGACGTCAATCACGCCGGTGGCCGGAACCAGATACGCACGCCGGCCTTCATCCAGTCGATACTCCGCTGTTTCCCCTGCCTTGATATTCGCCGCCACCAAGCGTGCATCGGCGCGAATGCGCAGGCTCTGGTCATCGCCGTCCTTGCCGCTGGCCAATGTCACGAAGCCTTCGCGCTGGCCTTTGGGGAACGGTTTGGCACCCCATGATGGCGGCGCGCCGGTTTCGGTCGGCAGAATCCATATCTGGAAAATCCGCGTTTCCTTGGCTTCCAGGTTGTATTCGCTGTGCGCAATGCCTGTGCCCGCGCTCATGACTTGCACGTCGCCAGCATCGGTGCGGCCCTTGTTGCCAAGGTTGTCCTGGTGGGTAATCGCCCCTTCGCGCACGTAAGTGATGATTTCCATGTCGCGGTGCGGGTGCTGCGGGAAGCCAGTACCTGCTGCGATCACGTCATCGTTCCACACCCGCAGGTTGCCCCAGTTCATACGTTGCGGGTCGTAGTACTCGGCGAACGAAAAGTGGTGATGGGCATCCAACCAGCCGTGGTGAGCGCCGCCCAGTGTGTTGAAAGGTCTGAGTTCAAGCATGATCGTCTCCTCAAAAGGTTCGTCATGGGGCGAAACGCCTGAGCCACGAAGCGAGACCGTCGGTTAATGACAGGCATCATCTATCAGTCAACAATCGATAAAAAGCGTAAAAAGTGCAGCATTCTGATCGAATTCACTGATGGGAAACCGGCTCGAAACAGTCTCATCCGACTTTCAGTTCATCGCCTAAACCAATGACCTGTAAGCATTTCGCTAGAACTCGTGGGCAAATACGGCGACCATAGCCGCACAGCCTTACACACTGGAGCCCCTCAGCGTGACGCAACACACTCCCGATCTTCCTCCCGAACTCCGTCCACTGGCCGAGATGCCCTGGTTCAAGCGTCTGGCCGCACGTTTCTTCGGTCATGGCCTGACACGCTTGCGCGCGCAGCATCGCGCGTCATGGCTGCACGGCCAGGCCGACGGTTTTCGCAGTGGCCACACCGCTGGCGTGGAGTACGGCTTCAAAGAGGGGAAGCTCGAAGGGCTGGAAGAAGGCCGGCAGGTCCTGCTGATTCGTGACAGCCGTAACACCGAGCATCGTCCGCCCAGCGTCGACAACCACCTGTTCGACGATTGGCGTCTGCCGCTGAGTGTCGAACTGAAAAAGCGCGTGAAAGCCGATGTAGCGCGACTGCTGCCTGAGCACGCCCAGCCAAGCAGCGCCCAATGGAAGATGATTTTCAGTGATACGCCTTCAACCTCGGTAATTGCCGGGGCCGGGGCTGGCAAGTCGACGACCCTGGTGCTGCGTATCCTGTTGCTCACGCACTACCTGGGGTTCGAGCTGGATTCGATGACGGTGGTGACGTTCACCCGCGAGTCACGCAAGGACTTCATCAACAAACTGGTCGAGTTGTTCGCCTTGTGGGGGCAGGCACTGAGCCTGAAACAGGCGCGGGAACTGGTGCGAACCTTTCACTCGCGCATTCTGCCAATGGTCCGCAGCCTGCCGGGGTTCGAGCGCTTGCAGGCGTTCGAGAATCTCAGTGACCGGGTACAAGGTGCTGACGAGGATGTCGACAGCAACCCGTTCGACCTGCGCATCAACGACGCCCAGCGGCGCCAGCTCAACGCCTGTTACCACCGTTTGTTTACTGAAGACGAACGCTTCCGTCAGTTGATTCAGCCGTTGGCCAAGGCCGGGTTGCAGCTCAAGGAGCTGGAGCGCGATCACCCGGACGTGCAGAAGCGCGTGGCGGTGACCGAGTTGGCGGCCAAGCGCGATGAGGAGCTGTGCGATGCCATTGAAGATTTGTGGTTTCGCGCCGGCGCGTGGCCGATCAAGGGCATCGAGCCCAGCCGGCAGGCCTTCGAAATCAACGGCTCGACCTTCCATTGCCACGGCTATATTCCCAGCCTGGATGCCTGGGTGGTGCTCGGTTTCGACCCTCGGGAAAACCCGCAGATTTGCCGGCCCAACGCCAAGCTCAGCGTGCGCGCCGAGTGGGCGGTAAAGCGCACCCTGTTTCAAGCTTTCTGTCGTAAGCCATTGATTTGGCTTGATAGTTACGAAGCGTCAAAGCGGGTGTTGTCGACATTGGCCGGAGATGCGAGCGCGGGTCCCGGGTTCGATTACAAGGTCAAGGGTGAGCTGGTCTCAGCGCCGCTGCTGGACTGTTTTGTCGCGGCGGCCGGCTTCATCGAAAACCTCGGGCTGGATGTTCCTGACGCTGTCGGTCGCATGAGTTTTGCCAAGGACGATCCGGACCGGTTCTTCTTTGAGGCGCTGAGTCTGTTCTGGCGCGCACTGGAAGATCATCTGCTCGATCAGAAACCGCCGGTGATGACCTACAACCGGATGTTCGCGCTATTCAGCGAGCACTCCCCGGAGAACCTCAAACTCCTGGGTGATGAGCTGTTACGGCCGATGTCGCACCTGATGATCGACGAGTTTCAGGACGTGTCGCCGCAGATCGTCTCGTGGATCCGTGCCAGCCTGGCGGAAATCCGCAGCCGTGGTCCGGCCATGCATGTCGGGCGCGGCGCGCAGCGCTCATCGTTGTTGTGCGTGGGGGACGACTGGCAGTCGATCTACGGCTGGCGCGGCAGTTCGCCGAGTTACTTCATGGAGTTCAACAAGGAATTCCCGTCGCCGAGCACCACCCGGGTGATGCTCAGCGACAACTATCGCAGTCATCAGCACATCATCGATGCGGCTGAACACATCGTCCGCGCCGCTCCGGCGATCCCGGGGAAAAAAGCCAAGGCCAGCGGCGCCCCCAAACCGCTGCAACCGGTCAACGTGCTTGAGCGCGACGATCAAGCCATGGGGCAGCGCCTGGTCGAACATTACAATCGCGGCGATTCAATCTTGATGCTTTATCGAAAAAGCAGCGATAAGTTATTGATAGAGCAGCATATTCAGCCTGTAGTTAATGTTGATTCTAGCTTGCCGTATGAAGCGCGACGCCTGAAACAGCTCACCTACCACAGCGCCAAAGGCCTGCAGGCGGATGCGGTTTTCCTGCTCGGTGATTGCCAGCACCTGACCAGTTCGCCCTACAAGAATCAGGTTTACCGCATGGCCGGACTGGGCAAGGCTGGCGACAGCGAGCCGTATGACACGGCGCAAAAGGACGAGATCCTGCGTTTGGCCTACGTCGGCATTACCCGCGCGGTCAGTCACTGTTACTGGTACGTTGAGCCGCAGGATGCCCAAGCCGTGAACATGCCAAGGGCGTCCGACCGGGTTGCCCAAGGCAAAGTGTTCTTTGCCGATCACCGCGCCAAGGTGAAAACCGCATAAAGACCAGGCATAAAAAAGCCCGCGATGATTCGCGGGCTTTTCGTTTTAAAACAAGAGCTTATGCGTAACTCTTAAGAGATTCCGAAGGAATAAAGGCCTCCAGTTCGTCTTCCACAGCTTCGATGATGCGCTCGACATCGGCAGCGTTCATCACCGTGGCGCAAGGAATACCGGCAATGGCGATCATGGTTTCTCCGCTGGCACGATCAAACAGACGGGCAATCATGCTGCCCGGTGCGTCCATCGTCGCTTCGAAGCCCATCGGGTGAAAGTGCCAGCGCATCAGCTGGCACGCGTTGGGGAACGTGACTTTACTGGAACCTTTATTCATGTGTTGCCCGCCTTCTTCATCGAGCGCTTCCATTTGCTCATGTTAGGTGGGAAGAACCTTCAATGGCTCAACCGGTCAGTGACATTAAAAGTAGCATCCAAAGGTGAATTTTCTGTGAGATTTTTCAGTTCATTTTGCGATTGCTGCGCATTTTTTGATGTAAGTCATGCCCGGATCAGCCAACGCCAAAAGGCCACTATGGCTTAGCCGTTGATCGCTGAGCCGAACTTGGGCAAGCTCGATTCTTTTGTCCCGAGCGCCTTATGCACGCAGACGATGACGGCCCAGAACAGACCCCGGCCACGGCCGCCACGGTCATGCGCTATCACCTGAGCTGGAAACACCGCGATCTGGACAGCGTCATGGCGCTGTACCACCCGGAGGTCCAGTACAACGATTTCTTCCAGAACCGCGTCCTTGGTCTCGACGAATTGCGCGAGTACGTGCGCGTCAGCATGCCGCGAGAATCCGACGAAGCGCTGGAGCACTGCGACCGGATCCGGGTGGATGGCAACACGGCGTTCATTCAATACGAAGTGACGCTGCGCGGCGGCGACGGACTGGTGTCGTTTCGTTCCAGCGAAGCGATCACGGTCAAGGACGGCTTGATCTGGCGGGTCAACGAATATGCCTCGCTGGTTCGCGCACAATCCCATGGTGATGCCGTGCCCAGTCAACGTCCGGCGGTCAGTCGCCTGGGGTTGTCGCCGCGTCAGTTGAGCTTCATGGCGCAAGACCTGCAGCAATACTTCGACCGGCAGCAGCCGTACCTCGATCCGGAGCTGGACCTGCAGCGGGTGGCGAAGGAGTGCGGCTATAGCCGCAATCAGATTTCCTATCTGCTCAATCAGGTGTTGGGGCAGAGCTTCTATCGCTACGTCAACCAGGCACGCCTGCAACATTTGCTCAAGTCGCTGGACCACGCTACGCCGCCGCTGCGTATCGACGAACTGGCGTTTGCCGCCGGGTTCAACTCGCTGTCGGCGTTCTACAGCTGTTTTCGCCAACACACCGGTCTGTCGCCCAAGGCTTATGCCAAACAAATTTCTTTGCGGGCACGCGCGCAAGACAGCCATTGAAGTCACGCACTAGGATCGACGCCATCGAAGGTTTTCAGTGGCGGAGTCTTGCATGCCGGCGTGGCGCACTATCAGTTTGTGGATGGATCAACTCGACGAGCCGCTGATCGCGCGGCCGACGCTCGAGCAGGATCTGGATGTCGACGTGGCAATTATCGGTGCCGGTTACACCGGGCTGTGGACTGCGTACTACCTGAAAAAACTCGCGCCGGGCCTCGACATCGCCATCGTCGAGGCGCAAACCGCCGGTTTTGGTGCGTCCGGACGCAACGGCGGCTGGCTTATGGGCAATCTGCTGGGCGAGGATCGTCTGCTCGCCGGGTTGTCACCGGAACAGCGCCGCGCTTCGTTTGACCTGCTGCACAGCATCCCGGATGAAGTAGAAGTCGTCCTCGAACGTGAGGGCATCGACTGCGATTACCGCAAAGGCGGGGTGCTTTATTGCGCGGCACGCTACCCGGAGCAGGAAGCCAGCCTGCGTGAATACCTCGCCAAATTGCATGCCCAAGGCCTGACCGACAACGATTACCGCTGGCTGAGCCCTGAGCAACTGGCGCAACAGATTCGCGTCGCCAAGCCTTATGGCGGGATCTATGCGCCGCACGTGGCGACCATCCACCCGGCGAAACTGGTGCGCGGTCTGGCGCGTACCGTGCAGAACATGGGCGTGAAAATCTACGAAAACAGCCCTGTCACCCACTGGCAGTCCGGCAGCTTGCGCACGGCCAAGGCTAGCGTGCGCAGTCGCTGGATCGTGCCGGCCGTCGAAGGCTATTCGGTCACGCTGCCGCCGCTGGGTCGCTATCAGTTGCCGGTGCAAAGCCTGATTGTCGCCACCGAGCCGTTGTCGGCAGCCACCTGGGATGAAATCGGCCTCAACCGTGGCCAGGCCTTCAGCGAGTTCAGCCGCCAGGTCACTTATGGCCAGCGCAGTGCCGACAATCGCCTGATTTTCGGCGCCCGTGGCGGCTATCAGTTCGCCGGCAAGCTGCGCCACAACTTCGACCTGACCCGCGATGAAGTCGAGCTACGCCGCTATCTGTTTGGCGAACTGTTCCCGCAACTGAAAAACGTGCAGATCACCCACGCGTGGGGCGGCAATCTCGGCATGTCCCGGCATTTCAAGCCGCACATGCTCTGCGACCGCGCCAACGGCATTGCGCTGTCCGGTGGTTACGGCGGGGAGGGTGTCGGTGCCAGCAACCTGGGCGGCCGGACCCTGGCCGATCTGATTCTGGAGCGCGATACCGAGCTGGTGCACCAGCCGTGGGTGCTGCCGGACGGCGGGATTCATGCGCTGCGCGCCTGGGAGCCGGAGCCGTGCCGCTGGCTGGGCTACAACGCGATCATCAAAAGTTTCGTCCACGAAGACCAGACCCTGGCCAACCCGGCCACCGCACCGTGGCGGCGCAAGCTCGCCAGTCAGGTGGCGGGCTTCATGGAAGGTTTCATGCACTAACCGCCGTTTTCTTCAAAAGACAGGTCCCACCATGAGCATTACGCAGTTCAAGAACACCGCCACCCTGCCACTCGAGGAGTCGAATCCGGTGGCCGTGCCACTGGGTGAGCCGATCGCCATTGCCTCGACCACCAGCGTCGAGCGCGACGACGGCGTCGAAACCGGCGTCTGGGAATGCACCCCGGGGCGCTGGCGCCGGCAGATCACCGCTCAGGAGTTCTGCCATTTCATTTCCGGCCGTTGCACGTTCACCCCGGACAACGGCGGCGAAACCCTGCACATACAAGGTGGCGACGCACTGATGTTGCCGGCCAACACGCTCGGTATCTGGGATATCCAGGAGACTGTGCGCAAGACCTACGTGCTGATTTTCTGATTGTCTGATCCTTTGATTGCCTGCCAACAACAATAGTCTCTACAGGAATCGACCCATGCTCCAGAAAGCACTTACCCTGGCGCCGCTGCTGCTGGCCGCCTCGATCAGCCATGCCGCCGAAACGGTCAAGGTTTATAACTGGTCCGACTACATCGCGCCGGACACCACGAAAAACTTCCAGAAAGACACGGGCATCGGCGTCACCTATGACGTCTATGACAGCAACGAAACCCTGGACGGCAAGTTGATGACCGGCAAATCCGGTTACGACGTGGTGTTCCCGTCCAACCACTTCATGGCCCGGCAGATTCAGGGCGGGGCGCTGAAGAAGCTCGACAAGAGCCAGTTGCCGAACTGGAAGAACCTCAACCCGGTGTTGCTCAAGGCTCTGCAGGTCAACGACCCGAACAACGAGCACGGTTTCCCGTACCTGTGGGGCAGCACCGGGATCGGCTACAACATTGCCAAGGTCAAAGCGGTGCTGGGTGACGACGCGCCGGTAGACTCCTGGGACCTGATCTTCAAGCCCGAGTACATGGAAAAGCTGCAGAAGTGCGGCGTCGCCATCCTCGATAACGGCCCGGAACTGCTGCCGGCGGCGCTCAACTACCTGGGCCTGCCGCACCACAGCAAGAACCCCGAGGACTACAAGAAGGCCGAAGCGCTGCTGATGAAAGTGCGCCCCTACATCAGCTATTTCCATTCCTCGAAATACACCAGCGACCTGGCCAATGGCGATATCTGCGTGGCGGTCGGCTTCTCCGGCGACATCCTGCAAGCGGAAAACCGCGCCAAGGAAGCGAAGAATGGCGTCGATATCGGTTACGCGATTCCCAAGGAAGGCGCGGCGATCTGGTTCGACATGGTCGCCATGCCCGCCGATGCGCCGGACGAGAAGGCCGGGTACGCGTTCATGAACTACCTGCTGCGCCCGGACGTGATGGCCGGCATCAGCAATTACGTGCACTACGCCAATGGCAACGAACAGGCTGATGGCCTGATCGACCCGGCGATCAAGAGCGACACCAAGGTCTATCCGAGCCCGGAAATGATGAGCAAGCTGTTTGCCCTGGAGGCGATGCCGCTGAACATTGACCGGATTCGTACGCGGGTGTGGAACAAGATCCGCACCGGTAGCTGATCATTTCCAGTCCATGTAAAACCTGTGGCAGCGAGCCTGCTCGCGAAGCATTTCGTCATTCGACGCAGTATTGTCTGATGGACGCCTTCGCGAGCAGGCTCGCTCTCACATGAGTTTTGCAGTGATCCGAACGGTATTTATCAAATTGATATCAATACACTGGCATCGCACTAATAGAGTGCAGAAAAGTGAGACGTATCTATCAAAATGCAACTTACCGATATTTAATATTTAAATAGAAAATCGTCAGACAATTGGACGGTGCGCGCCACGCTAAAACAATCTTTCGACCCCGCAGGCTTTGTTTACGGCAGTTTTACGGAACAGTGCAATTTGATCTCAAAAAAACGCTAGACGACAGATTTCAAATTGTGTCAGGTTTCTTACGCCCTCATTGGGCGAGTGATAGGACGATCTCGCCAGGGATTGTCGCTATCTGACAAAAACTGTTCCATTGCTAAACAAGGAAGTGTGTTTATGTCGAAAGTAAAAGCTAACGCTATTG
>Ga0157373_10004855_pt1 | contig 10117 bp, 8 predicted proteins | sample C65metaG_FD_113460 | JGI IMG/M metagenome (GOLD analysis project Ga0157373, IMG submission 113460) | Corn rhizosphere microbial communities from Kellogg Biological Station, Michigan, USA - C6-5 metaG | ecosystem: Host-associated > Plants > Roots > Rhizosphere > Soil | place: USA: Michigan...
GAGTACCGTTACTCATTGTATCTTTTATATTCACATTTCCACCCAATTTGATAACCATTCTTGTACTCTCTTCGTTCAAATCTTGATGAAGTAGAGCCCCAATTCTGCCAATAAAATTTATGTCAGATCCGAAAGCAACAAGAAGCTCAATAAGTTTCGGATTTTTACACACGTAGAAAAGAGGAGGCTTATCATCTTTATCTGTCACATTCACATCTGCTCCTGCGTCAATAAGAGCTTTAACAGATCCTATATCCTCTTGATAAAAGATGGGGGTCTTTCCTTTATTATCACGTTTATTAACAATCTCAATTCCTCCTTTTGAAAGAAGAGATTTCATATTTTCTTCGTTTCTCTTGTAATGAAGAGGTGTTGTACCTTCTCTATTTAAAACAGACACGTTTGCTCCGGTGTTGATAAGCTCTTTAACAATCAGATCGTTCCTGAATATGTGAAGAGGAGTATCAAACCACTGATTCGTAACATTCACATTTGCTCCTTTTGATATAAGGATCCTTATCAAGCTCAGCTTTGTCTGAAAAAAGATCGGTGTGCGTGTATCTGTATTTGAATACTGACAGTTGACACCATGACCATCGGATATCAACCGGTAGATCTTAGCCTCTGTGAGGTTATCGTCAAACAGAGATTCGTTCGACATTTAGGATCAAGTCGATGTCGAGAGTAAAATATGTGGGAGTCAAGTAAATTTAAATCGATGTATTGATTTAAATTCATTTTTACTTACTTATCAGTGTATTCCTCTACCTTCTCCTATTTAACATCCCCCACAGTGTTTGCACAGACACAGACTCTCATCTTCATAATCGTCGTACTCTCCGTTGATGACCCGCTGAACTGCCTCGTTGAAATCGATCGGAGCATACCCCCGGTTATCTTTGGAATCCACATCTCCTCCTGCGTCAATGATGAATCGAACCTCAGGATCCGTGTAGACGATGTGAAGAATGCTGGTCCCTCTGTTGTTCTTTGCATTCACATCCGCACCTGCATCAACAAGAAGCTGGATGGATTTAAGGTCGCTTCTACAATGAAGAGGAGTATCATTGTATTGATTTTTCACATTTACATCTGCTCCGGATCTGATCAGAGTCTTCATCAATTCAAAATCCTTGACTGTGTGAAGAGGAGTCTCCCCTTCCATGTTCTGATGGTTCACATCTGCTCCAGCTTTGACAAGCAACCTAACAGACTCATCGTTCGTCTGGTAGTAGATTGGTGTGTTTTCCAACTTATCCTTGGCGTTCACATCTGCTCCAGCCTTAATAAACGCCTTAACCGTCTCTGGATCTCTTGAGAAATGGAGAGGAGTCTTTCCGTCCTTGTTTCTCACGTTGACATCCGCTCCAGCAGTAATGACAGCCCTGATCACCTCCCCCCTTTTCGGGAGGTGAAGCATTGTGTTTGCAGATTTTCCAGACCTGCCGTCCAACAGAACATCAGCTTCGATGAACGCCTTCACTGACCCAAGATCCTCCTGGAAAGAAAAGGGAAGATCATAGTAATCAGTTTCCAGCCTCAGCTCGTTGACATCATGACCCTCCGTGATCAGTTTACGAGTGACCTCCTCGGAGTTCGAATTGAAAAGAGACATAGTTGAGAGGTGAGATTAAAGTTGATTGTAGTTGTTGGTGAACACCCGATGATTTTATATATCAGTGTGGATATAAAATCACTTTTTTTGTAGTCTTATTTATCTGTTTATTTATTTATTTGTTTGTTTGTGTTTGTTCGTTTCACCGATCAAAGGCGTCCATGATCCGCTTATGGTCCACCTTTCTTCCAGTTCCTCCTCCGTTACCATCCTCTTCCCCACAGTACCACTTGTTGAAGGCGAAAGCCTTAGTGAGCTTGTGTAGCCGAAACCATTTGCAGCTACGAATGAACCGAGTGATCTTCTCACTAGCCATATCCTGAACCACCCTTTTTACGATTAGTATATCAAGAGGTGTGGCAAAATCATTTCTCGATTTCACATCCGCCCCTGCTTCAATCAACAGTCTTATAGACCCTTCATCGTTTTTATATTGAATAGGACTACTATTGAAAATGTTTTTTGCGTTCACATCTGCTCCTGCCTTAATCAATAATCTCACAACTTTTTCATCATTATGAAAGTGAAGAGGAGAGTATCCGTCAATGTTTCTTGCATTCACATCTGCTCCTGCCTCAATCAACAATCTTATAACTTCTTCGGATTTATTATAATTATGATGAAGAGGAGTAATACCATTACAGGTTCTTGCATTTACATCAGCCCCTGCATCGATCAATAGTCTTACAACTCCTTCATCTTGTTGGATATGAATAGGTGTATAATCATACTCGTTTTTCATATTTACATCTACTCCCTCGTCGATCAACACTTTCATTTCAGAGACTGTCAGCTGTTGAAAAAGAGACATAACGATTGGTTTCGGCTTGGTGGTAGTGATTTTAAATAAACTATTTAAAATCATTTTTCACTTAGGACTTAATTCTGTATCCTGAAGATTCTAAGTATTCTATACATTCAATCTCCTTTTTGGTACTCTTTCTAGTTCTACTCCGGGAACCTCGACTATTTCGACCTCGACTCTTACTTCCTTTCCCTTTTTTCTTTTCACTTACGTACCGCTTATGTATAAACAAAGATTCCTTCTTCTTCCCTTTTCCTCCTTTAAGACTACCTACGGTTCTTGTGGTTTTTAACGACCAGATAGATACAAAATCTTTTGGGATATGTTTACCCATCTCCTCGCTTACAAAAACAAGATTTGTCTTACTCCATTCTCTCATAGTTTCCCAAAACTCATCATAATCAAAATCGGTAAGATATTTATTTACTCCATAATTAAGAGAACTATAGTATGGAGGATCAGCATAGACCATCTCCCCCTTCTTTGGTTTACGCTTAACATAAGATCCGTTTCGGAATTTAAAACAGTCCAAATAAGGAACAACCTCTTTTACATTGTTATAAGCAGATAATCCTTCCCTTTTATTCTGTTCTGGAGATTGATATTTGCCACGGAAACTGCTACCAAATACACCACCAAACGCATAAGCAGAAAGATAAAATACTCTCTCAGCTGAAGGTTCTTCTTCTTTTAGATTATTATAAAAGGTGGCTGAACAAGTCTTCTTAGGTAACCATCCGTCCTGAAGGGCTTCCCACATAAGAATAACATCTTCATTTATATCGTTTGCAAATATTTTACGAACACATCGTTCATCGTTATCCCTTCTAGAGAATTCTAGTTCTACTGATCCCATACCAAAGAATGGGGAATATAGATTGAGTTTATTTTTCCCTGTGTTCATATACTCGTATTCTGTTATAGTTTCATAGATCGCTTTCGCAAAACGTTGTTTTCCTCCTTGATATCTAATTGGCATATTTATATTAGTAGATTATACTAATATAAATTTTGTTTTGTTTCTTTGTTTTATCTGTTTGTTTTTACTTCACTTCCTCTCACATCTTTACCTCACAAAGGTATCCATGATCCGCTTGTGATCCACCTTCCTTCCTACGCCTCCTCCGTTCCCGTCCTCCTCTCCACAGTACCATTTATTGAAAGCGAATGTACGAGTGAGTTTGTGAAGCTTCCACCACTTGCAGTTCCTGATGAACCGGGTGATCCTCTCACAAGCCATATTGTCAATTACCATTTTTACGGCGTGAAGATCGAGAGGTGTATCTCCCAACTCGTTTCTCGTGTTTACATCCGCTCCAGCTTCAATCATTAATCTTATAGATCCCTCATCTTTTTGAAAGTAAAGAGGAGTATAACCACCATCGGTTCTCTCATTCACGTTTGCTCCTGCTTCAATCAGAGCTTTTACAACCCCTTTATTGTTTTGGAAGTGAAGAACTGTGTATCCATAATTTGTTCTGGAATTCACATCTGCTCCTGCTTTAATCAATTCTCTTATAGCTCCCTCATCTTGCTGAAAGTGAAGAGGAGTATACCCGTGATTGTCCCTCGCATTCACATCTGCTCCTGCTTTAATCAATTCTCTTATAACTCCCTCATCTTGTTGAAAGTGAAGAGGAGTATACCCGCGATTATCCCTCGTATTCACATCTGCTCCTGATTCAATAAATTCTCTCATCTCGGTCTCGTCCATACGAGAAAAATCCATGGTAGTCGTGTGAAGGTTGTATGTCTGGATGACAAGGCGATTTCACATATCCTATTTTGAGAAACATCAATTTTTATGTAAAATGATTTATATTAGTAAGGTGTACTAATATAAATTTGTTTGGTTGATGTTTGTTTTCTGGGGGCTTTTCAGTTGTCGTCTTTCAGTCGGTTTGATCATACCCAATCTCCTCTGTAGAATCCCGATCGTAGATCATGATCGGGTTGAGCTCAGAGATTGACCCGACGTGGGTTGATATCTTAGACTCGATAGCGAATGCTCGAACAGCCCCCTTTTTAGAAGATGCCCTCTTACACAACTCTTCAATCCGACTCTTCTTCAGGGACGCCCCGTACAGAGTGGATTTCTCGTACTTAGTACCCTCGACGAGGACGACTGAGAAGACATAGTAGATGGGAGTCGACATTCGTGTGACGAAAAGAGAACAGTTGATAATGAAAGAAGGTAGTATTTCTTATACTGATTAAGTAAAATATCAATTTTTTCAGTTCAATCGAACCCACCATCGTACATCATTATTATCATCTTTGTCCCTCATCATCAACAATCCCTCTTTTTCGTCATCATCTGTCTTTCCTGCTCTCTTTGCTACGTTCTCAAACATAGAACGATATCCGGTATTGGATTTCCCACTTACTTTCTTATTAATTAACCAGTCAATGACGTCAGACCGCAACACCCATTCTCCCTTGTAATCATCAAAGTATTCTATCACACTCTTGAATATCTCCGTATAAGCTCCAAACACACCAGACGATATGACGTAATACTCCCCGGTATCGTTTGGTGTCTTATCAATCTTGATCTTTTTATATGGATTGACAGCTAATCGTCGACCTTTCATTTTTACTTCTATATCAAACTTTATTTCTCCTATACATTCGTTCATATAGCTTTCTTTTAACTCTTTCGATTTTGAATAGATTGTATCCTGTATCTTATTGGATTTAGAACAGTCATCGTATATTTTTTGAGTTGTGATCAAACAAAGAGGGATACTGTCCTTGTATCGACCACAGATTCTCAAACTCTGAAGTAAGGATCCTGCCGTTGAGGTTTCAGACAGAATCATCATCTCATGCGTCAGATGCCATTTATAACACGACGAAACAAAAGAGATTCCTCGGTCAGCCATCTTTCCTGAAATAATCATAATATGGGAAGGAGGATTCTCTTCTGTTCGCAACCATCCAAGAACAGTGTTTACGCTTAGATGATTAAAATAGAAGATTCCATCCTGTTGTTTACCTACAACTCCATTGATCATCAACGTCTCGTATTCTATAAGTTTATCGTTATAAAGGTAAATTCCCTTGCCGTTATAGACTATAGATACAAAATTAGGAATTCTATTTTTGAAATAGATTTGAAGGTCTGTTTGATTAATATTGATCCGTTCTACTTTATGAAGACAGATGATCGGATGTATTTCCCCGTCATCTAATTTATAAGGTGATTGTCGAGATAGATCATCGTAATACTCATCTATCCAGTCGTTTGATAGTCTATCATTCTCAAATGTGGTATCCCCTATCTCTACAAACTCTAAATTTGAAAATCCCTTATAGTCATCCGGTATATCTAGCAGATACATATTTTTATTTGTTACGAACTGGGATCTGGTAGGCAGAACAACATCGAATATTGTCGCTGTTACTCCGATTACAGACTTAGCATTATCGATAAGAGAAAAGAAAGGGTCGTGAAATTTACGATCGGATTTAGATTTATAAAACGAGTCTATTTCATCAATAACCAGATTGTAATGACATCTATCGGTTTCAAAAATAATATCAGTTAATCTTTTCATTTTAGAAGGATTGCATAGTAGAATAACAATTCCAGGTTCTGTTCCGTCTAACAGGTTTTCCAATTCGTTAGGGTCAGATGTCGCATGTATAGGTTGAGGTAGATCTATAGGAGTTAATCCAAGACCCCTCATATGTTTCTCATACTCTTTGCAATCAAACCGATCTCTAATCTGTTGTTCATTCTCGTTTGTTGGAAGTACAAGAATAACAGTTGATATCCCATCAAGATAAGATCGATATGAATAAGAGATAATGAATTTAGTTTTACCCGATTGAACTGCTCCCATAATTAACGAGTTTGAATCAAGACTGATGCCATCTATAACATCGAAGAACTTACACGATTCTGTATACTGCTTTGTTTTTTTCTGTATTGTCTTTGTTTTATAAAGTATAGATACATCTGATATTCGACGTGTAATCTTTTTATCAATCCATAATTCCTTTAATAGATCACCTACAAGCGTAAGTTTCTCAATATCAATGTTGTACTTATTTTTGAGGTGATTATACATTTTATACTGTCCAAATTCATCATCCTTGTATTTGGAAAGAACGTTATACATAAGAGATTTCATAGTGTTGATAACTTTTTTATCCTTCGGGACCTTCGGTAGTGGAGCAAGATCCTCTTCGTACAACTCAAGTACCTCGTCCCCTCTAAAGGTTGAAATAGATCCCGACATTGTAATGTGAGGGTGTGAACTCAAGCCTTTATTTAACCTTAGATTCATTTTTTACATATCAATTATAAAAATGAATCTAAGGTTAAATACGATTCTATACAATCAATTATTCACAATGGGGAACTGCTCAAGTAACAAAGTTAAACCGGATGATTGTGTACGGAATGAAGATATTAAGGAGTTGAAAAGATTTTTTCTCTCTTCACTTACAAATAAAAGGGATTCAATATGCAATCTACTATTTGATGTGAAGATCCCTAAAAAATATGAGTATGTGTATAAAGAGGTTGTTTTATTCTTTCAGGATGAGGGGTGGATTATCTGGGATAAGCGCTTAGACACCCTACTAAATAATCCAGGTGAAAAGGTCGAAGAAGGAGTGACCCTTGGTGTGTTCGTTCATAGAAATAAATTTATGAACGTTAAGATATAGATCAAAATAGTTATAGAATATTCTATAACTATTTATAAGTTTTACCCAGAAATACCGTACTTATTACACAAATTAATAAGTATCGTCTTAATATCATCATTAATTTTATCACTATTTTTTATATTATGATATAAACTAATTTTAAATTCTATTGAAAGTTTATCTATAAGGTCTTCTATAACGATGATATCTTTTTCAGTTATATCATTCATTGATATTTCACGTAACATATCGTATATATTACTATAACAATTGGACTTATCCATTATATCCTTTACTATATCACATAAGAATTTGATTTTACCCTCTTGCTGCAATGATAAATAATAACGTTCATAATCTTTCATCAGCATTTTACACAATAAATTTCTATCCTTTGGAATGATACTATTATTGATACGTGAATAGTTATTCACTTCGTGATTGTATAACAATAGACTAGGTTTGGTGTTATCTCTGTAGTTAGAGATATTATTTAATATTTCTATTACTTGAGGGCTATGAGAGAAAAATACAGGTTTCTTATTTTCATGTTGAATATAGTACTCAAATCTACTGTTGTAATCATTGTTTTCATTTTCATTGGGTAGTATCCCCTTAATATTCTGGGAAACTGTCCTTTTAATGTGGTCCTCCGGATTGTATATAACAACCACGTAAGAGATTTGAACTTTCTCTTCTTTCAAACAGTCATCTATACTATCATATCTTAGCATACTAACTTCAGAAGGAAGATTTACTTTATTTTTATAATCTATCCTAAATGTCTTGATTAATACATCTAATTTATTGATAATTTTTCTAGTAAACTCATTTGCGTAACTAAAATCATCATTTGAATTTGGATTGAATATCACACATTTTTTACTATTTTTACAATTCTTGATCTCTATTTTGTAATTAGGTATTAAATTATTGGTATTGGATGGTGTTAACTCAATCTGTGTTTTAGAATAATTATGGATGTATAAGTTTCTTATTTCAGATTCTTTCAAGTCTATGATGAATTTAAATTCTTTTATCTCTTTCAAGAAGACTTCGACTGCATATTTATAAATACAAACATATGGACGATCAATATTAAGCTTTTTTAATATGGCAGGAACTTTATCTGCTGTAGTTACAAAATTACCTTCCTTATCATTGAATATAGTATGTAGTATACTAAACATTTTATCGTAAATCGACACATATTTTGTTATAAATTCAATTGACAGATCTGTCAATTGGTTATCTATTTCCTTCTTCTCACTAATTATACATGAAATATCAATGGAATTATGGTTATTATATCTAGATATCCATCGAGGATAGTTATCATAAATATTCCGATATACTATAGTGTGTATGTTCGAATTAATACATTCTGTTTTAAGATACAAAATCTTCAGTTCTTCTAATGCATCTTTTATATAATCTTTATCGTAGTAATCGTTACCAGATGCCATTTGATCTTTAATCTAATAGATCGATGATCATCCTTTTATATAGTTAATTCATCTCGACTCATAAGTCTATTGATAATGTCTATTTTAGTCTTTATTCCTGATAAGTTAATATTGTTATTACGAGCAATCGTTTTAAGTTCCGTTACTTTGAAAGTTTCAAATGATTTATTATTCATCGTTTTTACCGTCTCATCAGGGTAGATTAGATCTACTTCTTCGAATCTAATAGTAGGCTTCTCTTGTTTCATCTCCTTTTTCAATACGATACTGTATTCTTTAATATAATCATCTATAAGACATACTAATTTTTTACTCAATTTAAAATAGTTGTTTACTTCCTCATCTGTCCAGATACGATCTAATGGAACTAATGGAATCCAACTACACGTCTTCTTACTGATATCTTGTGATATCTTTCTCAAACCCAACATAACATTCGGGAGTTTACATTGAAGATAAGATATTAAAGATTCAGACTCCTCATTGTTACCTGTAACAAAGGAAATATAACTTTTAGTATATACATCCTCAGGTGTAGAAACAAACATGTTACCAAAACATTTATTCTTCCCATTAGCTCTTGCTGTGATCACTTTATGATGTTTGTTATTTTTATACAAAGGAACTGTATCACATTCTATATACTTTACAAACCCTTTTACTTGGCTCACAAAACACTTTAATCTATCATCAGAATTGTCAGCCTCTAATCGTTTATCGTTTGTTTCGATAGAATACAGGACGCTAGTCTTGAATATAGATGATAATTTTTCTAAGTTTTCAAATTCTTTAATCAATTCAATATATCTAGGATCACAAATGATATCATAATCAGATAGTTTAATATTAGAAATCACACCTTCTGATCTGAACTCACAATCCCCTTTATACTCTTTATCAAATAGAATAATATTTACCCCTCCTTCGATATTAACATGTTTGAATACATCTTTTGATCTAGGATAATGTTCTATAACTTGAATGTCTGTTCTATCCAACATACTACTTCTGAAATTATCAAGTCCTTTACCTCCAGCAAACCACCGAGAAGGTGTAACAAACATAGTTCTATCACTCTTTATATCCAACGAATGAGTGATAAACTCGTTGTAGTAAGGAAGTGAGCTACCATAGCTACCTTCTTTATTGTTCTTCTGATAAGGAGGATTTCCAATTACCACATCAAACTTATCAATACTAAAATATTCAGGAGAGAAAGATAGGTAATCATCATGATAGATATTAAGTTTACCTTTCATAATCTGTTTATAAATCTCAATGTTATCACTGTCAATCTCACATACGTATATCATGGTTTCAATGATGTGTCGTTTTCTCTCTTTCTTGTCTGGAATCTCTTCTTGTAATCCATCCATAAGTCTATAGTAGATACAGATTGGGAAATTACCTGTTCCGTTACAAGGATCAAGCCATCTAAAATCCTTATTACTGAAAATACCAGGATTCTTCTGTTCTAAAATATTCAACATCTTTTCGATACAATCTATAGGAGTGAACACTTCACCACTCGATCGTTTCTCCTGGTCTCTTGGTATGAGATTAGAATTA
>Ga0157373_10004857_pt1 | contig 10116 bp, 8 predicted proteins | sample C65metaG_FD_113460 | JGI IMG/M metagenome (GOLD analysis project Ga0157373, IMG submission 113460) | Corn rhizosphere microbial communities from Kellogg Biological Station, Michigan, USA - C6-5 metaG | ecosystem: Host-associated > Plants > Roots > Rhizosphere > Soil | place: USA: Michigan...
AACCAGGAGCAAGGACACTTGGTTACTTGGTGTCTTTTCAAGTAACCCGCCGAAGGCGGAACGCTTCTGCCGTTAGGCAGAACCCATCAGCAACACCCCAAATAACGGATATGCACACGATCCAAAAAACCCTAAAACGGCTGCTCAACCCGAGGCAACCGCTGCGACAGCTCATCCAGCAACTTCTGCTCGCGCTTGTCCTCCAGCGCCCGCGCCTCGTCGATATAGCGCTGCACCAACTTGCGCAGCCCCTCAACCCGAGCGTAGGCCTTCTGCCACTCGCCCCGCGCCTTGTTCAGGTTGTTCTGGTGCCAATTGAGGCTCTGCCGCTGCTGACTGACCGCCGTCTCCAGCTGATTGAGAAAGCGCTGATAATTCATCAGCCACTGCCCCGACACCCCGTGAGCGCCCTTGTCGATCCACTGCTGCTGATAATCGGAGCGAAACTTTTCCAGCTCGCCGAGCTTGTTCTCGGCCAGTCGGACCTGCCCCTGAAAATGCCCCAGACGCTGAACGGCGGTCTTCTCGGCCTTTTCGGCCATGTCCACCACCGGCGCCAGACGGGCCGCGCGACTCTGGGCCATGGGCTATCAGCCCCCGGCCTGAGGATTGAAGATCTTCGCCAGCTGCGCTTCGCTGCTCTGCATGCTTTCGTTGTCGTGCAGGCCCTGACGCAGGTACTTCACCAGATGCGGCTGAAGATTGATCGCCAAGTCGGTCTCGCGATCGCCACCGGCCACATAAGCACCGACGCTGATCAGATCGCGGCTCTGTTGATAGCGCGACCACAGTTGCTTGAAATACTGCGCCTGAACCATGTGCTCGGGCGTGACCACCGACGGCATGACCCGGCTGATCGACGCTTCGATGTCGATGGCCGGGTAATGGCCTTCCTCGGCCAGGCGCCTGGACAGCACGATGTGACCGTCGAGCACACCCCGCGCCGAGTCGGCAATCGGGTCCTGCTGGTCGTCGCCTTCGGAAAGTACGGTGTAGAACGCCGTGATCGAACCCCCGCCCTTCTCTGCATTGCCGGCGCGCTCCACCAGCTTGGGCAGCTTGGCGAACACCGACGGCGGATAACCCTTGGTCGCGGGCGGCTCGCCGATAGCCAGGGCGATTTCCCGCTGGGCCTGGGCGAAACGGGTCAGGGAGTCCATCAGCAACAGGACGTTCTTGCCCTTGTCGCGGAAGTATTCGGCAATGCGCGTGCAGTACATGGCGGCGCGCAGACGCATCAGCGGCGCATCGTCCGCAGGGGACGCGACGACCACCGAACGCTTGAGGCCTTCTTCGCCGAGGATGTGCTCGATGAATTCCTTCACTTCGCGACCCCGCTCGCCGATCAGCCCGACGACGATGATGTCGGCCTCGGTGAAGCGGGTCATCATACCCAGCAGCACGGATTTACCCACGCCGGTCCCTGCGAACAGGCCGAGACGCTGGCCGCGACCGACCGTCAACAAACCGTTAATGCAGCGGATGCCCACGTCCAGCGGCACGCTGATCGGGTCGCGCTTGAGCGGGTTGATGGTCGGGCCGTCGAGCGGCACCCAGTCTTCGGCCTTCATGCCGCCCTTGCCGTCCAGCGGACGACCGGCGCCATCGAGCACGCGACCGAGCATGGTCATGCCCATCGGCAAGCGGCCGGTGTCAGGCAGTGGCACCACGCGGGCGCCCGGCGCGATGCCGGCGACGCTGCCCACGGGCATCAGGAAAACCTTGCCGCCGGCGAAGCCCATGACTTCCGCTTCGACTTCCACCGGGTGATGGCTGTCGTCGTTGATCACCACGCAGCGGCTGCCCATGGCGGCGCGCAGGCCCTCGGCTTCGAGGGTCAGGCCGACCATGCGCAGCAGGCGCCCTTCCACCACCGGCTGAACCGGCAGGGTAATGGCATCGGCGTAGGTGCTCAGGCGTTTGCCGAAGCTGGTGCGTTCAAGACGCATCGGAGGCGTCCGACTGTTTCTGCAGCGCGCTTTCGGCGCTCTTGATCGCGGCGTCCAGGTCGACACTCACGTCCGGCACGGCCGGGTGCAGCGCCTGTTCATGAAGCTGGTCGAACATCTTGGCGATCGCCACGCTCAAGCGCGTCTCGACGGTGGCGTCGATGCGGCTGTGTTCGGTCTCGACCCGGCAACCGCCCGGCTGCAGGGTGTCGTCTTCGAGGATGCGCCAGTTTTCTTCATGACGTTCGCGCAGGGCTTTGACCTGGGCGAAGTCCTGGGAGTTGACCAGAATGCGCACGTTGTTCGCGCCCATCGGCAGCAGGCGCAGGGCGTCCTGCAGCACTTTGCCGATCTGGCTGGAGTCGGTTTTCAACTCGCGCTGAATCACCTCGCGCGCGAGGTGTTCAACCAGCTGAATCATGGATTTTTCGATCTGCGCGTCCTGATCGGCAATAGGCTCGAACAGGTGGCCCATCAGGGTTTCAAGGCTTTCCAGCTTGGCTGACAGGGCGACTTCCGCCTCCTGACGCACCTTGAGCTGGGTGCTGTGGAAGCCCTCTTTCTCGCCAATGGCGAACCCTTCGTTGTAAGCGTCCTGACGAATGCTTTCCAGCTCTTCGAGGGTCAGCGGCTGGACTTCTTCCAGCGGCACTTCCTCGCTCTCGGCGGGCTCGGGCTCGACTTCCGGCTCCGGCTCGGGCTCTTCGACATGAGGATCGAAGCTGGGCAAGGTCCAGACATCGATCCCACGCAGATCCTTGGCACGGATGAGCTCGCTGGGTGCTTCTTTATCGGAGCTGAACATCGACTGCACCTACTGTTAAATCATTTCCTCGCCACCTTTGCCGCCGAGAACGATCTCCCCGGCCTCCGCCATACGACGGGCAATGGTGAGGATCTCTTTCTGTGCAGTTTCCACGTCGCTGACGCGAACCGGGCCTTTGGCTTCCAGGTCGTCGCGCAGCAGTTCGGCGGCACGCTTGGACATGTTCTTGAAAATCTTTTCCTTGATGGCGTCGTCTGAACCCTTGAGGGCCAGCACCAGCACATCGGAGGACACTTCGCGCAACAGTGCCTGAATGCCACGGTCGTCGACGTCGGCCAGGTTGTTGAAGACGAACATGAGGTCTTCGATCTGGGTCGACAGGTCTTCGTCCACTTCGCGGATGGAATCCATGAGCTGGCCTTCGACCGAACTGTCGAGGAAGTTCATGATGTCCGCCGCACGCTTGATACCGCCCAGGGTGGTACGCGACGTGTTGGCATTGCCCGAGAACTGCTTCTCGAGGATCTGGTTCAATTCTTTCAGCGCCGCAGGCTGCACGGTGTTCAACGACGAGACACGCAGGATGATGTCCAAACGCACCTTGTGGTCGAAATGGCCCAGCACTTCACCGGCCTGGTCGGCGTCCAGATAGGCGACGACGATGGCCTGGATTTGCGGGTGCTCGTAGCGAATGACGTCCGCGACGGCGCGCGGCTCCATCCACTTCAGACTGTCCAGACCACTGGTGTTGCCACCCAGCAGAATGCGGTCGATCAGGCCGTTCGCCTTGTCTTCGCCCAGGGCCTGAGTGAGCATCTTGCGAATGTAGCCGTCGGAGCCGATGCCCACGCCGGTCTGGTCGCCGATGACGTCGACGAACTCGCTCATCACCTGCTCGACCTGCTCGCGGTGCACGTTGCGCATCTGCGCCATGGCCACACCGACACGCTGAACCTCTTTGGGGCCCATGTGACGCAACACCTGCGCAGCATCGGTCTCACCCAGGGTGAGCAGCAGGATCGCAGCCTTATCAACGCGGGTCATTTTGACCGCAGCAGCACGACTATCACTCATCTGTGTTGATCCACTCTTTTACGACCTGAGCCACACGAGCCGGGTCTTCAGCCACCAGGCTCTTGATTGCGTTGAGCTGCGCGTCATAACCCTCGCTCGGGCTAGGCAGCAGGATGCTTTGCGGACCGCCCAGACTCACGCGGTCGTTACTCAGCTCACCGTCCAGACCGACCATGCCGCCCAGCTCGACGTCGCCGTCAGCGTGCTTGCCTTTCGGATTGGTGATGTTGTTCAACACAGGACGCAGTACGCCGAACACCAGCACCAGGATGAAGATCACGCCCATCGCCTGTTTGACGATGTCCCAGAACCATGGCTGCGAGTAGAACGCAATGTCCGGAATCACTTCGCCACGATCGCTGGAGAACGGCACGTTGATCACGCTGACGCTGTCGCCACGGGCCGCGTCGAAACCGACCGCGTCCTGCACCAGACGGGTAAAACGCGCCAGTTGGTCTGCGGTCCACGGCACCATGGTGGTTTCACCGTTGGCCGGGTTGACCTTGACCTGATCGTCCACCACGACCGCGACCGACAGGCGATTGATCTTGCCCTGCTGTTGTTTGGTGTGGCTGATGGAACGGTCCAGCTCGAAGTTCTTGGTCGACTGGTTACGCTTGTCCGACGGGTACGGCGCGAGCATTGGCTGGCCAGTGGCCGGGTCCATGATCTGCTGACCGTTGGCATCCAGCAGAGGCTGACCTGGGGCGATCGGGCCTGCAGCGCCGCCGGCGGCACCACCGGTGGTTTGCGGCGCAGTGGCCGGGCCTGGCGGCTGGTTGCTCAGCGCACCTGGCACGCCTTGCGGGCCGCTGCTGCTGGAGCGTTGTTCGTTGGTGGTCTGCTCGCTGCGCAGTGCAGGCTGATCAGGGTTGAAGCTTTCGGCAGTGGATTCCACTGCACTGAAGTCGACGTCGGCCGAGACTTCGGCTTTATAACGATCGTTGCCCAAGACCGGTTGCAGGATGTTCTGCACACGCTGGGTCAGCATGGTTTCCATGCGGCGGGTGTAGTCGAACTGCTTGCCGGCCATGGTCAGTTCGGAGTTCTCACCCAGATCGGACAGCAGGTTGCCTTTCTGGTCGACCACAGTGACCTGGGATTTGGTCAGTTCCGGAACGCTGGTCGCCACAAGATTGACGATGGCAGCGACCTGGCCTGGCTCAAGGGTACGACCGGCGTACATTTCCACCAGCACCGAAGCGGTCGGCTTGCGGTCGTCACGTACAAACACCGAGCTCTTCGGGATCGCCAGGTGCACGCGAGCCGCCTTGATGTTGTTCAGGCTGGAGATGGTGCGCGCCAGCTCGCCTTCCAGACCACGGCGATAACGGGTGGCTTCCATGAACTGGCTGGTGCCCAGGCCCTGATCCTTGTCCAGGATCTCGAAGCCGACGTTGCCGTCGCTCTGGGCGATACCGGCACCGGCCAGCTTGATGCGGGCACGGGCGACGTCATCGGACTTGACCAGCAAGGCACCGGAATTCGGCTCCACGGTGTACGGGATATCGGCTTGCGCCAGGGTATCCATCACCTGTTTGGTGTCCATGCCCGACAGGCTGCCATACAGCGGCTTGTAGTCCGGCTGTTGCGACCAAAGCACGACGGCAAAACCAATCGCCACGCTGGCGGCCAGACCGACCATGAGGCCGACCTGACGCAGCATGGTCATCTCGGAAAGATTTTGCAGGAACGCCAGCCCGAACATCGGCGGCTTGCTTCCTGTCGCACCCGCTTTTGCAGGCACGTTATCGGCGACGGCTTCAGCCATGACTTAAATCGTCCTCAAACCGGCATTTGCATGATGTCTTGGTACGCCTGAACCAGCTTGTTGCGTACCTGAGTCAGCGCCTGAAACGAAACGCTGGCTTTCTGCGAGGAGATCATCACGTCCGTGAGGTCCACGCCGCTCTTGCCCATCTCGAAGGCTGTGGCCAGCTGGTTCGACGCCTGCTGGGTGTCATTGACCTTGTTGACGGCCATGCCGAGCATGTCGGAAAAACTGCTGGCGCCAGTCTGCTCAGGCGCCTCGATGGCCTTGGGTTTGGCCATGGCGTCCATCTGCATGGAGCGCATGTCCAACATCAACCGATTAAATTCAACACCTTGGCTCATGACTTCTCTCTCAAAAGGGCCGCAAATTTTTGACACGGATTCAGCGGTTACCCATGTAGTAGCAACAACGGTGCCAGACCAATGGCGGCAGATTGCCACCTTTCCATGAAAGTATTTGGGGGGTTACAGAAACGGGATATCTCGGACAAACCCTGTAGCAGCACGGCTCGCCGGCGGTGGCGATTTTCCGGGCGCCACCGCCGACAAGCCATGCTGCTACAGAAGGGAAAACGTTTGATCAGGAAGCGAACAGGTACCCTTCGACATCCATCCCGGCATCGCGCATCTGCGCCAGCTTGTAGCGTAATGTACGAGGGCTGATACCCAGGCGCTCGGCAGCTTCCTTGCGTCGGCCGCGCTCTGCACGCAGGGTGTCGATGATCATCTGGAACTCGCGACGACGCAGGTCTTCGCCCAACGCCCCCGCCACCTCTCCCGCGATACTCTCCAACGACGATTCCATGACGCTTGCTATTGTCGGCAGCGTCGGCAGAACCTGAAGCACCGGCGCAGGCGTTGGCACCGAAGCAAAGGTGATGGGGCCGGCCAGACAGAAATCCTCGGCCTGAATCACCCCACCCTGTTGCAGGATCAGTGCGCGCTGTACGGCGTTGTCCAGCTCACGCACGTTGCCCGGCCAGCTGTAGCCCACCAGACACTTCTGCGCGTCAGCCGACAGGCGCACCGGCGCGTGCTTCATTTTATTGACGTGCTTGGCCAGCAACCGCTCGGCCAACGGCAGAATATCGCCGGGGCGCTGGCGCAACGACTGCCAGGCCAGCGGGAACACCGACAGGCGGTAGTACAAGTCCTCGCGGAAACGCCCTGCCGCCACTTCGCCCGCCAGATCGCGGTTGGTGGTGGCCAGCACGCGGATGTCGAGTTCGATCGGCTTGCGTGCACCAACGCGCTCCACTTCCCGCTCCTGCAACACGCGCAGCAGCTTGGCTTGCAGCCCCATCGGCATTTCGGAAATTTCGTCGAGCAAAATGGTGCCGCCATCGGCCTGTTCGAACTTGCCCGCCTGGGCCGCAATGGCGCCAGTGAACGAGCCCTTTTCGTGACCGAACAGCGTGGCTTCAAGCATGTTGTCCGGAATCGCCGCGCAGTTGATGGCGATGAACGGCTTGCCCGCACGAGGGGACTGCTGATGAATGAAGCGCGCCAGCACTTCCTTGCCGGTCCCGGATTCACCCGAGATCAACACCGTGGAATCACTCTTGGCCACGCGAGCCGCCAGATTGAGCAACTGCACACTGGCAGGCTCAACGGCAATCGGGCCTTCGCCATCGGCAGGGCCCAGACGCCCCAGGGCATGCCGAGCCACCAGCGCCAGCAGCGCCTTGGGCTCGAACGGCTTGACCAGATAATCGGCGGCGCCTTGACGCATCGCGTCCACAGCCCGGTCCACCGAACCATGGGCCGTCATCAGCAGCACCGGCAACTGCGGGTAGCGGCTGCGCAACTGGGCCAGCAACTGATGACCATCCATGCCAGGCATGTTTACGTCGCTGATCACCAGACTGAACGAGGCCTCCCCCGCCGCCAGCAGCGCATCTTCGGCCGAGCCGACGGCGCGGTAATCGTGACCGGCCAGCTCCAGGGTTTCGCCCAGCGCTTCACGCAGGGAATGATCGTCCTCGACCAGCAATACCTTGATCGTCATGAGTAGCTACCCGTCGCGCTGACGCCCGGAATCAGCGGCAAGGAAACGATGGCACAGGTGCCGCGGCCCGGACGCGAACGGAATTGCACCTGTCCCTGGTGAGCCCTGGAGACCGCCTTGACCACCGCCAATCCCAGACCGGTTCCGGTGGTTTTGGTGGTGAAGAACGGCTCGCCGATCCGGGCCAGGGCAGCGGCGTCAATGCCACTGCCGTTATCGCTGATGCACAGCCGCAGCGTATCGCCACGGCTGTACGCATGAATCTTGACGCGTGCGTCGGTCGAGCTTGCCTGTACAGCGTTTTCGATCAGGTTGAGCAAGGCGCCCACCAGAGTGTCGCGATTGCACAGCAGCTCGCCATCGTCAGTGTTGCACTGCCAGCGCACGGCCACGTCGCGAACGTGGGTGTGGGCCGCAGATTCCAGCGCCTCAACCAGGCCTGCGGGCGTGACCCGATCGGTCAGCGGCAGCTCGCCACGGGCGAACACCAGCATGTCGCGCACCTGATGCTCCAGCTCATGCAGGCGCTCTTTCAGGCGGCCGGCGAAACGCTGCTGGGTTTCCACGTTCAGCGCCTGCTCAGTCAAATGACTGGCGTAGATCATCGCCGCAGACAATGGCGTGCGAATCTGATGAGCCAGCGAGGCGACCATACGACCCAGCGAAGACAGGCGCTCGTGGCGTGCCAGCTGGCTTTGCAGGTGACGGGTTTCGGTCAGGTCATTGAGCAGCACCAGTTGCCCCGGCTCGGCATCCAGCGAGCGCGTGGCAATGGACAGACGACGACCGTCTTTAAGGGATATTTCGTGACCGTCATCCTCGCGGGGCGCGAAACAACGGGTAATGACGTGGCGCCAGAGCATGCCAATCAGCGGCTCACCCAACAGATCGATCGCCGTAGGGTTGGCCTCGCGAACGGTGCCGGTGCCATCGATCACGATGACGCCGCCAGGCAGCAGGTCCAGCAGGTTCTGCAAGCGGTTGGCCAGCCGTTCTTTTTCGGCCAGCTCCTGCATGCGCTGAGCGCTGACCACCGCCAGCTCACCCTTGAGCTCGGTGACCCGGGCTTCGAGCAGGCTGTAGGAATCGGTCAGTTGCGCCGACATCTGGTTGAACAGCGCGAATGCCTGTTCCAACCCTTGTCGACTTTCTACTTCCGGGGACGGCTGCACTTGCGAACCTACGGGTAAAACAGGTTCGGAAGACATCTGAGCGGCCTGGGGCATAGTTGATCTCTCGCGTGGCGAACCGTCAGTAAACGGTATGTTCCAGGAGACTTAGCAATCCCCGTGCCGAAAAAAAACCGCTGAAAAATCAGCGGTTTGTTTTTTAGCGCGTCAAACGAGTGTCAGTCGTCGGTCTGATCATCGCCTTCGCGACGGCTCATTCCGTACTTGCGCATCTTCTCCACCAGGGTGGTGCGGCGAATGCGCAGGCGCTCGGCGGCGCGAGCAACGATGCCGTTGGCGTCGTCCAGTGCCTGCTGAATCAGGCCCTGCTCCAGGCCACCCAGATAGTCCTTCAGGTCCAGACCTTCGGGCGGCAGCATCGCGGTGTTGGCGAAGTTCGGCGTATGACCGTTGATGGCCACGCGCTCTTCGAGATCGCTGCGCAGGCTGTCCACCAGTTGCTCATCTTCGTCGTCGACGTAGCGGAATTTCTTCGGCAGCTCGGCGACGCCGATCACCCCGTACGGGTGCATGATCGCCATGCGCTCCACCAGGTTGGCCAGCTCACGAACGTTGCCCGGCCAGCCGTGACGGCACAGCGACATGATGGCCGCCGAGTTGAAGCGGATCGAACCGCGCTTCTCGTGCTCCATGCGCGAGATCAGCTCGTTCATCAGCAGCGGAATGTCTTCCACGCGCTCACGCAGCGGCGCCATTTCGATCGGGAATACGTTCAGGCGATAGTACAAGTCTTCGCGAAAGCCACCGGTCTCGATCATGTCTTCGAGATTCTTGTGGGTGGCGGCAATGATGCGCACGTCGACGCTCTGGGTCTTGTTGCTGCCCACGCGCTCGAAGGTGCGCTCCTGCAGCACGCGCAGCAGTTTGACTTGCATCGGCAGCGGCATGTCACCGATTTCATCGAGGAACAGCGTGCCACCGTTGGCGAGCTCAAAACGCCCCGCGCGGCTGGTGATCGCACCGGTGAACGCGCCTTTTTCGTGACCGAACAGCTCGCTCTCGAGCAGCTCGGCAGGAATGGCGCCACAGTTCACGGGCACGAACGGCGCGTCGCGGCGTTTGGAATGGTAATGAAGGTTGCGTGCGACCACTTCCTTGCCGGTGCCCGACTCGCCGAGGATCAGCACGCTGGCGTCGGTATCGGCCACCTGCTGCATCATCTGGCGCACGTGCTGAATCGCACGGCTGGTGCCGACGAGGCTACGGAAGAGATTCGGTTCGCGCTGACGACCACGCTCGCGGGCCTGATCGTACATTTCACGATAGACCTGGGCGCGGTGCAGGGAATCCAGCAGTTTGCTGTAGCTGGGCGGCATCTCGACGGTGGACAACACCCGTCGGCGCAGGTCGTCGGCA
>Ga0157373_10004859_pt1 | contig 10115 bp, 9 predicted proteins | sample C65metaG_FD_113460 | JGI IMG/M metagenome (GOLD analysis project Ga0157373, IMG submission 113460) | Corn rhizosphere microbial communities from Kellogg Biological Station, Michigan, USA - C6-5 metaG | ecosystem: Host-associated > Plants > Roots > Rhizosphere > Soil | place: USA: Michigan...
ATATTTACGATGTGTGCATCTGAAGGTGGGTTCGTGCCGACAAACTCTCTCCATGTTTTTACATTGCTATTGAACCAAAGCGTAGCACCAACTGTAATTCCCAAAGCAACCTGCCCAAATATTTTAAACCATCCTGCTAACCCATCCTTATCACCTTTTTTATAAGCAACACCTTGTTGCTGTGCTAATTTTTTTGCACGTAGTTTTAAATAATCATCAATAAAACCAATTGCACCCAACCAAAGTGTGCTGAAGATCATCAGCCGCACATAAACTTTGGTAAGGTTTGCCAGTAATAATGTTGGAATCAAAATCGCAAGGATGATGATGAGACCACCCATAGTTGGCGTCCCTTTCTTCTGTTGTTCACCCGCTAACCCGAGATCGCGAACCGATTCACCAATTTGTTTCTTTTGTAAAAAACGAATCAACTTCTTGCCATAAACCGTTGTGATCACCAACGAAAGGATAACTGCCAGCAACACTCTGAACGTAATAAAGCTGAACAGCTCCCTTCCCGGAAACTTGATACCTTCAGCTTTAAACCATTCAAATAAGTGATACAGCATTATCTTATTTATTTAATAATTCAAACATTTCCTTTAATACTTCCTTATCATCAAAGTGATGTTTCACTCCATTGATCTCCTGGTACTTTTCATGTCCCTTTCCGGCAATCAAAACAATATCTTCAGGACCAGCCATATTCACGGCAGTTTTGATGGCTTGCTTCCTATCTGCAATGGAGATGTATTTTCTTTTGGCAGCACTAGTTAAACCCGTCTCCATCTCATTCAATATTTGCTGCGGATCTTCGCTCCGGGGATTATCACTGGTGAAGATGGCTTTGTCGCTATACTCGCAAGCCGTTTGACCCATGATTGGCCTCTTGGTTCTATCCCTGTCACCACCGCATCCTACAACAGTGATCACTTGTTCGTGACCTTCCCTTAATTTTTTGATAGTGCTCAATACGTTCACTAATGCATCGGGAGTGTGCGCATAATCTACAATACCAATCACTTTATCTTTTGGTGAAATGAGATAATCAAATCTTCCTTCGGCACCGGTTGTATTACTTAAACATTGGAGCACCTCCGCTTTATCTTCGCCCAAGCAGATAGCCGCACCATAAACAGCTAATAAGTTATACGCATTAAACTCGCCAATCAGTCTGAAATGAACTTCCTGGTCGTTAATAGTCATTACCAATCCTGTAAGACTGTTCTCTAAAATTTTCCCCTTGAAATCAGCAACAGTTTTTAGGCTGTAAGAATATTTTTGGGCATTCGTGTTCTGCAACATCACATTGCCACGCTTATCATCGATGTTAGTGATAGCAAATGCTGACGAAGACAAATCATCAAAGAACTTTTTCTTCGCTTTGATGTATTCATCAAAGGTTTTGTGATAATCCAGATGATCATGAGTGATATTACTGAATAAAGCGCCTGCAAACTCCAATCCTGCTATTCTTCTTTGATGAACAGCATGTGAGCTCACTTCCATAAAAACATAATCACATCCTTCATCAACCATTTGTTTCAACAAAGCGTTTAAGCTTATTGCATCGGGAGTAGTATGTGTTGATGGAATTACTTTTCCTGCAATTTGATTTTCAACAGTACTCAGCAAACCGCATTTAAATCCAAGACAAGTAAATAGTTTGTAAAGAAGTGTGGCAATAGTTGTCTTTCCATTAGTTCCGGTAACACCAACCAATTTCAATTTCGCTGTTGGCTGATCGTAAAAATTGTGAGCAATCAAACCCGCTGCTTCTGCACTATTGTTTGTTTGAACATAAGTCACTCCTTCTTTTCGAGAGGAAGGCATTTCTTCACAAACAACAGCAACAGCACCTTGCTCAACTGCTTTTGAAATGAATTGATGTCCATCCGCAGCAACACCTTTCACTGCAACAAACAAGGTGCCCTCCTGAACCTTACGCGAATCAATCTGAACATCGTTGATATCAATGTTCGTATTGCCTGCCAATGCAGCGGTTGATACCTTATATAATATGTCGCTTAAGTTTTTCAATTCAATAAAAGCGTTACCGTTTGATTTTTGTTAATTGCAGCCCCAGGCAAGACGTCCTGTGCAGCTACTTTCCCCCTTCCTTTCGTCAATACTTTTATATTCATGTTTTCCAATAAATACAAAGCATCCTTCAATGTCATGTTCTTTACATCAGGCATTGTATTTTTAGAAACCGTTTGCGCTTTCATCACAGGCTTGTAATTGTTGCTGTATACGCGGCTCCAGCTATTTTTATTGGAAGAATCAGCATGTTTTACATTCAATGCAGTGAACACATTCTTAACATCAGGAGCATAACCAGCATATTGATACCATGAACTGTCTGGGACGAATTCCAATGGCACTACTTTCTTTCCCTCTACGTATTGAGCATATAATTTTGTAGCGATCTCTTTGAATACAGGAGCAGATAATTGAGCTCCGAAATGTATGGCTGCATGAGGCTTTGTTTTAATAACTACTATGCAAGTGTATTCTGGCGCATTGGCGGGAAAATAACCAACGAAGGTAGCCTGGTAAATACCATCAGTATAACCATGAACACCATCTGCAACGTGTGCAGTACCCGTTTTGCCTGCAACCGGGAAAGACAGACCTTTAAATACTTCCTTACCTGTTCCCTCGGTCACCACTGCTTCCATACAAATTCTTGCATCTTTTACGATGGCAGGTTTAACAACCTCTTCATCAATGACAGTAGGAGTAAATTCATTTACAGTAAGTCCATTGCTTTTAATGCTGCTTACCAGGTAAGGCTTCATCATCTTACCATTATTAGCAATCGCGTTGTAAAGCATTATTATCTGAAGAGGTGTTACTTGTATCGCATACCCAAAGCTTGCAGTAACCATAGCATGCAAACCTTCCCTATTACGTTTTAGCTTCGGAAGTCTTGGAACACCTTCCCCTAACAGATCAATTCCTGTTTTTTTATCGAGATGAAATTTTTGTAGATAATTTTTGTAGAGATCGGGTTCATTGGCGAATGCTTTATACGCAACCATGCTCATTCCAACATTGGAGCTGCGGGCAAAACATTCGCGAAGCGTTAAAAGAGGCTTATCTGCTCTTTCATCATCGGTTACATTGCGAACTCCAACATAAGCACTGCCTGTTGAACCAATATTTACAAGATCATTAATCCTGCTCGAGCCATGGTCCAATACAGCCAGAAGTGTTGCCAATTTGATTGTTGACCCAGGCTCAGTTGCCTGCAAGGCATAATTCAACGATTCATTGTAGTTGCCATTTTTATCTCGGCCAAGATTGGCAATTGCTTTGATCTTGCCGCTCTTTGTTTCCATTACAATTGCAGTTCCGTATTGGGCTTCATTTTGCACCAGCATTTTCATCAATGCTGATTCAACAATATCCTGCATTTGGATATCAATCGTAGTTATGATATCCTTTCCATTCTCAGGATCGATTTCATAACCATCAACAGGAATGGCGGCACCGCCGGAAATAAATCTTACCAAACGCTTACCGGTTGTACCCTTCAGCATTTCATCATAGGTTCTTTCAAGACCGACATTTTGTGCATTGTCTCTTGCCAAACCAATTGTTCTTTTTGCCAGCAAGCCAAAGGGGTTCAAACGTTTGCTTTGTACTTCAGCAATCACTCCACTTTTATTGCGGCCTAGTCTTACAAGCGGAAACGCCCGGAATTCTTTGTATTCTTCAAAAGTGAGGCCCTTACGCAGGAGATAATAACGGTTTTCATCTGCATAAGCTTTCTTTAATTCCTTTTTATACGCGGAAGAGGTTTTGTCACCAAAGAATTTGGAAAGAGCAATGGAGAAAGAGTCAATGTTTTCCTTGAAGCGCTTCCCGTTTTTCTCGCGAAGCCCATCGGCGCCAAAGTCAATGTATATATCAAAATAGGGAACAGAAGTGCTGAGCATTTCGCCATCTTCGCTATAGATGGTTCCTCTTTCAGCATCCAGTTCTACAAACCTCTGATGCATGCTGTCGGACATGCTTCTCCAATAACTGCCCTGCACACGTTGGATGTACACAGCACGACCTAACACTACAAAGCTCAATAGCACAATGCCAAGAAAGCTTAGATACACTCTCCACAATATGTCGCGTTTTACGTCCACTTCGACAGTTGGTGTTAGGTTTTAATTTTTGTTTGTTTTCCCTCTTAGGATTTGCCGCTGGCAAATCAATACTTTGTGCTATCAATCAATACAACCGGCGGTGTCGTTAATTCCTTCAATCCCAGTGGCTCTACCGCCTGGATCAATTCACTTTGCTTGCTTCTTTTCAATACATCCCCCTGTACATCCTTATATTCGAACTGTAATTCTTTTAACTCGTTGCTGGTTTTAGTAATGCTGCGGATGGTTTTATCCGCCATGTGTCCGTTATAGATGTAGATCACTGCCAGAAATGCCAAAAACAAAAAGAAGGGAATTTGTTTAACGATCGCTTTATAATTAAGCAATCGCTTCAGGTGATACGCCTTAGTTTTTTCTTTCCTGTTATTGGATTCCATAACTGTTCTCTATTCTATATTTTTTCAGCCACCCGTAGCTTTGCGCTGCGGGCCCTGGAATTTTTTTTGATCTCTTCGTTCGTTGCAACAATTGGTTTTTTATTTACCGGCTTCAGAATTTTTTTACGTTCTGTTATTGCAAACGGGTTTTCTTCGGGTGCTTCGAACGTGTTGTCTTTAAAAAAAGTTTTCACGATCCTGTCTTCAATTGAATGAAATGTGATCACCGCGATCCTTCCGCCTTCTTTCAAAACGGAGGGAACTTGTTCCAGCATTTCTTTCAACGCCCCCATTTCATTATTCACCTCTATTCGTAAAGCCTGGAATACCTGAGCGAAATATTTATTTGGATTCCCTTTTACAATTGGACTTAGAACATTCTTCAGATTTTCAATCGTCTTTATCTGTGCGGTTCTTCTTCCTTCAACAACGGTTTTTGCAAGAGTTTTGGAATTCGTCACTTCGCCATACTGTTCAAACAATTTGTGCAACTGTTGTTCGGAATACTCATTCAAAACATTAGCGGCTGTTTTTGTTTGACGCTGATCCATTCGCATATCAAGCGAAGCATCAAAACGAATGGAAAACCCTCTTTCGGCTTCATCAAACTGGTGACTGCTTACACCGAGGTCGGCAAGAATTCCATTCACCTCATCAATTCCATTGAGCCGGAGAAAGCGTTGCAGGTATTGAAAGTTGTTGGGAATAAAAAGCACACGATCATCATGTGGAATGTTCTTTTTTACATCTTCATCCTGATCAAAAGCGATCAATCTTCCTCTTTCGTTTAAAAGTTGAAGAATAGCTTTACTATGGCCGCCGCCTCCGAAAGTGCAATCCACATAAATGCCATCAGGTTTAATGTTGAGGTTTTCGACAACCTCGTTCAACAAAACAGGGATGTGATAAGATTGGAGTTCTTCATGTGTTTTTTCTGAAGAATAGTTTTCGTCTTTGTGAGTTTTTTTCATTCCAATCTATTTCTGATCATCTCCCTTTGCCATTACCTGCTGCGCAATGGTGCTAAAATCTTCGGGTGAATATGATTCAAAGAACTTTTTATAGTTTTCCGTAGACCAGATCTCAATTTTGTCAACTGCAGAGGCCAGTACAATGTCTTTTTCCAAGCCGGCGTACTCTTTCAGATTCGGAGGTAGCAAAAGGCGGCCTGCGGAGTCGAGCTCCACTTCTGTGGCACCGTTCAGAAAATACCTTCTGAACTCCCTGACTTTCGGATCAAAATCATTCAAAGTACTAATCCTGGCAAAAAGTGGCTCCCAGCTTTGGCGGGGATACAGGGTCAGGCATTTTTCGAACCCCCTGTTGATAACAAATCGTGTATTTTCGCCTTCCGGCAATTGCTTTTTTAAGCCTGCCGGTAGGAGAAAGCGACCTTTTACGTCCAGAGTTGATTCAAATTCGCCTAAGAAGCCTGTCATTTTCAATGGTTTGGGAATGGTGGCTTTGAATTGACACAAAATAACACTTTTTCCCACTTTTGTACATCGTTTTTCGACTGTTTAATTTTTCCACACGGCAGAACTTATGGAAATGCCCGACGGACGTGGATTTCAGACCAAAAAAATTTTTTGAGGAAGGTTCGGTGTGAATGGACTGTGGAAAACGGTGGAAAGACTGTGGAAGACTGAAATTTCTAAACAAAAATGCAGCAGTTTGCAGCATGAAAACAGAAGCTCAAAACATCCTCATCAAGGATTATGACTATTGCCTGCCGCAAAATCGAATTGCGGAATTCCCATTTCAACAAAGAGACGGTTCAAAACTTTTGATCTATAATAAGGGTAAAATAACTGATGCTTATTTTTTCAATTTGCCGGAGCACCTTCTAAATGAAAGCACTCTTATTCTGAATAATACAAGGGTTATTGAAGCCAGAATTTTATTTAAAAAATCAACAGGCGGCGTGATTGAAATCTTTTGCCTGTCACCTTTCCAACAAACAATCGAGCAATCTTTATCATCAACCAAACAAGCGCAATGGCAGTGTTTGATTGGAGGCGCATCAAAATGGAAACCTGGACAAATTTTACAAAAGATAATTACCCTAAACGGCAAAATTGTCGAGTTGAATGCCTGCTATATTGCGAAACAGGCTGATGACTTTGTTATAGAATTTTCATGGCAAACAGAACATTCATTTGCTGAAATATTACATGCTGCAGGTTCAATTCCGCTTCCGCCTTACATTAAAAGAGACCTAGTCGAAGAAGATAACGATCGATATCAAACCATATTCAGCAAGCAGGAAGGCTCTGTTGCCGCACCAACCGCAGCACTGCATTTTACAGATACTGTATTTCAAAAGCTATCAGCAAAAAATATTAATCCCGAGTACATTACCCTTCATGTGGGTGCCGGAACATTCAAGCCTGTAAAAACAGAAACAGTTGCAGAGCATGAAATGCATAAAGAACCTTTTACTGTTTCGATTGATGTTTTGAAAAAAATCCTTTCTTCAAAAAAAGTTATTGCAGTTGGAACCACTTCATTACGAACACTTGAAAGCATTTACTGGCTTGGTGTGAAATTGATCAATAGATTAATTGATGAAGAATGGACATTGCAGCAATGGGAAGCCTATGATCTGAAAAAAAATTATTCTTTTGTTTCAGCAGCAGAAAGTTTATCAGCATTGATCAACTGGTTACAAGAAAACAATCAAAAGGAACTGCATTGTCAAACAGGCCTGATCATCGTTCCGGGCTATCAATTTAAAATTCCCGACGGATTGATCACCAATTTTCATCAGCCTCAATCCACTTTGCTTTTGTTGGTGAGTGCTTTTATTGGGGATGACTGGAGAAAAGTTTACCAACATGCCTTAGATAATGATTATCGTTTTTTGAGCTACGGAGATAGCAGTTTGCTTTGGAGAAAAATTTAGTCTTTTTTCAGATTAAAATCAATGATGAAACAGCTTCCTTTTCCCAAAGTACTTTCAGCCTTAATAATTCCCTCATGCGCCTCTACCACGTTCTTTACATAATTTAATCCCAATCCAAAACCTTTCACGTTGTGAACATTTCCTGTATGGGCCCTGTAAAATTTTTCAAAAATTCTTTTCAACGTTTCCCTGCTCATTCCAATGCCATTGTCTTCAATGCGAATGGTAAATTTTTTACTGTTAGATGAAGTAACTAAGCGAATAACGGGGGGTACATTTTCTCTTGAATACTTCACTGCATTATCCATCAGGTTGGTGATGAGGTTTGATATGTGCACTTCATCCCCCTCAATCAAATCATTCGTCGCACCTAAATCAGTCTCCAGCATACCCTGCTTTTCCTGCAAGCGCAAAATGAAATTATCAGCCACATCACGAATGATCTCATGAACATGTAAAGGCCTTAAATTCAACTGCACTTCCTGCCGGTCCATCAATGCAGATTTTAAAATCGTCTCCACCTGACGGTTCATCCGCTGATTCTCTTCTTTAATAATACTGCTGAAGTAACCAAGCTTTTCCGTATCTCTTTGTACTTTCTCATTGCGAATGGCATCAACAGCAAGCGATATAGTAGCAATCGGTGTTTTAAATTCGTGCGTCATATTGTTGATGAAATCGTTTTTTATTTCGCTCAGCTTTTTTTGACGGATCATTGTATTTATGGTGAGATAAAATGCCAATAAAATGATCAACGTAAAAAATATAGCGGCAATGATATTGAAGGTGATAGCCCTGTATCCAAGACTTTTGATCTTGGGTACTACAATAATCAGCATCTCATCTGCGGACAGGTTCTCGCCTGCCGTAGCACTTTGAGCAATGATCAAGGCATTAAAAGTGTGATGGTTGAGTGAATCGATATACCAGTCATAGAAGCTCTGTGATTGCCTTTCAATGTACCCGTCATTACGGTTGATAACAGCAAACTCAAACGGTACTTCTTTTAAATCATTTGTAAGAAAGGCCAGTCTGATCTTTTCATAAATTTCCTGCGTAGTTAATCTGTCACCAACTAAAAAAGGCTTGAGGAATTCATTCTCATCATCGAAAAGCGGAGATTTTGGTACGGGATGTAACGAGCCTTTAAACTGAGAAAGTTCATAACCCATTGACTCCGTAACCTTCAGAAGTTTATCCTTTAACTGATCATGTCGAAGCAGCAACATACTGTTAAGCCATGAGTATTGGATGTAAATAATACCAATCAGCGACACGCCAATCAATACAATAATAACGGGGATTATACGCTTCATTCCAAGCAAAGCCAAAATTTAATGGTTACAAAAATATGTCCGGCACTTCAATAATAGTGGCATAAGATTGTTATGTAGTATTTTTAACACACATACCTACAATTATGGTTCAACCGGCGGCAGGAGTTTTATTGATTGCTGATCCTTTTTTAAAGGACCCCAACTTCATGCGCACTGTGGTTTTTTTAACAGAGCACAGAGAAGACGGCACCATTGGCTTTGTACTCAACCGCCAGTATGAAAACAGTTTGGACGAATTGATACCTGAGATTGAAGGTTATAAACTACCGGTTTATTATGGTGGTCCGGTACAAATGAACACCATTCATTTCTTACACAGATATCCTGAACAAGTACAGGGGGGCATTGAAATAATGAAAGGCGTATATTGGGGAGGCGATTTTGATTCTGTTATTGAACTAATCAATAGCGGGAAAGCCGATCCTGAAAAAATCCGCTTTTATATTGGATACTCCGGCTGGAGCCCAGGCCAACTGGAAACAGAAATGGAAGAAAAGACCTGGCTTACTGTAGAAGCCGTGCGAAAACTCATCTTCCATCCCAATGCCGAAGAGATCTGGAAAGATTCATTGAAACATCTGGGTGGTGAATATGAAATGATGATCAACTTTCCAATTGATCCGCAGTTGAATTGACTTTTTGTCATACAAACAAATCTTTGAATAACCATGAGTAATTCTATAGAAAATGGAAATGTCTTTTCCGCTGCCGATAGCATTGAATATTCATCCGGTGCTGTTGTAAGTAAAACCATTTTGAAGAAACCCGCAGGCAATATCACATTGTTTTCTTTCGATGCCGGCGAAGGATTGGCAGAACACAGCTCACCGCATGAAGCCTTTGTATCTATTTTGGATGGTGTTGCTGAAATAACTGTTGCAGGAAAAAGTCAGAACGTTAAGCAAAACCAGTGTATCATACTTCCCGCAAACACCCCTCACGCACTTAAAGCCAACCAGGCATTCAAAATGCTGTTGGTAATGATCAAGAGCTAATAAAAAAGAAAACCCTCCGGTTAGAGGGTTCATCAATATTTTATTACCAAACTATTCAACTTCCTTAGCACCTTCCGCCAGCACTGTTACTTTATTATTCAATACTTCTACAAAACCACCGGTGATATCATAATAGGTGTTATGATTTTGCTTATCTCTTAAAACTTTTACCCGTCCGGCTTTTAATGCACTCACCAGTGGAGCATGTTTATCCAACACTTCAAACAAGCCGCTAATGCCTGGCATTTGCACGCCATATACTTCGCCGCTGAATAATTTTTGTTCCGGAGTTAATATTTCTAAAGTCATAAGAAAAGTTTGGAGTTTGGAGTTTG
>Ga0157373_10004861_pt1 | contig 10114 bp, 6 predicted proteins | sample C65metaG_FD_113460 | JGI IMG/M metagenome (GOLD analysis project Ga0157373, IMG submission 113460) | Corn rhizosphere microbial communities from Kellogg Biological Station, Michigan, USA - C6-5 metaG | ecosystem: Host-associated > Plants > Roots > Rhizosphere > Soil | place: USA: Michigan...
AGATCTGTACAGGTACTTTGCTTCCTGCCTGGTAATCACGTGTCACATAAAAATTGTTCTCATAAAAGGTTAAGCCCATAGCCATGGTCTGCAGGCAAAGGGCAACGGAGTTACAGTCTTTCAATCGGTCGCCTTCAATCACTGTGGAGTTGATGGAGCTCAGTCCGGAGAGGGCGGGGTGATCTGCATGACTCGGTCTCTTCGCTTTAGCACCTTCAATCTTTACTTCTTTCAGTGTACGCAGGTAGCTGTACTGTCTTTTACTATTGTTAAGGTAGGCAGACATCGTACTGTCAATGTTGACCACTTCTTCTTGTGGATGCGGGTTTTTAGCAATGAGCGGTAATGGTGCAGGATCCAGCATGATCATCAGGTTGGAGGCATTGGTTCCGTATTTCGCATTGATGACGGCTTCTGTAGAATCAGGTAGGGCGAGGTTGGTAAATGCAAATACTCCCGAAGGGCTCGTGATTGCTTCTGCGGAGATGGTAGTGCCGGGGACAGTGAGGCGCAAGGCACCTTTCCTTACCGGCATTCCTGTACGGTCTCTGAGTGTACCCGTTACACGCATGTCCTGCTCAGGCATAAAGGCTACCTGAGGGAACTTATCAGCAAGGATATCCTTGTAGTTGAAACGTCTGTAACCTTGCGTGATCAGCAACTCGTCAAGCGCCGCCAGTTTCTTGTCGTCTGTTTTGTTAAAATAATAGTTGGGCTTCTCAATGTATCCCTGCAGGTCAGAGCTGAGCAGGAGGGAGCTTAAGATGGTCGTTTCATTGTCTTCATTCACAGGGACTTTCTGTTCATCCGTTACTGAGACCGAGTAACTGCCTTCGATAGCTGCGGATGCGTCTTTGGGGTTTACCGTAAGTTTTACCTTCTGACGTGGTTTGTAAGTTGGAAGGTCCGATTTCAACGTGACATTGGTCAGTGCAGGTAGATTAAAGGCCAGCCGCTCATTGATAGGCTCACCGGTTTCAGAGAAGAGGGTGATCTGTACAATCCCTGCCGGGAACTTGTCTTTAGGGATTTTAGCCGAGTTGACCTGTGTAGAGAGTTTTGTTTTTGCTGCATAGTAGATCACACCTTCATGGGTAGCCACGATGAAAAAGGTCTTACCCTGGTTTTGTGCAAAGAAGGCATCATTTGACAGGATTTTCAGGTTAAATGCCTGTGCATCGGTATTGTTGATCTGTGTAACGATGCCCGAGGGCTTTGCCTTTGGAACATCGAAAGTCTTGGTACTGCCATCTTTGAAGGTAACATTTACCTTATAGCTCTTCGCAGGATCAGCCGTAAGGTAAAAGGAGCCCATGCCCAGGTGTGTAGAGTTGAAAGTAGTAAGACTATTGCCTTCATTATCAGTCACGGTACCTTTGAGGTCTATTCCTAAGCCATTCGGGCTGAGTGATTTGAAGCCGATGCGCATGGCCAGTCCGCTCACCAGCTCGCCACCTTCAGGAAACATCTGGAAGTCGTTAACGCTTGCTGTTGGTTTGATCTGGAACGAAGAGCTGACTGTGGTCAGTTCGCTCAGGACAATGTCTGTAATGAGCTCCCCGTTTTTGATTTCATTTTTCTTGGGATCGATCTTAATTCTGAGCATCCCATTCTGGTCGGTGGTGCCTTTTCCTTTGGCTACGGTTTCATAATTAGAAATGACCTTCCAGTTGACCACCTTATTGGCCTGGACTACATTGTCTGCATTTTTATATTGTACGACAGCATCAATCAGCTGGCTTTTGTCTGTCTGTGTTGTTTTATAGCTAAAGTGGGTATTTATCTGTTTGTCGATGGCCTCTCCTACAGTGATGGTCTTATTGAAAAAATACTGATCACCGGAGTTCATCATCCACACGGTATACGCGCGGATGTAATAGTTGTCCTGTTTATAGGTACCTGGCGTCAGCGGAATATTTCCGGCAACGACACCATCTGCCAGGGGCAGCTTGATGGTTTGCACGAGGGAGTCGCGGCTGTTTACGACATCCAGATAAACGATCTTGCTCAGCTGTGAGGGCAGGTTCTGCTCCATGGTCACATACGCTTTAAACCAGATCGTATCGGCCACGCTATAGTAGGGTTTGTCGAAGTGGACATAAACCTTCTCTACGGGGAATTGCTCGGCGATTTTTTTGGTCTTGGTCAGGATATTATCTAAGACTACACTGTCCTGTTGCTGCGCCTGTGCAGAAAATTGCATGGCGATAGAAAACAGAAGGAAGGTAATGATGAAGTTTAAAGATCTCATTAAAATAGTTGAATACGGTTAACATGGCTAATATATTCATTTATGGCCTGAGTAGCCTCATTATCCTTGATCTTTAACATTTTTTGACAATTGAAGGGAGGGTTGAAAATGCCTGAGGCAGGACTCCGGCAACAGAAAAAGGCCGGTCTTGTAAATGACCGGCCTTTTGAGCATGATGTATTATTTTCGTTATTTGAATTCGATCACAAAGTCGTTTAACGGTGTGCGTACTTTCTTCAGGTTCACCAGCCAGTCGCCGGCAGCATCCCTGTATCCCAAAGGTAACAAAGTAGTGCTCCGTAGCCCCAGGTCTTTAAGGCCCAGCAGCTCGTCAAGGGCAGCCGGTTGGAAACCTTCCATTGGCGTGGCGTCTACTTTCAGGAAAGCAGCTTCAGTAATGGCTACACCAAATCCAATGTAAGCTTGTTTAGCAGCATGTGTAAAGTTCTCTTCCTGCGTTCTTGCAGTATAGTTGGCTACGAGGTTATTGACATAATCAGAGTTGCTGTCTCCCGGAAGTTCGCGTTCCTGATGTGTGCGTGCAAAAACGGCCCTGATGTTTTCCTCGGTATAGTTTTCCCATGCAGCAAAAATGAGCAGGTGTGAGCAGTCGGTAATCTGCGACTGGCCATAGGCTACCGCTTTGATTTTTTCTTTCAGCTCAGGGTTGGTCACCACGATAATTTTGTAAGGCTGAAGGCCTGAAGAAGTTGGTGCCAGGTGCGCTGCAGCAATGATCTGATCTACCTTGTCCTGTGAAACCGGTTCCCCGTTCATTTTCTTTGTGGCATAGCGCCATTTTAATGCTTCAATTGCACTCATATCTGTTGTTTCTTGTTTTCTGATGATGGTATCTGTTAACACCGTTAGCAAATGTAGTCACGTTATTCATCAAGGGAAAAAAAATGACTGCTTATGACTTTTAGATGATATCGAAAAATTATGCATGAATTATTTGGACGGCGGACAATAATTTGGTAAACTCGTATAATGTTATGCGCGCATAGCTTCTGCTAGATTTACAAAACCATAGGACAATGAAATTTGTTATGTTTCCATTATCCTGGTTCCTTCAGAAGACGCACATCATGAGCACCATTAAATCTAACCAAATATGAAAAAGATCCTACTCATTTTTTTACTGGGTTTGCCTGTTATAGGTTTTTCCCAATCCTTCCAGGTGAACCTGCAGGGGCAGAAGCAAATCGGAATGGCTGGTGCCGGTACAGGGCTTGCCATGGACGAGGCCGCCATCTTCTTTAACCCCGGTGCGGTATCCTTTTTGAAGCAGAATGGCGTGCAGGCCGGAATTAGTCCCCTGTACCTGAAAACTGCCTTCAGGCAAACGGGTTCGGCAATTACAGAATACAACAAGGATAAAATTGCCACTCCCGCGATGGCTTATGCGGTGTTTGGTTCTCCGGAAAATAAGTTGCGCTTTGGTATCGGCGCCTATACTCCTTTTGGCGGAGCAATGCATTGGAAAGATGACTGGACCGGACGGTATACGGTAACATCACTGGATCTTCAGGCGATTTATATACAGCCGACCGTCAGCTTGAAACTCGGGGAACATGTGGGGATTGGTGGTGGTCTTGTGTACGCTCTGGGAAAGGTAGATCTTCAGCAGGCACTTCCGCTGACACGTGAAAACGGAGAGGCAGGAACGGCACAATTGAAAGGTCATTCTAAAGATTTTGGCTGGAATGCTGGTATTTATATCAACACCCAGGCAGGGATTACCATAGGAGTAACCCACAGGTCGCAGGTGACGGCGAATGTCGATGACGGCGATGCCATCTTCGTGGGGCCATCTTCATTACAGCCTACTTTGCCAACAAAGTTTACTGCGGCGCTGCCCCTGCCGGCGACAACCTCTATTGGTTTCGGGATTTATCCGTCTGAAAAAGTAACGCTGGCCTTGGATGTCAACTGGGTGCACTGGCACAAATATAAAGAGCTGGCTTTCGACTACGACAACAATGCGACGATTCCTGATACGCGCTCTGCCCGGAACTACCATGATGCGGCAGCCTTCAGGCTGGGCTTCCAGCACCAGACAACTGCAAAACTGGCCCTTCGTGCGGGGGTAGGTTATGCGCTGACGCCTGTGGATGATGAGTATGTCACTGCTGAGGTGCCTGATGCTGACCGACTGCTGTTGAGTGCAGGTATAGGCTATCAGGGGACTAAAGGTTTTGGCGTAGACCTCTCTTTCCTTTATGAGGACGTGATGTCAAGACAGCAGACCAACGGGGAGTCTGGCCTGAGTGGAGAATATAAAACAAGGGCCTACATCCCGGGGATTTCTTTCTCCTATAAATTCTAGTGACCGCATTGTAATCATAAAAATATAAATCAAATGAAATCAACATATATCATCAAAAGTGTACTGGCAGTCGCAGTTGTTGCAATGGCATCCTGCAAGCCGGAGTTTAAGGAGGTTACCCCCTCAAAAGGAACGGCAGACTTTAGCAGGTACATTGCCATTGGTAATTCCCTGACCTCAGGATATGCCGACCGCGGTCTGTACCTGGAAGGACAGAAAAATTCGTATCCTGAACTGATTGCCCAGCAACTTAAAGCTGTAGGCGGGGGCAGTTTCAGTTCTCCCTTTTTCAATGAAGATCAGGCCAACGGATCGGGGTATATGATCCTGAAAGGCTTTAACCCGAATGGTACCCCCATCATTGGCGCTGAAACCTCGGCACTGGCGGTACGGAACCAGGTGACACGTCCACCGGTAGGCACGGTGACCCTTTACACCAAATATACCGGAGAGCTGAACAACTATGGCGTACCGGGAATCAAGCTGGACCAGGTAGATTTTGCACCACTCGGATATTTTAATGGCTTTTATGAACGCCTGCTGCCTGGCGATGTAGGGCCGGCAGGGACAACTTACATTGATTTCGTGATGCAGAAAGATTTTACCTTCTTCAGCATGTGGTTGGGTAACAACGATATCCTTGGTTATGCAAGTGGTGGTGGTGTGGGAGACATACCAACCCCAAAGGCGACATTCAGCACTAAATACCAGGCAACTGTGAACAGGCTCACTTCAAAAGGTGCAAAAGGGGTGGTCGCTACCATTCCGGATGTGACGATTACCCCTTACTTCAGGACGGTGACACTGGCGACCTTACTCGCCGCAGTTCGGGCCACACCTAATGGTGCGGGTGTGGAAAACCTATACATCAGTACAGCCACTGGTACCCGTATTGCAACAGCTGAAGATCTTTTTACACTTACACTAAGCTCTGATGGGGTATTTGGTGTGCCAAATCAGGCAAACATCCCTTATGGTCTGCATCCGCTGAACCCTATAGAAAATAAATATGTATTGGATAAGGATGAGGTCGCGACGGTAATGGACTTCACAACGGCCTACAACAACACGATTAAGTCGGCAGCCAACGCTGCGGGACTTGCAGTGGTAGACGCAGGGCAACTGCTGAAAACTTATGGTGCTGGTGCCAAGGTAAGTGGTATTGCAGTGAGTTCTGCTTACATCCGCGGGAATCTGTTTTCTCTTGATGGAATTCACCTTACACAGTTGGGCTATGCCATCGTTGCAAATGAATTCATCAAGTCCATCAATGCCAAGTACGGTTCGTCTATTTCCACGGTTGATGCCGCTAAATACAGGGGCGTAAAATATCCATAGTTGCCGGGAAAGGTTAATTGATCACAAAAAAAGATCGGCTGATGTCATCAGCCGATCTTTTTGTTTATGCCGGTAGGCCCCGGATTACTTGTGTTTGAGTTTTGCCTTAAACAGCTTCTCCAGTTTTTCCATTTTTGGAAGGATGACCATTTTGCAGTAAGGCTGGCTGCCGTTTTTGTTGAAGTAATCCTGATGATAATTCTCTGCTACATAAAAAGGAGCAGCTTTGGTGATGGCCGTAACAATAGGCTTCTGGAACACCTTACTGGCATTCAGTTCTTTTTTGTACTGTTCGGCAATCTTCTTCTGTTCATCACTATGATAAAAGATAACTGACCTGTATTGCGTGCCCACATCAGCACCCTGACGGTTTAGGGTGGTGGGATCATGACTTTTCCAGAATACCTCCAGCAACTCATCATACTTAATTTTCTGAGGGTCGTAGGTCACTTCTATCACTTCGGCATGTCCGGTTGTTCCGGTACAGACATCCTCGTAACTTGGATTGGCAACGTTGCCGCCTTCGTATCCTGATCTTACAGCAGTCACCCCATTGAGCTGCTGGAAGAGTGCTTCTGAACACCAGAAACATCCCATACCAAAGGTTGCTTTCTGCAATTTTCCAGACTGTGCCTTGCTGCTGAAAACAGAAAAGAATAAGAGGACGATGATTGATAGCTGCTTCATAATTGTAATGATAAGATGAAAAAAACCTTTTTCAAAAGATATTACGTAGGGATGCTCTGTATAGTTTGCCGGCCGCGGGATGAAGCCCACTTAATTACAATCTGCTGATAAAAAAACACTGCTACCCGCTTTTTTGTGGATAACTTAACTTTTTTAAGAATAGCTGGTTATACGGCATAAAGCTTGTGGCTGAATGTTTATCAACAATTGTTTCTTAGCTTTAACCCGCTATATTTATAAAAAACCATCGATATGTCAACACCTTATATTCCAAGTTTAGATCTGGGCTCCTACATTAACGGAGATGATGCGCAGCGTAAAAAATTCTCTGACGAATTGGGCAGGGCATTCAATGATTCCGGTTTTGTGACCATCACTAACCATGGACTTAGCCAGGAGCTGATCGACAAGTTGTATCAAAACATCCAGGCGATGTTCAGTCTTTCTCCAGATCAGAAGAAAAAATATGAAAAGGTAGAGCTTGCCGGGCAACGTGGTTATACCAGTCCCGGTAAGGAAACAGCGAAAGGTGCGAAAACTGCCGATTTAAAGGAGTTCTGGCAAATCGGTCAGGAGGTGCTGGATAACGATCCAATCAAGTTCGAATATCCTGCAAATGAATATCTGGAAGAGATCCCTGAGTTTAACGAGGTGACACGTGAGATTTACCAGCGTCTGGAAAGCAATGGAAAACATTTGTTGCGTGCGATCGCTACTTATCTGGAGCTCCCTGTAGACTATTTTGATCAGCATGTGCACAATGGAAATTCCATCCTGCGTGGCATTCATTATTTCCCGATTGAAAATCCGGATGCTTTGCCTGATGATGCGGTCCGTGCCGGTGCACATGAAGACATCAACCTCATTACCCTGTTAATTGGTGCAAGTGCGGATGGGCTGGAAGTGCTGACACGCAATAATGACTGGCTGCCCATCAAAGCAGGGCATACAGATATTGTGGTGAATGTAGGAGATATGCTGCAGCGACTGACGAACAACAAACTGCGGTCCACTACACACCGGGTGGTAAACCCGCCTAGGGAGCTGATGAAGACTTCCAGGTTCTCCGTTCCATTCTTTCTGCATCCACGTGCCAATATGGACCTGACCAGTCTGCCTTCTACGATTGATGCGGAACATCCAAAGGTTTATCCGGATATGACGGCGGGGGAATACCTTGACGAACGCCTGAGAGAGATCGGCCTGAAGATGTAAATGAAATAAGATCAATGATATGAAAAATCCCCCGGGTCATCTGTTGCGATCCGGGGGATTTTGCTTTTTAAAGGCCATTTTATCTTAAGGATTTCCTTTTGCTATAGCGCGGTAGATGGCATCCTGAATTCTTGGACGGATGCGCATGTTGCCGAGCTTTTCGGTGACGCTGGGGTTCACACGGTTGGAGAGGAATACATATACCAATCCTTTTGCCGGATCAACCCATACACAGGTTCCTGTGTAACCTGTATGTCCGTATGTTTGTGGCGAGGCCAGTTCCGAAGGGTAGCGTTTACTGGAATCCGGGTCCCACCTGTCGAAGCCCAGACCTCTTCTGCTGACATCAGATTGTTTTTTCGTAAAGGTATCCACAGTCTCCGGCTGAAAGTATTGGGTGCCGCCATAACTGCCTTTGTTGAGGAGCATCTGGTAGAGAATGGCCACGTCATTTGCGCTGGCAAATAGTCCGGCATGCCCTGAAATCCCACCAGCAAGGGCAGCGCCCTGATCATGGACGTAGCCTTCCAATAAAGTTTTGCGGAAGTAGGTATCCTGTTCTGTAGGGACAATTTGCTCTTTGCTGAACCTGTTGCGGGGCAGGAACCCGGCGGTCTGCATCCCCAGGGGCTTATAGAAATTCTCCCATACATAATCGTTGAGCGGTTCTCCGCTCAGACGTTCCACAATTTCCTTCATCACATACATGCTGATGTCACTGTAGACATACTTTCCGCGGGTCCTGATGGGCGCATTGAGCATTTTTGGCCACATGACCTCTTTGAAGTAATCCTTTCTGATGAAATAGTTGTCGGCCACCTTTGTCGGGTAAGCAGCACTGGAATCCCGGCTGTAGTCGCCTGTTTTGACGGCATCATGAAAAGGGATGTAAGGGATAAAACCAGCCTGGTGGAGCATGGCTTCCCTGACCATAATCGGGTTCATCGGCGTCAGGCGTGCTTTAGGGATGTATGCGCCAATGTTGGTGTCGAGGTTAAGTTTATGCTGTTCCACAAGGCGCATTACCGTTGGGGTGGTGGCTGTGGTCTTGGTAAGGGAGGCCAGGTCAAAAATATCCGTTACCCGTTCCGGAAGACCTCCGTAAGTATGGTTGCCATAAGCTTTGTTGAAGATGACCTTACCATCTTTGGCGACGAGCACGACCATGCCTGGAGCAGCCTTGGCATTGAGGGCCTCATTAACGATGTTGTCTATTTCCCGAAGGTTGTTGGAGTTGATGCCTGCATCTTCAGGAAGGGTATATTTGAGGCGGCTGACAGTGGTGCTGAAGCCTTTTCCGGAGCTGTACTTCATCGAATAGTTACTACTGAGCCTGCCGCTGGCTGCTATACCGCCGAAAATGACCTGTGGGACAATGGTTGCCGCCTCATCTGTGTTCTGCATAGACCAGATCAGGGGTGTTTTCAATTCATCAAAAGCCGTAAGGCTGCCGGTTTCACCAAAAAGGGAGAGGATGACCTTTTTGCTTTTTGAGACATTGCGGATGAAGTTCATATTGCGCGGATCAGCGCTGGCCGCTACAGGAAGCGAAATGATGACCGTGTTGAAATACTTGAGGTCATCTTCCAGCGCATCCAGTGTAGGTGCACCTCTGTACTGATCCAGGGAAAAAGGGCTGACTTTAGTGTACTTGTTCAGGAGACTGTCAAATGTTGTCTGAAAGCTGAACCCCAACGCTACAGAGGCAATATTATGCTGGTCGAGCTCCTTTATGGGAATGAACTGCTCTTCGTTATTGAGGAGTGTCGTGGTGTTGCTGACGGCATTAAGGCTGCTGAGTTTTTGCTGGTTTTGCTGGTGGTCCTGTGCGCAGGCATTGAAGGTAAATAGCGCGATCACACTGGTGAAAATGATCCCTGCAAGGTTGTTTTTTATCATAGGTATTTTTTGTTGAACGATTCCCGCATTAAAGATAGAAAAAGGAATAACGAATCCCGGCGGGAAAGCGTATGGAATAAAATGAAAAGGCGGTAATCTATGATTCCTGACCATTAAAAAACAATTATATTCTATTGAAAAAAACGGGATGAGCCTTATTTTGCCTAAATTAGCAACCTTTACTATAGATCGATAAATGTCAGATATCATACAACTTTTACCGGATAGTGTTGCAAATCAGATTGCTGCGGGAGAGGTGGTACAACGCCCGGCATCAGCCGTGAAAGAGCTGCTGGAGAATGCCATTGATGCAGGTGCGACGAAGATACAGTTGATTTTGAAAGATGCCGGCAAGGCATTGATACAAGTGATCGACAACGGCTGCGGCATGAGCA
>Ga0157373_10004862_pt1 | contig 10113 bp, 11 predicted proteins | sample C65metaG_FD_113460 | JGI IMG/M metagenome (GOLD analysis project Ga0157373, IMG submission 113460) | Corn rhizosphere microbial communities from Kellogg Biological Station, Michigan, USA - C6-5 metaG | ecosystem: Host-associated > Plants > Roots > Rhizosphere > Soil | place: USA: Michigan...
CGCTCAGAGCCGCGCCGACGCTCAGCCGCGCGAGTTCGGAGCGCTCGCAGAGCTCTGCGAGCGCTCCGAACTCGCGCGGCTGAGCGTCGGCGCGGCTCTGAGCGTCGGGAAGGCCGATCGTGTACAGGGTGTACCGACCTTTCTTCTTCAGGACGATCTCTCCCCTGCGCTCCAACGCATTCAGAGCGCCCCGAACCAGCTTGCGAGCCTTCGGCTCGTTCGTGATTCCGGGCGTGTCGTTGGTGTACTGGCCGTAGAGGGCGTTGAACGCCCCTCCGGTTACGTGCTCGATCGGGCCTCGCGCGAGCAGGTCCTTGATGTACTGTTCGACATCGGCCTGGTTGCCGCTAGCGGCAGACATGGGCGTCTTCCTTCGTCGTGGCGGGTGTTCGCTGAACGGAAAAAATAATAACACATTACAAAGGTTTATGCAATATATACGTAGATACAAGCCTCGCAAGACCGCTCTTCAGTTTGTGTATATTTAAGTAGTACAATGACAGTATGAATAATAACAGCACGCCAAGCATCAATTAAGCTGAAGCGGTTACAACTAACAAAATGAGGGAAGGCGAAATGGGAAAAAAGAGTTCAGGAATCAAGACGCTTACTGGGGTTCTTGGCGTTGCCACACTGGCCACCTTTTTTGTGAGTGAAACATGGGCAAAAGACGCATTCGGCGTCTTTGATATTGTGCGTATCGTTATTTACGTACTCTTTTTGACATGCGCACTATGGATCGCGCGTAGCGATATTAAAATAGGTGATTCCCATAAAGTACTCCCAGGCTGGACAAAGATACTTATGATAGTATTGCCAACGTTGGCAATACTGTTTGCGGTGGTGAATGCGCTCTTTCCGCATATCGGCGGGCTCGTGCGTATGAGCGATAACGACATCTTTACTCGACCGGGCGCGATGCTTCGTATGCTTTTTGAGTTCATCGCATGTGGCGTATTCGCGTCACTCTTGCCACGATTTGCTCGGCGAAAACAGTGGTCTGCAGTAGGTTTAACAGCTGCACTTTCTTTAGTACTCTTCGTAATGGGTATGGAGGAAATTAGCTGGGGTCAACGTATATTCCAATGGCAGACATCAACATATTTCAGCGCACACAACGTACAAGGTGAAACAAATTTACACAACCTTAATACACAGCTTTTCCAAGATGTGCTTTTCTTTGGTGGGTTCATATTACTTGCCGTACTGCCATTCCTTCACGGGCAACTTGCAAAAACGTTACAGAAAATATCACCCCTAAAGTTTTTAACAAGCTTCTTGCCCGAAAAGTGGATGCTTATAGCATTTGGCGCGGGCCTGATGTTTACCGACCCTTTCAACGCGCCCTACGGATTCCACTGGGGGTCAATCTGCTTTCAGCTTATTGCAACACTTGCACTTTTATGGGCGTCTGCGATACATACACGCAGGAACGACCATGAATGCAAAGTAGTGCTTTGGGCGCTGTTGTGTGCGGTCGTCGTGCTCATCCTGAGTCTAAGCTATCACGAACTATGGCGATTAAACCAAGGGTTGCCAACCGAATACATAAAGCTATTTATCAACTTTGGTATTGTCTGCTGGGCTCTACGTGTACGTGAAAGAGTCTTACTTTCGCAATCATAAGATTACGCGGCAGCTCTACGATTAAGGCTATAATTTGAACAACCATAAACGAGAAAACCTCGATTATTCTTCAATTGAAGCAGCGGCTTTAGCGGCAGCTTCTTGCTTGAGAAGTGAGAACGCGACAAGGTTCTGGACAAATCGATTAAGGCCTTCTGGGCCATTGGCCGTCAGCGGCTCTTCACCGTCTGCCTCAATGTCCATCCATGGGCTTAAAGAGTCTCTTACAATGAAGTGCACGGCTGCGCGACCAAGCGCATCAATGCGACCTTCATCACTGTCTAAGGAAGATTCAATACTAAATGGCTCACCAGAGGCAAGTGACACATCGATGGCGATATGACCAAGATCCTCGCTAATTGTAGCGACGATACCACGCTTATCTTTATCTTCAAATTCGTAAGGCTCGAGCCCCACTTGTAGAGCACCACCTTCTGAGGTATCGCTCTCAAAAACAGGTGCGCGAAGAGTATATGTGCCTGGTTTGAGCTTATCAAAATCAGGTGGAGTAGTGACGCCGGTTACTTGTTCAAGTTTTGCCATTGGATTATCCTTCTGAGTTTGTCGGGCCTAAGGTGTATTAGGGTGTGCTCGGCAAAGACAAATGCAATTATAGCACATAAACACTAAAAACACAAGATGTATATGGTTTTGTTAAAGATTATCTATGGTGAGATCTATTGGTACGCCAACGAAGTGTTCATAACCTGTTAGAGCATGGTTAAGCAAACTAATATCGAAACTCATGCCAGGGAAAAGATATATACAAACACGGGCGGACTTTGTTTTTACCTGTCGAAGCCATACCCCGCACACAGTGCCATCAATAACGAGCGTAGGCTTGAAAACACCGTTACCTCCAGGCATGACATGGTTCGCATGGTCAATATCAATAAGGGTATGCCGGTTGCGGTAGGGTAGGAAGTATTCGTCGAACCCTGCCATTAAGTGAGCTGAGCCCCGAATTGGTGCTGCGGGAAGATGAAATGCCGCTCCAATATAGTAAGTAGCGCCTTCAATTTCGATAGCCTTAAGCTGGGCATTGGCAAACTCAATAGCCTTGCGCGCATCAGTAATAGTAAGGCCGGACCAATAAGCAAAATCCTCTAGGCGAGCGGGTGCATGGCTCGTGAAAAATCGTGTAGCAATTGTCCGCAGTGATTCATCGTGACTGAGGGTGCGGCTCGCGACAAATTCGTCAAGTAATCCAAATGTTGGTTGCTTGCCCTCGTTCGGCCCGATAAAAATAAGGCCATGCTGGGCAAGCTCGAGGAGTATATGATACCCACGCTGATTTGCCGTCGGCTCACCAGCAGCTTCAAATATTTCAAAGATACGTGGTCGCGAAAGGAGTGTTTTGCCGTTTAGCGCTTTCCTGAGAATCTCGGTACAGTGATTAATATTTTTCTGTGTCACATTCAGCTCGGTGCGACGTGACTTGAGCTTTGCGGTAATACGCGGGGTGAGCAAATCCACCATCCACCTGGCATCAACAGCCGGTACAAAATGAATCGTACCACGCATACTCCAGGTGCGAATTATTTCAAATCGATTGATCGCGTCTTCAATGTCTTGACGGGTTGAGCCCGGAATGCGTGAGCCAATCGCCCACAAAGCCTGGCCGTAATCTTGTGCCTGCATTGCACCAAATGCCGTCACTACTTCGAGCGGAGTAGTGAATCTTGGTGGCTCAAATCCATGCGAAGCAAGTCGTGCAGTGAGGAGTAATTCGGAGTTCATTATTGCTCTTTGAGGCTTGCCTTGACTCCAGCAATAATCACTTTAACACCGGCAATGTAACGTATCTCATCATCAAGGTCTCCTATATTCTCGAGGAGTTTGGCGGTGTATGGTGCGTGGCCGAGAACCTTGCTAATATCAATACTTTTAAGCTCTTCGGCTGACGGCGAAGATTGCTCCTCGATAACATAGCCGAACGCATAATGAACAACGGTAGAAACAGCTACGCCACCCATCTCAAGTGTCATACCGGCAGAGTAGAGTGACTCAAGTGAGTATTCGAAAATCTTACCAAGCGTTACGGCAGGGTAAGGGTGCGCGCCGGCTACGACGCGACCGCCGTCTGGGTAGGCGAGCATGGCCTTACGAAGTAAACACATCTGTTCGAGTAGCCACTCATCCCATGGTTCGCCCTCAGCGCGTACATGCATGTCGCTAAATTCTCGCTGCAACATTGCCTCCGCCATAAAGTCGATGAGTGTAGCCTTGTTTTTAAAGTGCCAATAAAGTGCTGGAGCCTGCATATGTACAGCCTTGGCGATATCACGCAAAGAAAGTTCGTCTAGTGTTTTTGTATTGAGTAACTCAAGCGCGGCTGCAACAATTGCTTGCTGCTTATCATTCAGGACAAGGCTATCAAAATCTGGGTTAAGCTGTTCGAGCCGACCTGTAAGTCGTGCTTGCTGACGTTCAAGTCGCTCTTCGACACGGCGCTGTTGGCGTTCGATTTGCTCATCCATGCGCTGCTGCTGACGCTCAATTCTTTCGGCCATGCGGCGGTGTTGAGCTTCAATGCGTTCGCGCATCCGTGCGTGCTTACTTTCGTGATCCATAATGACATTATACCAGTTGACATAAATATTTAACAGTGTTAAGTTAATAACGAAGCAATCAATTTAACATTGTTAAGGAATGATGTATAGATGACGAAAAGTAAAAATCTCGCTATTGAGGTAAAAGGCCTGCAAAAGGTCTTTGGCGACAATAAAGCTGTTGATGGAATTGACCTCGAGGTTCCAAGCGGCATGATTTACGGAGTACTCGGCCCGAACGGGGCGGGTAAAACCACGACAATTAATATGCTTGCAACCCTGCTTGGCCCAGATGGTGGTACGGCAAAGATTTTCGGGCACGATGTCGTGAAGGAGCCACAAATTGTCCGTCAGCTAATTGGCGTGACTGGTCAGTATGCGTCAGTCGACGATAAACTTTCGGCGATTGAAAACCTTGTAATTTTTGGCCGCTTGCTTGGCCTTAGCCGCAAAGAAGCAAAAGCCAAGGCAAACGAACTGCTTGAAGAATTCGGTCTTACAGAAGCGGCAAAGCGCCCGCTCTCGAAGTTCTCTGGTGGTATGCGTCGCCGTCTTGACCTCGCAGCCAGTCTGATTGCACAGCCACCGCTCATCTTTTTGGATGAGCCAACAACAGGCCTTGACCCACGCACGCGCAACCAAATGTGGGATACAATTCGCCGCCTCGTGAAGAGTGGCTCAACTATCCTATTAACAACGCAGTACCTCGAAGAGGCCGACCAGCTCGCAGATCGTATTGCCGTAATCGACAAGGGCCGTGTTGTGGCAGAAGGTACGCCAAACGAGCTCAAGCGCTCAATCGGTGCGGCTACATTGCAGCTGCAAATTAGCAGCGAAGCCCATATCCCCGAAGCTCGAAGTATCATCGAAAAGGTACTCAGCGTAAAAACGCAGAACCCAGAACCAAAGCTCATTACAGCACCAATGAAGGACCCAGATACAGTGACTGACTTGCTTGTTGCATTGAAAAAGGCGGGAATTAAACTCGATGAAGTAAGTGTGCAAAAACCATCACTCGATGAGGTGTTCTTTGCACTTACCGGTAAGCCACAGGCGACCAAGGAAGGAGAAAAATAATGGAAGCTGTTACGACTATCGTTCCTGGCGAGCAACGTGAGCTCAAAAACCACATTAGCCTGAAACGAACAATTCAAAACTCAATTACCATGGCCGGTCGCGGTCTTATCAAAATGCGCCGTAACCCAGAGCAACTCTTTGATGTTGTCTTCCAGCCAATCCTATTCACGGTGATGTTTACCTATCTATTCGGTGGGGCGATCGCGGGCGACGTTGCAAGCTACTTGCCACTTATCATTCCTGGCATTTTGGCGCAGACAATCGTTACGGCATCGGTCGTGACGGGTACGCAGTTGCGTGAAGATATGGACAAGGGTATTTTCGACCGCTTTAAGTCAATGCCAATCGCACGTATTGCGCCGCTTGCCGGTGCTTTGATGGCAGACGTTATTCGCTATGTTATTGCGACGACCCTCACGTTCATCATGGGACTCATCATGGGTTTCCACCCCGGCGGTGGCATACTCGGTGTACTTGGCGCAAGCGCATTACTGATCGCCTTCGCCTGGTGTCTCAGCTGGATCTTCGCCTTCTTTGGTGTTATCGCTCGCTCGGCATCAAGCGTGCAGGGTATCTCGATGATTATACTGTTCCCAATGACGTTCCTCTCGAACGCATTTGTACCGGTCGATACACTTCCAGGTTGGTTAAAATGGTTTGCGAACATGAACCCAATTTCGCACCTGATCACAGCGATTCGTGATCTTGTGAACCACGGTGCAATCCATGGCGACTTCTGGCTCACTGTACTTGGTGCGATTGTAATCATTGCAATCTTCGCGCCACTTACGGTCCGCGCATATATGCGCCGAGCGTAGCCAATTAAAGGTAGAAAGACGTCGCTAGGCTTGCGGCGTCTTTTTTGGTTGCGTGATTATTACAATATTTGCATAGACCTGCTTATGGTAGTATTGGAGGATATGAGGGACGAGATTTTAGATGAAGTAAAGAATATCGAGCCAGTCGATGAAACTGAGCAGCTACATATTGATGATGTGCTGTCGTGGATTCAAGGCCCGAGTGATATCTTTAGGATTGCAAAACCTGATAATCCGCCAAAACACCTCGTCTCTTACTTTGTCGTGTATGACCCTCTCGTTCAAAAACTTATGCTCATTGATCATATCAAGGCGAATATGTGGCTCCCGAGCGGTGGACATGTTGAAGTTGATGAGCATCCTCGCGAAGCAGCCAGGCGCGAAGCTATGGAGGAGCTCGAACTTGTCGCTGATTTCGGTATTATCGGCGAGCAGCCAGCATTTATTACGGTTACCGAAACGCGGGGCCCCGGCACGCATACTGATGTGAGCCTATGGTATGTCATTGTTGGTGACAGTACAGCAGAGCTTAATTACGACGCGCGCGAGATGCGCGGGCTAAAGTGGCTAAGCCTTGATGAAGTGCTCGCTATGGACGGGCAATTACTCGATCCGCACATGAAGCGATTTGTCCGTAAGTTCGCGGGAATGCTACATGAGTAACCTCGTAGTGTTATACGGTCCGCCAGCTGCAGGCAAGACGACAATCGGGCGCGACTTAGCTGCGTTCACGGGCTACAGGTTCTTCTTTAATCACTTAACAGTACCTGCGGCAAAGGCAATCTTCCCGGGTGCACATCAGCCTCACCCCGACGAACGCTACACGCAATTACTACATACATTACGCCTCGATTGTTTAAACGTAGCGGCAGAGGCCGGTTTCGACACTATCTTCACGATTGCTTATTCAGGTGCTCGAGATGACGTATTTATGCAAGAGATTGCTGATACGTTCTTATCGCGTGGTGGGCAAGTGCAATTCGTTGAGCTCCATGCGCCGGCGAATGTTCTACTCAATCGTGTTGCTAATAGGGATAGAGTCGAACTAAAACTGCATAAAGTAACAAATCCGGCACATTTGCAAGAAATACTCGATGGCCGAGATATGTTCGAATCAGTGAAATTTGATAACATTCTGCGAATTGATACAAGTGCGCAGTCGGCTGCCGAATCAGCGCATATGATCGCGGCAAAGCTGCGTAAGATTGGCTAGGAAATAAAATATCACCCGCAAGTACGGGTGATATTTCTAAGCGCAGGGTTACTAGTATTCGGCGATGACAATCTTCTTCTGGCGCATCATAGTTTGCGTTGCCTCGGGACCTTTAGCGAGTAGCTCACCAAAGTTCTCTGGCACCACCTGCCAGCTAATACCAAACTGGTCTTTGCACCAGCCACATTGCTCGGCCTCTGGTACATGCGACAATTTACTCCAGTAGTAGTCGATTTCTTCTTGGTCTTTACAAGTGATCATGAATGAAATTGCTTCGTTAAATGTGAACGTCGGGCCGCCGTCGAGACAGATGAAGTCCTGGCCATCAAGCGTAAAGTTACCGTTGATAACCTTGCCGCTCATTCCTTTAAAGTGCTCGTCGAGCGACTCATCCGGGTAGGTTTCAACGTGGTTAATACGTGAGTTTGGAAATACCTCAACGTAGTAATCCATTGCTTCTTTGGCATTCATATTGAACCATAAACTTGGGGTAATCTTTTGACTCATAGGCCCTCCTTATATAGTCCTAGTATACATGCTTATGCTTTTCCCCGACTAGCCGACAAGCTCGGCAAGTTTACGAGCGGTGTTAACATTACGAACTGTCATATAGCCATAGAGCCCTGTGCCAATCACTTTAAGTAAACTGTATCGCGTCTGGTTTTTACGCGTAACAGTGGCGATAACGGCACCCTTTACGTACATCATTTGCTCGTTCGCGGGATTGTAATTAAGCCGTGCAGGCGCATCGGGCGTGTCGAGTTCTTCGAATAAGTAGAGTACGTCAGATTTATTTCCCGATTTATCCGGTTTTGGCGCGTCGTTCGTCCATTCAGCCGGGATGGCCGCAGCAATCGCCTGTATTTGTGGGCCAGGAATAATGAGCGTAGGAATTGCAAACTTGAAACGGTCTTCAAGCGCCTTCTGGATCTCCTGTCGGCTCGGCACATTTGCATGTACCCCCACGGCATTACCAGAGTTAATATAGGTAACAACATCGGTGAATCCAAGTGATTCAAGGACTTCACGGAATTCAGTATTAGGAACTTTATGGTTGCCGCCAACATTTACGCCACGCAGAAGAATTGCATATTTCATAGAGAAATTATACCAGAGCAGGAGGACTGAATTGACAAAGCCCTTATGTTGCGATATAACTAAACGCATAAAGCATTTGAGCCTATGTCACGAATAGGCAAGCTGGGTGCGAAATACGCCACGGAAGCAAACCGTAAAATATGCAAACCGAAATCACAGCCAAGCTGCACGCGTCGGTACCAAGCGCCTTACCTCAGTAATGAAGTAGGGAATAAGGATGGGACCGCGGAAAGAGTCTTTTTTATTCTCCTTTCGTTCCTTAGTTAACTACTATTAGTGGTATCTAAAGGAGCATTGAATAATGAAAAAGACTCTCACAACCCCACGTCGCCCAAGTGGCTTCAACGAATATTTACCGGCCGAGCAAATTGAGTTCAACCGCCTACTCGATATTATTCGTCGCACCTACGAAAAGTACGGCTACGCCCCGATCGATACGCCAGACGTCGAATTATCTGAAGTACTGCTCGCCAAAGGCGGTGGTGAAACCGAGCAGCAAATTTACCGGTTTGAGCGCGGCAAAAACGACCTCAGCCTGCGATTTGATCTCACTGTGCCATTAGCTCGCTATGTCGCCGAGCACGAGGGCCAGCTCGTATTCCCATTCCGTCGCTATCACATCGGTAAAGTGCACCGTGCCGAGCGTGCGCAGGCCGGTCGCTTCCGCGAGTTTTACCAGTGTGATATTGATGTAATTGGCTCAGAAAGCCCATTAACAGACGCGGAGTTCCCAGCGGTTATCAACGAAATTTTCGACCAATTCAACTTTGGCGAGTTTACTATTCGTATCAACAATCGTCTCGTCCTCAACGGCTTTTTTGAGGGTATTGGTCTAAGCGACGTTTCCGCTGATGTGCTGCGTGTTATCGACAAGATGGAAAAGATTTCCCGCGAAGATCTCGTGACGGAGCTCGAAAATATCAGCCTAACCCCCGAACAGATCGGCAGTGTACTCGCATTCACTGAAATCAGCGGTACGAACAATGATGTACTCGAAAGCCTAGAAAACCTCGGTATCGAAAACCAATCATTCAATGACGGCGTTGCAAAGCTCCGCCAGCTTATCGAAGCGCTCCGCACAATGCAAGTACCCGAGAAGCGGTTTAAAATCGACCTCCGTATCGCACGCGGGCTTGATTACTACACCGGCACGGTGTACGAAACGGTCTTGAATGATCTACCTGGCGTTGGTAGCGTTTGTTCTGGCGGCCGCTACGATGATCTCGCGAGCAACTACACGAACACGCAGCTTCCAGGTGTGGGTATTTCAATTGGCCTCTCACGCCTCTTCTATAAACTGCTCGAAGCGGGCGTAATCAAACCCATCCAGCAAAGCCTTGCGCAGGCAATCATTATGCCACTTGATGACAATGCAGTACCAAAGGCGCTAGAGGTGGCATCGCACCTACGCACGCTGAGTGTCGCAACAATCGTTCACACCGAGCCAGGCGCAATGAAAAAGAAGTTCCGTTACGCCGACCGAATGGGCTGCCGCTTTGTCGTAGTAATCGGCGAAAATGAACTTGCAACGGGCGTTCTCTCTGTTAAAGATATGGAAACCGGCGAATCATTTGAGGCTCGAACCGAAGATCTCGAGCAGTATCTCGTTACCGACTAAGGCTGGGATTTATCTTAATTTCCGTTGCAAAAAGTACTTTCTTTTCACGCATTTTCACGATGTAATATGAGGTTGTAAGCAAAAAGCTTACGGATTAACAAAAGGAGGTAA